>WNFS01000006.1_pt1 | contig 322136 bp, 282 predicted proteins | sample 5400141 | NCBI WGS metagenome assembly WNFS01 (sample SAMN13153358, study PRJNA577476) | soil metagenome | isolation source: 60 cm saprolite under Madrone tree | place: USA:California | collected 2016-06-14 | reverse complement strand
CCTCCTCCACCGCGAGCGCCACCAGCCCCGCCCGGAAATCCGAATCCTCCGCGTCCTCCAGCGCCGCCGGCGCCTCCGCGGCCGCCTCCATCGCTACCATTACGTTGGCCCGATTGAGAAGCTGTGGTCCTTCGCTCGCCGCCAAATCCAAACGTCTTACTGATTCGCAAATTGGTGCTTAGGGAGCCCGGCCCTTCGCCATAGTTGCGCGGAATAATTACCTCGCCAGGCGTTGGATTGGGATCGAAAGCGCCAAAGCGAGTTATCACTACGCCCGGCTTTGTTAGATCATTCGCAAAGGCAGGCCGCTCGATAAACAAAGTGTCGCCATTCAAATCGCGGCCGATAGTAATGTTGAACGGCGCGCCTGAGCTGACAATCACAAAAGGATTAAAGCTGAGTCCCCATGGGCCGCGATAACTCCCGACTACGCTCAACCGATGTCGAACATCGTTAGAGGCTCGGCCGTACTCGCCACTCAAGTCGTAGGAGTTGGCGGGAAAACTTCCGGTGCCGTCAGTGTCGCTCTTGGCTTTGGCAAAAGAGTAATTAATCGTTACGCTGCCCCGGCGGCTGAAACTGTTAACGACATTGAAAGTCAAAAGATTTTGGTCGAAGCGACCAGTTGATTCGTACTGAAAAATGTTATTCGCGCCGCCGAAGGGCCGCACACCGCTCTTGGGCATCAGCGGATTGAAAGTTCCTGGCAGGGGCGCATTGATGGCGCGGGTTCGTAATAGATGAAGCGAGCGGGCGTGGGAATAGGTCGCACTCACCTTGAAGTTGTGGGGCAATTGCCGCTCAAGACTGATCGCACCCTGCATTGTGTAGGGCGTTCGGAGATCAGTTGCTAGACGGTCTATGGTTATCGGAGTGGCAAATGCGGTCAGCGTTCCGATCGATGGCACGTTCGGAAAGGAATCCAACACTGCGGGATCGGTGACAATGAATTGTTGTTGGTTGGTGCCGTTGAAGCGACTGGCCGTAAGGGTTAGGTTCTCACCGACGCGATCGTAAAACACCCCGAAGCCGCCGCGCACTACTGTCTTCGACTGTTTCTGTGAGCTCGCCGCTCCCGGCGCCCAAGCGAAGCCAAGGCGCGGCGCAAAGTTGAAATTGCTCTTGACGTTATCCTGGTTCTCATATCGCAGGCCCGCGCTGAGCGTCAGATTGGGACGAAACTTCCAGTCATCCTGCGCGAATCCTCCAAAGTCGAACTGACTCACGGCCGCCTGCGGATTTCCGGTAGAAATCGAGAACTGCGTCGCGCCGCCACCCTGCGCTCGGATTTGCGACGGCGTCAGACCGTTTTGCAAGCCGCTCAGAGTAATTTGATACGCCTGAATGCTGGTTAGACCGGTTCCGGTCCGCCCGCTCGCGAATGTCCATGTGCCGCCAAAGTTATTCGGCGATATGCTGGTGATATGAACGTCTCGCAGCCGCGCGCCGAAACGCAAAGTATGCATGCCCATGACCCGCGATGTGATATTGGTCAACTCCCAGCGGTTCTGATTATTCGAAGCCAGGCCGATCTGAGAACCGCCGCCGGTGAAAGCATCGGACACCTGAATCGTAGGAAGCGAATTGTTCGCGTCATCGCCGGATGTTTGATGGACGAACTGAAAACGGGTCTCGTTGACTGTCGTCTTATTGAGGATCGCTGTTTCAGTCAAGCGCACGTTTTGTTCCGTACTCGCCGTGTTGTACTTCCGAGATGCCAACGAGAAGGCGCCTACGCCCGTAACATTTGTGTTGTGCGTGTATTCGTAGCGCGCCACCAGGGTGTTGCTCGAATTGATTTGATAATCAACTCGGGGGCTGAATTCAGTGCGGCGATTTGGTGTCGGAACTGTATCGTTGAACGGAATGATATTCAGATTTGCGTCAAGGATCGACCCATTGATCACGGCATCGTCGTTTATATCGCGCTTTTCGAAATCAATAAAGAACGAAGCTTTCTTTTTGGAGATTGGACCGCTCAAGTTGCCGCCGTATTGTCGTGACAAGTATGGCGCGCGCGTAGGAGCAAACGGATTGCGAGCGTTTAATGCCTGATTGTTAAAGCCGAAGGAGGCCTGTCCGCGAAAGCGATCCGTGCCCGGTTTGGTGAGAATCTCAATGCGTCCAAAGCCTGGCCGATCATATTCAGCAGAAAACGGGTTCGCATTGATGCGAATCTCGCGAATCGAAGACAAGGGCGGCATCGCTCCGCCGGTAAAGCCGTCTATGTAAATCTGACCACCGTTCGGACCCACCGCGGGACCGGCCAGCGCCTGCAGAGCCGCTACGAGATCGTCCGGATCATCAGGCAGAGACTCGAGGTCCGTTCCTTTGATTACGGTGGCGCCGAGGTTGTTCTCGGGCTCAGTACTCACGCCCGGACTGTCGGCGGCCACTGTCACCTTTTGCTGCTCGATCGTAACCTTCAATGTCACGTTAATCTGTTCACTCCGTCCGGCCATCGCTTCGACATCTGCATTCTCGAAGTTAGCAAACCCAATCGCCGTAACTCTGATCGTGTACTTGCCGGGCGCGAGTCCGTTAAGGACAAAATTGCCTTCGCCATTCGTAGCGACAGTCTTCGCGACGCCACTGGCATTAACAGCGACTACGGTAGCGCCGACGATGACGCCGCCGAATTCGTCCGAGACCTGGCCCTTTAGTGTGCCCGAGCTCTGCTGTCCAATCGCGACGCCGGCAGAGAACACGAGAATCAATATCAAACGTCCCATCCAGGTGATCCTTTAGCTTTCTTTGATTAGAGTGGGCGGTATTCTGCCTCGTTGATTTAGACGAAGATTGGGAGATTTCGGTTACAGGAGAAGAGTCAAGAGGGCTATGACTTGAAGAGAATAACGGGTAATACCGCAGCGCAATCTACCTCAGACGGATCGCGGACATCGCTGTCCGCCCGCCGTGCGAAGCACGTTCAGATCTTGCAAAAGAATTACTTTGGAAGTGGTTCGCGCTGCGCGCTCAGGCGGACAGGATGTCCGCGATCCGTTGCCCAACTTTCTATTTCCCGCGCCCACGAATCTCGGTGTCCCAGTAACGCAGCCATTCGTTCCCTCGCCGGCGCAGCAACTCCCAATCCAGCGGCATCCGCACAAAGGGCACGTTCATCCACTCGGGGAGCTGGGTTCGATCGATGTCGCGACGCACGGGCAGGCGATAATAGTTGCGCCCCGAGTGAATCAGGCTTTCAGGTGTGGTGACGAATTCATAGAAGCGTTTTGCTTCCGCCTCGTTGGGTGCGCCGCGCACGATAGCGATCGCGTCGATGACAACTGGCGTGCCGCTGGCCGGAATGTTGTAAGCAACCGGAAGTTTTTTTTGCTCCTGATAAAGACGCACGTCGGGCAAGTCCCACAGAGTGACGACGCCTTCCTGTCGCGCCAATTTCTGTATCAGCAAAGTTCCATCAGCTGTGTATTCATGAACGTTGGCGTCCAGCTTTCGCAGCCACTCATAACCTTTCTCAGGCGAGTTAGTGTCTTTGTAATACCGCCAGATCATTCCGCCGAAGATTGCCCGCATGGAATCCGAAGGGTTCGGATTACGGATCAGAACCTTGTCTTTCCATTTTGGGTCCAGTACATCGTCCCAATCCTTTGGCGCGTCCTCGGCACGCACGGCATCGCTGTTATAAACGATTACTTCCGGAGTTTCGTAGGTGCCGTACCAGCGATCCTGGCTGTCGCGGGCAAAGTCTGGAACTTTGTCGGCCCATGAAGGGCGATAAGACGCCAACAGGTTTTCATCAGCCGCGGTCTGAAAGGTCGTGTGGGCCGCACCCCACCAGAGATCGGCTTGCGGACGATTGCGCTCGGCGCGCAGCCGCTCGAGCACTTCCCGCGATCCCATATCCAGAAATTGAACGTCAACTTCCGGGTGCAGTTGTTTGTAGCGCGCCACAAAATCGCGCAGCATGTCCTGGCCGTGCGGCGTATAGACTAAAAGCCTGTGCTGGCTATTTTGATTCGAGGATCGGCAGGCGGGAAAGAGAATTAGAGCAAGAGCAAAAAGAATCAGTCCAACGAGTTTCATCATCGAGAGTTGTTTTTCGAATTCTATGCCTCCGCGAAACTCTTTGCATAATACGCTCTTTGGTGACGCAATCAAGATTGCGTTTCTAACGACCGCAAATCAAGGGGGCAGCATCAGCCACCGGTTTTCGGTAGTGTCTTAATTTGAGGATGAGGTCAGTACCGGGAGCGGTAGCGACCGGGTCTCGTGATGGCGATCATGGATCATGAGTAAGTTGCGGCCCTGTCGCTACCGCTCCCGGTACTGACTCCACGCCGTCCGCAGACTGTCTCCCGCAAATTAAGACACCACCAGGTTTTCCGCCCATAGTCTCTTTCAATAGTTTCGTCAGTTCGGATAGGTGCAGGGGTTTTCGAACGAAACGGACCGCGGGATCTGAAAGAAGCTCCTTGACGTCGGGATCGGTTACGTTGCCGGCGATGATAACTGGAAGATCCGGAATTATATGATGTACCCATTGTGTAACCGCGCGGCCGTTCAGTTTTGGTAGACACAGATCGATGACGATAGTCGCGATGCGCTCCGCATGAGTTTCATAAACACGAACAGCCTGCACACCGTCTTCAGCAAACAGAACTTCATAGTCCATATTCAACTTCCGTCGGAGAACGTTGCGAACATTTCGCTCTTGATCGACCAGCAAGATCGTTTTCCTGTCTATCGACACGTTTGCTCACCTCACTGTTTCAAAAAGCCGTCGCGCGGTCAACGGATCATGACAACGGGATCTGCATCGCGCTTAGTACCGCCTTGCCCGCGATCATAACGAATTGCAACAGAGCCTCCATCCATGCGATCCAGTCTGTCATTCTCGCTCCTTTGGATTAGTACGAACCTAATTGCTAATCGAGCCGAGGCTGCCTTCAGCGCCACGACCGCGAAACTGATCAGCTACTACTGCCCGCTGTTCAGGTGTGAGAAGTCGATAGAAGCTAATCTTCGCGCGGGCCTTCATCGAGATGATTTGACTGAGCACGCTAGCCTGCTTCTCCGAAATCTGCCTGAGCGTCGACTCCTCCAATCGTCCGGTAAACGCGGCTGTGGAGAGCTCGTCATCCAGTTCATCAAGCTGCTGAAAAAGAGGCGCCACCTGAAGCATTGTGGCCGTGGCGATGTTTGCGATGCGAAACTTTTGCCTGGCTGTCAGATTCAAACGCGCGGTGATCGGAGAAAAGATTTCGTTGACAAGATCGTTGTCCCCTTCGCCTTCGGCTAAGTTGGTCGTCTCTCGTGAGACGTCTGGCTTGATATCGATAGTAGTCTGCGCGGTGGCAAGCCCGGCACTGGCGGCGATAATTGTCAGCGCCAGGAAGAGTGATTTTGGTGCTTTCATTGCTGGTCTCCTTTCGAGTTATCTAGTCAAAGTTGAGGTAGCGCAGCGCTGACAGGTTGCGTAGCCTGGCAGTCTGCGCTACCACGCCGAAACGCGGGTTACTTAATGACAATTCCGGTCGAGAATCGAAAGCCGTTTAAGGTACGACTCGGAAAGGTCACCGTGTTAAGAGTTCGACTGCGAAGAAAGATCGGATTGTAGTCGAACTGCACGATGCGCCACGCGAAGTGATTGCTTAGCTTATAGTCGATGCCGCCGCCCAGGTTCATCGCGAGACTGGTGTTTTGATCGGTGAAATTGGTCGCTCCGCTGGTGAATGTCTCCGTCAGGTTCCGTCGCGCCAGGCCGACGAGCACGTGCGCGAACGGCGTGACTTTGCTACTGCTCGGAAATCTGAGCTGCGGCCCGCCGGTGATGTTGTACAGCGAAAACTTTGACTGGCCGGCAGTACTGCCAAACGTATCGGTACGACTATTGAAGTTGGCGGAAAAATCAGCCGCCACGCCCAGACGTTTGGTGAAATAATCAGCGGCTGACAAATTTAGTCCGTTGGTTTTGAAGCGATTATCAAGACTGGTCGTCGTTGCGGTAAGATCGCTGCTATTAATTCCTGTGTTAACGCTTTCAAATGAATAGCCCGCAAAGAACTCCGGTTTCTTGTCGGTTTGCGCGAACACCGATGCATAACTGGCAAACAGCACGATGATTAGGAGAGCAAAGATTTTCATAAGATCCTCCCTGATTCGTTTTCATACTTGGCAAATCACGGCGACCCAGTCTTAGAGCTTTTCGAAGCCGCCGACCCGAGTGCCGCCGCCAAAAAAAGCGGCGCCGGCACCTGGCGAATGAACTTCGGGTGACGATGAAATAAACCCGAATCGGTGACTAAGACGCAGTCGTCGGGTAACGCGACGCAAAGAGTGGGTCAATCGAATGTGAAGTTTTGTGAAGGAGAGCCAGGAAGAAAAATAAATAGAAAAACCCGGCCCGATGAAAGGAGCGCCCCCACAGCTCGCGCTCCTCCCAATCGATGCCGGTCGCGTCGCGCAAGTCGATAACCTGCGCCGCAGCTCAACTGCACTTCTACGGTTGTTGTGGGGCAGCGCCCAGAGGCGGTGGTGGTGGTCCCTGACGCTCAAATTTTTGGCGCCTGGCAGCCAGTTGAGTTTTCTGCTCCGCCGTCAACACGCCGCCGATTTGCGACAGTATCTTCGCGTGGGAAACCTCGAGTTCCACCTGAATCTTCGCCCGAGCCTCGGCCGCTGTACGCACGGCCGCCTCGTCAAAGTTGGCACTCATCGGATCGGGTGCGCTCGCCTGCAAGGCGCGCATCTGATCGAAAAGCGCTTTGTTGCTCTCTTCAAAGCTGTCGTTGATCTTCTTGATCTGGGCTTTCTGATCGTCAGTTAGATTGAGATCCCGAAGCGGTCCCAATCCATCGCGGAGACCCGGCCCGCCGCGAAAGCCACCGTCGCGCGGCGGACCCTGCATGCGGTGTCCGTGCGAGAATGCCACCGCAGCGACGGTCAATAAAAGTGCGCCGGCAACGGCTATAACCATGCTCGTCTTCTTCCAGTTGAGTTTCATTTCTTTCTCCTTTGAACTATTTCTCGATAAACAACCGCTCGTAATACGGCTCTCTGTTGTTACGCATCTTAGACGCGAGTAGATGCATCGGGACGTGAAGAGTTCGTCAAGCGTTTGCAAACTATTGCAAAGTTCAGGGCTTGATCGAATGATGAGCTTTACAAACGGAATATCGCAATTAAGATGGGTTAGGTGAAAACGTCAGGACCAGATTCCGGAGCCAGACCGCCTATGCAGCAAATACTGGTAGTCGACGACGACATTGAACTCTGCGAGTTGGTCGCGGAGTACCTTGAGCCCGAAGGTTACAAGGTTGAGGCGGTCCACGAGGGTCCTGAGGGCGTGGTTCGTTCACTCTCGGGCGATCATGCGCTGGTAGTGCTGGATTATATGTTGCCCGGATTGAACGGTTTCGAAGTTCTGCGTCAGATTCGTGCTCAGTCATCGTTGCCGATAGTGATGTTGACCGCGCGGGGAGACGATGTAAATCGGATCATCGGTCTGCAGATGGGCGCCGATGATTACCTGCCCAAGCCGTTCAATCCGATGGAACTGGTGGCGCGGATCAACGCAGTTCTGCGCCGCTTTCATGCTGAGCCGGACCAGACCCCCGTGCCCGAAGTCGTTGTCGTCGGTGATATCGAAATGGACAAACGCACGCGCGTGGTGCGGCGCGCGGGCGAGTCTGTAGATTTGACAGCGGTGGAATATTCTCTGTTGGCGAAACTTTTGAGCGCGCCGGGTCGCATAGTTGAGCGGGAAGAACTGGTCAAGGATGTTCTGCACCGAGAGCTCTCACCGTTCGATAGAAGTATAGACACGCATGTAAGCAACTTGCGTAAAAAGTTGGGCCACCTGGTCGATGGCATCGAACGCATCAAGACAGTTCGCAGCGTCGGCTACATTTACGCTTCTCCCGAGCCGAAAACCGAGTAGCGCTAATGCCTGAAATTAATCAAAGGGCAGTCGCGAGCGGGTTGAGTGAGGTCAGTATCGGGAGCGGTAGCGTCCGGGTTATGGCCCGGCAAACTCGACAGTTACTTGAATTGAGACCCGGTCGCTACCGCTCCCGGTACTGACTTCACCATCGAAGAACGAATAGTTTTTATGCGCAGCCTTTTTCTGAAAATCTTCCTATGGTTCGGTTTGGTGATGGTAGTGGTGAATGTTGCCTCATTTGTCACCGGCATCCTGACCGAGCGTCGATCGCAATTTCCTCGTCAGGGTCTAATGGCTCAAATGTTTGGCGTCTATGCGCAAACGGCCGTGGAAGTATTTGAAAGAGATGGCAAGACAGCACTGGCTTCATATCTGGAACGCGTTGAGCGTGCGTCGAATATTCACGCCGTGCTTTTCGACACCCTGGGAAACGAAGTCTCTGGCCGAACGGTTCCCGAAGGCGTCTTGAACGCTATTAGTCGAGTTACGGAAGAGTCGCCTTACGTGTTTTATTTTTTGCCGCAGGAGCCGCGTCCAATTGCTGCTCACCTGATCCGTGGACCGCAGGGTGTCACGTATATTTTGGCAGGCGAACTGCCAAAGCCGGACTTTCCCGGGCCTCCTCCGCGATTAGGGGAACCGGGATCGTTTGCGTTCGGTCTGCGAATGATAGCGCGAAGTTTCTTGCCGGTGCTCCTGGTCGGAGGATTGTTTTGCTACTGGCTCGCCCGGTACCTTTCAACTCCGATCGTGCAGTTGCGCGGCGCCACGCATGAGTTGTCGGCAGGTAACCTGGGGGCGCGAGTCGATCAAGAATTACTACGAAGGCGGGACGAAATCGGGAATCTGGGCCGGGATTTCAACGTGATGGCCGGCCGGATCGAATCTCTGGTCGGGGCGCAGCGAAGACTTCTGGGAGACATCTCTCATGAACTGCGTTCGCCATTGGCGCGTCACGGAGTCGCTCTGGGATTGGCCCGCCGGGCAGCCGGCCCTCTGGCCGCATCCGCTCTGGATCGGATCGGCAGAGAGGCGGAACGTCTTAACGAAATGATCGGAGAACTACTCGCGTTGTCGCGCGTTGAGACGGGAACGGATCAACTGGACAACACAGAGATCGATCTTTCGGCTTTGGTCAAAGGCGTGGCTGAGGATGCTGACTTTGAAGCCCGCGGGCGCAACCGATCGGTTCTGATTATCAATAACGAGCCGCTGGCCATGAAGGGCGTGTTTGAACTTGTCAGAAGCGCGATCGAAAACGTGGTGCGCAACGCCGTGCGCTACACCGCTGAAGGAACTCAGGTGGAGATTTCGTTAACTCGCGACCCGGTGAACCCCGATGGATTTGCGGTGATCAGCGTGCGCGATCACGGCAAGGGGGTACCGGAAGAATCCATTCGAGAGATTTTCCGTCCGTTCTATCGGGTGGAAGATGATCGCGATCGTAAGACGGGCGGGACCGGTCTGGGCCTGTCCATCGCCGCCCGCGCGGTGCACTTGCATCACGGAACCATCAAAGCGGCGAACGCGAAAGACGCAGGTCTGATTGTGGAGATCAGATTGCCGCTGGCGTCCGTGTCTTAACTCCCTCTCCGTTGAGAGAGGTTGGGGAGGGGGCTTAGAGACCGGGATCTCAAAAACCATCCCCGTGTTGTGCATCTCTCTTCCTTCACGTTGACGTTTTGGCTTTGCCATTTTTCCGTCATTGACAGTTTTCGTTGAACTGCTAGACTTTCGTCATAACTGGAGAGGTGAGTCCCTTGGCAGAACACGGCTATCGAGTTATCTACGAACCACTTACCGAAGGCGGTTTCCAGGTAATTGTTCCGGCACTGCCTGGGATTGTCACTTATGGACGCACGCTGACTGAAGCCCGTGAGATGGCGCAAGATGCGCTTGCCTGTCACTTGCAGGGTTTGCTGAAGGACACCGAAGAGATTCCCGAAGATCCGTTTACGTCCGAGATCCAGTCATCGAGGACTTGAAAATCGCCGTATAACTCCCGCGATGTCACCGAGGTTTGCGAACCTGAAAACCCGAACAGGTTGTTGGAGATCTAAAGAAGGTGGTTCTATATTCACGAATCCGGTGGTTCTTGATTCGATGAAGCACTAAGAACTCTGGACGCATTACAAGCTGAATATTATTATGATTGCAAGCTTTCGATGCGCGGAAACTCAAAAGCTTTTTGCCGATTCAACCATCGAAACGGTTTCGCGCAATTGGTCGGGCGGCTCGGCGAAAACTGGAAATGATTCATTCAGCGTATACGCTACAGGACTTGCGTAATCCGCCGGGAAATCATCTGGAATTGCTGAAAGGGAACCGTGCCGGTCAGCATAGCATTCGCCTTAACGATCAGTTTCGCATTTGTTTCCGTTGGGTTGATGGAAATGCTGAAGACGTTGAGATAGTCGACTACCATTGAGGTGAAACATGGCGCATAAGCTCACCCCGATTACCCCGGGCGAAATCTTGTTGATGGAGTTCATTAAACCTCTCGGAATCAGCCAGAGCAGGTTGGCTCGCGATCTCTGTGTGCCAGTTAGGCGGGTTAACGATATCGTTCAAGGGAAGCGCGCAATCACGCCTGATACCGCGTTGCGACTCGCAGTTTATTTCAATATGACCCCGGAGTTCTGGCTGAACCTTCAGAGTCACCATGACCTGAAGCTCGCTAAACAGACCCTGCTGCCAAAAATTGAACGAAGTGTACGGCCAGCGGAAAAGAAGGCCGCATAATGGCGAAGCCCACACTGAGAGCATCGTTCGCTAAGCATTTCTTGAGCGAATCGAAGATCACTTAGCAGACATCGCAGAGGCTCGCAATTACTCTGTGGCACTCAAGCCTTGGACGTTAGCCAATTACAGGGACCGCTTCGAATGGTTATTGAAAGCGCTTGGGGAGGATTTCCGGGCGAAGATTCGCGTGAGCAAAAACGACCAGGAGCCGGTGGGTATTGTCGATGTCATTCAAATCCTGTCGGCGACTAATCCAACCCTCTTTCCTGAGGAAAAACCAGCGATTGAAGCCTACAAGAATGCTGGAAAGATCCTTGAGTGGTTTATCGACAAGAGGATAAGTACAGCTTTAAAAAGCTTACTCCGGTAGCAAAAGACATCGTTCGTCTCTACGACTACATCAGGCTTAACTTTCATGAAAAATATAATGCGCCTGATGAAACTGGAAAACGCGGTAGACTTGGCGGCCGAGTTGAGTTGAAAGGTCGCAAGGAGGCCCGGGCGAGGCGGGATCCGAAGGCGAAAAAAGTACCTTACTATTTTCTTTCGCCAAAGGAAGTTGTCTTTGGCGAGACCCCAATCGAAAAGGGGTTTGCTATTCCATTGCTGTCAGGCTATCGACTTCTTCTTCGGCCAGATGCCAAAGGGCAGTTCAGGTGGCTTACAGATCCGTTTAAGTTCTTTGACCAGCACGGGACGAAGTTTGCCCGAGCGATCATGGATATTTCGGACTCCTTTGGAAACAATCCGCACTCGGTTGGGCGCGAGCCTCAAACCTACAGACAAATTTCCTCCGATTTCAGACGCTGGTACCTGGAGAACCTGGAATTGGATCGCAAGGTGGTGTAGCAATCGGTGACTGCATGCTACGTCGATTGGAGGACTGAGCGGATCCGTTCCGCCCAGTTCAATTTACATGGGGGCTAAACTAATCTTCTTCCGTCACCCGAATCCTGCCTTCATCCTTCGCCTGCTGAATAATCTTCTGCGCAATCTGGCTCGGTACCGGATCGTAATGGGAGAACTGCATGTGGAAAGTTCCACGCGCCCCGGTGATCGAGTTCAGCGTCGATTGATAGTTCAACATTTCAGCCATTGGCACCTGTGCTTTTACCACTTGCTGCTTGCCGCGAGTGTCCATGCCCTGCACGCGGCCGCGCCTTGAGTTGAGATCGCCCATGATGTCGCCGCTGCACTCCTGGGGGGCATCAATCTCGACGTCCATAATCGGTTCCAGCAGCGCCGGCTTTACCTTTTCCATGGCGTTGCGAAACGCTTTGCGGCCCGCGGCGCGGAAACTGTGTTCGTCTGAGTCGACGTTATGATACGAGCCGTCGATCAATTGCACTTTGAAGTCGACCAGCGGATAACCTGCGATCGCGCCATGCGAAGCGGCTTCGATGATGCCTTTTTCAATCGCCGGTCGAAATTGTTGGGGCACCGAGCCGCCGAAGATCTTGTCTTCGTAAACAAAGCCGCCGCCTCGCGGCATCGGTTCAAAGATGCACTTGCAATCGCCAAACTGCCCGCGACCACCGGTCTGTTTCTTATGGCGGCCCTGCACTTCAGCGCGCTGTGTGATCGTCTCTTTATAAGGCACTTTCGGCGGATGCAGCATCACTTCGACGTTATAACGCTTCTTCAATTTGTCGACGATGGTTTCGACGTGTACCTGGCCAGAGCCGGCGAGCAAAAACTCTTTCGTCTGCGCGTCACGGGTGAAAGAGAGCGCCGGATCTTCCTCCAGGATCTTGTGAATCGCGACACTGATCTTTTCTTCGTCCTGACGCGACTTTGGTTCGATGGCGAAGGCAATCGCTGCTTCGGGATACTGGACCGGGTCGTAGATGATCGCCTTGGCCTTGTCGCTCAGCGTATCGCCCGTCTGGGTCTCCTTTAATTTTACGCAGGCGATAATGTCCCCCGCATTCGCCTCGGGAACTTTGTCGAGCTGTTTGCCTTGAATGGTATGGAGCGCGCCCAGACGTTCTGAAGTGCCACGCGTCGAGTTGTAAACGGTCGCGTCGGTGCCGACTTTGCCGCTGACAACCTTCATCACATTGATGCGGCCGGCAAACGGATCGGCGATGGTGCGGAAAACGTAAGCTGAGAACGGCTCGCTGCTCGAGTACTTTCGCGAGGCCGGTTCGCCTTTCTCGTCTTTGCCATGTTCGGCTTCGTGATGCGCGGGGTCGGGCGCAAATTCGACTATGTGATCGAGCAAAGTTGCCAACCCTACGAGGGTCGTGGTGGACACCGAGTAAACCGGGCACAGCTTGCTTTGCGCAATGGCGTTCCCGATGTTGGGCAAAACATCCGCGTCGTCGAGCGTACCCTGCTCGAAATATTTTTCCATCAACGCATCGTCGGATTCGGCCACCAGCTCAACCAGGCGCTCTCTGGTCTTGTCGACGACGTCGCGGCCTTCGGTGGGAATGTCGATTTCTTTGGCTTTGCCGTTTTCATCAAACTGATAGGCCTTCATGTGGACGACATCGACCACACCTCTGAACTCGTGTTCTTTTCCGATTGGCAGCGTGAAAGGAATAATCGCGCGATTGAACACCTTGTGTGAGCTATCGAGCGCAATGCCGAGGTCCGAGTGCTCTTTGTCTAACTTGGTAACCACCATGATGCGCGGCAGGATGAACTCGTTTGCAAAGCCCCAGACTTTCTCAGTCTGCACTTCAACGCCTTTGGTTCCGTCGACAACCACCATGCCGCAGTCGGCCACGCGCACTGCCGGCCGCGCGTGTGAAACGAAGGCTGCGTATCCGGGCGAGTCGATGAAATTGATCTTGGTGTCGCGATATTCGGCGTGGGCGAGTCCGAGGTTAAGTGTGATTTTGCGGGCAATGGAGTCTTCTTCATGATCGGTCGTGGTCGTGCCCTCGTCGACCTTGCCCCAGCGGGGCGTGGCGCCTGCGACGTAGAGAAGAGAACTAACCAGTTGCGTCTTCCCTGCGTCGCCGTGTCCAATGACCGCAAGGTTGCGAATTGCTTCGGTGGCGTAGACTTTCATAAACGCGAAACAGTCCTTTCAGAGATCGAGTTTCCTTTAACTCCAGGTGACAGACATCCCTGATTTCGTGACCAACAGGAAGTACGGGATGTGACTGCGGGTTGAGCGATAATTTAGCCGAGCGGTAGCGCGAAAGGCAAGTGAGGGTCGCGGAGTCTTCCGGATCTTTCAGGCAAGTTTTGAAACGGCTATTCTGCCAACAACGTCTTGATCACACCCTCGGTCTCTGCATAGCGTCCTTCGCCCACGTGGAGCCACCGAATTTGGCCTTGCTTGTCGAGCACGACGATCGTGGGCCAGGCTTCCACTCCGTACGCTTTCCAGGTTGTGTAATCATTATCCGTGACGACGGGATACTTCACGCCGAGTGCCGCAACTTCTCTGCGAACATTATCGAGGCTGTGTTCGCGGTCGGTCTCAGGCGTGTGGACTCCGACAATTGTCAGGCCATGGTCGCGATACTTCCCGTCCCACTCCTTAACAGAGGGCAGGGTGTTACGGCAGTTGTAGCAGCCAAAGGTCCGGAATTCGACGAGCACCACGCGGCCGCGCAGCTTTTCCAGAGTCAAACGATCGGAATTGATCCAATTTGCCTTTGGCAAAGTCGGGCGCGGCCATGGCCTGGTCGACGGGTATCAGTCTGTCGGCTTCAAGATTCGAAAGGCTGCCGTTTCGATCGGTGGCAGTTGATAGTCCACGCGAGATCGCCGGCTGCACCACGCGTTGATATTTGGCGATGACAACGATCGCCAAGCTGGCGACCACGAGTGTGATTACGGCAATGATTGATGCTCTCTTGAACATTGTCGAATCATTCTACGGCATCGAATTAACTAAAAGAAAATGTGGTACAGAACCGGGAGCGGTAGCGACCGGATCCAAAACTCTAGAGGTCGTTATAAGTTCTGCTGTGCCGAAGTCGGCTTCGCGGTTGAGTGTAGGTTCCGGTCGCTACCGCTCCCGGTTCTGAAACCTCCATTGCTCCCTAAAGGCCGCTGTTATATCGTGCTAATTGAGTAAAGATGCAACCGAATAAAATCGAAGTTTACACTGACGGGCACTGCAATCTCTGTCGTTGGATGCGCGCCCGGGTGGAGCCTTTGGATCGCCATCAGCGAATCCAGTGGCTGGATTACAACGATCCGGAGATCTTGCAGCGCGCCGCGCCTCACACTCGAGAAGAGATGGCGGACGAGATGCACACGCACACTGCCGACGGTCAGTGGGCCAAAGGTTATTTTGCCTGGATTGAAGTTATTCGAGTATTACCGCGATGGAGATGGCTGGCGCCAATTCTGTCACTCTGGCCGTTCACCCGACTGGGGGCGATGTTCTATCGCTGGCTCGCTGCGCGCCGCTACACCTTGTTTGGCGTGCCTCCGCCGTGCGATGCCAGCGAAGTCTGCCGATTGCATAAGTAGTATGTGCAGCCCATGGCGCCAGGTCCGCCATAACATCAGTGCTAGGAGTGGTAGCGACCGAGTCCTGATGACCTCAACCGCGATCTTGATGCACCACGAAATCGCATGAACAAGACATGGCAAATAACAAGTGAAAGAGTCAGCTCATACTGACCATTGCTGATGCGCCTTGCCAACCTTTAGAGTCCCGCCCGCATCTTAGAGTCGACCCCAACATCAGCACAAAGTTAGAGATTTTGACTGGCAGGTTTGCCAGTTTTGAGGTGAAAGTATGTTTAGAAAAGTTTCCAAGTTCCTGGTCGCGTCAATAATGTTGATGATGAGCGTTGGCGCTTCCTGGGTGAATGCAAAGACCCATGAGACCGAAGCTCTGCGAGTTCGTGAGCCGCTAAATATCGCGGTACTGATTCAGGATGATCTGATTTCCCGCGTGGGCAGCGAACTCGGTGTGACACGCGAGTTTATTCGCTCGCTCCCGCCAGGTTCGCGAGTAATGGTGGGCTACATCACCACTGGATCGCTGCAGGTGCGCCAGCCGTTCACGACCGATCTTGGTCGTGCGGCCAACTCGCTACGGATACCGATTGCCAGCACTTCGGCTTCGGCATACAACCCATATGTTGAAGTGCTCGAGGCGCTCAAGAAATTCGATCCGAGTTGGCAGGGACACAATGCGGTGCTGCTGATTTCTGATGGACTCGATACGTCGCACGGTTTTGACGTGGATTCTGCCGGTCACACACTCGACATTGACCGGACCATCAGCGAAGCAAACCGGCGCAACACGGCGATCTTTTCGTTCTATGCGCCGTCAGTCGGGCTAACCAGCCGCAGTCATCTCGCGGCCAGTTACGGCCAGAGTTCGCTGAATCGCGTGTCGCATGACACCGGCGGCCGGGCATTTTTCCAGGGCACCACCGGCTTTGTCACGTTTGATTCGTATTTCAATCGCTTGCGGGCAGAGCTTAACCGCCAATATGCCACTGCTTCGTAAATCGAAGCATGTCTTAGTTCAACGACGCCGCGGGGGGCAACCTCTTGCGGCGTTTTTGTTGTATTGCTGGGAGCGCGGACGTCCCGTCCGCCATGTTTGGCCGCCGTTAAGATTAGCGGTGGCGCGCTGAGTGCGGACGGGCCGTCCGCGCTCCCAGCAAATGCAGACCTCTGCTTTTATTACAAAACACTGCGGCACCAAAAACTCTGGCGCTAATCACCGACCCAATGGTAAAGTTAGGCGTCCAAGAGCCAAGCCAATTGCACTGTTTGTTGTCGTCTGTCATGACTGCTACAAAAGCCGCGAAACCCTCTTCTCTGGAACCGGCGGACATCGTGCCCGCTTTTTCGACTAAGATCCTTCCGGACCAATGACCGAAAACAAAGGCCGCGAGTATTGCCTGATCGTCGAAGGCGCCTATCTAACTGAAGGCGATGCCGAGCACGCCTTGCGCGATCCGTTCATCGAGGATTGGGTCGAGCAGACGGGCCATTTCAAGATTCATAACATGGACGATATTCAGGTTACACCCGGCGTGACCCTGGGTTCGTTGGGAGTGGTTATGCTCGACGAGCGCGTCTTTGAGATCGCGAGTGTCGATGCCGAACATCCCCTCACGGAACACAAGGCCAAAGGCGTCGCCGAAGCCGTGCGACGGCAGGACATGTTCGACGAGGTTAGCGTCGAGCTGCGGGAAGCAGAGAGTTGAGAGTTCAACCTTCAGGTTGTTCGTGCCAGCAAGGCGCGCAAGCTAAAGCTTGAACTCTGAAACCAAACAAACGTTTCTCGATGGCCGCGTCCGCATCGTCATCGGCGACATTACCAAACAAGATGTCGAGGCGATTGTGAACGCCGCTAATTCTTCTTTGCTCGGCGGCGGCGGAGTCGACGGTGCGATACATCGCGCGGGCGGGCCGGAGATCCTCGCCGAATGTCGCGAGATTCGCCGCACACGCTTTCCTGAAGGCCTGCCGGCTGGCGAGGCCGTGATCACAACCGGAGGAAAGCTCACCGCGCTCTATGTCATTCATACGGTCGGACCTATCTATGGCGAGGAGCATGGAAAGGAAGCCGAGCTGCTGGCCAATTGTTATCACAACTCGCTGACGCTGGCGGTGGAAAAGAATTTGACTTCAATTGCTTTCCCAGCGATCTCGACTGGCGTCTACGGCTATCCGCCGGAAAAAGCGGCCGCCGTCGCATCGCAAACGATTGAAAACTTTCTTTCCACTGATCGGCAATTAAAGGAAGTACGGCTGATCTTCTTTCAAGCGCAAGATGCGGAAGCGTTCTTAGAGAATCAAGAGTTTACTGAGTAGCCGGCATTTGCTTTGGCGCTCGTAACGGAGACGCGAGCGGCAAGATTGAGCACCGTTAGGTGCGAAATGTTTATAGCACGCGACCATCTTGATATTGTTTCAAGCTCGGCAGGAGCGAAACTTGGCACGTTCCGCTCCTACAGAGCTGGGGTCCTGATAGAGACTCTTCACTATAGACATCTCGCTCCTACGGAGCTGGTGGGCTTGACCATACCAATCAACTTCTGCTAAATCACTCCTTCTCTCTTGGCGGCTCGGCCGCTTTCTTTATGCTCTAAACTTCAATTGGGAGCTTGTCAAAGCTAACGATGTCTATTGAGACTGAAACCGGTACCGAATCTGTGACCCCATCCCGACAGTTGCCTCCGCCATTGGAGCCACTGCAACCCTTATCCTGGAATTACTGGTGGAGTTGGGCGCCGGATGGCAACGAAGTATTTCGCGATCTCGATCCCGGATTGTGGCAACAGTGCGAGCAAAATCCGCGCCTTCTCTTAAGCCAGGTATCTGACTTGAGACTCGCTCAGGTGGCTGCCGATCCGGCATTTGCCGATCGGACCAAGCGTTTGTCCGTTCGCTTCAACGATTACCTGAGCGATCGGCGGCCGTGGCCAAAACTGCAACTTGCACCGCGCATCACTCGCGCGACTCCGGTCGCCTATTTTTGCGCTGAGTTTGGCATACATAACTCGCTGCCGCTTTACTCGGGCGGGCTCGGGATACTGGCCGGGGATCATTTGAAGTCAGCGAGCGATCTAAACCTGCCTTTGATTGCCGTCGGTTTGTTCTATCGCTTTGGTTATTTCCGGCAGCGCTTGAGACGTGACGAGTGGCAGGAAGAAGCGTATCGAGAGAATCATTCTGACGAGTTGGCGCTGCATAGTGTAAGCGATGCGGAAGGAAATCCGCTGCTGCTTGAAGTCACCATGCGGGAGCGAGTCGTGCACGCGCGTGTCTGGCGAGCCGACGTCGGTCGGGTGCAGCTTTATCTTCTGGATACCAATGTCCCTGAAAATGAACCGACCGACCGGCTGGTGACGGGACATCTTTACGGCGGTGATCGAGAGACGCGCCTGGTTCAGGAGATGATGCTGGGAATCGGCGGCGCTCGTCTTCTGCAAAGGCTCCGATTCGATCCCCGCGTGTACCATCTCAACGAAGGTCATTCGGCGTTTCTCACCCTTGAATTAGCGCGGCAGCTGATCGAACGCGAGGATATTACTTTTGCTGACGCTGCGGCTCGAGTGCGCGAACGGTGCGTTTTTACTACCCACACGCCCGTCGCGGCGGGTCATGACGAGTTCGAGGGCGCCCTGGTGCAGAAATGTTTCGGCGAATGGCCCCAAACCGCCCTGGGGTTGTCGGGCGAAGATTTTCTGAAATTAGGCCGAGTCAACGGCGATTCCCAGCAGTCGTTTGGATTAACGCCGCTGGCACTGTGCATGTGTCGTTCTACGAACGGCGTCAGTCGAAAGCACGGCGAGGTCTCACGCGAACTTTGGCATAAGATGTGGCCCACGCGCAGCCTGGCCGAAGTCCCGATCACCTCAGTCACTAACGGTGTGCATCCCTCGACGTGGGTTGCACCGTTGCTCCGGCGGCTTTATGAGCAACGTGTCGGCGAAGATTGGATTGAACGAGTCCGGGACGCGAGGGTTTGGGCCTATGGTGTTGAGACAATCGCCGACGAGGAATTGTGGCAGGCGCATCTGCTGCTGAAACAGCGAATGGTCGCTTACGTTCGGGACCACTCTTTTGACGCCCGGCTGGCTCGCGGTGAAAGCGAAGATTACATCGAAGCGGCGCGAACCATGTTCGATCCCCAGATACTGACCATTGGTTTTGCCCGGCGCGTGGCCGGTTACAAGCGTTGGGATTTGCTCCAAAGCGATCCCGAAAAATTGAGCCGGCTAATCAACGATCCCAAACGGCCGATCCAATTTGTATTCGCCGGCAAGGCCCACCCACAGGATCAGGAAGCCAAGCGAGTACTGCAAAGACTGATTGAATGGCAGCGCGACAGTTCGCTGAGCGAACGAGTTGCGTTCATTGAAGACTATGATCAGGAAACGGCGCGACAGTTGGTGCAATCGGTTGATGTCTGGATGAACGTGCCGCGCCGGCCCATGGAAGCTTCGGGCACGAGCGGACAAAAAGTTGCGATCAATGGGGGGCTAAATTTTTCCGTGCTCGATGGCTGGTGGCTCGAAGGCTATGACGGTGATAATGGATTTGCGATTGGAGACCTGAGCGATTTGGCGCCTGATGAAGCCGATCGTCGCGAAGCCGAATCGATGTACCGGATGCTTACTGAGGAAGTTGTGCCGCGCTATTACGATCGCGATGATCAAGACATTCCGCGCCGCTGGGTCGCGATGATGAAGCGATCAATTCAGACGCTGGTGCCGCTTTTTAGCAGCGATCGAATGGTGGCTGAATATGCTGAACGAATTTACTGACCGCATTCGGTTGAGTGTTGAAGGTTTTTCTGTTCTTTCATCAACACCGTCGATTTAGCCGGGTGACTTTCGTGCCCGGGTACAACTGGAAACCGTTACAAACGGTTTCCATCCTTCGAGGCTGATCGCTGATCACTGGGCTAAAGGCGCGGTGCTAATGAAAGGGGCGGCAAAATTCAAACTGCACCCGCACCTCCTCCGATTCAACAGTCACACAGTTTCCCGTGGCGGATTCTCTGGTTCCTCCTGATTGCAGCGCTCTTCGGTGCGGCCGCAGGGATTCCGTTCGTTCTGGAAGTGTTCCGGCCCCTGATTCAGGCCTCGCCACCTATCCCAATACCTCTACCCCTCCTCGTCCTAATTGGCGTCGCTCAGAACCTTTTGCTGTTTGGTGTGGTTATTGGCGTTGGTCTTTTGCTGTCGAAGAAAGTTAATTTGGGTGCGCCGCTGCTCGAGAGTTGGCTTTATCATGAAGAGTCTCCAGTCAGGGCTGCTGATTCATTCAAAGCGGGCACGCTGGTGGGAATCGCGGTGGGCGTGATCTTAACCGTCATTATTCTTTCTATCGCACCGCACATGCCCGGCCTGCCATTTGTGAAAGCCGCTCAGGCCCCGATATGGAAAAGAGTCCTTGTCTGTTTTTACGGTGGCCTGGACGAAGAAATATTGACGCGGTTATTTCTATTGACTCTCTTTGCATGGCTGGGCGTTAGAATTTTTCAGAAGCAGAAAGCCGGGTTGTCGCCGGCGACTTTCTGGATTGCGAACTTCGCGGTCGCCGTTCCTTTTGGATTGGGCCATCTACCGGCGGCGTCGCGAGTAATGCAGATTACTCCTGAGGTTATCGTCTTCGCCTTGGCTTTGAATGGGATAGCCGCGGTCGCATTTGGATACCTTTATTGGACACGAGGCCTGGAGTCGGCGATGATTGCCCACTTCTGCGCTGACTTTGTGATTTATGTCGTGGGTGTCATGTTCTTATAGGAATATATAGGTCCTAAGCCGCAGAATTACCTGAGACTTGCTCGCCCCTCAATCCCTCCCTGATGTAAACTAGCTGCCGCATGAAGTACTGCTCGAGTTGCAACGAAAAATACGATGACAGTCTGAGCTTCTGCCCCACCGATGGCGAGGTTCTGGAAGAAGATCCTTCGGCCCTGACGGGCAAAGTGCTGGACGGCCAGTACCAGATCGAAGCTTTGCTGGGCAAAGGTGGGATGGGCGCGGTTTATCGCGCGCGGCATATCCTGCTCGGCGATCGGGTTGCCATCAAGGTGCTGCCGCCGGAAATGCGCAGCAACACTGAATGGTTGCGCCGCTTTCAACGTGAGGGGCAGGCGGCCCGCCGCTTTCGCCATCCGAACGCGGTCACCGTTTACGATCTGCGCACCTCAGCCGATGGCACGATCTACCTGGTGATGGAGTATGTCGAAGGCAACACCCTCGACGCGGAAATGAGGAAGTGTGGCAAGTTTTCGCCGGCCGACGCAGTTGCGGTGCTCTATCCGATCATGGGTGTGCTCAATGCAGCTCATGCCATGGGCGTCGTCCATCGCGATCTCAAACCTGAAAACATTATGCTCGGAAAATCGAGCACCGGCGGAGACCCGGTCGTGAAGTTGCTCGATCTGGGAATCGCCAAGTTGCGTGAAGTTGCCGGCGCTGAGAAGACAGGCAATACCAATTTGACTATTGCGGGCCAGATGCTCGGCACTCCTTATTACATGTCGCCTGAGCAGTGGGGCGAGTTGCCTCCCGACGGCAGTTCTGAAATTGATGGACGCGCGGATATCTATAGCCTGGGCGTGGTGTTCTATGAGCTGATTACCGGCCAGAGGCCATTTAACGGCATCACGCTTTCTGAGTTACGTCGTCAACACGTAAGTCTCACGCCACCGCCGCTGCATGAAATTGACCGAGGCGTTTCCGAAGCCTTTAGCCGGGCCATCGCCCGCGCTATTTCCAAAGACCGCGCCCTTCGTCAGGCAACCGCCAGTGAATTAGAGAATGAGCTGAGCAGTGCCTTGGCCGCGGAAGGAATCGCGTCGACCTCATACGTCTCAGTGGTTTCAGATGGATCTGTCGCGGCTGACTCTGGTTCAGGAAAGGGACCACTGACTGCCGCGGAACGGACCGCGGCGACAATGGTGGGTGAATCCAAGCCGACGGGCGTGGAAGGCTCCGGCACACCGCAGAACGTAGCGCCGCCGGTGGATTTTGCCAGTCAGGGGTCGACCATGCCCACCGTCATGGCTGCTCCAAAAAAAATCGAGTCAGACAATGCAGGAATCTCACAGCCGACCATGATGGTGTCCAGTCAACTGGGAGGCGGTATTTCCCAGGCATCTGTTCACCTACCGCCCCAGGTATCCCCCAGTCCGAAGCGGCGCTCACCCCTTCCCATTGTCGCTGTGGGAATGGTTGTGCTCTTGCTGGTAGTCGGGGCCGGCGGTTATGCGATGATTCACTTCATGGGAACGAGCGCGAACGGCAATTCAGGGAGCACCGATCCAGCCAAAGGATCGAACGGAACCAGCGGGGCTGACATGGCGGCCGGTGGACATGAGATTGGTCGCTATTGGCTCGAAGTGAATACGGCGAATAAGGCTGATGCTCTGCGCGCGGGCGAGTCAGTGTCGATCAGTTCGGGACAAAAGTTCAAGTTCCATTTCTCGCCAAGCGAAAATGGTTATCTCTACATTATTGGGCCGGGCAACAACAATGCTCCCACAACTTTTTTGACCGCCAAGCCGAACAGCGCTTACGGCGTCAAGACAAATGAAGTTAAGAGCGGACAAGACTTCGGTTTTCCGGCGGATACCGGCAAGGATGAAAACTGGATTACTCTCGATCAGACAGCCGGAACGGACCAGTTCACCATAATCTTTTCACACAAACCGATGACGGCGCCTGAGTTTCTGAACAGCGCAGCCTTGCACGAACTCAGTCAGGATGAACAGAAGCAAATGGACGCCGTTCGCGAGCAGGCCAAAGCGAACTCGGTTGGGGCCGAAGTTGTCAAAACCGGCGCCTCACCCTTCGTTTCGGTCAAAGTTCCGCAAAATGCAGAAGGAACTCCCGTCATATTCATGGTTCGGGTCGAGCACAAGTGAGTTAGGATTATACCGTCAGTTCAGAGTTCAGTCTTTAGGCCGCGGATTTTGCTACTCATCAAAACGCAAACTAGAGTTTGAACTTTAAACTGAATCGGTACCAGGATTTTTTCACCGGAGAAAATGTAAATGAAATCGAGAAGTCTGATCATGTTGTTCCTGATCGTGGTCTTTGTCTGCGGTTTTTTGATCGTCAATGCGCAGGAGCCTGATGATGAGGTGCGTGGCGCATTTCTGAGTACGCGCCCCAAGACGACAAATATGAACGCCGCCAGGCGACGCCGGCCACCCCGAAACGCGAACAGTAGCGTATCGTCGTCGACGGCAACGAATGCGAACACGCATACGGCTAACGCGAATACAAAGGGTTATTCGAACCAGAACAGCATGGATGTGAGCGGACCGGTTCAGGCCATCGGCCTTGGCTACACGCTTTATATGCGCGACTCAAGTGGCCGCAGCGTGCGCGTCGAACCGGGGCGCGAATTCCACAGCGGCGATCGTGTTCGGATCGCGCTTGAACCAAGTATCGACGGCTTCCTCTACGTCTTTCATACCGAGGGCGCGGGCCAACCGGAGATGATTTATCCCGACCCGCGGCTGGACGAAGGAGAGAATTGGATCGAGGCGCATGTCCCGATGGAGGTACCGTCGAGCCAGGAGTCCGACGAGCGTTACCACTGGTTCGTCTTTGATAACAATCCCGCGACCGAGAGGCTTTACGTTGTGGTAACGCGCAGACCGCTGCCGTTAGTGCCGACCGGCAGCGACCTGGTCAATTTTTGCGCGGCGAATAAAGGCAAGTGTCCGTGGCGCCCACTAACGGAAGTCTGGACACAGCTTCAGGACGCCAACAGGGCTGAAGTAAGGGTGGTCGCAAGTCATACGTCCGGCCAGCCCCAAACTGAAAAGGAACAAGTCGCAACCACGCGCGGCCTGGGTTTGGATCGGAGCGCTCCGCAGCCCGCGGTGATTCGCATGAACGTAGCGACCCGGGCGGCCGTGCTGGTGACAGTGCTGGATCTGATTCATAAGTGATTTCCATCTTCGTCAATTAATATGAGATTGAGCCGAATCATCTTCCTTATTGCGTTGTTGACGATTGTACTTACTCCCCTTTCTGTCGCTCTCAAAACCAGCATCGCAAAGACTCCGCAGAATCAAGACGCTTTAACATACTATCAACAGGGCTTGGCGCTACTTGCTGCGGAAAAGTTCGAGGAAGCTGTTAAAGCATTTAACCTGGCGATCAAACTAAAACCAGATTACGCCGATGCTTATTACCGCCTGGGCGAAGCTTATTCTCAGATCGACGAGTTTAAGAAAGCCCTGGACGCGTACAAGGGGGCAGTTCGATACCAGCCAACTTCTGCGCTCGCCTACAGCAAACTAGGAGCCGCATATTCGAATGTAGCCGATTATAAGAAAGCCATCGAGGCGTATATTGAGGCAATTCGGCTCGACCCGAAGGCGGCGGACGTACACTACAAAGTAGGCGTTATCTATGCTCAACGTGGCAAGGACCAAGCGGCCGTTGCCGAGTACAAAACCCTCCAGGTACTGGACGTCAGTCTTGCGCAGGATCTCTATAATCTAATCTACAAACCGACCGTACCTGTCATTGTTGACGGAGTCGTTCGTCTCCACGTCATCGCGATCGACTCGCATGGGACTCCGGTTACCGGATTGACGAATGAAGAATTTAGAGTGGTCGAAGACGGAGCAGCACAGACCGTATCCGTTGTTTCGAATGCTGAGCCATCGTCATTCTATAGTCTTGCCATCGATACGTCCGGAAGTGTGCGGCCAGTTTTTAAGCTTGTCATGGCGGCCTCGAAGCAACTTGTTGAGCGGCTCCGACCAGAGAATCAAACACTTTTGATTAGATTTGTGTCGAGTGACAAGATAGAAACCGTACAGGAATTCACATCTAACAAGAAACTTCTGAACGGCGGCTTAGATACTCTGTACATTGAAGGTGGCCAATCGGCAGTGCTGGATGCCGTTTACCTCGCCGCTCAGCGCGTTGGTGGTTACAAATTTCCGAACAGAAACGTTCGCCGAGTCCTGGTCTTGCTTACTGATGGAGATGACCGTTCTAGTTATTACTCTTTGCCCCAAGTATTAGCGTTGTTGCGAACCGTTGACGTACAGATCTTTGCGATTAGCTTTAACACCGGCAATGATGGGAATCTGAATCAGAATCAGTCCCCGCGATCAGTGGATCTACTGAGAACGCTCACGTCAGAAACGGGTGGCGCGACGTTCTTTCCAAAATCGCCGACTGAATTAACGGCCTCAGTAAATGCAATATTTGATTTCGTCAGGGGCGAATATACGATTGAGTACAAGCCTACAAAGCCGCTTGACGCCAATTTATATCGTCCGTTATCTGTGACGATCACGCCAAAATTGCAGCGTGGGAATTCGACGGTAATAGCTCGTTCCGGTTATAGCGTTCCGGCGAAGTAGCTCTCTGGTAAGAAAGCGAGGTTGGAAATGTCCATTGGTAAACAAAGTATCATTACGAGCGCAATACTAAGTCTTCTTTTGTCGTCCCTCCTATCCTTTGGTACTAGAGCGCACAGCGTTTCAATAGAGGCGGAGGCTCCGCCCCAAAACGACCCCACGATTTCCCTTTCTCGCGGTCGCTCCTTGTTGAAACAAGGTCATGCTGATCAGGCGTTAGGCTATCTGGAAACTGCACTCAGCCTCTACACTCAAACAAATAATTCTCGAGGCATTGCCGCGACCGAAGACGGCTTCGGCGATCTCTACATGATCCAGGGTCAGTACAAAGTTGCGCTTGATCACTATCAGAAAGCTTACCAGGCATTCGTGACGGCGCGGGGCGAGGATGAAAAGAGTGGGGGCGCGGCAAATGCAGTCGCCGGCCGGGCTGGATCCACGGCGGGCGCCGCGGCCGAAACCGCGACCAGCCTCTCCGACAATGGCTTTAACGCGAACCTCATGCTGGCGAAAATTGGCGACACAAATTATCGCCTCGGCCGAATGTCGGAAGCGAGCTCGGCTTACTCGATGATCAGCGTGAAAAAGCCAGAGACGGTCGTGCAGAAAACCAAGAGCCGGTTTGGACTGCCAAACATTATGTCCATTCCTACGGGGAGGCCCAGCGTGTCCGCTCCTTCAACTTCTGGTGCTGGTGGGTTGCTGGAAATCAAGAAAGAGCTCGATAACTACCGCGCGGCGATCGTCTCTATGGTTTATGAGGTCGGGACAGGCCGGATCGCATTTGCCAATAACGAGATGGAAAGTGCGCGCAAGCATTTTCAAAACGCTCTGGATGCGAGCAACTCATCGTTGTCCGGTCTGGCCAAGTTGGGCCAGACACGCCGCTTCCGCGCGGCCGCGCGCACCAGTCTGGGCGATGTGGCTCTACATGAAGGACGTTACAAAGACGCGGCCAAGCTGTTTGGCGACGCCGCGGCCGGCGCGCAAAAAGACGAGCGACTCGATCTGATGTGGCCGGCGAAACGCGGTTTGGGCCGCAGTCTTTGGATGCAGGCAAAGCGGGACGAAGCCCTGGACGCATATCGGGACGCGCTGAAGACGATCGAAACTATTCGCGCCGGCAGTTTGCGCGCTGACGAATCACGTTCGACCTTTCTGGCTACGACTAAAGACGTCTATGACGAAGCGGCCAGCGCTTTTGCCGAGATGGCCTTGTTGAATTCGCCGGCCGGTGGAGCGTTGAGTGGTAAGGCGCTGGAATACGCCGCCGAGTCCTTCAGGATCACTGAAGCTGGACGCGCTCGTTCGCTCCTAGACATGCTGGGAGACGTGAATGGGCAAATCACTGAAGGCGTGCCGGCCGATTTGCTCAAGCGCAAACAGGAAAATCTCGATCGTCAGCAGGAGATAGCTGCGCAGCTTACAGGGGTCAGTCTGGGAGGCGAACAGAAAGAAAAGCCGTCGCAGTTGGACGCTGATCTAGACAAGCTGCAGACCGAGTATGACGACATCGAAAACCAAATTCGGACCGCCAGTCCGCGTTATGCCGCGCTGACCGGGGCGCAGCCACAGTCGCTCACCGACGTGCAGCAAAAAGTTCTTGACGACAGCACGGTGTTGCTGGAATACAGCCTGGGAAGTGACAACTCGTACTTGTTTGCCGTCGCGCCGTCGAGTGTTTCACTCTTCAAACTCGGATCCAGATCGACTATCGAAAAGCTGGCCACGGATTTTCGCGCGCAATTGATTCCACCCAGGTTGCAACGAAGGATTGTTGGGATCGACGTGGTGGCTGACCAGCAGCGCGGTCTGGGGCTCGTCGAAGGCCCTTCGGAAAACCTGACGGCCTTTGTCGCGGCTGCGAACGCTCTCTACAAAGCAGCCATCGAACCGGCCGGCAGCGTCATTGGTGATAAGCGTTTGCTCGTCGTAGCCGATGGCGCGCTGAATTACATCCCATTCGAAGCGCTGGCTAAGACTACCGACGGCGCCGATTACTCTTCGCTGAGTTATCTGATCAAGACGAACGAAATTGTTTACGCTCCCTCAGGTTCAGTTGTGGCAGCGATTCGGCAACAGGGCAACAAGTCTTCAGGAAAGGGTTTGCTGGTGATTGCCGATCCGATCTTCAACTCAAATGATCCGCGCTTGAAAGGCAATAGCTCGGTGCAGGCATCCGGCGAAGCGCGCGGCCTGGGCCTCGGACTTGAGAGCGCCATCGACGACGTCACGGATACATCCGCTCCCGCCGTTGGATTGCAGTTGGCTCGTCTGACAGGGACACGGACAGAGGCAGAAGAGATCGGCAAAACCGCTCGGGCCGGTGGCGGTCAACTGGATCTGTGGATGGATCTGAACGCCAGCGAAGACAATGTGCGCAGCCGCGACATGAACAACTATCGCGTCATACACATCGCCACACATGGCCTGCTGGACGCCCAGCGGCCTCAGTTTACCGGAGTCGTGCTCTCCCTGGTTGGTAACAAGTCGAACGATGGTTTCCTGCGCACGGATGAGATTTTCAATTTGCGGTTGAACCCCGCCCTGGTGATGCTTTCGGCGTGCGAGACAGGACTCGGTAAAGAGAAGCGCGGCGAAGGCGTGATTGGTTTGACGCGAGCCTTTATGTATGCGGGCGCTCCCACGGTGGGCGTTACTCTCTGGTCTGTGGCTGACAAGTCGACCGCTGACCTGATGACTGATTTTTACAAGCGCTTTCTCGGTGCGAGCGGGGTGCCTGCGCCGCGCGCGATGCGGAATGCCCAGCTCTCAATGATTTCGGCTAAGAAGTACAGTGCTCCATTTTATTGGGCGCCGTTCGTGCTGGTAGGTGAGTGGAGGTAACCCTAACCGTCGTGATTTGCTATTTCTGCCGTGCCTTAACAACTCGATCGAGATTGCTTTTGTATAGCGTCGCGGCGGGATCGAGGCGCACTGCTTCGCGATATTCGACTTCTGCCTCGGCCAACTTATTCTCGTGCTCCAGGTCATCTCCCAGGTTATTGTGAGCCGCGGCATCGCCGGCGTTCAGTCGTATTGCTTCGCGATACTCGGTTTCAGATTCACCGTACTTTTTCTGTGCCGCCAGAGCATAAGCCAAATAGAAACGATGTAATTCATACTGGGGGACAAGTCGGACGGCTTCCCGGTATTCTGCTTCGGCCTCGGGCCATTTATTTTTTGCCCCCAGCATCCGTCCAACACTTATATGGCCAGGTGAGAAGTTTGGATCCAACCGGATGGTCTCGCGGAACTCGGCCTCAGCCTCTGGCAACTTATTCTGTTTCTCCAGGGAATTCCCGAGACTGAAGTGACCGGAGAGGTCGTTGGGATCCAGTCGCAGCACTGTTCTGAACTCTGCTTCGGCCTCGGCCTGCTTGTTCTGTTGGACAAAATTGAAACCCAGGTAGTTATGAGGCGTGGGGTCGCTGGTTTCCAGCCGGGCGGCTTCGCGATACTCTGCTTCAGCTTCCGCAAACTTCTTCTCGGCAACGAAGGCGAGTCCCAATCCCAGGTGATACCGCGCTGTATTGGGATCCAAACGCAAGGCCTCCTTATATTCCACTTCAGCGTCAGCCCACTTCCGCTGATTTCTTAAAGCGGCGGCTAATGTCTGGTGGTACGCAGAGTTGTTTGGCTCGAGTCTGCTTGCCAGTCGATAGTTGACTTCGGCCTCGGCCCACTTTCCCTGTGCGGACAAGACCTCTCCGAGGCGCGACCACAGTTCGGCATTGCTTGATTCCGCGCGCGCGGCCGCTTCGCTGAGACGGGTAGCCTCCTTCATTTCTTCGTCGCCATCCGAGTTTCTTTTCTCAGCCCTCAAAACCTGGGCCAGATGGGCATGCCATTTCCCGTTGTCTGGTTCAAGGCGCACCGCCAGGCGACATTCCACTTCGGCCTCATTGTACTTTCGCTGTTGTGAGAGAAGGACGCCTAAGAGATCGTGCCATTCAGCTTTCTCGACCTCCAACTGGATCGCTGCGCGCAGCTCTGTCTCCGCTACCGCAAGCTTTCGTTGGTTGCTCAGAACTTCGCCCAGGCGCGCGTGCCAATCGGCGTTGTTACCGTCCATTCGCAACGCCACGCGATACTCCATCTCGGCCTTTGACCACTGACTTACTCTTCTGAACTTGTCTCCGTTTGCGCCGGACTGTTCGGCGATGGAGCTGGCCGCAGGGGTGTTTCCCGCTTTTGAGTTCGCGGCCCCGCCTGCCGGCGTTGCTTTGATCGGTCCCGTCCCGTTTCGCGGAGCGACCGCAATGATTAATTCCTCGGCTTTATAACCTTCGACGACCGCAAAAGGCCTTTGCTGCTTTCCCTTACCCAGGTCAATCGCGATTTGCTTGGGTACGTTCTCCTGGACATATTTCAACAGTTGCGCCAGCGTTACTTCACCTTTCTCGTTAGCAGCGCCGCCCTTCAGTCCTTCAACGATGGCCCAGGTAAAGTATCCCTGCTTCTTTTCCGAATACTCATAAGCGCGTTGTCCAATCGCCGTGGCGTATAAGGTGGCGAAGGCCTGTACCTCGCGATTGCTCAAGTCGAAATTGAATGCTTTCGTGTAGGAAGGCGTCAGCAAATTCGGCGCATCTGCGCGACCACCGGGATCGTTGCGGCAAGCATCGAGGAGAATCACGACCTGGGCCATCCCGGCATTTCGGATGCGATCGTGCATGCGCGTAACATTCACAGCTGATTCTTCGAGTAGAGAGACATCGTCGCTCAGGCGCGCGTCGGAAGGAATTAGATAAGCTTGTCCTCCGCGTTCAATGCCGTGGCCGGCGAACGAGACCAGCAGCAGGCCATCTTTGGGTACGAGCGACGCCAGATTGGACAAGAATGTCAGGATGTTGATCCGCGTGGGCTGTCGCTCTTCGGGTTGGTCCGTGGCAAGCAATATGACCTGGTCTGAAGGAAAAGAAGCATAGCTCACCAGGGCATCTTTCAGCATGTGTGCATCGTTCGCCGCGCCGTTCAATGAGCTGATTTGTGTGTCCCGGTACTTGTCTACACCGATAATCAGCGCCCAGCGTTTAGCCTTACCAGGCCATTCTTTGATTGAAGATCCTTGTTGCAGCTGCCGGGATTGGGCACGGCCCTGTGCTTGCGCTGCCGAGGGTCGATCCGGCAGCGCGACAACCGTCAACAATGCAATCGCCGAAATGAGGGCGACCTGAGGGAAGGAGAGACGCTGAATCATTTTGAAGTCTCCTCTAGATATCAATTGTCAACCGGGCCAGGTCTCACTTCGCATAACGCAGTGGCACGGTGACCAGTAACGGCGCGCCCGATTTGCGCGCCACGCGATAGACGGTTTGTGGTGGCGGCCCCGCTTGCGTCAGTTGGCGGCTGTTCGCAGCGCCCGCCAATTTCTCTTCATTGGTCCAGGGGCGGCCGGCGCCATCGACTAATTCAAGCCGCTCGGCCGCGCCGCCCCAAATCTTTTCCCAACTGGCAACCTGCGTATTTGTGATCTTCAAAGGCTGATCGCCGATTTGGACAGGCAGAGGCTGTGACACCAGGATGATGGTCAGCACTTCGGCGACTTGATCGCGGCGATTGCCGGTGGGTTGGGCAGTGAAGTAGCTGTATTGATCTTCCTGTGCCGGGATATCGATAAGCTTTCCCGGCGCCACGCGGTTGTCACCGCCGCGCGCGCGGGTGGTGGGAAAGATCATCATCGGTTCGCCGAAGCTACCGTCGGCGTATTGTTCGCGATCGATGATGTAAAGAAAGCCTGGCCGCGGAGATTCAATAGTCAGCCGCACGTGATCGCCAATATTCAGGGGCGTATCAGCTTCAATTCTCTCGGGAGTCCATTCGGATTCTTTCAGCCCATCGCGCACGCGCAAGCGTCCGCCCGTGTCTCCCGATTGTGAAGGCCGCAAACGCCAGATAGTGATTCCGATTTCTTCGGAAGCTGCGGTCGCAGGTCTTCGCCCACCCGCTACACGAACCTGACCGGCGCGGCGATAGACTGGTGCCTTAACGCCCGCGCCTGCGCGCGCGCCGCCAAACCCGGCAGTGACGTCTGCCGGCCGCGCCTTGTTAAAGCGATCGAGCACGATCTGGCGCGAGTTCGGCTCTTCAGATTGAGCGATAGCAGTTGAGGTGAAGGCCGAGGACGTTAAGCCTATACAAAGGAATGCAAAGATAATTAAGCGGGTTGCCATATTGATCATTATCGCTTGCTACAGGATGCGCACACCGCAATCGCGTTACTCTATTTCCCTTTACAAGCAGTCTGGATCGCTTCGAGAGCGCTGGCAGCTTCGGCTGGCGAAGCCGCCCTAAATCTAAGAGTTATACCACCCGAAATCTCGCGGATGTAATCACCTTCGACTCTTGCCTTCTTAAACGACGAACAAGAGTGGACCCATTCTATACTGGCGAATAAACTTATTTTTTCCGGGGAAACGAAAAGCGTCGCCGGCCAATAATTCTTACCCGTGTCCTCATTGGTACCCATCCGGCCTGTGAAAGATTTGTGAGTTCTGGCATACTCGGCGTCGGCGGCCCGCTTGGTCTGTTCCTGCTTCTCTTTTTCCGCTAAAGCATCCTCCAACGGCTTCAATCTGCTTTTCGCCAGTTCGGCAAATTCGCCATTTGGATACCTTTTCAAATAGGCATGGAAGTCTTCCGGGTTCGTGCTGTTCCTAACAGATTCCCAGAAGGGAATTTCCGCCCCTCCGGTATTTCTCGTTGCCGGTTCGATCTCAGCCGGTTTCGTTGCTATCTCGAGGTTTCTAATTCTGTTTTTAGCGAGTGATGCGAATTGTCCTGTGGGGTAGTGCTCAAGATAGGCTTTGAAATCGTCCGCGCTGGTGCTGTTTTTAATTGTTTCCCAATAACTTAGTTCGAACGCACTTGCGTCTACTTTCGCTTCGTTCGCACCAGGCGCAGTTGAGTTTGTGGGACCACCGCTGAAATAAAAAGATCCAACCAGCGACGATGCTTCCCACGGAACCTGCTTGTTGTCAGTTAGCTTCATCACTTCCGCGCGCACCCGCATGAACATGTCAGTGATCGACAGACTTGGCACCTGCATTTGTTTCAACAATTCGGAAGTATAAAGACCATTCTGGGCCGTCCCATCAGACGCCACGCGTCCCGGCGCGGTGGCATATGCGATCAGAGTTCCGGTGGGCGCATCAACTTGGGCCAAACCGTCGCTCGCCGATCTGAAGCTGCGAGAGAAAGGATTGTTGCGACACGCATCAAGGATCACGATGTTCAAACCGTTCTGCGCCTCGTCCATGTACTTCAACACCAGGCTCACGTCCACACTTGAATCTTCCACCTCAGCTTCGCTCTGAATGTCGGCGTCGATCGGGATCAGATAGTTTCGTCCATTGGATTGCACGCCGTGGCCCGCATAGTAAAAAAGTCCCGAACCGCCGACTCTTAATTTTTGTCCGAATTCACGGACCATCCGTTTCATTTCGCGTTGATTGATGTTGTTGCCGCTGGTCACATCAAAGCCCAGCGCTTTCAAAGTTGCGGCCATCTCGCGCGCGTCGTTCGGAGGGTTCTTCAACGGAGGAGCTTTCGTATAAGCACCGTTGCCGATGACCAACGCGATTCGCTTTGCACTCTGATTCGCTGAACCGGTTTGCAGCAACTGGCGATCTTGCTGTGAGTGGGCGGTTCGGTGCCAAGAGCCAAGCATTAGCACCGTAGTTGCGAGAACCAGTATTACCTCGAAGTGTCGTCGGAGGAGTCTATTCATTTTCAAAGCTTTCGATTCAAATTCGTTTGGCACTGCGCGCTCAATGCGGGCAGAATGCCCGCGCTCCCTCCACTAGTGATGCTCCAACTCAATATAGTTCACGAGCACATCGGCTTTCGCCTTCACAGTTGTTTGCTTCTTTACAGAATCCTTGGTGACTTCAGGTTTCGGCGATGAATGTTTCTGGAGAAAGTCACGCAGAGCGCGCGCCTGGGCCGCGTCCTTTATTTCACCTTGATCACGATCGCTAACTTTGTCGGTGACGGCTTCCAGTTCTTTGACCGGAGTGGGCGAAAATACTATCCAGAACTTTTCGGTACCCTGATGATCGTCAAAGCGCATCCACGCCGTCTGGAGCTTTTGGTCAGTCGTAACGCGCGGCGATCCATTATTTGTCTTCGCCTCGGGGAACAGCACGTTGTACGTAACGGCGTTGCCGTCCGCCGCTCCTTCGTTCAGCAGGTAAAGGTAACCCTCGCTGGGAGTGTTGAGGTTCATGCGAAATTTCCAGCCGTTTTCGAAAATCTCCTGTCCTGAAGATTCGAATTCACTTTGATAAGGTTTTCCGTCTCGCATTTTCTGCACGGTCAGCGAGTATGCAAGCGATTGTTCGCGCGCGCCGGAGACAGCGCCGCGCTTCCAAATGAAAAAAGCGGCGCCCGCAATTACAACCAGCAGGACTAAGCCCGCTACTACTTTCATCCATGATCGCGGGACAGGCGGGGTTTCAACCGAGGTATACGAGGCAGCGCCGAGCGTATCAACTTTGGCCGGCTCGAATCGCGCGGGCAGTGTCTTAGCTGACAGGTCCGCAGTCTGTCTGGCCGGGGCTTTAGCATCGGTCGCCAGTTCCGTGGCTGGAATCGGCGCTCGGTCAATCGGATTGGGCTTGAACGTCGCGGTGTCTTCAGTCAACTCCCGCGCCAGGGCATCACCAAATTCGCGCGCATTTTGGAAGCGATCGTTCGGATCGAAACTAAGTGCGCGCAAGATCAACTGACACGCGTCGTCGGGTAGACTGGGCCGCAAGTCAGATGGTTTCACACGCACGCCGGCGCGTTGCATTTCCAGCAACTCGAATCCAGTTTCAGGGTTGAAGGGTTTGCGTCCGGTGACGAGTTCGTAGGCAATTGCGCCCATCGCGTAAATGTCCATCGCAGCCGAGACCGGACGCCCGCTCAGTTGCTCGGGCGCCATGTAAGAAACTGTTCCGGCGGTGGCGCCGGTGATGGTGCTGGGCGCTACGATTGAGTCTTTCAGCTTGGCGATACCAAAGTCGATGATCTTCAACTGCTCTTCGCCGCCGCCGAAGCTTTGCAGCATGATGTTTTCCGGTTTCAGGTCGCGATGGAAGATGCCTTTATCATGGGCGGTCGCCAGCGCTCTTCCGATTTGCTTGATTAACTCGGCGGCGCGTTCGAGCGGGATACCTTCCGGCTTGATCAGGGAGCGTAGCGTGACCCCGTCGATGAATTGCATTACCAGATAGGGCTTGCCGTCGGGAAGTTCGCCGTTATCGAGAATGCCCACAACTCCGGGATGGTCAACCCGCGCCAAAGCTTCTTTCTCCTGCTGGAACTTCTGCACCACCCAGGAGTTCTGCAGAGATTTTTCGAGCAGGACTTTGATCACCACCGGCTTGTCATGCAGCTTGCGATCCCGCGCCAGGTAAACTGCGCCGACGCCACCCTGTCCCAGTTCCTTCTGAACGGAATAACGGCCGTCGAGGGTGAGGCCGATCAAGCTCGGTGGCGGTAGTGCAGTTTCATCAAGCTCAGGTGGGCCATTAGGCCGATCGACGGGAATCGTAGACGCAGAGAGATCGGCCGACACACTGTGAATGTCATCGTCTGCAGGCGGCCCGGGCGGCACGGTCCCGAATTGATCCTTGAAAGTCACAGCTACGAGATTGAATGGGTGAGAATATCTACCGCGTCACTTATTTATGCGCGCCATTCGGCACGCTTCGATAATCGAGTTAATTACGTCAGCGGTTATATTCGTGGCCGGCTTTACCGGGGTGAAGACTCCTCCGCTGGCCGGTGTACCGGTGTAGAACATCAGCTGGCCAGCTTTGCCGGCGCCGGTGTTAAGAAACAGATTCACGTGTGGCAACACAAAAGCTGATTGGCCTGGCTCGACACGCTTGACCTCAGAGCATTGAATGGTCACATTCTTTTTTGGATTTTCTTTTTTCGGCTCGAACGAGAGCGTACCCGGAGTCACGGTCAGCGTGCCTTCCGTGCCCGAAGCGTCCTTAACTGCGAAGAGATGTGAGTTGCGTGCGCGTTCAGCTTCATCGGAAGCAAGCTTGGCATTCGCTTTTTCGCGGGCTTCTCCTTCCAGCATGGCAACCCGGCCGTTTGCTATTTCGACAAACAGCCCATTCGGAAACTTGTTTACGTACGCCCTGAAGTCCGAAGGGTTCCGGCTGTCCTTGATGGCGTTCCAGTAAGTCATCTCGAGCGAGTCTCCGGATCCTCCGCCGGTCGCGGGACGCGAGGGCTGTGCTCGGGATTTAGCGAGCGCGGCAAATTGGCCGTCCGGATACTTATCGAGATAGGCTTTGAAGTCTTCTGGGTTGTTGCTGTTCTTGATACTTTCCCAGAAACTCAACTCGATCGCTGCGGGGTCGACCATCGCCATATTGGGAGTTGAATTGCCGGCCGCGTTTGTAGCGGAATTGGTGACGGCGACGACCAGCTCGTCGGCGCGATACCCTTCGATAACGGCGAAAGGTTTTTGCTGCTTGGTCGAGCCCAGATCGATGGCCAGCCGCTTCGGCACCGTGTCCTGAACGTATTTCACCAACTGCGAGAGAGTCACTTCGCCTTTCTCGTTTGCCGCTCCGCCTTTCAAACCTTCTACGACGGCCCAGCTGAAATACCCCTGCTTCTTTTCCGTGTACTCATAGGCGCGTTGCCCGATGCCCGTGGCATAGACGGTAGCAAAGGCCTGGACCTCGCGGTTGCGGGTATCGAAATTGAAAGCGTTGGTGTATGCGCTACTCAGTGGATTAGGCGCATCAGCGCGGCCCCCGGGATCGTTGCGGCAGGCGTCTAAGAGCACAACGACTTGTCCCACTCCCGTTTCCTTGATTCGTTCTTTAACGCGATTCATGCTAATCGCAGTTTCTTCAAGGAAAGAGATCTGATCGCTAATCTGCGCGTCGGACGGCAAGAGAAAAGCCTGTCCGCTTCGTTCCATTCCGTGACCGGCAAAAGAAACCAGCAGCAATCCGTCTTTGGGAACCGCGGTACTGAGATTTGAAAGACGGCGCAGAATATTCACGCGCGTCGGTTGCCGCTCGGTCGGCTGATCAGTCGAGAGCAGAATTACCTGGTCCTGGGGAAAGCCCGCATAACGCACCAGAGCATTGGCGATCAAACGCGCATCGTTGTCTGAGCCTTTGAGTGGACTAATCTGAGGGTCGGTGTACTTGTCAACCCCGATCACCAGGGCCCAACGCTTGGCACTGACCGGCAAAGCGGCGATCTGATTACCTTCCGCAACTGGAGCAGGCCCCGAAGACAATGCGGTGGATGCCGCCGTTTGTGTCTGAGGCGGCGGTAGTTGCTGCAATTGCCGCGAGATCGGTTCGGTCGTCCCAGGCGTTGATGTTGCCGGAGTCCGTGGAATGATGTTCGGCGCACTAGTTGACGACCCCTCCGGTGACGCTTTCACAGTATCGACCAAACGCGCTGCTGGTTTTTCACTCGCTTGTTCCTGTGTTTGGGGCGCGGGAGTGGGCGGTGTGGACGCCTGGGTCACAGTTGTTCCGGTAGCAGCAGCCAACGCGGCCGGGATCTCTTTTTCCAACTTACGGGCAAGTTTTGGATCGATTGTATTTAGTTTTTTCAGTTGCTCGTTGGCGAGATCAGACTTGCCGAGCCGCGCGTAAGCCTGGCCCAGGCCGTAATACGCATCGCCGTAATCCGGCTTAATCCGCGCCGCGCTCTTTAGAAAACTGATCGACTTTTCAAAGTCTGCGCCTTTCAAATAAGCATAACCGATACCGTAGTAGGCTTCCGCGAAATTAGGATCCAGGCTGGTAGCCTTCACCAAAGGAGCAAAGGCCTCACCATAGCGGCCCATCGAGTTGTAGAAGTACCCAAGATCATACTGTGCGTTGGCGTCGTTCGGCGCCAATCTAACTTGTTCCTTATAAGCGGCCAGCGCCGGCTCCGAGTTCCCGCTATTCAAGTACGCGTCGCCCAAACCACCGTAAGCCGACGCATAGTTCGCGTCCAGACGAATGGCGAGCTTGTAGGCATCGATCGCTTCGGGCCACTTCTTGTCATCCGCCATCTTGTCGGCTTCTTCGACCAGACCGGCGGCGCGGCTGACAGACTTTTGCGAACCTCCTCCGCGCTTCTGGCCGTACGAGCGGAGTGGAGCTGAGGTCAACAGCAGGGCACAGACAATTATGAGTAGGATCAGCTTCGAAAAAGGGGGAAAGATTTTCATAGTTAACTCCGAACCAAGCCGGTTGTGTGCCTGAGCCTAAGCCGGATCGCCGCCAGTGTCAATACAAGTCCTGCCGAGGTGGCACGACCGTCCCGCCCGTGAAGAAGCGCGCAAGATGCGCATGCCATCACCACCCTGAACTGGTACGCCGGCCTGGCTCGGCCTTTGTGAGAAGTTGTCCGGTCGGCTAAGATGAACCGGTCATGAGTCAACAGAGTTCAGCCTCAGCGAGCACCTTCGTCGAACTTCCGGATATGGAGTCTTTGGATCGTTTCCTGGCGCAGTCAAAGGGTTATCCGGCTCTCATCTTCAAGCATAGCAGCTCGTGCGGCGTCAGCGCCCGGGCGCACGCGGAAATGTCGAAAATCGAGTTGCCTGTGGGCCTGGTTGTAGTGCAGCAGGCGCGTGTCGTTTCAAACGAAATCGAGGCGCGGACGGGGGTTGGACACGAAACACCGCAGGTTTTCATCATTCGCGATGGTAAAGCGCTGTGGACAGCTTCGCACAGTCAAATAAAAGCCGCGGCCGTCGAGGCGGCGTTGCTGGAAGTCAGCGGGCAGAACCAGAATGGCTTGGGTTAGAGGGAGGCTACCGTCCGCCGGTTTGACTCCTACGAAAGGCCAGAAGTAAATCAAGATGGTTGACGTCGCACAGAGAAGACAGGCGATCGAGCCGCGCGAGATTTCGCAAGAGAGCAAAACGCAATTGCGAATCACCTGGGCTGATGATCGAGTTTGTGATTACCAGGCCGCCGCACTGCGACGCGTATGTCCGTGCGCCCAGTGCGTGAACGAGTGGACCGGACAGCGGACCCTGAAGCCGGACGTTATTGCTGACGAACTCGAGATCAGCGATCTCAGTATAGTGGGCCGCTATGCTTTGAACTTCCGTTGGAGCGATGGTCACGAAACTGGCATTTACAGTTTTCAGTACCTAAGGGATCTCTGCGAGCAATAGGAGCGCTTGTCAGCGGCATCTGGGAGCGCAGGTATCGGTGCCTGCGGTTTTGCGGGCATCCTGCCCGCTCTTTATCCGCTAAAGCAACTGCAACGAGATGACGCAAATAACTCGGATCCTGTTGGTGACCGGTCGCGCTGGTCAAGAGGGCCCCACGCATCAAGCGCTGGCGAGCCCGGACTTCGAGACCGTAGCTGCTTCGGATTTCACTGAAGCCTACGCCCGGCTGCTTGATTCGATATTTGATTTGATTGTGATCGAGAGTACCGAGCCGCCGGCGAGCAGCATTGAATTCATCAGGCGTGTTCGCGCTACGCAGCAGTTGGCTGGTATCTTAATTCTAATATTGGCGGAGTGGGGAACCGGCGAGCCGACGCTGGCCCTCTCGGCCGGAGCTGATGCGTATGAGCCAAATGAAACAAAACAAACTAATCCGCATCGCCTGGTAACTTCTATTGAAAGATTGCTGCACCGGCAAGTAGCGGTGGCAAATTGAATAGCTTATGAATGAACGCGATTTTTTTAACGAGAAACAGGAATCAAAGACCGCTAGTTTTAGCTGTCCGCATTGTCGCGCGCGCAACGATTACGAAATTCGTTGGCTGAAACGCACCAAGAAACCCGGGCCTCCACGAGGCGCCAGTGAGAATGACAAGCGGCAATTCCAGAACTCGCGCGACTATATGGTGCGCATTGATGACATGCTGGCTTGCCGTTCCTGCCGTAAGCGTTTCGACATCCCGAGTTCGCAGTCGGTTGTATTTATCTGAGCCCACTTTAGTTTGCGGAGGCCTCGCTCGCTTGCCGCACGTCGCGGTTTATGGCAGTATAACTATCGCCCTCCTAGCTTACCGAGCACAGAAGAGACTCTGGAAAAGCGATATATATGCTAAGGCAGCAGGTGCTGCCGGCGAATAAAGATTGGTTGTGGAGGGATAATTCTGCAACCAAAGCGAGGTGAGCAGCGTCTAAATGTTGCTTTCCCGGAAATCAAACTAGGTTGAATAGCGACGGAACTTTCAAGCAGAGAGTTCGTTAATCCAAAACATAGAAACAACCTGTTTTCCGAATACGATTATGTCTGAGAAAAAAGTAGTAAGAATAGTTAAGCGTGCTGATCGCAGTCAACGGAAGCCCGGCACCGCCAGGGCCGCCCGCGAGGCCGCGCGCAAAGCTGCGACCGATATGGTGAGCAACGTCACCAACTGGGTAAATGAATTCCAGCAGAAGCAGAGCATCGAAGCCACCAAAGCTGTAGAGACTCTCATCCGCTCTCGGCAGCAGCCGAACGAAGCTTAATCAAGCCGCAACGCTTTCGTCGAATCCATAATCCTTTCAGCCCCTCGTTCTAATGAGGGCGCAGTAGTGTGCGCCGCGCTCTCTCGGCGGTTGGGTTGATCGCCCGAGCGCCGAATACCAGCCGGTGTCAGAAGCTCGCGCGTAAGCAAGGGCTCTCATCATCACGAGTGTTTCGAGTGTGGCTCTCCCTCACGGTGGGCTTCGGACATACGCCTGGTGATTGACCTCTCTTCGATCACCGCTCAGGAAACCGTTGACAGCCGTCGGCCACGGCGATAGCATCGCTTTGAACTCGCCCTTGGACATCGACCGAGGACAATGCCATGAAATCTTCACGCTCGCCGGGCCGCAGGCTCGGAAAATCACTCGTCAATTCCATACGCCGTCCAATTGCGCCGCCCGGTCATCCGCTGACACATGCCAAACCTGACGATAAAGCGCGGCCCGCAGGACGCAAGGCGAAACACAAACCCGGGCGCAATGCTGACCTTGTCAGCAGCTCGGACGAATCCGAAAGTTGAGACCCTTAATCATGGATGAGACGGGAGAGTCTTTCATAACGTCCGCGCGAGCTTATCTGACCGAAGACTATCTTCCGAAGATCGAGCGTTCGCTGGAGCTGCTTACTGACGGGCAAATCTGGTGGCGGGCCAATCCTCAATCAAACAGCATCGGAAATCTCCTGCTGCATTTGAGCGGTAACGTGCGCCAGTGGATCGTCTGCGGCATAGGTGAGGCCGCCGATAATCGTGATCGTGATTCCGAGTTTGCCCAGCGCGAGACGATCCCCCACGACGAATTGTTGGCCGGACTGAAACAGACACTGCGTGAGGCCGATGCCGCGCTGGCAAAGTTCGATCCGGATAAGCTGCACGGCAGGCATTCGATTCAAGGCTCTGAGGTGACCGCGCTGGCCGCGATCTTTCACGTCGTCGAGCACTTCTCCATGCATGTAGGACAAATTATTTTGCTTACGAAGCAATTAACCGAGCGAGATATGCACTTCTATGACTTGTAAGTGTATGTGACTCTCAACCCCTTTTTGCTTTGCGACGGTTTACACCGAGGATGAAAAACCTTTCGCCTAAAATCTCCACTACAAGACTACTCTCAATAAGATCAATAATTTAGAGTAGCTTTCTAACATGAAAGAGAGATTGCTGAAATTGACGGCCTCCGCCTCAGTCATGATGTGGATGTGGAGGCAGCATGATGATAACCAGTGAAGCGGATGGGCGATCAAGTATAACGAAGGACTCGGGGCGATGACGATGAGCTTAGCCGGTCCCGTTTCTGACAGTATTCTGGCGCTGCAAAGCATATTTCCGCATTTGGGTAGGCCCGGCGCGCCCTCTTGATAGAATCTGAATCAAAGTGTGCTGGTATTGAGACCACCATGAGTAACTGGCGACGGCAATCCGCAGTAGAAACTCGCCAAAGCCACCGCAAGATTCGGATGCAAGGGTGAAACATTGAGTACACTTTGTCGCTTGGCCGATGATCTCGTCCAGAATCAAACCACTATCGAAGAGGCTTGTCATATTGCTGACGAGACTTCGGCCGGATCAATCTCGGGTTTCCGCAACGTGTGCTTAACTCAGCGGGTAGCGTGCAGAATGAGCTGGCGCAACTGGCAGCTTACACTCAAAGGTATCCGAAAGAAGATCCCAGGCGTTGGGCCGCAACACTTTTAATGGTCCGCGCTCAGTTAGCCATCGGGAATCTTGGGCTAGTCCAGAACTTGGTACGACGAGTCGTCGAAGTCAGCGGAGGCATTTGTCCACCTGCAGCGACCAACTTCGCCATCACCATGATCGATGCGCTTCTAGCCAGGTCCAAGTTTTTGCGCAAAGACGAAATAGTGTGGCTCCAACAGATTCGCAGTGGCTTCCTTCGCTCGGAGACCTGCGGAGAGGTTGAACGCAGGAGTTCGAAATCAACTCGAACCTATCGCCTGGAAGAGGAGCGGGTTAGTTCATCGGAATTGGACTCTAACAGCCCATCGAGTACAAGACCGATTTTGATCTTGACGGAAGATGTGGAGCCAGCGGTCTTGGAATTCATCAAGGCTTTCGAGGTCGGCGAACTCTGGAATAGCTTAACGGATCATCCCGAACTGTTGTCGGATCTCGCTCTGGAGGAGATGCAGCGGATCATGGGCTACCAGATTCATGGATCAGCAAAGCGAAAGCTAGCCGAGAGAGCGGCGCTCCTGCGGCGTTGCCGGAGCCTTGGCATTGACCAGGTGTTCCGAGGGTATTTCGGCTCGGGGAGCGGCGACGACTTCCGGCCACTAACTGCGGACACCGAAATATGACACCCGATTTGACCCTCATGGCTTTTGTAGGGCAAGCGCTTTTTCACGCGGCCACGCATGTTACTGTCCATGATGCGAAGAACAAATTGGTGCGATTCATATATCGGCCTGAACGTCTCCGAAACCACGAGGTTCGTGATGCGATAGAGAAGTAGATTAGCACTGCAGTCCGCAAACTACGATCTGAGTATAAGAAACAGCATCCTCAGGATGCAGGTGCTTCCGCAGCATTTGATGCTTTGAAAAATCTCAAGCTTGATTTGGCCGACACGATAGAGGCAGACCCCGACGCATGGCTGTCTGCGGAGTACGTTTCAGAATCCCTCAAGCGCATGCTGGATGATTTTCTTCCTGATGGGTCTCGCGCTGTCCAGCACTTTCTTGAAAATCGTTTTCCTCCTCTCTTTGTCTTCGCATTCCGTGAAATCGGACTCAAGGCCAACGAGAAAGTGAGGGCGGTGGTCTTCGATTCCCTACTTCATCGGTTGGACAACTCGAACAGAGCGCTGCAATCTCACATCGTGAGCAGTGACGCGGCCTTGCAGGCTGGGCTTCAAGACCTGGGCTTCGATCTATCATCCGGGCTCCGGCGTCTTGACGATGCAAATAAGAGGCTACAAGCGCTCGTCGTGAGCGGCGATGAGGCATTGCAAGCCGGACTTCAAGACTTTGGCTGCGATATGTCGTCGGTTCGCGGGATGGTTACCGAGGGGGGAGCAAAAGAACTGGCAGAAGGCGGAAGACTGTTATCGGATCGCGCTGACTCATGAGCCTTGTTTGAGTGAAGCCGTTAACAACCTTGGCGCACTACTCAAAAGGCACGGCCGGCACGAAGAGGCGATCCGATTTTTCGATGAGGTAATGGAAAAATGTGGGTAATTAAGGTCCAGAAAGCCGAATCTCTGGTTGCGCTGGGCCAACTCCGCGAAGCCCAGGAAATTCTCGATCAATGCGAGCGCGATCTCCCAGGGTTGAAACCGGATGAAGATCTTGGGCTGGCCTTGCACCAACTCGGGAACGCATTCGTGCGCAGGGGAAGCCTTGACTATGGGGATCAAGCGTTCAGGCTGGCCGTCGGAGTACGCCGGGCTCTTCTGAAGACAAGTTCGGACCCGGAATTAAGCAACCATCTCGCCGGAAGCCACAAAATGAGGGCCGTGGTAGGATTGCTGAAACTAAAGGCTACATGCAGACAATCAGCCGGGTCAGGGTCTCGCCGGAAGCAACAAGATCAGGGCTATGGTAAGGCTATTGAAATCAAGGCGACACGACAATCAGCTCGCTCAGGAAGCCCGGCGGGAGATCGACGAAGCCATAAGACTCCGCCGGGGGCTGCTGGAAACAGCGGCACATGAAGGCAAGGAGTATTCGCTGTCTCTCCTGCACGACTTGGCAATGACTCTGAACACGAAAGGGAATGTTGAAGGGACGGTGCGGAATTTCGGCGATGCTATGCCAGCATTGGAGTACGCGGTAAAGCTGATGCGGGACTTGGTCGCCGAAAACGACGAGTGGCTCGCTGATCTGGGGATCTGCCTGGCTGACGTGGTGCTCTTCGGTGTCGGAGCGCGAGTCGAAGCCGGGCAGCCTCCGCCTCTAAACGAAGCAGAGGAATGTTTTTCTTCCTATCGTGGACCGCTTGCGAACCAGGTGATGGAGATTCAAGAGGTTCGAACGAAGTATTTTCAGTTCCTAGGGCAGGCCGCCTGTCCCGCAGCGTTTTTTGCCGGTCGGATCGATCGCGCTCGCGCCTTCATCGAGGCGGGCTTGGATCTTATTGAAAAATTACGAAACGAACTTAGCAGCCTTCAGCATAACGCCGTCCCCGCGATGTATCTTTTTAGCATCCCACCCAATGCTATCGCCGAGATGATTCGCAAGGGATTCGACGAGACCCGGTTTTTCACCGTTCGTCAAGAGATAATCAACCATTGGCCGTGAACACTGTAAAGACTTGCGAGCCGCTTACGCGCACCATGCAGACTGTTAGCGAGATCACTGCTCACTTCCTTTTCACCCCACTTTCGCTCGATTACCCAAGCTACTCGGCCTTCTCGATGATTACCCTTTAAGTGAACTCCGCCAGTGACGCCCTCCTGGTCGCCTCTTCGCACGAAAAAATTGCGTTGTCGAGACGCAACCTCAAGAACAACAATTCCTGTAGTCTACGGAGCACGATTCGCTCGTATGATCTCTTCGCGAATCTGCTTCGTTAGCAAGTGCAATGGCGGGAGGTTTTCATTGTACGCCTCAAGAAGGCCTAACAACTCAGACGCTGCAACAAGATCGATTTCGTAGCCGCGTCCTAGAAAACTGAAAGCCTTGCTCCGCACGATTTTGGAAAACTCGCTCGATGTGACGAGGTAAGCCCGCCGAACGGGCCCTGAGCCACCAGATCGGCCACTGCGTCCGCCTCTTTCTCGTATGCATCGCTCGGCTCACCGACATTATCTTTAGGGGGTTAACTCATGTCGTAACGAAGCAGGCTTAGGTTGGCTCACGTTCAGTTTGGGAGACGCTAATCCGGGATCACTCACGGTAACTGGTCCAGCGCCATTGAATCCTGCTGCTGAGTTTGAAAGGCGGCCACAACGGCAGGTCAGGCGCCGCGGGGTTGACGGTTTGCCAATTCAATTGCGACGCCGGCCGAATGTCTCTCAAAATTAGCCGGCAAGCGAGCCGGGCTTCTTCCGTGCTCATGTGCTCGTTCGCTGGCCAGACCAACCGCGGATTCATGGCCAACCTCGTTCACTTTCGCTTTGCCTTTATCTTCCTGAGGATGTCGTTCAGCATTGAGTTAAGGTCCTTTTTATAACCGCCTTCCTCGCGATAGGCGTCAATCCCTCCTCCCGCTTTCGCGAGTTTCGCCAGTGTCTTGGCCGAGGCAGTTGCACTCTCTGTAAATGTCGGCAGACGGAAATCAGTGGCGGCACAAGCTTTCTTCTTCGGGTCGGTTGGCGTATACGACTTTCCCGCTTCCGGCATGAGCAGCAGATTCTTGCCGCAGCCCTTAGGCCACTTACTAAGGGTTTTATTGAAGTGCACGCTAAACGGGTTAGCGATGTTCCGCTCATCGATATCCGGGTTCGCGTCCTTGCTGGCAAAGGACGATTCCTGTTTGATTACTGCCAACCCTGTCCATCCGCTGAGGCCCGCGGCCGTAAAGGCACTGATCAGTGCAATCTCGTTTCCCACGAGCGCGCCGCCATAGGCCGTGAATGCTTGCTTTGCCAGATCCTCGGTTAACGGCCCGTATAACTCGTCAACGTTGTCGATGGTTGCGGGAATCACTTTCGCTTTTTTCTTTCCGTCATCGCGCCGAATGACTGGCGAATTGTGCCCCTCAGAATTTCCGCGGCGTTGTTGCAGCACGTGAGTGAGTTCGTGAGCAACGAGCGTCTTGCCTTCGGCTGTGGTGGGCGCGTATTCGCTCGATCCGAAGACCACGTCTTCCCCGACAGTGTAGGCGCGCGCGTTTAGGGCCTCGGCCGCATTCGCGGCCGCGCCGCCGGTGTGGACCCGCACGCCGCTGAAGTCCTCGCCTAACCGGCTCTCCATAAAACCGCGAGTGGACGCGTCCAGCGCCTGGGCTGGGGACCGCAACGCTTCCTGCACAATTGCCGACGCGGGCGTTGATTCGCTTTCGGCTGGCGCAGCGCTACGGGAAACCGAGGCCCGGTTCGCACACTTTTCGCATTGGCCGCCGCACTCGCACTTGCGTTGGACAACTTCAGAAGCCAGGTCGGCGCCGGGTATGGCCGGCGCTTGCATGACTTGAGCGGCGACGCTGTCGGCTTCCTGCTCGGCGGCATCTTCCGATCTGCCAACAGTCAATTTTGTCTGAACGCCAGTTCGCTGCGCTAACGATTGCCACAGGGCATTTGGCTCCGGTAAATTCGCAACGCTCGCCTCATCCTGACGCGGCGGCTTTCCGTCCGTGATGAGTTTCTTGTTATCGGTGTCGGATGTTCGAAACATGTTGTCTTTCGTCATGGACGCGCACGCTTGTCTCTGCAAGCAGTGCTCTCCTTCCTGTGGACATGAGCAGACGCTGCCTTCATACCCGCGCGCACTTTCTCGAGTATCAGCGGTGATCGATCTAATTTAGCCATAGGTCCAGGAATCCGCATCGCCCGATTGGCGACGCGATCGGCCTCCTGTTCAAGAGCATCGCCGGGTCGACTGACAGCGAGCTTGGCGCGTCGCCAATCGAGTGCAACGCCAGCGACTGCAAGTTTGAGTTTGCGGACAGTCGCTGCGAAGCAGCGCGTTTCTGCGGAGCGTTAATTTCCTGTGATCGCTCGCGGCTAGCTTGTGCGGAATACGCGTAAGCATTCTTGTTGCTTCGGTGCGGCGTCATATCAAACTGCACTCTCGTTGTAGTTATTTCTCCTGTTGCGTACCTATCACCGTTCGCTATAAGGAAGTGGGCGCTGGCCGATACGCGCCGGTGAAGCTCCGCCGATGTGCGGCACGTTTGCATGCAACGCGGTAGGCACAAGGGTCATCGTTTCAAGATCTGGTTCATGATGCCACGTTAAGCTTTCGGAGTTTCACAAAATCAGAAAAAAGAATCCTAAGCGCGATAAGCCTTGCAACGAGCCGGGTTGGAAAATCACTTGGCGCGATTGCCTTATGATTTCACCCGCCGGAGAATTGATTGTGAACTCCTGCCCTGGAAGGATGTGTCGATTGCGAACCAGCAGCTCATAGTCACGTCTGGAAAGGGCGATTCCAACCACGCTCGGTCGGCCGCCCAGGCGTCCCGTCGTTCTTCCGGCAAATAGTTCAGCATCCGCCATTTCGTAGGCGGCAAAGAAACGACCTCGGAAGTTTCCTCCACTTGCACTCAAGATCCGGCCTTGCGTACTCACGATTCGTTGAGCCGACGAAAGTTCGGTCCCGTGCAGGAAGACCAGGATGTTTTCAAGCGGTTCGTCAATCGAAGCCCACATGTTGCCGGCCCCCAGAGCAGCTCTTCTTAGGTTTAGCGGTGGCGTCCCGATGGCAGTCGGCAATTCATTGAGTGGTATCACTCCTTCCTCGGCGACCGCTGCTGCCGGATTCTGAGATCGCCGAAGCGCTTCCAACTCATCGGCCAGTTGACGCGTCTCCTGGGCGGCCTGATCGGCTAAAGCCCGATCGCCTGATCCTGCTGCATGTACCGCCCTTTCTTCGATTCTGGCGAGGCGCTCCGCCAAGTCTTCACTGCGCGCTAACTCGGCAGCGAACTCTTCGCGTAACTCTCCACAGGTCGTGCAGCGCACCAGCCACCCGCGCCGGGTGATTTTGACAGTGTGACCGCCGAGTTGTGTCGGCGCCTGTGCGAGTGCTTCTTCAGCCTCACGCGTGAGGTTGGCGGAGGCACGCTCCACAGCTCGAGCTTCGCTGCCGGCGGCGCCCGCAAGCGCGCGTTCAGCGGAACCACCAGCTCGCCGAATACGCTGCACCGTTTGTTCGAGCCGGGCGGCCAGGCTTGCGCCACCATGGCCTTCAGCAGCTCGACGTAGGGTCGCAAGCGCTTCGCTGGCGTCGGCGCCCACCGCCGTCACAGCTCGCCTGGCCGCCGCTCTGAGCGAGCGAAATGTACTTTGGCCGATTTGCAGTAGTTGTCGTGTGCCGCGCAAGGCGGAATCTGCGTCCAGCGCCGCGCCGATGATGTCGATCGCCAGCCACAGTAATGACGGCTCTTCATTTGAAATTGCCCTAACGCGATCAAGGTCGGTGCCCGTCATCGCCTGTTCGATTTGAAACTCACGTAGATCTTGCGCAACCTGGTAGAACGACAAGCCCGCCGCAGCCACTGCTGCCAACGCCGAACCCGCCACCGCCAGGCTGCCGCCGCCGGTCGGAATTGCCGTGATTAATGCCAGCCCAATCGCCAACACGGTAAGCGCGATCGATGTCAATCGCAGCTCCCCTGTTATGCGCCGCGCCTCGTCATCGACCACTCGAGACCGCATGCGGCCAACGATCGTATCAGGGGTCGCACCGGTGGCAACCTTCGTCAGGTAGACAATCTCTGGCAGTTTCCAGATGTCTACATCACCGCCGGGGACGAGTTCGCGCCGAACCGTAGCGATGTTGTCAAGCGTTTCGTAAATTCTTTCGTTGAGCACCCCCGCCGCGACTGGTGAGACACCGGCGGATGCCAGCCGCGCAATGCCGGCCGGATCGCTGGCGAAGGAAGCCAGGATGGGATAGCGCTCCTGAAACAGCGCAAGCATCAAGTCGTATTCGCGCTGTTTTGCGCGAGCCTGTGTCGTCAACTCGTCGTAGTGCGGCCGGTCGGTGATCTCCTCATGATCTAAGGGCTCGCGCCCCACACTATGGCGACTTACAACTCTGACCAGGCGATCACGGGCGCTTAGCAAAGTCTGAATTTCACGCTGCTTGGCGGAAAGGTCGCGCGCCGCGCCTATCAAACCTTCACTCGAAACAGTTCCGCGCATTCGGTGCGAATGGGTAGTTACGGTGGTCGCAACTTCGCGATCGCCCCGGGCACGAAACGAACGCTCCTGATGTTCCTCGCGTTCCAGTCCGTAACGAATGCGCTCGGTGTTGACTCTGACCTCGCTCTCGCGCAGGACGACGAACGCCTGTTGACGTGCTTGATTCTCAAAGTTGTTTCGAAAGGCCTCCGCCTCGGCGCGGACTTCGGGAAATATTCGCGCCACCCTTGGTGCATAACGCGCGCGTAGTTCCTCTTGCTCCAAGTCGCGTTGCGCGTCGAGCGCAGAGCGCGGGCGCAATCCTCCGAAAGCGCGTGCGTGGGCCGAGAAGGGCAGATCGAACGTCGTCTCAGGGCGGCCGATTGCGGCGCGATACCATCGATCGGCTGCTTCGAGTCCGACATCGCCAATTAGTCGGTGCATCTCCTGACGAACAAAGGCATCGTCCTCGGCTAACGGAACCCCTCGAAACCACAACAGCCGTCCGCTGGACGGATGAAGCTCGACTTCGGGCGTCGGTGGCGAAGCAATTCCGTGCCCAGGTGACTCCGAAACGGGATGTTCGCCACCGGAAGTAGGTGGTTCTGGATCTCGAAAGATCCGAGATCGATCTGAAGTCGCGGAAGATTGCGCGACGTGAGCCAGTTCGTGTGCAATTAGCCGGCGTCCATCTTCGCCCGCGGGTAGAAAATTGTCTGACCCGAATACCACGTTCGATCCAATGGTAAACGCTCGAGCGCCAATCGACTTTGCCGCACCGGCCGCCGCGACGCCCGTATGGACTCTAACGTCGCCAAAGTCGCGGCCAAACCGCGGTTCGAAAAATAGTCGCGCTGCTGGATCGAGCGGTTGACCTGCCCCAAGTGTCGCGAGCATTTGGAATGACGGAAAGCATTGCGCCTCTATGCCGCCTTGCTTCTTACGTTTTGGACTTACTTCCGCAATTTCACCGCAGGCGCACTTGCGCTGAGCGGTCAACTCTTCCTGCTCCGGTCCACACGACCCGCACTTGCGCTGGATTGCCAACGGACGAATCGAAGCGATCGGATTGCTGAAGTTATCCGCTTGCGGCTCCGTCATTCGCATCACCCGATCAGCGATCTGATCAGCTTCGCGCTCGTAAGGATCGTCGGGTTGACTAACGGTTAGCTTGGTCTGCACGCTGAGCGGTCCCAGCGCGAGCGCTTGCCAGGTCGGGTTGGTTTGCAGGACGTCGTGTCCGCTGCGCGCGGGCACCGCCCGTTTAGCGTTGGCTTCAGATGTCTTCGACTCAGTTTGTTTAGCTGCCAACATGCTTTGATTCAAATCGCCGTCCGCCTCGACTATCAGAATCTGAGGTGCCAATGATTGCCTTCGTCCAATATCGTGGCGCCGTGACGGGTGATGATATCGCGCAACACGGTACGCTGTTGCTGATTGTAGCCAAGCCTGAAATCGACGCTCAGGCCGAGCCGATGCTCGTTGTGAGGCGGTGTCCAGCCTCCATTGATGTCGAACACGCCTCCCCTTGGCAGGCTAATATCGTTGTAGCCAATCCGCGGCCAATCCGGATAATTGTGGTCCGTTCTATAAGCTTCATATTCGGTGGCGATGTTCTGAAGTGCCTGAATAGTGTCAGGCATTCCAAAGTGATTATGAGGAGAGTTGTGTTGGGTGGTGTTTCCCGTCAAATCATAATTTGTGCCGGCGGGAAGCTCGATCAGGCCGGGAACCTCTACATCAACGTGGACCTCAGTTATCTGTCCGCCGACGTTGATTGAAACTATCTCTTCACCACCTGGCGTGTTACTGCGATAGAGAAACTCTGCTTTGCCGTCTCTGCCGGCTTTTACACTGGCAGGGTTGAGGGTACCCACGCGCCGGTTATCGTCATGATCGTGTCCGCCTGAAAACGGCTCGGCTCGAACCGTCGGAGCCACGGTTGAATTTGGCGCGACTCCGGTGACCTTTATGATCGAACGCTCTTCGCCGCCGGTGTCTCGAGCTTGGACTGACGTCGGTTCAGCAGCGATGGCCGGCACTGCGAACTGACCGAGTTTTCTCAGCGCGGAGGCGGCGGCCTCCAGCATTTCCTGCGGGAGATCCTTCGGCGCCGAATTAATCACCGTGTAAAGGGTGCCGATGATCTGATACCCCTTTTCAAGCGAGGCCAGCATGCCCGTCTGATGGAGCACCAGGAATTTCATGACTTCAATTGCAAGTTCATATCCAACATCACTTCTTTGGAAGAGCGCTTTGATCAACGGCAGCGCCTCTGTCGGATTCGTGAGCATCAGCGCCCAGAGACGAGCCGCGCGCTTTAACAGCGACGGGTAGTCTCGCATGAACCGATCCGTCTCGGCAGCGAAATCAGCAGGGATGGCCGCCGCTTTCGGTTTCTGATCCAGATAGGGTGCCCACGCTTCATGGAAACGCTGCGCCATGCTTAGGATTCCAGACGGATTGACGACCCAATCACCGTTGGTCTGAATGAGTACCGGTAGCGGCATGCGCAGCCCGATTCTGAAATTTGTCATCGAGTTGCTGACTGTGTCTGATACCGGCAAGTAGGAATCATTGAAAACCACCAGGGCTCTTGCCAGATCATCGACTATCAGCTTTGGGGCGCTGGTTTTTGCGTTGGCCGAAGGCGACGCATTATTGAACCAGGGCAAAATCAATTCGGCGATCGATCGAATGGTGGTCTTGGAATCCACAATTGCCGAAGGACGCTGATTCTCGTCATCGTGAAGCAGCCCTCCCTCGGGAATGTCATCACCAATGCGCGCCGGTTTGGGCTTGATCGGATACAGCAACATCCGGTGGATTTTTCGCGCGGCTTTGTCCTGTTGCAGGGTGTGGGCCAGCTCGTGCGCCAGCAAGGTTTTTCCGGAAGATGAAACCGGATCGTAGTTGCCGTCCCGAAAATAAATGTCCCGTCCCAACGTGAACGCTTTGGCGTTAATGCTCTGACTCATCTCATGCGCCGCGCCGCCGACGTGCACTCGCACGTCGCTGAAGTCGGCGCCCATGCGTGCCCTCATGTCTTGCAGCAGGCCGGGCGGCAGAGGAAGGCCATTCCCCCTTTTCAGCTTTGATTGAAAATCGGAGGTGACGCTGCGCGGATCGCCGGCGTCAGCGGCGCGCTGTAAGTGGCTTTCTTCTTCTTCGCAGGGAGCGCATTTTCGTTGAAACCGGGGCGCGGCGAGCATGGAAGGAAGAGAGCCGTCCCCCGGCTGCTTATCCACCGCATTTCTTTTTGTGCGCATGACGCGATCCGCGATGCGATCTGCTTCACGCTCAAACGGATCGTCCGACCGGCTAACCAGCAACTTTGGTTTCACCATCAAAGAACCAAGCGCGAGGGATTGCCAAAACGGATTATGATCGTGCGGTCGACCTGCAGCTTCGGCCGATTTCGGGGGCGGACTTTGCCTGCCTTTACTGTTCGCCTCTTTCGTAAACATGGTGCAACTAACTTGTCCCTTCACGGGGTTACCGGTCCGGTCGCCGGCGTCGCCGCCGCCGGATCTTCAAGAAATATGTCGCCCAGCAGATCGCGATCCAGATCTTCTATGCGACTAAGCTCCGTCGCTTCTGATGGGCGATTCCACTGCGGCACTTCGATTGTCATAGTAGTAATTCCAGCGCGCGTTCCGGGGCCTGAAGTGACGGGGGTGGGCGCCCACATCCCCAGTGAGCTGCCTTCGGCGTGCGCGCCGGACGCGTAACGCACGGTCGATTGAGACGTGCCCGGCCTGTTGCCAATAAATGGGTTTGGAGATCTGACTCCGGTAATCGGAGCGGACGCGAGCCGAGTGCGGCCCTCGCGGACCATCGCCGTCGCCAGCCGGTCATCCTCGGCCGCCTGCGCCGCGTTTGTCACCGCCCCGGTAGCGGGATCGACACCACGCGGATCGACAAAGATCCCCGGCGCATCGCCGGGAATCGACTTGAGACTGTGCGCATGCACACTCGCGATGCGCTCCGGATGAAAGTGCTCAATGAGCGAAATCAGCGTGCGAGTTTCCGGCAGCATCCGGATACTCGTGCCGGCATGCCCAGCACCGCTAGTGTCGTGCGATTCAGCGGGTGCCGCCGACGGATGAGCCGGGTTGCGAAACATCAATTCCGCTTGATTAGGCCCGCCGGCGCCCCGAGCTTGGGCGGCGGCGAGGTCCTCTCCCGGTAGCGGGAAATTACGATTCGGCTCAACGGCACGGCTGGTTTGCAGCGTACCACTGATATCTCGTCCCATTCCGCCGGTAATCCAGCGCGGGTTGCTGCTACTGTAACGTGCCGCGGCAAACAAGCTCGGAACCAGGACCGTGGTGAAGAAAGGCGGATGACCCGCTGCACTTCGTGACGTCAGTAAGACTCGCAGTCTATCTACAACCACCGATCCTTGCGGCTCAGTGGCCTGGTGAACACCGCCGATGATAAGGGCGCGACGATCGGTCCGGCCGGGAATAAAATAGGCCGTAACGGTGGTGGGGCCTCCATAGGGATCGGCGACCGCCATAGTCTGAGTTTGTAATTGAGCTCTCATTAATGGAAACCATGGCTCGACTGCTGTTCCGCTCGCGTGTGATTGAAGGTTTAATACTTCCAATGCTCGAATGGCGGGGAGCGCTGAAAAGAGGGCCAGATCAACGCTCATGTCCAGTCGCTCCAAAGAAGCAAGATCGTAAATGGCCTGCGTGGCCGCGATACCGGCGCTTGCGAAGATCTGGTTATATCCCATTCCGTAAGGGTCAGGAATGGGCCCTCTTTGAGCCCATCCGACATCGCGGCTAATTCCCGTTGGCCTTCCGGTGATCGAGGAAACTTCGCGTCCCTGCGTCACCGCGGAAGCCGTGGCATGTGCCTCTTGTTCGGCCGGCGACTCTGCGGCCTCTACCCTGCGCGGATTGATTGGCGCCCTCTGCTGCTGGATCGCATGCGTAAGCTCGTGCGCCAACAGAGTTCTCCCGGTGGTCGTAGCCGTGGCGTACTGGTTGGCGGCAAAAGCAATGTGATTCCCGACGGTGTAAGCGAGAGCATTCATCGCCGCTGCGGATTCAGCGGCGCGTGCGTCAGTATGGACTCGGATTTCGCTTAAGTCATAACCGAAGCGATGTTCCATAAAACTGCGCGTCGAAGCGTCAAGAGACTGGCCTCGCGATGTCCACATATCTTTCATCATCGACGGTTCATCGTTAACGGAGCCAACCGTTCGGTCGTCTGGCTTCCGCCGCAACTGCCGATGTTCTTCATCCTCCTCGCAGGGGCTGCACTTTCGCTGCAGGTTCCGCTTATTGGTCAGGGTCGATAAAAGAGTGGTGTTGTCTGGTTGCGGCTCCGTCATTCGCATCACCCGATCAGCGACCTGATCAGCTTCGCGCTCGTAAGGATCGTCGGGTTGACTAACGGTTAGCTTGGTCTGCACGCCGAGCCGCCCCAGCGCGAGCGCTTGCCAGGTCGGGTTGGTTTGCAGGACATCGTGCTCGCCGTCCGCGGGCGTCGCGCGCTTGGCCTTAGCTTCTGATGTCTTCGACTCACTCTGTTTAGCTGCCAACATGCGTTGATCATTCCCAGGGTGAATTCCCATACACGCGTGCCTGCGGCACACTCAATTTCGCTGGCAGCCATTTGGCTGGTGCCGAAATTCAACCACCCTTAGTGATTATCAGAAAGATCACTTCGGCAAAACCATTCAATATTGTCGAGTTGATGCCAATACCATTCAGGCGCTGCTTTTCACTATCGGTTAGTAGCTCAGCGCCCTTAATCAGGGGTGACAAGCTGCGACCCGTGGCTGTCACCGCATCCGTGACCTTGTTGACCCGCTCGGTAGCCCCCGAGTCCACCGACGAACCGTTCACCTTCAAGACAATGCCGGCGTACACCGACCCAGATGCCAAACTGTCTACGAACCTTTGTAAAGCCGGCGCGTCCTGAGGATTGTTATTTTGAAAAGCAATTGTCGTACGCTGGTTCGGCCCATCTTCCGGGAAAAACTCCTGCCCCTTATTTGTGGCGAAAATGAGCAGTGCCGTTCGCGTCACGACTTGAACCGGAATAGTGACAGTGATTTCTTTGGAGTCTGTCTTGGTGCTGCCGTTCTGAGACTCAATTCTGACCGTATTGACAATCAGCACGTTCGTTTTAAGCTGGTTGTCAATCGTGTAGTCGAAGCGGAACTCGGCCGTATCGCCGGCATCGAGCCGTGCTGCCTCGAAAACAGCGTCGCCACTCGTGTTGCTGGGAGGGGTTGTCGGAGTCCAGGCTGAGCTGCCGGTGACTTGTCTGGCGCCCGAGGAAACCAGATGTTCCGGAATCGGTTCGATCAACTTCGGGCGAAGAGCAACTCCAAGACCGTTGTTGCGAACTATGACCTGATAACTGACAGGGTCTCCGGGGTGGAAAGGGCCAGACTGCTGAACAACCTTCTCAATGGTCAAGTCCGGGATCTTCGGACTGACGGCGGTATGACTGGTAGACGAGTTGTTTCCGACCGGGGAGGTTGACGCAATCGCGGCGGTATTGTCGATTTGCATCGTAACTTGTATCGCCCCAACCACGGCAACGATTTTGAGTGTGATGGAATCATCTTTGGGAACCTGCCCTTTCGAAAAAACAACCCTACCGTTCTGACCCTTATTAGGCGTTGTGGTTACGCTCCACCCCGAACCCATCGGCACTTGCACCGAATCAAAAGTGGTGTTGGGTGGAAGCGTATCGGTCACGGTTACGTTTTGGGCGATGGACGGACCTCTGTTTCCCACCACAAGACTAAAGGTAATGATTTGTTGACCGAGGGCATTCATGTCGAGCACGGCGGTTTTCGCGATTTGCAGATCTGCTGTCGGCGGTGGTGGCAAGGCAGCCACCGTGATGATCGAGAACGTGGGACACTGGGTCGGCAGCGCGCTGGTGGTTGTCTCCACGCCCGGGTCGATATCGATGGGGCTTTCCTCCATGGCTTGCCTGATCGCGTTACGAATCAGTTTAGTCTGGTTTTTGAAACGCGTCTGCACATCGGTGGCGGTCGAAGGAGCGAAGCAAATCGCCGAATGTTCGGCAGAACCAGGCGTCGCCGTCCAGGCTTTAACTACGTCGGCGAGGCTTTGCGCATTGGTGACAACTACCTGGTCGCGTTGAAATTGCACATTGCCCAAAGGCTTCAAAGGCTTGATGGCATCCGCGATTTTTCCTTGCGAGATGAGACGCTGAGCTTCCGCGAGAACCTGGTCGTTTTCCGCGCGGTACACTGTGTGACAGACAGTCGTCACTTCCTGAGCCGTGACCATCACGATGGTGCCATCAGTGTCCGGAAGAACGAGCGGCGTCGGGACTGCTGAGATGACTTCGAGCGTGACGTTCGGCACCGGCTGCGAGATCGCCGACACGACCTTCTCAATTCTATTCAAACGACCCTGCGCGATTGCCGTACCCTCGGCGGCGGCAACCGTGTTGCTGGCAATCCCGCCATACAACAAAAGATTACCGGGACTGCGGGCGTGCCAGTCGTTTTGAATCTGTGCTGGTTGTGATACCAGGGTGGCCGCCCCGCTCTCGAACTCAACAATGTCAACCCGGCGCACGCCGAGCCTTTTGATTAGGTCCTCCCCAGCGGTGCTGGGGTTCTTGAGCGCATCCCGCAAAGATTCAAGCTGGCCCCTATCTTCCAGATTCATCAGCGCGATCGCATAGCGGCGCGGCGGCGGTGGTGGCGGAGCGGGGGGCACGTCGATCGAACATTTCTTGGTGCGCCGCCGATGAAACATCACCCAATCCTTCGTGCCGCGCACGATCAACTCACTGGCCGGTTTGATCGGCGGAAACAGGCGATTGGAGGCGACGCTGAAGAAGCTCGGATTCCTAATCGTGTCGCCGATCGTCTCGAGCGCCTTGATCGCGCGCCGGTGCCGATCATCATCCGATTTAAGCACATCGGGATCCGACCTAACCCCCACGCCAACACTTTGAATTTTGCCCTCGGTAACGGCTCCCTTCAGGCCGGTTGAAGATTCTGTCGACGTGCCGCGGAAGATCAAAGTCATTTCATCCTCCAGATCGCGAATGACGATCCTGAGGTCGGTGCGGCCATCGTCAGCAGTGCTCCAGGCGATCTCGATTTCCAGGTTGACCGACCGGGCTTCCGATTGCTTGGAGCCCCCTAAACTTGCGATGATTGAGCCGAAAACCGCGGCATTACATTTGATGAAACTGCTTCCGTCGGCTTTGGATCCGGCGTCAGTCACCAGGGCATCAACGTTGAACCGAACGTCAAAATATCCGGGCATGCCGCCTGCGAAAGGGATCGTCGAAGCCAGGAGCACCCGACCATTGATTCGCAACGTCTGATCGTTTCGCATCGTGCGCGGGTCTTGATCGCAGGTGGCTTCCAACCAAAGACCGGCGGGGAGCGTAGGTTCCTCAAAGGGTTGCTCCACCTCCAACGGCACCGCACCCAGGATGGTGGCTCCCAGCAATTCTGGTCGATCGCGTCGCTTAAATGCTAAATCCTTGATCGTCGAAAAAAGGCTGAAGGGCGCTTCTGCGGCCGCAGTATCGCGAAGACCGATAGGACTTCCTGCCTCTTTCGCAACTTCGCTCGAAACCGATGTGGCGACAGGCGGTTGTAAGAAGAAAGACTGCACCAGCGCCGGCACAAAAGAGTCGTCTAAGAGCAAGGCGGCATAAAAACCATGGCCATTAGTGAGCGCTTCGTGCCGCGCAGCGCCGTTAAATGTAAGACTCAGATCAAGTTCGTCGAGCCTGCCGAGAATACTCAAAAACTGCGTGGAGTCTCTTCCCGCCTGTCCAATCGCCCACATAAAACGCTCAGCCGCGGACGGGTAAAGTCTGAGCGAGGCCGCGAGGCCGCCCTGTCCCGGTTGTCTCTCTTCTATTACCTTACCGTCGGGCACCAGAATATCGACCTGTGGTTTGTTGTCGGGATCGTCAAGGCCCTCCACCAAAGAAATGCGCTCCAGGTGTTGCGCTTCTTCCAACGCATGGGCGACGTAATCCGGTCGTACCACGCAAAAACGCAAGTCGACGCCTTCGCCCATTAGCCGGCGCACCTGTTGATTGATCGTCGGACCATCCCCCACCGTCACCGGCAGGTAACCCGCCGACGGCAGTTCCACGATGCCGTAACGCAAGAGAAACTCATCTTCCGGCAACTGTCCCAGCGTTTGGCTGACGCTAATCAGTTTTCGATTTAGATCCGTTAACCGGGTCAGTCCACCTTGAAAGGTAATTGCCTCTTCAAGATTGACGTTCAAGGCGGTAAATCGCTCCGTGGTCGAGCGGTAGAACTCTCTCAGATCGGCGATGGTTGCGGCCGCCTCGTTGATGACGCCGTGCGCGCCGCCGCAGGGATCGATCTGCTTGCCAAGCGCCGGCGTCTTGAGAAACAGGTCGCGCAACTGACATTGAAATTGAAGCACCTGGGCCAGGAAAACGTCCCAGGGCCGCATCATCATGCGCCATTGCCAATAACGTCTTGCCGGCGGGTCGATCCGTTCGCGCCGCGGAATCCACGGATCGAGAAAAACCGTCTCGGAACCAGCGCGCGCCAGGACTCCGATGGCCACTCCGCTGCCGCTGGGACCGTCAGCATCCAGACACCACACCTGTTGTTTCAATCCAAATGCTGAGATCGAACTCTTGCCCCGCAGCCGCTCTTGTTCGAAGTAAGCGGCGGCCACGCGCGACCGCAGATGGACTTGCGTGAGGTTGCGCGCGCGCGCGGCCGGCAACGGCGTCGTCAACGGAAGGGGTACCGCACGAATTGCTACTCCCTCGATTATGTAAGGATGGTCCGTAGCTGTCACACACGCTTCTTCGCAGAGTTTGCCGTAAACGTCCTCCTCGCCGCAGAAGGCTTCCGCCGAAGAGACAATGATCAGGAACAGATCGCCGGTCTGGTGCAGGTCGACCTGCGGCTCTTCATTATGTAATTCACAGTCGCCGAAGGCGGAACTGCCCGCCGCGGGAACCTTCCCGAAAAAACGTTCGAGGTCGCGCGATTTGTCGATCAATTCCTGTACGCCCACGTTGATCTCCTGCGGCAATAACAACACTCGGCCTTGTGGATCGATTGCCAAGCCAGGACTGACCTGAAGTGTATCGCCGGCGCCCGCAGTCAGATCGTAGCCGTGGGCCACGCCCGGGCCGCCCGCCTGATTTGATTCGCGCACCAGTTGCCGCAGGTAATCCTGCTCCAGTTTCAGGTCCTGGGCTCGCAGAAACTTGCCGTCGAAATAATTGAGGCGCGTCAAAGGCGTGTTGGCGGGAATGATCACCATGCCATTCTGCTTGTTAACGAGCACGAGCGACTCGGATCGGTTGGATGTCGGCATGATTAACTCTCCTTCTCGTCTTTAGCAAACCACTGCTTGTCATTTCGCGAGCGTGCGATTGCGGCGGCGCCGTTGCTTTACCGCCAGGCATGCTCGAAGGACCCTAATTATTTGCGCGAGGCTTTTTTTTCACTCGCGCCGTTGCGGCCGGCTGGCCGATCTCCGCGCTGCCAGTGGCCATTCCTTCAATCGCTTCAGTTGGCGTTTCGTCGCTGACGATCACCTGCGGCACGAAGTCTTTCATCAGCACGAAATCATAGCCGTCGTCCTTCGTTCCCGGCGGCCCTCCCTTTGCGCCTGCGAGCGGCACGAGATCGGCGCCGAGCAATGGAGTCGGTCCCGTCCCAAAGACAATCAGGCGCACGAGGCCGTCGATCGGCGTCTCAAGATCCAGGTTCACCGTTTTCGTTTTCGTGCCGGTGTAGGTCGCGGTCTTGACATTAGCCCGCGCCCAACCCTGCGCCTGATCGAACCAGGTAACTGAAAAGGCGTCCGTGCTAACACTCTTGTCAGCTAGTTCCTTATCGACCGCGAATTCGATAGCTTTCGGTGTCAGAAGGATGACGGATTCAGGATCGATTCGCGGTCCGGAGTCCGCCGTCTCGCTCTCCGAAGAAATGCGGGCTTGCCCGCAAAGCAAGTCTTGAATAGTCGTCGTAGCTACATGAGAAGGACGGACTGACGTGTCGACCGCGCCGCCAGTCAACTTCGCACCAGAGTCGCCGGGTTGCAGCGTGATGTCGGCGATGTCGGCAAGAAGTACGGCAGCAGTTTCCGGTTCGGGGAAAAGCGAAATGCGTTCGTCGTCATCGACGGCCCGCTGCAAATCGATTTCATCGAGTGCGGCAAAACGATGAAATGCTTTCAACCGCGCCGCAGGTTGTTCGGCCGCAGGCTTGTGTTCGATTTCCGCGATCTCGTCAAGAACCGCCTGATCGTCCGCGACCGCATCCGTCGAACCTTCCTGAAGCGTGGGTTCATCGATTCCGAACAACAAACGCAGGCGATGATAGGGATTGTCCGACGGCGTCGCCACATTCGGCTTCAGCAGAACGTCAACCGTCTCAAACACCCGCGAGTAAGCGGTGGTGGTCCCGGCATTGTTGCACGGCTCCATTAAGGCCGGCACCTGTTGCTTAAGACAGGCCTTGAACGAAATCTCTACGTGGGCGCTAAAGGTCTTCGCGTCTGCGTCGTCCTTGATTTCGAAATTGGGGTCGTCCTTATGGCTGTCAAACCACCTGGCGACGTTGACACAAACGTCGTTCTCAAGATGCAATTCGTGTCCGGCGCCATCCAGCGCCAAACCGGCGCCGACACGGATCTCACCGGCGTCTTGATCCACGCTGACGCCGAAGCCCCAGACAACGCCGGCTCGATGCAGCCACGCGTTGTGCATCCGCATTTTGGCTCGGTGGTAGCCCTGGTCGGTTTTGAAATCGTCCTCACCGAGCAGCATGCCGAAGTGATAATGCAGAGAGGTATAAGGACTCAGCGGTTCCAGTTCACTGCGGTCGGCCCCGGTTGGAAGACAGCTGGTCATCTCAGGCGTAGCCATAGTTCACCTCGCTTTACTTAATTGTCTCCACGCAAGGCGCTGAAGCGGCGGAGCGCCCCCGCCTCAACCGCCCCGGCGGCGCGCGCCGCTCGCGTCTTTTGTTCCGCCGTCAGTTGCGCCAACACATCGGTTCTTTCATCGGCGGCGATTTGCGCGGTGACGTAATCAGATTCGGCTTTGGTTAAATCGCTGGAGATCTTCGCAGCCGTCTTTGCGCCCAAGTCAGTCAGCGTTTTCTCAGTCTGCGCAAAATCTTCGAACAACCGCCAGAGTGAATCAGGCACGGCGGCTTCCCACGCGTGCAGAATCCCGTGAGACGACGCTTTGTAGTCGTCTTCAGCGTTCTTCAGAGCCAGCTTCGCGTTGCTCAGATTTCCCCTGGGCGCGGTCAGTGTGGGATCGGTATTGGGATCGCCTTTAGCCGCGATCACCTTTTGGATCGCGTCATCCAGCGCAGCCTGTTTTATTTCTACGTCGAGAATTCTCGCTGCGTAATCACGCTGCTCAGAAGTCCAACTGTCGTTGTCAGTATTGTAAACAATTTGGGCGGCAGCGACTTCTCCTTGCTTGGTCACAACTGCTTGAGCCTTGGGCCCATCGATCGGAAGGGCCTCACTGGCCACGACGGCGTCCTCGTACTCGGCCTGTTTCGTTTCCAATGCCGCTACTTTGTCGGTGACGCCCTTCTCGGCAGTCACGGCATTTTCGCGAGCAGTTTCCAGCGTCACGTCGGACGTGTTGATGCGAGCGATCTCTTCCGCGGTCAAAGGAGAGTTTGTCTTGTCACCCACCGCCGCGAGATTCTTCTGGGCCTGGTCAAAACGGGTTGCGGCCGTGTTGACGTAAGTAGCGGTGGCGACTTCCGCGGCGACAAATTCAAGCCAAAAATCTCCAGCCTGGTCGCTCAAACTGTCGTTGTCTTTGTGTTTCTGGACGATTGCGTCAGTGGCAGTTTTCGTACTGTCGGCCGCTGCCGTGATTTGCGTATTCACGGCATCGCGTCGGTCGGTGGCCCGGGTGCGCAGCTTCTCGGGAATATCATCTTCGACTCTCTTCTTCGCGGCCTTGTAGTTCGCGCCCTTCACGTTGTTGGCTAGGTTCAGCGCTTGGGTTGCCGCCGCGTCGATCGTTTTCAGAGGATCGGCCCCGAGCGCGGCTTTCAATGCAACTCGCCGCGCGTTTCCTTCGGTAGCATCCTGCAGCGCGGCCTCGGCCGATCGCAGCGCCGCGGATGCATTTGCCAGATCGGCCTGCGCCTGGGTTGCGTCCGCTTGGGCGAGGGCGATGTCCGCTTGAGTATCGACCATGGCGCTTTGGACGGCGCGCCGTCGAATGATCACCTGCTCGAGCTCAGCCAGCAGCGTTTCGCCGTCCGCGGGGGTTACAATCGTCGAGAGCTTTTGCCGGATGTCGGCGGTGGACTTGTCGAGCGCAACGCTCGACTCTGTTTGTGCGGTAAGTTGAGCGCTCAGACTTGAAAGTTTCGTTTGCGCGTCCGATAAACGAGTCGAGACTGCGGTGACCGCCTGACTTGCGTTGTCGCGGCGCTGGGTCGCGTAGTCGATGATCATAGTTGGGTTAGCCATACAAGTTCTCCTTCCTCATCAAGCCACAAGATCGATAGGCGCGCCGGGAAATGATCGTCCAGCTTTTGCGTACTCGCGCCTGACTGCATGAACAAAATGGCGGCGATCGATCGGCATGCCGTCTCTCGCCGCTAAAAAACCGGCGGCCACAGTCGCATTTCGAATTACTCCGCCGACAACAGGATAGAGCGCGGCCAACTCGTAAAAATTCACGTCGTTGGCAAGCGGCACATCCGGGGGTACGTGACATCTCCAAAGTTCCGCGCGCTCCTCCCGATCGGGTTCCTGAAAATCGAGCACAAATTCGAGACGACGCAAGAATGCCGTGTCTATATTCTGGCGAAAGTTCGTCGCCAGGATCGCGAGCCCTTCGAATCTTTCCAGCCGCGTCAGCAGATAGGCGGTTTCCAGATTTGCATAACGGTCATGCGCGTCGATTACCTCAGTGCGCTTGCCAAAAAGCGCATCTGCCTCATCAAAGAAAAGCGCCGCCTTGCCGCGTTCTGCAGCGTCAAAAACTGCGCTGAGATTCTTCTCGGTCTCGCCGATCCATTTGGAGACTACGCGCGATAGGTCGATCACGAGCAGATCGACTTTAAGTGTGTGAGCCAGCACTTCAGCCGAAAGTGTTTTGCCGGTACCCGATGGTCCGGTGAAGAGCAAACGAACACCGCGGGCTCCGGTACGTTGCCGCGAGAACCCCCATTCATCTAAGACCTGGGCTTGGAGTTCAAGGCGCGAGATGGCTTCGCGCAACTGTGCCAAGCGATCCGAAGGCAAAACCAGGTCTTCCCAGGTGGCCACCGGCTCGATCATCGTTATTCCGGCAGCCAACGAGGTGTTGGCGCGCGCGCGAATGCTGGTCGCCACGTCGTCAGTGGTAGGCTGGCGATCTTCGAGTTCGGAAAGGATACTGAGGTCGGCGGCAACTTCGGCCGTATTGAAAGGTTCAATCGGATAACGAGCTGCCAGGATGGACGCCTCCGCAGCCAACCCAGGAATCGCTCGCTGCCATATTCGTCGGCGCGCTTTAGGGAGTAGCCTGTTGACATGTACGTTGATTAAGGGACGCGTTCCGGTCTGGGAAAACGCATGAACAGTTCCGCAAGCGACGACGACTCCGGGATAGTCGGCGAAACCATTGGGCCTTGTCACGGTTGGTCCATCCGGCGCGAGAAACTTCAGCACGGGGACCACGTCGCGCGCCAGACAGTGAATGGAGATCAAATTGTCAGTGGATATTTCTGCTGAACTTGCCACCCGAACTCCTTGCGGCACCGCGCCGGCGTGAGCCACCAGGGCCAGCGCACGATTGAATGCGATTTCTTCATCGTCCGCGGTTATCGCGATCGTGGCCGCTACGCGTTTGCTGATCGCAGCCATCGCTCGGCGCGCCGCCGAACTTTCGAACCATTCATCGAGTCCGTCTGAACTGACGGAACCGCTGACGGTTTCCACCGCGGCCGGCCACGCATCGATCCCGTGTAATACAGGCCACAGCGCCTCCTGCAACTGCATCGATTTTTCAAAGAAAGGAACGTCTCGGGTCAGCCGCATTATCCCCGCCCTGATGGCAGCGCCCCGGTGAAGCAACACTCGCAAGGCGCGTCGATCAAGCTGCTCGTTGCAGAGAAACTGCGCCGCCAAACCGAGGGTCGGACACGGCTCGTGTCGCGGATTCAGTTCCCGTAAGAGCGCCGCCAACCCTTCATGCTCTTCGCTGAAACCGGCCAGCAGTAACAGGTCAACTTCGGGAGCCGACAGCGATAGGACGCGCGTCAAGTGATCGATCGGATGCGCGGCGCCCCGCGGTGCGCGCTCGGATGAATGCGACTGCCACCAGTCGAGCGAGTGTCCTTCCGCAACCGTTTCGAAAAACGCTTGCAGAAATGCCTGGCCCTCGCTCAGTGAAGATTCAAGTCGCGGCAGCATGGCCGCAAGAAAATGCGCTAAACGGCCCGCAAGAAGCCCCACCTCGCGCGTCAAGCGCGCACTGACGGCATCCGCAGTTTCTTTTTCGTTATTCGGCATCATCTACTCGTAAACAAATCTGAAAACAACGCCTAACCAGCTCACGTAACCAGGATCGAGATCCAGACCGGCCCGGCGAATCTCGGTAGCGACCTCGTCAAGAGAGAATTTGATCTCGATCCACGCGGGATCGGAGACTATCTGAGCGCGTCGGCAACAAACGAACTGGATCAATTCGCCGACCGACTTGTGTTCGTTATCAATTACGTCGCACAAACGGTCGATAATCCGCCGATGAAAACGCGCCAACGAGGCGCTTTCGATCTCGGTTTTGGGTGGTTCTTGTTGTGAAGGAGGTTTCGCATCGGGCAGCAAACCGGCAAAGGCCAGCACGGCCGCGTCGTCCTCATTGGCTGGGATCAGCTCAAGGGCCAAGGCATGTAACGTCCAACCTAACGGGCGTGCTCCCAGCGCCTCGTCGTTGAGAATCTCGTCGGGCAGCTTCAGCGCCGCCAGCAAGTTGATGAGAAACAACACGCCGCCGAATTGCGTGAACGCGTTTCGACGCGGCACGACAACTTCGTTGCCTTCGGTAATCTCAGTTTGGCGATCGCCGAGACTCTCCAGCCATGACGATGGCTTATCCGGGATGTCGAGCGCATTGTCAAAGGCGCCACCGAGGTGAGCCTTCGCGGATTCAAGTGGCTCTCGCTTTTGATCGTGACCTGGCGCCTCGTCAAATTCACCCCACTGCCGTTCTTTGCCCTGTTTTAAAGCTTCGGTCTCAAAATTACTCTGCAACGCAGATTGCCTGGCGAGGCGGGCATCTTTGCCGCGCTTCGGAACCTGGGTTTCGAGATCTGCTTTCCGCGCAACTTCGGTGGCGGCAACCGAAACTTCGTCGCGCGTTTCATCGCCTCGTCGCTCGCCAAACAAGTCAGGTTGAGTCGTCGATGGGAGAGATTGGCTGGCGTTCAAAGTAAACGACGCGCTCACAACGTCTAAAAGTTCGCCGGCCGCTTCACTGCGCAGCAATGCCGGTTCGACTTCCAGAACTGCCAGGGCTGCAATCGCGCGACGGACGCTTTCATCGGCGCTCGTGATCGTCGACGATGAAACTACCGCAGCGAGCACGCGCGAACGGCGCAATACGCGTAAAGCACGTTGGAAGGTTCGCGGCGATGCCGGCTGGGCATGGGCTCGCGGTGCGACCGTAACTTCGACCGTGGATTGGGCGGCCTCAGCCAGTTCAATCCACTGCGCGCCGGACAGCCTGCGCGCCAACCGGCGCAAATCACCTGACGCCGCCAGCACTTGCAGCGCCGGCACAATCAACTCCGGTTCGCGGCACAACGCTTCGACCATTTGAATTAACGCGTCGCCGTCGCTGCTGGGCTTTGATCGCATGATGCCGATCAATTGCCACGCCCACGACCGCTGATAATTCTCACGCGAAACAGCGACGACGAAATCAAACAGCGCGTGATGGCGCGAATAGTAAAAGATGAATCCATCTGAGGCGCTGCTCCCAATCAAGCGGACGAGATTGTCCGTGACCGCCGAGCTCCACGAGGCCACGATTGACTGGTCTGAGTTGTTCAGCCGAATGCGAACAGGGACAGAGACACTTCGAATACAGAGTTCACCGTCCCGCGGCATGCCAGCGCGGTCCCTGATCGATTGGAAGGCCTCATCCAAAACTGTTAGGCGCAACCCATCCAGCCGCTCGGACTCGCGATAACGTGCTGGCGGCAGAATGTAATGCGTCTTGAATTTTTCCAGATTGAATTCAGCCATTTTCAATTCATCCCGGTCGGCTGTCCTGACCTAATCGACTGGTGCTGACGATTAAGCCCACCCCCGGCCGTCCCACGACGGCCTCGCGTCCCAGCGTGGATCCGCCAATTTGTAATTCGCGGAAGCCGCCGCTGCGTCCAATGATCGACGTCAGCCCCACGTGCAATCCGCGCCCGGCGCGCATGCCGGCGGCGACGGTGCAAATTTCGACCAGCGTATGCGCCGGCCGATGCACATCGAGGATTTGTTGAATCACGTCATGCTGTTCACTGGTCAGCATCGCGGGAATCACAATCGAGAATCGGTGGGCATGCGTGCTAAATGCATCGTCGGTAGAACCGTGGAGCGCTGCCGATTGATCGGCGCCGATTGCGCCGCCGATGCGAAAACCGGCGCCGAGTACGGAACTCGTCGAAACTGCGTCAGATTCTCCGAGCAGCGCGCCCCCCATGCCGCGAAAGCGATACTTCTCCAAAACTGTCACCGGGATTTCGGGACCGAGATAGATTTCAATAAAGCTCTTTAGCCCAAGCGCTGTGCCCCGAAACCGAAAAAGCCAGATCGCCTGGGCAATCAATCTGCGGCGCACGTCTTCAACCGTTCCGTCGGCACGCGGCGCGCGGGCCATCCGCTCGTCGAGCACTAACCCGACGAAACCGGCGAGCCACGGCAGGGTCTCTGCCGGTGCACTGGCCGGATCGAGTAAAGCGGCGCGCGCGTCGGCTCTAGCCTCGAATTCACCAAGCACGCCCTCAAACATCGCCAGGTATCTTTCCAGAAAGCGGGCCACGCGCTCATCGCGCGAAAATGTTTTGGGAATTCGTCTCAGATAGTCGTGCGTCGGATATTCGGCCCGCAGCGCGCGAAGCTTCGGCGTCGTGATTGAATTGCCGGTAAGCTCAAACCTTACCCACAGGTAGCGTCCCGGTTCGGCGATCACCGGCGCTTCATAGGTCTCGAACCGATCGTTGAGGCCGCGACGCACCCACGGCAACTCGATGCCGGTTTCGCGGCGATGCAGCAGTTGCGCCGGCGCGCGCTCGAAACGATCCGCCAGAATCTGCGGCGGCATGGGCGGATAGAGCGGCAAAAGGTCGTCACTACTCGCTCCGCTGACATTTTCCGGTGGGCGTCGCGGCAACTGTGGCCCCTCCGGCGGTTCGTCTGCGGTGATGCAACGCGTCACGATCTGAGTTCCCCGGGGGATGCAAGCATCGATGAAGAGTCTTCCCCAACTGGTGTGAAAGTCGCCGCTGTCAAGCCGGAAAGTGGTGACCCTGCCGCTAAGTTTGTAACTAACCTTGGCTGCGACTGCATGGCGGAATACGCCGGCTGCCCAAAAACCTATTCGCCCATCGGGAACCCGCACCAGACCGCGCCCGTCGTAGCCACGCGCCGTAAGCGGTTGTAGTTCAGGAACGGTGTCGCCGGCGCCGATGCAGAACCGGCGAAAACTTTCCTTTGGGCGCCGCGCTACCACCAGCACATGCTTTTCGCCTGAGCAGGCTTCGCGCAGCGCAGGATCGTTAGTTTGAAACTCGATGTCCGTAGCAAACGGCACTGGAGTAATCTGCGACGGCCTTGCATAGTTAATCACTCGCGCCGCGGCAGTGGCGGCGCGTTCGAGAACGAAGATCTCACCATTCGGACTGAGCGCGATCCGCACCGGCTCGGTGATCTCGGCAGGCCACGGCCGGACCGTTACATTTCCGCGCGCGTCGATTCTTATCAATCCCGGCTCATGTCTGAGCAGGACATAAACTCCGCGACCGTTGGCCACCAGGTCGACAGGCTCGGCAGAGAGTTCGACAGCGCCCACGAATCGCCGTGACCACAAGTCAAAGATCAGGATCGATTTTTGGGTTTCTTCAATCACGAACAATCGATCGTCTGCGTCAACGGCCAAACGCGTAGGCTTCATCAACGGCTTTGGTGACTTGTCAGACGGCGAGAAATCGCCGAACTTGGAATCGGCTTCTTCGGTGACCAGAGTTACCGGCGCTGCTTGCGGAGCGGCGGCGTCCAACGGATCGTGATTGGCCCAGAGCAATCGTTCGATCCGGCCTTCGCTCGTGACGCTATGATAAAGACGGCAGTGACTGTCGAAGGCGAGACCGTCCTCTGCCATCGCAAACGGAGGAATTTGATCATCCTCTTCCGTCGTCGGATCCCAGAACAGACTCACCTCTTCGCCAGTGAGCGCCGTATGCTCGTGACGGACGCGCAGCCACTGCTCGTTGGTGCAAATCAATGCAAATGGTCGAGGCGCTGGCATACGGCTAACATTCCTCCCGAATAATTGGCAGCGGCAGTGGCGTTCCGGTTACCGGCGGCTGAATGCTGTGTCCGGGTTCCAATGCGGTTGGACCATCGATCACGATAATCTCCGCCAATTCAACGACCTCGTATTTCTCCAGCACGACCGACTCTGTCTTCCAGTTGCCGCTCGTGTCCTGCCACGCAACTTTCAGCTCATTGAGAAAGCGCACACCTTCAACCTGCAGGGCGGCGGCTTCGAGCTCCGGCCCATGAACCTTGCGGCCAAGTGGCCAACCGTTGCCTTCCGGTCCAAAGGGCGGCAGTGGCGCCAGGTATTGACGCAAGACCAGCTCGACCCAGTGACGCACGGCTTCGATCCCATAGCCGTCTTTCACCGCCAGTGCCACCGAGACAGCCACCTTTCGATATGTAGGCGGCACAACATAAAGCTCAGTGGTTACCAGTCGCCGCCGATCAAGCCATTGGCACACGGCGTTGAGCGTGTCGCGATCGGGCACCGGTGCATTCGGGTGGATCGGATCTTCAGCGGGCCAGATGACTACGGTGACAATGCCGGCCTTCTCGGATTGTTTCGAGGGCGGATGAAACCGCGGCAAGCATTCGGCCCGCGCCACGTTCGCGCCCGGCGTGGCTCTTGCCAATTCCTGGAAATCACCGGCGGTCACGGCTCGATCGCGCCGGCGTAATTCGCCCGGGATGCGGGTCAGGCCTTCGGCGATCGACTCGGCTTCCGCGCCGCCGCGCGCCGGTAACGGATTTGAGACTTTGAGATCGGGAAAAGCCACGACTTTCGAAATCGCGGCCGCCGGAACGTTACCGGCCGCGCCCCCGCCGTAACGATATTCTGTGGCGCGGATGCGTTGGCCGATTTGCGGCGGGCGTCCCTGCAATCCGTTGCCGAAACGAACTTCACCCGCCTCCGCATCGAGGACGAATTGACGATCGTCGGGTTGGCTGGCATAGAACGCATCGACCTCGTTCCATTGGGTCCAGCCGTTGCTCTCTTCGACTTCGAGTTTGAGGGTGCCGGCGACGACCGGTGTGTAGATAAGTCTGAAGCGCTGATCGGCCTGCGCATTTCCCGTCCCGAGAAATTCGGTGAGCGCTTTCTTGGTTTGGCGCGTTTCCGCGGCGTTCGCGCCCACGTAGATCACTCGGCCAAATCCCGGCCGCTGGTTATTCCCTGGTTGTCCACGATCGGTTGCCGAACGAATCCGGAAGGCGCGCAACCAACAAAGCAGTCTCTCCTGCTTTTCTTTCTCGAGCGCCGGTGGAAACTGCCCAGTGCCAATTTTTTCCGGTGCCAGCGTTTTGAACTTGCCAAAGTCGCCCGCATGTTTCGGCAAACGCACGCGCACAACTCCCTGCTGCTGCAGCCCCAGAGTGGAATCGGCCTCGACTTCGAGATGACGATAAACCGGAGTGTCGCCGACGATCTGGTCGGTTGAGATTTGCCATTCAACCGGCGGCGCTTTAGGAATGAATCCGAGATTGTTCGCCGGATCGTCCGATGGCAAAACTTGATCCATCGAAGTGAAGAGCGGCTCAGGCACAAAGCCGACGTTTAGCAACCCGCCTTTAAAAAACTCGCGCTCGTCGGTGATGGACGGCTCGGGACTCTTCTTGAGTTCTTTGAGAACGGCTATCCACAGAATCCGATCGACAGTCGCATCGAAGTCAACCGGCGTGTTCACATCCACCGTGGTGCTTTGAAAATAGACCGGTTGTTCGCCGGCCTTAATCCCAACAGCGTCCGCGATGCTCACGGCTGAATCAAAAACTTCGGGCTCCGAATCTTTATTCGGGGGCGCCGCGGTGGTCCGGCCTATCGCCACGAACGAAACCGGCCAGACTGACGCCTCGGTCACAGTTTCGTACGAGAGCCGGCCGGCCTTTAATTCGGAGTACTGTGGCACCGGTGGCGCGGTCCAACTTCCGTCGTCCGACCTCACAAGTTTGTTGGTGGAAAGTGTGACCAGGCTGCGTGCGGCTACCGCCGGACGCAACGGGATTTGCAGCAAGCGGAGAAACTCGAGGCGCGCTGCTTCCGGTATTTGATTGAACCGGTACAACAAGTTCTCGCCCAGGAAGGAAAACAATTCGATCAGCGTGATGCCGGGATCGCTGGCGTTGTGATCGGTCCACTCCGGGGTGTAAACCGGGATGCGCAGCACCAGCTCGTCGCGCAGTTGCTGGTACGAGCGATCGTCGAGAATTGGATTACGAATCGGCATAAACTACGACTGCAAATAAAATGGATAGACCAGATTGTCCTTCTGTCCGTCGCGACGATGCAGATAAGCAACTTGAATCAGCACGAGCGAAGGATCGTCGCCGGGTGTGACTGAGACATTTTCCAGATTAATGCGCGGCTCCCAGGTGGTGAGCGCGCTGGTGACTTCGCGCTGAATCAACGCGCGTGTGCTCGTGGTGTTGGGTTTCATCAGGTAGCGCCGCAAACCACAACCGAAAGTCGGACGCATGATTCGTTCGCCAGGCTCGGTCTCGAGAATGATCCAAATTGATTGCCGCACCTTCTCTGCGCCGCTTTCATAACTCAATCGCCCGCTGCGATCGTTTGGCTCGAGCGGAATGGTCCATCCCTTTCCCAGGAAGCGAAGCGCCGTGGTCATGCGAACACCTCCGCTTCGACGTGGTCTTCATATGTCAGTTTCGCCGTTAGTGAAGGCGCGTTAGTTTCCACACCGGATTCCTGAATACTGTCCGTCATCTCAGCCAGCACTCGTGAGCTGAAACCACCCGGTCGATCGGGAGTGCCCGAGCGCAGCCCGTCGACCATCGCGTTGCCGAGGTTCGATTCCCGACGCAGTTGCGCGTCGAGGTTGTCTCCGAGCGGCGTCCCCAGTTCGACCTGCGCATCCACGCTCGCGTCCAAGCCGCCCTGGAGCGCCAGCTTTAGATCGGCAGCCAATCCGCCGCTGAGACTGATGCTGGGCGGAATGCAAAACTTGAGTTTGAGCATAAAGAACAAACCGAAGAGCAAGGTGACCACCGGCAGGAAAAGTTGCAAGACAAAGGTGGCGACGATGGTGATGAGCGGAATCGAGAAGGAGCAAGTTTGATCCGAGACGCCGTGACTGGTGACTTTGCCGTCTTTATCGGCAGTTACTTCGAGATTCGACTTGGGGGGTGAAACCATCCGGAATGGCGCCAGTTGATTCGGCGGCAGCGCCGCGGCCTGGGCTTCCAGGGCGCTCAGGTCGGGAAGCTGCATCGAGACCGGGCGATTGCTGGTGCCGACCAGATCGAAATGCGATGCGAGCTGATAGACTTCCGTCGGCAAACTCCAAACAGTTTCGCCACAGCATGGTTTCGCGCCGGGCGCGGTCGGATGTTTGTATCCGCGGACGAAACAGCGGATCTCGTATTGGGTTGCATCATCAAATTTTGCCGTGCCGAGCTCATCCGTGTCGGCGCTGCTGGTCGGCACTACACCAAAGTAAATCGTCCGTCCCTTGCCGGAGTGTTTAGGTTCGCGCGGATCGGGAATTAAAGGATACAAAGGCAAAATTTCTTCGACCGGTGGCTTAGCAGACGTTTCCGCCACGTCAATCCAGTTACCTATGCCGTCGCGCACGTGTTGCCAACCCTGCAAGCGCAGCTCGACGTTGTATTTGCGCGCCCAGCGCGCGACCTTCGCACGGTCCTCGACGACTTGCCCGAGCAGCGCATTCTGATTTTTGTCGATCGAATCATTCAGAGCGCCGGCCAGCATGGCGGCCCCCTGCGGCGGTAAAATTTTGTTCATGATGCCGAGGCCGGCTTCCGGTTGCGCGGTCGCAAGTTCAGTCATCGCCCGTTGCGAAAACGCCATCCGCTCGAAAACCGGCTTCACTTCTGCCAGCGCGGGCGCGGTCAGGTTACGTATGATCCGCCGCCGAATCACGAAACCTGTATCGCAAACCTGGTCTCGCTTTACCGACGGAAAACCGGTCGTGTCGCAATGCAATTCACAGACGATCAGATAGAAACGTTTGTGCGTATCCAGAAAGAGCTTGCGCGTGGTGGTGGGGAAATACCCGAGACTGGAAAGCCGGCGAGCCTTCGGCGGCGTTCCATAGGTATTCTGAGTCAATGGCGGAAGCTGCCTTACCTCGTGCACAAAATCTTCTGCGGTGAACTTGAGCGAGTGCTGTGGATCGTTGAGAAATTCTTTGACGAATCCCGGCCCATCATATTTCTGCAGCGCCGGCGCAGATTGACGGCCGGCGCGGGGCACACCCGGACGTGTCCAGCGATACCACGGTCCCGCCAATTTCCAGGCATGCATGTCCATATTCACCAAATGTTCCCGGCGCCCGGCGTGTACAAGGGCGACACCACCGAATTGGTAATTAACGTCTGGCAATTGATCACGCCGTCGAAAACAGCCATCGCGGCATGAACGTTCAGTTGCGGCGCCGTAATATCGACTGAAGAGTTAGCTTGAATTTGAATCTGGCCGCCAGCGTTCATCTTGATCGTGCAACCGTTAGAGTGCGTCAGAGTCACTTCCTGCGCGCTATCGTCAAGCACCAGCTTGTGACCGCTCTTCATTGAGAGCGTCACTTTGGCGGCGCCCTCGGTGTCATCGAATTCCAGCAGGCTGCCCGCTCGCGATTTGATTAGGCGCTTGTTGTTCGGTTGGGCCGGACTCTCCGGCAGCGCCTCCACGCCATTCCAGGCAGCTCCCAAAATGTATGGCCGTCGCAAGTCGCCGGCCTCAAACGCCAGCACGACTTGGGTATCAACCGACGGTAAAAACTCGTATCCCTGATCATCATCGGCATAAGGCGTTAACAGGGTGGCCCACGCGCGCACCGAATCACCGTCAGCGCCAAGCCATGGCAACTTCACCTGAATGCGGCCCAGGTTATCCGGATCGACGATGTCCGTAACGATCGCGGGAAAGACCCCGAAATAGCGTTGCGCGTCACCGTCTATTCTGGCTGCGGCAATTGCCCTGCTCACGATCCCTCCTGTAAGGTAGCTCGCTCTGCTTCGAAGTGCGTGCGAAAGCCCTGTTGCGTGTCGTAGCTGTGACAGACGCGCGTGACGTAATAACCTTCGCCTTCGAATGGACGACCGGTGCGTTCGAGCTTCAGTTTGCTGCCGACCACCATGTCGGCCGAACCGCGCGTCGTGCCCGTGACCACGACAAAGCTGCGCGCGCGTCTCTTCATTTCTGCTTTGGCCCAGTCCGAAGCTTCGCCCGCTTTCAAGGGCACGTCGCGAACGCGATGCGAAACGCGCTCGCCGAACGCCCGCTGCAAGGCCGCGGGTCCGGTCAAGCCGCCGGACGCTTCGGCCTGAATCGCAGCCTCGTCGGCTTCCTCCTCGATGCGGTCGCGCTGCTCGGCGTCATAGCCGCTGACTTTGACTTTCGTCCGTTGGTGGGCGAGATCGGCGCGCGCGCGCAGTGAGATCAGATGATTGCCTTGCACCAGGGTCAGTTCGGTCGCCCGGCGCTTGCCGCGCGATTTGAAATTCAGGGTTTCGTCCTCGATCCAAACCTCAGCCTGAATCTGTCGCGCGCGATCGCGCAAAAATGCGAGGTCGCTCATGTTCCATTGCTGCACGACGTCATACGTGGGCCCGTCAGCGTCGACAGCCGGCGTCAATCCATGTTCTCCGGCAATCGCGGACGCGATATCCGCATCGCTCATGTTCTCGTAGGTCTTCAAGCGCCGGGTCATCCGCAATTTCATGAGCTTGTCTTCGGCGAAGATGAGTATCTCCGGATCTTCGGTCTCCTGAAAGTCGGCTTCGATCGCGCTGATCCAGCCGGTGAATACCGTGCGCGCGTCAGGCCCGGCGCCGAGGACCACCGAGATTTTTTTTCCGAAGTCGAAAACGGAACCGTCCAGATAGAGTTGTTGCTGATCGGAAGACGAAGGGCCAGGACCCATGGCGATGAAACGCGCGGTGAGACTCTTGAGTCCGGCAGTGTTCTCCTCGATCTCCAGCCGCAGTACGTCGCGCGCCAGCTCGACGTTCTCCTGGCCTTCGATCTCGAAAACCGGACCGGCGTAGGTTAATAAGGGCTCAGTCATCGTAACCTTCAGCCGCGGTGCGCAGCGCATCGCGCCGTATCTGTGCCTGCATTTCGCGAACGTTGACTCTTTCTTCCCACTGCGGCGGATTGGTCGCGCCGGCCGCGGGCGAATCTGACTCCGCGGTTACTTCCGAACTCATCTCTCCGACATGAACGGCCATCTCTCGCTCCTGACTTCTCCCACCTCAATGTCCGCAACGGCCCCGACAGCCGCAGGGACTCTTTGGTCGCAACCGGCGTTGGGCGGAATCGCCGCCGGATCGCCTGGCGTCCCAGGCAGGCAATGCGATCCAGGGGGCTTTGGTCGGATCAGTTGTAGTTGGCGGATCGCCGCTTCCGATTCGTGCTCGCACCGAGATGTCAGTGCGCATATTCTCAGCACGCCGATCGGCTTCTGCGCCGACCGTCGATCGCAGTGGGACTCCAAAACCAAATGAACTCGAGCGCTGATCAGCGCGAGGGGGCGGCGGCGCCGGCCGCGCAGCCTGCTGCGAAGTAGCCGTGGGCAATCCGGTTTGGACCAACGGCGTCCGCGTTTGATCGGGCGGCTGCGGAGTGCTGATGGTCGACGAGATCGCGCTCGCGTTTGCCGCTTCGCCTGTTCGTGACGCGGCCGGGAGAGCGCTTTTCGGCGGCACGTTGAAAGCGGCGCGCGCCTTCGTTTCCGCCTGTTCGATCTTTACGGATTTGACAGTCTCGATCGCCGCCGTCACGCCGCCTGCGGACGCTAAGGCAAAACCGGTCGCAAGCCCGGCTTTGACACCGGCCGTCGCGACCGTCGTGCTAGCGCCTGCCGTTAATCCGAACGAGGCCTCGATCGGCACGCTGATACCCGCTTCGACTCCCACGGTGACGCCGAGGCCGGCACTCGCGCTCAAGTTGGCGCTGAAGCCCACCTCGACGCCGGCGGAAAGCGAAAGTGAACTTTCGGCGCCAATGTCCAAACCGCGCCAAGCCGCTGGATCTACGCCGACCCGCGCAGCAAATTCGCCCGCGCTCTCACCGCCCAGAGCGACTCCGACACTCGGCGACGAGCCGCCGCCGGCGTTTGGTGAACTTCCCGGCGCGCCGCCACCCACGCCCGGACCGGCACCCGCTCCATCGTCGGCCGACTCTCCTCCTGGTGGAGGCGCACCGGCGCGGGCGTCAGCAATGCTGGTGAGTTCTTTATCGCGATCCTGCCCGCGGATCGATAAAGACACCTTCGCCCGCAAAGGCGCGCCATTGGCCGCGAAGTGATCGAAATCGATCGTCAGGCTGTCAGTCACGCCTTCGACGATCAAATCGCCCCAGACGAACTTAATTCGCGACGGCGCCTTTTGATTTGCGCCCGTGCCTTTCGGAACCAAGAACTTTTCTAACTTCTTCGTTTTGGTCCGCACCGAAACCGGATCAGCAGTGGAGCCTTCATCAGCCGTATCGAAGATCAGATCGACGGCTAGCGTGGTAGAGCTGTTCCCTAAGTTCTGGCGCACCTCTTTGCCCCTGCTCTCACCACCTTCGGTTCGATTGGCGAGCGTGAGCCTGAGCGTGGTGGGATTAAACTGCACCGCGAACGAGTCGCTTCCATCGGGATCGCTAATAATTGCTTTTTCCAGAGCCATCGTCTTAAGTCTGATTTTTAGAAATCAACCAACCTCAGTCCTTCGTGCGCGATGTGCAGTTCCTCGATCGCCACTTCTCCGGTCTTGGCATTCAATTCCGCCGATAATGCCCTGAATCCAAATCCACAGGTCACGATTAGCCTTGCCGCCATCGCCGTAAAACATGCCGCGCTTGAGAATGATGGGACTGTATTTCGCGCGGCCAACGCGTCGAATCACTGCGTCGTTGCGTCCACCTTCCTGATATTCCTGAACATCCATCTCGACCTCGAGTCCGCTGCATTCCTGGAACGCACCGTCAGCCAGCGCTGTCCCCGTGGGCGAATCAGTCGGCAGCTGCGAACCTGACTGCACGGCGGGACTCTTACGCAGCTTCACCTGGAACCTGAATGCGCGAAGCAGTTGGTTCGCCATGCGTCACTTCTCCTGCAGGGTCAGCGTGCCGTCGCCGCCGCGGGTAAACTGCAGCACAATGAACTCCAGCGGCTCTGCCGGCGCCACTCCGATTTCTGCCACCAGGCGCCCGGTGTCGCTCAGGTACGAGGGGTTGTTCAATTCGTCACAGCGCACAAAGAACGCTTCCTCCTCGTTGGCGCCGCGAAAAGCGCCGGCGTTAAAGAGCTGACGCAGATAATTCGTCAGGGCCAGCCGCAGTTCGGCGCGCAGGGCCGCATTGTTTGGCTCGAACACGGCCCACTGCATCTGTTGCTCCAGCGCCCGCGCGATCATGGTGATGAGCCGGCGTACGCTCAGTTGCCGAAAGGCCGAATCGCGGCTCAAAGTCCGCGCGGCTGTCAATCGCACACCGTCGCGCTCGCGCAGGTACACGTTGATGCCCTGCGGGTGCAGCTCGTCGTGACGCGCCGGCGAAACCGCGTCATCAACGCCAACCACCTCTGCAGCCAGAACATTTGCCGGTCCGGTGGGAACTCCGAACGCCAACTCTTGTCGGGCGATGATTCCCGCGGCTACCGCGGCCGGCGGAATATGCCTGAGTACTTTGTCTTGCCGGAAGCGATTAACTGAATGGGCAGGATCAAATTGTTTCGGAGCGTCCCGAACGGAGATTTCCTCGAGTGACCGTTTCCTGGTAGCGGAGTCACCGGCGAGTTTGTTGCCGGCACTAACGATCTGCAGCCAGGGATAGTAGGCGGCCGCAAAGGCCGAGTTGAATCGCGCGCGCCAGGACAAAATTTGTCGCTGGTTCAATCCCGGCGGCACGTCAAGCAGGACAATGAACGAACGTAATTGATCGGCGAGATCTTCGAGCCGTCTTTGATAACCGATGATCGCTTCGCGATCGGCCGGCAGCAACGGATCGAGACGCAAGCCGTCGAGATCGAATTCGCCGTTTGCCTGCTCGGTTTTATGTTCCTGCCGCACACAAAGTTCAAAATCGGGGCCCGCCAGCGAGGCTGGGTCGACTACGCTGGCCGCGCCGGACAACGGAGCGGGCGAATAGAGATCGGGAACCACCACCAGCGACAGATCGGACAGTTGCGTCAACGCAAAAATACCGTCGCCGGGCTCTTCATCGCCGAGAGTCCAATCGTCAAAAAGATCTTCAGGTACGATATCGGCGTAACGATCCTTCACCGGCTGAAGATCCGGCCCACGAAACGAATCCGACCAACCAGACGCGGCTAACTCCGCGTTCGTTGGTACAACCTGCCCGCCGATCCATGATGAGTCGGGATAAACCAAATCCGATTCGTAGCAGAGCACCGTGGCCATCCAGCGAGGATGCATCGCCGAAAAACCCAGGCCGCGATGAATTTCGGTGCGGCCGTCACCGTCGTCGATCGTGAGAAGACCTTCGACGATCTCCGCTGATTCGATCGGCGACGGCAACGGGCGATCGAAGATCGCTCGATTGAAAGAGCCGGCGCTGTGCGGCTGTAGCTCGACGCTTGCGGCCGCGACTAAAACCAGGAAGCGCGATGAATCCGCCAGGGTGAGCCGCAGCAGAGTCCCGGCGGGCACTTCGACAAACGAATCGGTGATCAGCCAAGTCAGTTGCGCAGATCGAAATTCGAGCGGCTGGCAATCGAAGTCGAGCGAAGCCCTGAGAGTGTTTCCCCAAGCGCCTTCATTCCGCGCGCACAGCTTGAGTGGCGTGTCGGTCGCGTCTTTGGCGACTATGCCTGCTGCGACGCCCGCTTCATTCAGCAGTTGAAAGGTTTCTCTGTCGACCGCGTTTCCGTAATCGTGAACGACACGCGCTATGTAAGCGCGGCGGCCACCCTGCTCGAAGAACGTGGCCACTGCAAAAGGCAGCAACCCTGGGCCTTCAAACCCGCCGAAAAGACGGCGATACTCATCGAAACTCTCGACCGGATAAGCCACGGTACGCCGCCGCGGCCGCTGGGGCTCAACGCACGGCCCGTCGTCGCGCCACCATTCGCTGAATAGCGGCACCCGCACAGGCCCGCGCGGCGCGACGCCAACAAATGCCGCGACGTCCATGCGCACACCCGTCAGCAGGTGAAGCGGCGAATCCGGCGTTTGATAGATGCCCGGCGCGCCCGTAGATATGCGAAGAGGAAAGGCCATTACGATCGCCTCGAATCAACTCGTGCGTCGAAATCACTCGGGCCACAGCATTAACTCACTGCCAGCCGCGCGGCTTTTACGCGGCGTCAGGATTATTTGTAGTCAATCCCTTCATGCACGAGATCAAATTGTTCCATGGCGACTTCACCGCCGCCCTTGGCGGCGAATGTCGGTCCACCCCACTTCGTCGGCTGAGCATACTTCAGCACCCAGGTGGCCACCGGCTGACGAGCCTCATCGAGAAGCGTAATCGTCACGTTGGTCGGAGCGTATGCTCCATCGGCCACCGACTTGATCCAGTCAAAGAGCGCGGTCTTGTTGACCAGGCCGCGTTTGAGCGTGACATTGCCAAGCTTGAAGGTGTTCGGAATTTTGCGAGGCGTATTGAACTTTTCGTTGCCGTTGCGATACTCCGAATAGTTCACGTCCATACCGAGTCCGCTCACGTCTGAAAAGCCGCCGAAGACACTGGTAGGATCGTCGTTCTTGTCGTTCAGAGAGACGAGATAGTTAAACGCTCCGTAGGGATTTGCACGTTCTGTCGGCATAGTTTTTCTCCTAATGCTTTAGGCGCCGTTAGACCTTGGCGTCTCCGGTCCACTGTCCGATCCGGAAGATCACGAACTCCGCAGGTTTCACCGGAGCGATCCCAATGAGACAAATCATTCGCCCGTTATCCAGATCGTTCTGAGTCATGGTGGTGCGATCGCACCGCACGAAGTAAGCCTGTTCCGGCTTATCGCCCAACAGCGCGCCGTCGCGCCACAACACCAGCAGGAAGTCTTCGACGGTCTGCCGAATGTTGGCCCACAGACGCGGGCCGTTGGGTTCGAACACGGCCCACTGCGTTCCTTTGTCGATTGAGTGCTCGATGTAAATGAAAAGCCGGCGCACGTTGACATACTTCCACTCCGGATCCGAACTCATCGTGCGCGCGCCCCAGACACGATTGCCGCGGCCCTCGAAAAAGCGCAACGCATTGATACCTTCGGGATTCAAGACATCCTGACGGCCTTTGTTGATGTTCGCTTCAAAGCGAGTCAGTCCCCGCACGACTTCATTGGCCGGGGCTTTGTGCACGCCGCGCTCAATATCTGATCGGGCGTAGATTCCGGTGACGAATCCCGAAGGCGGCAGCAACAATCGTTTCGGCGGCCGGCCCTGCGTGTGACGCTCTGTGGGATCGAGAATCTCGATCCATGGGTGGTACATCGCCGCATACTTGCTGTCGAACTTGCCGCGGAATTTTCTGATCTCGTTCATGGAACTGGCTTCCGGCCCATCGACGACCGCAATCCGATAGCGCAAGCGTTCCGCGTGACCAACCAGCGCCTCGGCGGCGGTGAAAATTTCGTCGGGGTCGTCCAAACTCGCAGCGTCGGGCATCGCCACGATCGCAATGTCGTCGATCTCACCCAGCGCCTCCAGTCCGGTCGCCTTCACATTCGGGTCATCCGGATCGGCTTCCTGTCCGGCGAGATCAGCCGCGCCCGGCAAATCGCCGTCGTTGCCGCCGGTCAGACGGCCGGTCGCGTTTGAGTCTGTCAGCATCACCATCAATTGATCGGCGGTGTGTCCGCCCAGGGTGGGATTCCAGTCGAGCCAGATTGGCGTGTTTTCATCGGCTGGGTCATCGCGCTCCATCACCTTGCCGATGTAACGGCGTTGCGCTGGGTCGGCGCCCAGCTCCTGATACTGCTCCACACGATCGCCGACTTGGACCGTGACCATCAGTTCGATCAAATGGACTACCTGATCTACGGCCGTCGGCGGTTTCGCACCGGTAAAGGTTTGATTGCCGTCTTCGTCGATATGAACGATAGCCAATTTGTTGATGTCGATTGGATCATTGGGCGGCGGCGGCGTTGCCGGCGCGTCCAGCACTTCGATGACTGCTCCGTTTTTGACCCGCTGCACTTTGATCGATCCGGTGGCGTTCGAAACCGTCACGCGACTACGGACCGGCCTCGTTTCCACCAGCGCGTTACCCATTTCGCCGGGCCAGCGCGCCTTCCAGGTCGCGGTCAGCCCGCCATTAATGATCGCGCGGCTCGCAACGCCGAGATTAGCGTCGGTGGCGCGCGCCACGAACACGCGCGACACGTACAAACGCTTGCCGCCGTTTTCGAAGAATGCGCGGGCCGCGTGCGCCAAATACGCGATGCGCCCGCCGGTGATTTGGACCTCCTCCAGCCCGCCATAGACGCGCTCGAATTCCGTGAAGCTGGTAATCAATCGCGGTTCGGAGGTTTTCGGTCCGTTGAAGTATTGAACGGGCCCATAGCGGGTGATGCCCGCGTAACCGGTGGTGCTGGTGGGAACTCCTTCGATCGATTTCGAACGAAAGCTGACTTCTTCGACGTAAACTCCAGGTGCTAGGTATTCAGGCATGGAAGCACTCCCTTTCGAGCGCGTCTTGGCGCATTATCTAAATTGTGAATTCCCGGTAGATGCATCTTCCTAAAGTGAAGGCCACGGGTTGCATAATTGTGGCGGTGTAATTTCCTGGTAGGTCTTCTCCGGTGGCCACGGAATCCGAAGCTGAACCCGGCGCCGCCAACGTTTCGACCGGGAGATCCCATAAGGGATCGATCTTCTCCTGATTAGGCGAAGCCGGCGCCGGTACAGGCACGGGCCCAGAAATGGAAACGTCAACATTGAGCGGCTGGGGCAGAGTGCTGCCGGTTACGGCGCGCGCATTCAGAATCAGCAGGAACTCGCCACGGTTGTCTCCATGCGCGCGTCCCAGTACCAGCGTCTGTCCCGCCAGCCGCGCTACTACGCGCGCCCAGCGCATGGGCTGGTTGTTGCGCCAAACGCGACCTCGCAGCGCGGTGGCGCTCGCGCTGAGATCGTAAGCGGCTCCCGCAAAGAAGACCGGGCGACGAATGCGGCGACGAAATTCTCTGTGATCGGCGCGTTCCTGGTTTTCCACCTCGGCACGCGTCAGAACCGGAATGAGGAACCGCCGGGGTACGACTCTTCGTCGATCGTATTCCGGTTTGTACGAAGGCTTGTCCGTGTCAAACATCCGCAGGGCGAGCGGCGACTTTATGCCCGGCTGGTAACGCAACGAAAAAAGGTTCGAGTGATGTCGCTCGATCGGCGGGCGCCGCAATCCGGCCGACGTCTCTTCGTGTTGAATTTGCAACTCGTAGCTGAGGCGGCCGCCCTGCTGACCGTCGATCGGCTCGATCCCGAGCGCGAGCCGATGGATGATTTCATCGTATTCGTTGGGAAGAAACTCGTTCATAAAGTTGACGTCGGCTTCAAACCCAGGATCGCGTTAATGACCAGTCCTTCGGGCGCTCTCACTGGCCCGTCCAGCCGCATGATGCGCGCGATGTAAGGAACGCTTAATCGATAATCCGTAGGTAGCGAATCAAAAATCCTCATGACCGCCTCAGTCGAAACCTCTTCCAACACGATCTGAATCGATTCGCCCCCATCCCAGTCGCCGGATGAATGCAGCATGGGGCCCGTCAGAATCGGCGTTGATTCGAGAGCTTGCATCGCTCTTCCCAATACCCGGTGATCGTCTTCCGCATTCTCTGCCCATGGTGTGATTAGGTAGTGCAGATCCAAACCCAAATGGGAACGCCCGTCCTGCAGCGAGGTGGCCGACAAAGCCGCGCGCATTACCTTGTTGAAATCAACTCGATAGAGAAAGATCGACAGGGCCGGCGAGCCGATGTTGTGGCCGGCATTCGCGGATTCGAAGTCAACTGTGTGGACCAGGACCGCTTTCGTATTGCTCCCGGTCACCGGTTGAGATTCTTCGAAACCGGCCGTCAGCAACATTTCAACGCTTTTTCCGGCGGCGGCAATGCCTGCGAATCCAGCCAAAGGCTTCTCCTTCGCGATAAAGATCGTCAGCCGGGCATCACTGCCTGCCCCATGGCCATTTCAGCCAACGAGGCCTTCGCGCCCATTTCGTCGAGTGAGTCGTCTCCTCTGCCAGATACGACTCGATAAAGCTGATGGCTTGGTCCAAGTCCCGCAAATAACGCCGGGCTCCATCGGGAACGTGAGTGATGTAACCGTGCCATTTGCTCTGTCCCGCTTCGTCATCGTGCATCAACAGCTTGATGATGAACGAGTGGACTTTGGACTCGGCCATGCCCGTCCTTTGCGCCCGAAGATGCGAAGTTGAAATACGTGCGTTTCGGCTGAAAGATCTCGACAACCCAACAAGTCAGCGCCCATATAGCATGGAGGTCACCGTCGATGCGTCTGCTGAGCATATGAGCCAGCGTCTGAAATGAAAATTTTTTTGGCTTTGAGTAGGACTCTCGCTGCTGACTGAACGCCGCCGCGGTTCGATTTCGCCTGCGACAGCTCTCAGTACTGGGAAGGTGCGCGAGAGTTGAGAGTTACTTGGTCGTCTTGGTTTTCAAGACCTGTTCCACCGCATGGATCTCTTTATGGACGCGATTCTGCATAGCCCTCAAGGCTGACAGCAAACCACGCAGCCGCTGCAGAATATCTGGGAGCGCCGTCTGGTAATTCAGCCCACTCTCCAGCCCGATTTCATTAATCTCACTTGCAGGTGCTTCGCTTCTGAGTTCTTCGTAGAGCTGTCTGGTCCGAAGTTCGGGCTGCACGCCGAGTTCCTCGCGCAAAGCGACAACGCAGCGTTGGTACTGACGAAGGGCGCCGGTTCGATCACCCGCCCGGTATAACAAACCCATCAGCCGACGATATGTGCATTCCGATGCGCGATCATGGCTGAGAATCTTTGCGGCATACATCTTACCCGCTTCGAACTCTTCATGTTCGCTCGCGTGATCAATTAATTTGTCGAGCATGTAGAGGTAGGCATTTTGCAAACGCTCACGTTCGAAGAGGCACCAGTCTTGATACCAGCCTTCGAGAAAGTCCCCCACATATATGTCGACGGCTTCAGTCAGCAGTTTGACCTGAGCTTCATTCAGCAACTGCCCAACACCCTGGGACATCGCGAGAGCGCGGTCAAAGATAATAACGTCGACCCAGCTGTCGACTGGCAGCCTTAGTTGAACCCAATCGTGCTCTACATGCAGTAAGGGGTGACCGGAATTGGCCTCTTCGGAGAACGCACTGGTGAGATGCCAAATTGCCTGTCGCAAGTATTTCTTCGATCGGTCGGTAGGGGTCTCGGGCCATAATAAGCTCGCGATCAATTCGCGGGCGATTGGTCGATCGCGATGAGTAATCAAGTAACTAAGTAACTCGCGCTCCTTGCCCGTATCCGGAGCGTGCAACTCCTCCCCGCGACGCCACGCATTAAACTTGCCGAACAACTGAAATCGCAATCCCGACATTGGAGGACTCCCTGCGAGGGAAGGGCCGAAGATGATGTCTCAGTAACCGCTGCATCAATGATAAAAACTCCGCAAACAACCAATAATTGCAATGGCGTCACCGGTTGAGTATTGTGGAGACTAAGCTTTACCCGCCCAGTCCGATTAAAGGCCGCAAGAAAGTATGCGGATGTTAATTAGACGACGAACGAGTGTCAAGGATTTTCGGTAAAGACATTAACCGAACTAGGCAAATTTCTTGCGCTGGAGCAAAGTCTTCGGGGTTCGCAAAAATCGAAATCTTTCGGTATTTGGTTAGCTCTCGCTGCGTCTTCGGCGGTCCAAGTCTTTCTATCGTGATACGCCTCTCCTTCCGTATTCTTATGTTCTGCCCACGGCCGAATCTGTTTTGCGGCACGGTTCATTGATAGTCGACATGCCGTCGAACTTCAGGCCCGGACGATCTTGCGCAGCGGTCCGCGACAAAATGAAAAACTCGCGATAGGTTTCGCCTTCTCCTCAGTCGTCGGAGTTTAATGCTTTTGATTTGGGTAAGCGCTAAAGACCTTGGGGTAATTCCCTGCCAGACATTTGCCAGACTTCCCGAGGTTCATAGGGCGCATGAAGCACATAAGGAAGTCGATTGCATGCAATCCGCTATGGGTCTATTGGGTTATGCGGTTTATGATGAACGCGGTAGCGGTGGCCATTGTTTCATAACCCCAAGGTGGGGTCCCGCCAAATAGTAAAGAACTGGTCAAAATGTAGTCAACGCTTTTTCTGCAAATCGGTAAACCAAAGAACGGGAAGCGGTTGTGATTCCGCTTCCCATTTCCATGCATACCGGGCAGATAATTTTGCTTACTAAGCTACTGACCGCAACAGACCTTCATTTCTATGCTTTTGACGGGGATGCGCCGTTGCTTCGTTTTTCGTCTACTTCGTCTTAAGTGCCTCATCCGTCCCGAGAGTGGTCAAAAAGTGTTCAACTCTTTCCGGAATTACGCGCGCGTGCGGCTCGCGTGGATCGGTCTTATGCAGGTAAACCGAAAAGCACCGGGATCGGATTGACTCTGAGTGCTATCAAGCCCTTAACGGTCCAGAGCAGCCACTACAGCTAAACGATTCGGTAATCCCACCTCGGAGTTTGCTGATTTTGGGTTCGCTTTAGTTGTTAATTAGATCCTTAATAGCTCGCAGCAGTTCAGGAACTTCAACCGGTTTGACGAGGTAACCCTGCGCTCCTGAACTCAGTGCCAAATTCTTATCCTTGCTGGTTGCTAAGCCCGAATAAAACAGGATTGGTGTGCAATGGTCGAACTGTCGAACCAGCTTGCAGAGATCTACGCCGGAACCGTCGGGCAACCACGAGTCAAAGATAAAAAGGTGGAAATACCCGCTTCTTGCTAGTTTCAAGGTCTCGTCGATTGTGGCTGCCGTAGCCACCTCATAATGCGATTTTTGCAGAACCAACGATATCAGATCACGAGTATCCTCGTGATCGTCGACGAAGAGAATTCGCGGCGTTGGGAAGCTCATGAACCAATTCCTCCGACTCTTTGCGCTCGCACATCAAAACGAACTGAAACATCTGAAGCTGAAAGGTCGAGGCACGCCATTTCCTATGTCGGTCTCAGTTGGGGAACCTTGGCTGATAGCCCTTTCGGTGGCCAATGATTTCGTTAGAAAAACTTTACTGAACTGATATTCCTTTCGTCGGTACGAATTCGGTCATAACAATGTTGTTCAGTGAATTGTCCCTGCTCCTCTGCTCTGCGAGGTCCGTGGACTTGAAATTGCCAATAGACTTTCTGATTGGTAATCTTTAGTTGTTACCCCCTCCGTGACCTGGCCTATCGTCAAACGGCCAGGCCGCATCCTGAATTTGGTTTCCTCGAGAAGAAAACAATGCCTACGGAAGAACAGCGTCGGCAGCAACAAGCACTCCAGGATAGCCTCAACTATGCAGAGAGCATCATCGCAACGCTGCGCGAACCATTTCTCGTTCTTGACGATGAATTGAAGGTCAGAACAGCAAATCGGCGATTCTATGAAGTATTCGAAGTCGCGCCGGAAGAAACTGAAAGCCAATTTATATATGATCTCGGGAACCAACAGTGGAACATATCCAAACTGCGTAATCTGCTGGCTGAAGTTCTGAGTAATAACCATCCGGTTCACGATTTCGAGATCGATCATGAATTTCCGCTGATCGGACGCCGGATCATGAAGCTTAATGCTCGTCGCCTGAAGTCCGTGAACCATCGCCCGGACTTGATCCTTCTGGCCTTTGAGGACATCACTGAGCGCCGACATTCCTCAGACCTTTTACGCTGGTCAGAGCGGCGGTATCGTCGTCTTTTCGAATCGGCAAAAGATGGGATTCTTATCCTCGAAGCGAGAACTGGAAAAATCACCGACGCGAATCCCTATATCGAACAGTTGTTAGGTTATGCTGCTGATGAATTGCTGGGTAAAGAACTCTGGCAGATCGGTCTGTTTCAGGATATCGAGGAAAGCAAAGCCGCGTTTCAAAAACTGCAAGAAGCAGGCTACATCCGATACCACAATTTACCTCTCGAGGCCAAGGACGGCCGTCGGCACGAAGTAGAGTTTGTGAGCAACACCTATCACGAGGATCATCATGACGTGATCCAATGTAATGTTCGAGATATTACAGAACGCAGCCAACTGGAGCGAGCGGCAGCCAAGGCGGATGCGTTAGCAGTGCTCAATCGACGCAAAGATGAATTCCTGGCAATGCTCTCCCACGAACTACGTAATCCGCTGGCGCCAATTTTCGCTGCTACGCATCTTCTTGGTCTGCAACCAGAGGAAACCCCAATTCAACTTCAGGCGAGAACGGTTATTGAACGACAGGTACGGCAGCTCGCGCACCTGGTTGATGATCTATTAGATGTTTCCCGCGTTACAACCGGAAGAATCAGGCTACAGGAAGAAGATGTCGATCTTAGAAATATTCTGCAACGTGCGGCGGAGTCAGTTTACCCCCTGATTGATCAACGCCGGCATGAACTATCAGTTTCGGTACCGTCAGATCCGATTTGGTTACATGCTGATGTTACTCGCATTGAACAAGTGGTCGTGAACTTGCTCAATAACGCTGCTAAGTACACGGACGAAGGAGGACACATCTGGCTGAGCGCAGAACCGGAAGGAAATTCGGCGGTGTTGCGCGTGAAGGATACGGGGGTTGGAATTGCCCCCGAACTATTGGAAAATATTTTTGATCCCTTTAGTCAGGCAGAAAGAACTATGGATCGCGCGCAGGGCGGTTTAGGAATCGGACTAACTCTGGTTCAGAAAATAGTAGAGTTGCATCATGGCAAGGTCGAAGCCAAGAGTGCTGGGATAGGGCAGGGGAGTGAATTCACGATCTGGTTGCCGGTCCTTGGAACAGAGTCCTCAGAATCCAGCGTCTCTATCAGTAGCCAGTCGGTTGCTGAAACGGCCAAAATTTTGGTAGTCGATGACAACGTTGACGCGACCGATATGATTGCTACCGTCTTGCGATTGGTTGGTCATGATGTTCAAGTTGCCTATTCCGGCCAATCCGCGTTGGCAGTTGCAACGGAATTCCAACCAACCATCGTGCTCCTCGACATTGGGTTGCCCGAAATGAATGGATATGAGGTTGCACGGCGGTTACGTCAGAGGCCTCAGTCAACAGACATGTGGCTGATCGCGATGACAGGTTACGGACAAGACGGCGATCGCTTGCGTTCAAGTGAGGCCGGTTTTGATTACCATTTGGTGAAGCCGGTTGATCCGCAAAAACTTGAAGAACTCTTGACGACCCTGTCCCAGCACCCTCGCTCTTCGCCTTGAGACAACGTCACCGGAAGAATTCATCGCCGTCTGATTTGGGTCGCACGTTGTCGCTCCAGTATTTTGCTCAACCGGTTGCGGAGCTTCCCTTGGGGTACTCAATTTGTTTCTCCCGGTAAATTGTATTAGACGGGTTTTTAAGTGTCACCCAACCGATCATTGTGGGTTCACTTCGCGGCGACTTGATTTGCCACATCGCGAGCCATCTGCAAATGCCGCTGAATCATTGGTAGTGTCTTGGCTGCGAATGCCTTGAAGTCGGTGTCGGTGCCCTTGTTGGCCTGGTTTTCGAATTCTTTGGCATCAGCCTCGTGGTCCTTCACCATGTCGGCCATGTACTCCTTGTCAAAATCAGCGCCTGAGAGTTTCGACAATTTGTCCATCGTCGCCTTCTGATCAGCATTCATGTCCGGCGGTAGCGCAATGCTCTTCCTGGTTGCGATTGCCTTGAGTTCGTCGTTGGCGCGCGAATGATCCTCGATCATTCGTTGCCCGAAACTCTTGACCGCGGGATTTGAGCCTCGCTGGACCGCTAGTCTGCCTAGTTCTACTTCGGTAAGGCCTCCCTGCGCGGCAGCTGAAGAGAACTTCGTACTATCCGGGTTGGCACAACTAATAATGCCAGCGGTCAGCAGAGAGAGTAACCCTAATATCATTCGTTGCTTCATTGCATCCCCTCTCCTAATCAGCGTTATACGTGGCGGGTCTTCCTCCGCCCGATTGCGACCCCCGCCGTCGAATAGCACGAAATGTTGGGTTTCGTTACAGACTGTTCGCCAGGAGGCTATGTCTGGAGTTCCACCCGTGTCCGTAACAACCGGAGTATGTGACTGCGAGAAATGATTCCGTCGAGATGATTGTTGCTCATCACCGGCAGTTGGTTTACATCTTCGCGTCCCATCGTTTCCAGCGCCTCAGTTAGGCTCGTCGCGGGTTTGACGGCGTGGAGTTTCGTCAACGGAAGCATCGCATCATGAACTGACAGCCGCGGCCATTGCTCTCGATTCACTTCTTTTACTTCGTGCGGAGTGATCATTCCCACGACACGACCGCCTTCTTCCACGACGAAACATCGCTGTCCTGACCGCAGCAGATGATCGTCGACGAACGTCTGCAAGCGAGTGCTGCTATCAATTCTCGGCCACTCATTGGCCATGATGTCGCGGACGCGCACCCCGCGAAGCCGCTCGATGGTTTCAAACTGCGCATAACTTGAACGCGCTGCGTCCAAGAGAAACCAGCCAATGAAAGTCAGCCACAAACCGGCAAATCCCGCGCCGTTGAAGAAACGAATCAGTCCGACGATGATAAATACAAATGCGACCAGCTGTCCTACCGTTGTCGCGATGCGCGTAGCGCGCGAGGCATCACCGGTGATCCACCAAATGATTGCGCGCAGCACCCGGCCACCATCAAGGGGAAATCCCGGCACCATATTGAACACTGCTAGAGCGAGGTTGATTACGCCGAGCCAACCCAACATCGCCGCCCATGGCGATTGATGATGAAATGATGGATTCCATCCGAGGCCGGCTCCTATGCCGAGACAGATAAGACCAATTAAGGCGCTGGTGATTGGGCCGGCAATACCCATCCAGAATTCAGTCCGGGCATCGGACGCTTCTTTCTCAATCTGCGCCACGCCACCCAGGGCGAATAATGTAATTGAACGAACGGGCAACCCTCGCGCCTTTGCGATTGCGGCGTGCGACAACTCATGAATGACAATCGTCGCGAAGAAAAGCAACGCGGTCAGGATAGAGACGCCCCAGATGACGTTCGCGCCCCACTGTGAATTAGTTGCCGCGAACTGACCAGCAAGCGAGAGCACTATCAGCACTGCAATTAGCAACCAACTGTAGTGCAGCCCAATTTGAATCCCAAAGATTCTGAAGAGTGTAATCTGTGCCTTCATTTCACCGATCTTTCTTCAGTTCTGAGGCGCGCGCTGTCTTTTTAACAGCATTAGAATTCCGGATATGGCAACTACCAATGTCGAAATGAATGCGAGCCAAAACCAACCAGTAAGTTGAGAAGTGATAAGGCCAGCCTCGTCGTGCGCACGCAGTCGTTCGCGATTCATCAGGAATGCGGTTACCAGACCGCACAACGCGTTCGCTAGTGCAAGGGCACGATCTTCTTCTCGTTTTATTCGAATGAATGTAGATAGAACCAGAGCGCCCATTAATACGGGAATGAACCACAATAGGCCTTGGCCGTCTCGGGCCAGGTCGAGCCCGCTCATCGTATCTTTGGCGCCCGCGCAACTTACTTGCACCCAGGGAAGAAAGAAGCAGATAAGTACGATGACGGCGGTGCTTGTATTAATGCGACGCAGGACTCTCAACTATCTCACCGACCCTTTTCGCGTACACCTACGCGCCGAAATGTTCGGTTCTAGTTCACTATGAGCCATCAACCGCGCGATCCGTAACTCTTGAGTTGATCGAGCAATTAGAGGGCCGCCTTGGATAGGCGAGGGAGTGATCAACGAGGACCCAACAGCCTTCTTGAACACCTTGGACTCGAAGTCGCGTGATATCTAGAGTCGAATCGTTCATGTGGCGCACTTATGAATGGTTGACAGGCTGGATACCACAGGCTGGATACCCCCGGCACGCAGCTTGATCCCAAACCTTAACAAACTGTCAATTGCCCGAATGAGTACGGTGGCCGCGACCAGGGCAATTGCATGCGGCATGCGGGCGGTAAAGATAATTGGAAGGAGCTAGCTAACTTGTCCCACGCAGGAAATACAGGCGCCGCGCGGGCGCGCGATGTTCAGATTCGTTCAGGCGCAGTGATGCTCCATGGAGAGTTGACTATTCCCGGCGGCGCTAAAGGCGTTGTGCTTTTCGCGCATGGCTCGGGCAGCAGCCGTCATAGTCCACGCAATCAATTTGTCGCACGCACAATCCGCGAAGCCGGTGTTGGCACACTCCTTTTCGATCTCCTTACGAGTGAGGAAGAAGCGATCGACACTCGCACCCGTCACCTGCGATTTGATATTGGATTGCTCGCTCAGCGTCTGGTCGCTGCGTCGCATTGGATTAAAGGTGAGTTTGATTATTTGAGTGTGGGTTACTTTGGTGCGAGCACTGGCGGCGGCGCGGCGCTGGTCGCTGCGGCGGAACTTGGCGAAGCCGTCGGTGCAGTAGTTTCGCGCGGTGGTCGTCCTGATCTGGCGGGAGACGCTCTACCGAAGGTCCGGTGTCCTACGCTACTTATTGTCGGCGGGCTCGACTATCTCGTGGTCGAAATGAACGAAGAAGCTTTGGCGCGGATGCGTTGCGAAAAAGAACTGAAAATTGTTCCGGGTGCAACTCATTTGTTTGAAGAACCTGGGACACTGCAACAAGTCGCAGGGCTGGCGGCCGATTGGTTTCGCAGGCATTTACATTCGGTTGGGGCGCAATGAATAGACTCGGAAGAAATCCTGGCTCTAAATATTGAATGGGGGTGACGAACAATGCAAGTAAACGAAATGATGACCAAGGATCCGGCGTGTTGCACGGCTGAGACTTCGTTACCGGAGGTCGCGCGGATGATGGTTGATAGGGACTGCGGCGAAATTCCCGTAGTCGAAAACTCGTCAAGCAAAGTTCCGATTGGAGTAGTCACTGATCGCGATATTGTTTGCCGCACGGTCGCCAATGGCCTTAATCCTCTGGACTTGACTGCCGCCGACTGCATGAGCAAACCGACTGTCACGGTTACAGCTGACATGTCGCTTGAAGAATGCTGCCGGATTATGGAAGAGAAGCTAATCCGCCGCGTACCGGTGGTTAATGATCGCGGGTCTTGCGTAGGCATTATCGCGCTTGCCGATATTTCGCTTCATACAGGCAAAAACGTTGCGGGACATATCGTGAGGGAGGTATCGGAACCGACCTCGTCGGCTTCGGCAGCCTCGGCAGCGAGCCGTTGATTCTTCATGACGATCGGAAACCGCGTTTAATCGCGAAGGGAGTACTGAGGGGAGGCAATACATGAAAGACACGGAACAAACAGAAACATGTGCTTATCCGGCATGTAACTGTAAGGCGACAGCCGGCAAATACTGTAGAGAGCAATGCCGAAACGCATCCGAAGGACAGACTCAGTGCAGTTGCGGACATGCGGATTGTGCGTGAATCTGGATGGCACGGGATACGACGTGTGTACGCAGGCGCGCCACTTGTTCGCTGGGTACGATTCTGCCAACGCTAACTAAAGAAGGAGGTATTCATGGCTAAGAACAATCAGGGTTCAAGAAAGAAAAAGGCAGGGAACGGAACCACACAGAAATCATCCAGGGCCATGCGAAGAGCTGGCACGGCTGGAACTGACATCGCTCGCCGTGAAAACGCGGCATGGAACGCGAGTCCATTTACGTTCATGCGGCGATTCAGCGAGGAGATGGACAGACTTTTCGAGGATTTCGGTTTCGGGCACGGCTTGCTCGCGCCGGGATTAGAACGCGGTTTGGATCAATTGGGAACGCTGGCGGGCAGTGCATGGGCCCCTCAAGTCGAGGTCCTGGAGCGTGATAATGGATTGATCATTCGCGCAGATCTACCCGGCATGACGAAGGATGAGATCAAGGTCGATATTGCCGATAACGCGGTCGCGATTCGGGGTGAACGTAAGAGTGAACGCGAAGAAGACGAGGAAGGTTATTACCGATCAGAGCGGACATACGGAAGCTTCTATCGGCGGATTCCTCTGCCGCACGGAGCAAAACCTGAAGAAGCAAGTGCCGACTTTCGCAATGGCGTACTAGAGATCACGATGCCCACTTCGCAGGCTGCTGAAGAGAAGAGCCGGCAGATCGAAATCAAAGGTGGAAGCGAACGCGAAGAGCTGCCCCGGGCCAAAGCGAAAAGCGCCGGCCAAAGATGATTGGTCGATCTCTCGTGTTTGCTAGTTGAGTTAGGAGAACGGATATGAACATCTCAGAGCCGAAAAGCATTACTGTGCCTGAAATCGCGCTAATCGCAGCCACGCGCGGCGCGATTGGATTTGGAGCGGGCTTGTTGCTCGCCGGAAAATTCAACCGAGGAAAGCGAAAGGTGCTGGGCTGGACTCTGTTTTTATCAGGGCTGGCGAGCACGATTCCGATCGCGATGCGAGTGTTCGGTAAAAACGAAGCAACCGTTACCCAGAATCAAGCTGGGCACTAGCCCGACCGTCAGGGAGGGCGCTGCTACGTAATATGTGAGTCCTCCCTAACAGTCGGGGCTAGTGCCCCGGCAGGAAGAATGAAGGAATGATTTATCGCGATCGATTAGAAGGAGGAAAACATCTGGCAGCACGGCTAGCCAAATATGCCAACCGTGATGATGTGTTGGTACTGGCTCTTCCGCGGGGTGGCGTCCCGGTTGGGTTTGAAGTAGCGAGAGCACTGCATGCGCCGCTGGATATTTTCCTGGTGAGAAAACTCGGTGTTCCCGGTCATGAAGAACTGGCGATGGGCGCAATTTCTACCGGCGGCGTACGAGTGCTTAACGACGATGTCGTCGACTATCTGCAAATCCCATTTGGTGTGATCGACACAATCGCCGCGATTGAACTCAGAGAATTAGAGCGGCGCGAGCGGGCTTATCGCGGTGATCGTCGTGAGCCGGACGTGCAAGGTAAGTCAATTATCCTCGTGGATGACGGACTTGCGACCGGATCGACGATGCGTGCGGCCGTTGCTGCTCTTCGTCAGCAGAACCCGGCGCGAATCGTCGTTGCAGTTCCGGTTTCGGCGGCCCAGACCTGTGACGAATATCGAATGGGAGTCGACGAGATCATTTGCGCGAGCACGCCTGAGCCATTTCGCGGAGTCGGACAATGGTACCGCGATTTTTCGCAGACTACTGATGACGAAGTGCGCGAACTTCTCGAGAAAGCTCAGGGCTTCCATCCGGCCGCAGCAGAAGATAGAGAGCTGACGCATGCTTAGTACGGAGTAATCTTCATGGCGATAGCGAAACGCAGCCTGGTCAGCAATGCCGTCAAGGCAGAGGCGCGCGTTCTTGAGGGCAAGAAGCACGACTACGATCCGCTGCTCACATTAATTCACGAAGCGCGTTTCTGTCTGCTTGGGGAAGCAACGCATGGCACGCACGAGTTCTATCGAGTGCGGGCCGAAATCAGTAAACGGTTGATTAAAGAGAAGGGCTTCACCGCAATCGCGGTCGAAGCCGACTGGCCCGACGCCTTTCGCGTGAACCGTTACGTGCGTGGACTCAGCGATGACCAAAACGCTAACGAAGCGCTTGGGGGTTTCAAACGCTTTCCCACCTGGATGTGGAGGAACAATGTAGTACTGGAATTTGTCGAGTGGCTGCGCGACTACAACTCTTCACTTCCCGGCGGAGCAACGAAGGTCGGCTTTTATGGTCTCGATCTTTACAGTTTGTATGCCTCGATCGAATCGGTTCTCGGCTATCTGGATAAAATCGATCCGGCCGCCGCAAAGCGAGCTCGTTATCGTTATTCGTGTTTCGAGCATTTTGCCGAAGACACGCAGGCTTACGGTTACGCCGCGAATTTCGGAATTACTGAATCATGTGAACGCGATGTGATTGAACAACTAGTCGAGTTGCGCCGCCGGGCCGCGGATTACGCCAGCCGCGATGGACGAATTGCACAGGATGAATTCTTCTTTGCTGAGCAGAATGCGCGTCTGGTGCTCAACGCCGAGCGCTATTACCGCTCAATGTTTCGCGGCCGGGTTGAATCGTGGAACCTGCGCGATCGACACATGGCAGAAACGCTCGACGCGCTCGTCACTCATTTGAACTCCCAGGGCCAGCCGGCGAAAGTTGCCGTGTGGGAGCACAACTCGCACCTAGGCGACGCTCGCGCCACCTACATGGCTGACTATGGCGAACTAAATGTGGGTCAACTGGTACGTGAGCATTACGGCCCCGACGCGGTGCTGATTGGCTTCACGACTTACACGGGGACGGTTACCGCAGCTTCTAACTGGGATGGGCCGGCAGAGCGGAAGCGCGTGCGTCCCGCTTTGGGAAATAGCTACGAAGCGACATTTCACGATGTTGCCGCGCCGAATTTTCTTTTGCCTCTACGCGACACCGGACCGGCCTCGAATGCGGTCCGAGATCCGCGTCTGGAACGTGCAATTGGTGTGATCTATATGCCGCAGACCGAACGACAAAGTCACTACTTTGAGGCTCGCTTGTCCGATCAGTTTGATGCCGTGATTCATTTTGATGAGACGCAGGCGCTGGAGCCGCTGGAGCGTTATGCGCTCTGGGAAACCGGCGAACCACCAGAAACATTTCCGACTGGCGTGTAAAGGAGGAAGTACGATGCCGACACAAGAGATTCCGCGCGAAGATTGGAGCAATTTTTTTGATGTTTTCAGCCGACAGCATGAGGGTTGGCTGGCGACGCTTGAAATTTTCGCTCCGGAGGTGGGTGCGCAGGAGGAAGCTCACGAATTGCCGCTCGAGGGCGTCAGTATCGCCTCGGGAGGTAATGCGGATGACGCAATAGCGGTCAATCTTGGTAAGACTTCGGAAAATCACGTCACTCATACAATCATAAAGCCCGAACACGTTTGGCTTGAGCAGACATCTGGAGGGGCGAACGCGGCCCTTGAGATCGAATCGGAAAATCAGCACAAGACGTTGCTGCGCTTTCGCTCCGCGTTGCCGCCCGAGATGGTGGATGGCGTCGTGATGGAGTGAATGATTTATGAATTCGACAGTCGGAAGGACGAGATCAAGAACCCTCTTAGCTGGAGTCATGCCCCATGTTCGGTCGAGACTATCAGACAGAAAGCGAAGAAAAAAGATAACGGTGTAACTCATGCCGACGCGAGCACAGATAAGTAAGATTGAGGAGCAGAAGGGTGGTCACACAGATCTAATGCGTGCCGCGCTAACCGGAGACCTCGATTCAGTAAAAGCGGTTATTGCAGGTGGCGCAGACGTGAATGAAAGGAATGAAGACGGTCGGACGCCCTTGATGTTTGCCGCAATCAACGGAGAGACCGAGTGTGCGAAAGAGTTGCTGCAGCACGGCGCCGATGTCAACGCCAAGGCCAATGACGGCGGAACTGCTTTGATGCTTGCGGCCTCAGCCGGAGACGTGGAACTGGCAAAAGACTTGCTCGCGAGAGGCGCTGATGTATCAGGCAAATACGTTGAAACAGGACAGACAGCACTTATGATCGCAAGGGACCACGGGTACGACGAGATAGTTCAGGCCCTTCAAACAGCGGGCGCAAAGCAGTAGCCAATTTCAACCATCGAATTCCGGTGCCGTCACGATTATCAGCTCGTGAGCTAACCAGAAATCGAAAGGATCCATGATGCCGGAAAAAGAAACCCTGGAACGCGCAGCTGAAGACAAGGCTGAAGGTAAATCTTCGAGCACTCAAGCGGGAGAATTTGTGCGCGAAGAGATCGAGCACGTTCGCGAAGGTAAACACGGCGCGCGCTCAGCCAAACAGGCTATCGCTATCGGTCTGTCTAAGGCACGCCGAGCTGGAGTGAAATTGCCTGCACCCAAGAAAGGCACAGCGTCAAAGGAAACTCGCAAGCAAGCAACCCGCGACCTTCGCAAAGGAAAGAGTCCTGGGAAGAAGAAGTCGGTAAAGCGATCGCGAGCTACGTTAAAGGCGCTCAAACGCGAAGGCCACAGCGCCGCATCCAAAACGGCCCTATCGCGACAGGCTCGAAGTGCCGCAGCCAAACGTTCCGCGGCGTCTCGCTCACGTTCGGCGAAGAAAGCGGCAAAGACGCGCGGCAAGTGAGTGTTTGAAACCGCAAGGCTTTTAGAGAACGTCACTGATCAAATGCGTAAATGCGTGACAAGAACCCACGGATTACGACGCGATCGTTATCAGGACGGGGCCAAATGAATGGCCGTGCGAACGATTCCACAAACAGCCGCCCTTTCCGTAAATCCTACTGTCGGTATTAGAGCCAAACGACGTTGGGCGTCCATCTCGTGACGATGCTTCTACCACAACACGCACTTTGTAGTTTCATCGAAACACTGTGAAAGCGAGAAAGTTATTTCTTCCAGTTGTCGCGGTATTGATTGCTGTCCTTCTCATAAGCAGTTTGACGGGCGTTGGAAGACTGGCTGGTAAGTTACTCTTGTATGTGAGGGTCGCCGAGTTGTACGTCAAGCAGCCGGACGCGGAACTGCTAATGCCTATTAAAGAAGTAAAAACCAGGCAAATTGCCAACACGTGGCACGTTCCTCGATCAGGCGATCGACTCCATGAAGGACAGGATATCTTTGCCGCCAAAGACACCCCAATATATTCCGCCACGGTTGGATATATTTTGCGGGTAGGCGAGAACGATTTGGGAGGGCACACGGTTTCAGTAGTGGGAGCTGGTGGACGTACTTACTATTACGCCCATCTGGATTCTTATGCGCCTAAGATTGCCGAAGGAAATTATGTTGATACCGAAACTGTGCTCGGGTATGTCGGGACAACTGGCAATGCCAAAGGTGGACCGCCTCATCTTCACTTTGGTGTCTATACTCGAGAGGGAGCGATTGATCCACTTCCGCTTCTCAAAGACAGAGCGAAGTGACGGCCACATCTCGTTTGTATCGTCGTTCTGCGCGCATAACGATTGCACTGGCTCAACGACGCTTCTACACCCTTTCCGGCACTGTTATTGCCCTGATTGTTACTTGACCGTTTTTGTCGAGACATTTCTGCTTTCCGGATCGGATTGTCAGATGTGCCTTCGGTATTTGTACGTTAAAGGTACGCTGCGGGATAGTTGGGCCACGTTGAAGCAAATCGTCAATATTAAAGGGCGACTAATGAAACGAATATGATATGGCGACGAACAAACGAAAGCGCTGGTCCCAGCGAGTAACCCAAACGAGCAATGCTCTGGACTTGGATCAGGGAATTTTCTCTAAGAGTGATCCCCGCCGTATCGCACGATCGCTAAAGCGTTCGGCGGATCGCAGTGAGCGGCGCAAGAGCGATCCATTTCGCTCGGCAATGTCGATGCTGACTTTTTATATCAATCGCGCGGGAAAGCAGCTTTCAAAGGCGCGGCGAAGTCGTCTCGAAGAGGCTAAAGAGGAACTGCGTGCCTTATATGGAAAGTCACGGCAAGCTTGATTTGATAAAAGAGAGGAAGTACGAACAACACCAATAGAGATGGGGACGATGTTTTCTATGCTCAGACTTAATCGAAGATTGCCGGCTGGGGTGTTGGGAATCATTCTCGGCTTTTCTCCCTTTGTTTTCTCTCAGACATCGGAACGCCCTGGGCAGGTCAATTCAATCAATCGCCAGCTCAATATCCTGGTGTTGGGCGACTCGATATTATGGGGCGAAGGATTAAGGACGGAGCATAAGTCATGGTATCAGGTAAAGACCTGGCTGGAGGCAAACGCCGTTTAGGATGATGTTGGTTTTGCTGTCATTCGGAAAGATCCTGCTGCCACCCAACGATGAAGTGCGTAGCCAAAGACGTGCTAGTTGCGATGACGTTTTCAAGCGCCAGCCTAACGAACCTTTCGCACAGAAGAAAGATCGAAAAAGGCGATACTTGCTTTGTCGTTATGCCTCGCTGGGCCATCCCAACAAAAAAGGCGCCCTGCTTTACGCAGATGCAATCACGGAAGCACTAAGAACAACCATAGGAAGTAAAGGATTAAGCAGGATCGGTAAACGCTAAAGAAAAGGCATCGTTTTTGTCGCCTCACCTTGGTTCAGTCTGGATGACCTTCAACATAATTGACGTGCTGCTCGTGGTGGTCGTGCTGTTGAGCGCGCTTCACGGCTGGAGGCGTGGTTTCATTTTCGGCGCGTTCGATCTGCTGCGCTGGATTGTAAGCTTGCTTGCCGGTCTGCGCTTTTATCCACCCGTGGTGCGCTGGCTCAGCGGTGTTCATCCCCATCCATGGTCTGAGGTCTGGGACAAGCCGATAGCTTTTCTCTCAGTGGCAATCATCGCCGGCGTTGCCGTTCATGTAATCGGTTACGCGATCCTGAGACGCTTGCCGAAGGATCTTCACAAACGAAAAATCAACCGGTTGTTTGGCCTTCTGCCCGGGTTAGCAAACGGATTGATTGCAGCGGCAATCATTGCCGCATTGCTGCTCGCCATTCCACTCAATGAAGGCTTGCGCGAGCGCGCGCGTAACAGTCCACTAGCGAATCGTCTCGCTGGTTACACCGAAAACCTCGAAGCTTCACTTGTTCCCGTCTTTGAACGCGCAATCGCAGAGACGCTCAACATGTTGACGATTCGTCCGGAGTCGAACGAGCGCGTCGCGCTGCCTTACACCGTGGCCGAGCCGCGTCCCAGACCGGAGTTGGAAGCCCAGATGTTGGAACTCGTCAACAGGGAACGAACAGCGGCGGGCCTTGCGCCGTTGGCGCACGATCCGGAACTGACGGAAGTTGCGCGCCGGCATTCGACAGATATGTTTCGGCGAGGTTATTTCGCGCATGTTACCCCTGAAAATGTCAGCCCTTTTGACCGAATCCGGGGTAGTGCCTGAAAGTTGTGTTGCCGAACTGCCAATTATTTTCCCGCCTTGAGTCTGCTAAGTTCCTTTTCGCAACGGTGTCGCTCCATCATTATCTCCTCAGCCATCTTTTTGCGGCTTATTGCTTCTTGTGTGCGACCTTCTAGCACCTGCTTAATCTTTGCATTTTCGCCGGACAATCTATCGTTTTCAGCATGTAGGGCATCACGCTTCACCTCAAAGTCGTGTATCTCGTTTCCGAGAGCAATCTTTTGATTCTCTAGTTTTGCAAATGCTGTACTGAAATAGCCATTCGTTAATCCATAAAGCAGTGTCAAAGTCGCCAATATCGCTGGCAGTGATGCAAGGACGAAAGACGGACGCTTCCACCACGGACGTTCCAACTCGGCAATTTCGAGCGCCAACTTCTTCAATTCCAACGAAGTCTCCTCATTAGTTTTCATAGCGCGAAGTCTCCTAAAATTTAGCCGCCGCGTGGAGCATGTCTTTTACGCTCCAAAGATGTTTTACGATTCCCGCTGCCATCGCTGGCGTGGAGCCTTTAAGCGTCTTGTGCTGTCGGCAGAAATTGTAATAGCAGAGGTACAGAGCAAGGGCCGCACGGTGATTTTCCCACTTCTTGCTAAACGCATTCGTTAATCGAGTGAATCTTCGGTTTCCCATTCTCACGCTGAGGTTGTGACGCTCAATGTAGCTCGTGTTGACCTTGTCCATATCAGGGTTGCCCATGATGACTTCTTTTCTTGCGCCAGTGCATTCAGCCGGAGAATATCGCGTATCGTCCATGACAGACGAGCGATAGATTTTGATTAGCTGTGCAAACGAAACCCGCCGTGCGCCAAGGCTCGTCCAGACCGCATCACGATAGGCGGGAAAGCCATCGGTAGAAATTTGGAAACTTCCCGATGTTGCATAAGCGATCTTGTCGGTGAAGGCCAGCGTATCTTCAAACGTCCGATGGCCGACATGCCAAGCCAGAATCAATTTTGAATCTGAGTCGATGCAAGTAAACGTCCACGCGTCGCCGATCTCGTCCGATGTCTCACCCTTGCGAATCTTGGTCTTGTTTTTCATTCCGATCCAACTCCAAACTTCGTCGCATTGGCAGTCGGAGATTTTTACGCCCTGAATCCGATCCAGCATGAGGGCTTCACACTTGCGGCCAACAATCGTTAGAAGGCGAAGGATCGTGTTTTGGTCTACGTTGGTCAGTCTCTCAGTGCTGCGAACGCTACAGCCTTCGATAAGGCAGGAAATGACCGCAAGAGCCTTGCCTTCGTCCAGCGACATATTGTCGAGGGCTTTGACCTTCGGAGCCTGAAAGGTAATCGCACAGGACAAGCAACGAAAACGCTGATTGCCTTTCCGATCCTTACCGAACTTCTTAGCTGGTGATTTACAGGTTGGACAAGTCATTTTAGCCGCCTTCTTTCTAGCAACACAATAATGCTTAGGCGACTAAAATGTCAAGCTGTATTTGGGATTATTTTTCGCTGGCCTGTACTAGCTCCCAAGTGTTTTCTCCGAGATTCCTAAACCGCTTCTTGGGGTCTTGAAACAATGCTCCGGCCACGATCCGAGCATTCGTGTCTTTGCCGTATTTCTGGTTAAGGCTCTCGGCTATCGCTTTCGCGTGTAACGGCCCCGCTGCCTCTTGCAGGATTTTCTCCGCAGCGTCTGCTTTGCTTATTGAAGCCTTTTTCGGGGAGACTGCCGGGTTCTCCGCTGCGGTTGGGCCTTTAGCGGCGGTCTTTTTACTGCCCTTCTTTTTAGACTTTTTCTTACTAGCCTTTTCGCCGTTCCGGGCTCGCAGATTTGGGTTGTTGGGATACCACTCGGTAAGCCCCCATTCGTCACCCATTCGCCTGATATCCCCGAATTGACTTTCTCGCCGACGCAAGACGGCATAGACCGTATTGTACTTTGCTGGCGGCAGACCGCCACGCTCTAACGCTTGCATGATCTGCGGTACGCTCTGTTTGCTTTTAACCATGTCCAAAAACTTCTTGGTGGCATCGGCAATGCTTAGCCGCAGGAAAGCACCTGTCGGGATATTATCGAGAGTAATTACGCCTCCTGAGCCTCCAGTGCCCATCACACCAGCAGACGCGAGGATATTCTTAACCGCAGCAATAGCGGACTCTACCTGGGCTTTTCGAGCTTCCAGATCGGCTAGAACGGCGCTGTAATCAATATTTCCCGCAGCCATTTTTGTGCTTCCCTCCTTCGCTGAAATATGTTATAAGACAGACCAAGAGGGTATGGCCGTTGGGGCCGGATTGCCGGCCCCGTTGGCGCTACCATTCAGATACCCTCCGATCATCAGGCCGCTTTCAGGGTTCTGAGTCCCCACGACTTTTGAAAATCCTGAAAGCGGTTTTGACTTTTATTCTATACACCCGCAGACACGATCCTGTCAACTGTCTTTTTCCCAAGCATCAAAACTCCTTAGCGGGCACCACTCGAATACGTCTTGCTCGGCATCCATTTTAGAGCACTTCTCGTTTGATAGCTGTTCGTTGCTTTATCAAGATCATTCCATATCATAATTCGGGGTGTCTGTAAGTCTATGGAGTCAAGGGACTTAGATGGTACTTTTTTAGGATTGTGATATGGAATGATATTGAACAAGCAACGAACAGCTATCAAGACCCCTAGTATAGATGGTGGGCCCTACTATGGGCATGCCTCCTGCTAGGCACTGCTCTCTAGGTATAGTAAGGGGCTATGTTAGGGGGAAGGTTTATTTCGGAAGCTTTAACTTATCATCGATCAGCATTTCCACTGACACCTTAGCGAGGCGCGCATACGCCAGAAGGATCACTAGCGGCGGCTCCCGCTTGCCGTTCTCGTACATCGAAATACTCGCCCGATCCTTTACGCCTAGCTTATCAGCGATGCCGCCCTGAGACAGTTTCAACCTAGCCCTGATCTGCTTCAGTTTCTTCGCCAGCTTGCGCGGTGAATGCCGCTTAGTAGTTCCCATTAGGAGCGGCCTCCTAATGAACTATCCTTGCGGTTAGTAACAAATGGTACTAGACTATGCGCCGAATCTGAGGATGCCCGGAACGCCCGTGTCGTCCGGGCGTGGGCCATTAACCCGGTTTACCTCGTGGCTTGATAAGCATAGCGGTCAGGTGCGCATAGAGTATGCAAGAAGCTCCCGCAACGCAATACATTTTTAGTCTGGAAAATCCGATCTATCACCTTGCGCGAAATGACCGGATGACGCTCTGCGGTCTATGTCTCAGCACAGACCCCGAACACAGAAAGCGTAAGGATGATCGGCGGCTATCGCTAGAGAAGCCTAGAAGACAGTTTACCGCCCTTTGCAGTGAGTGTGACCAGATTGCTACTGGCGCACCTAAGCGCGAACGTCCGTCATCTGAATTGCTCACACCTCCGCGCTTCCCAGTGATCGTCCCCTGAAAAAATTGCATCCCGACTCTCACGGTGGTATAAGCCTCTCGTCCTCGCGCATCCCCAAACGCAAAGGAGACTCCTATCCCATGAAAATCCAACTTTCAATTTTACGGAGATTGACTGGTTTTGGCGCTATAGCAATTATCGCTATGGTGAGTCTGGTTCCATCTTGTAGCACGCCGCCAACGTGCAATGTGAACCCCGACAGATCACCAAGTGGTGAGTGCTGGTTTGGAGATTGTAGGCTTGAAAACGGAAAGCTGCCTTATCCAAACCCTGTCTCAAAAGGCGGAACGGTTAAGCTCGATATGACATGCGGCGTTGCTAGTCGCAACATGCAGTTTCAGAGCACTTCCGTCCAAGTGACCGTTTGCAATTCGCTCGGTCAGGTAGTAAGTTCTTTCACCGCCGGGCCATTCCCTCCAAACAGCAGCATTCAGCAAATACCGATTTGGAGTAATGTGAACGTTGCGGCGGGTACATATCTCATCACAGTCGTCACGGACTTGGGACTGTGCGGCACGAAAACGCCCATCAAGAATTTCAAAATTGTGGTTATCTAAACTCGGAGACTACTTACCCCAACGACTCTGCGCGGCCTTCTTAGCGATAGCCTTGCGCCGCTTGGCTGTGAGGTTCTTAGCCCTAGCGTGACCACCCTTAGAGCCTCCGCGCAACCCAGAGGCTACTTTCTTCGCATCTTTGCCCTTAATGGATTCAGGGTCGTGCTTCGCTATAATCTGATCCAAAACAGACCGGGCAAATTCGTTAGGGTCTTTCGCTGACATGCACCGATCATATCATGCGGTCAAGTGTTCGGTGTAAGATTCTGATTTTCGGCAACACAACTTTCAGGCACTACCGAATCCGGGAGGCAAACATTCGTTTTTCCACTGCCGGCGAGAATCTTGCATTGGCTCCATCGATGCAGATAGCACATTCGGGTCTGATGAAGTCACCGGGACATCGCGCCAATATCTTGCGGCCGGAATTCGGACGTGTCGGCATCGGCATCATGGACGGTGGAATTCACGGGTTGATGGTGACGCAGGACTTCCGCAATTAAGGTCTTGACTCTTCCCTCATCGCAACCGGAGCTTCACAAGTGTTCCTGTTTAGCTTACAAGCCAGGCGATCCAGTTCCAGTTCCTTAACGAAGAGATAGTTATGCCCGCGACACAGCGTTAACCGCAGTCCCGCAGGCATCACTTGCTTCACTGATTCAATTTATTTGATCTTACCAGCGAGGCGTGCGGTCACCGGCGAAATCGCCGCGTGTTTTGCGACCCGCGTCAGCGCCGAAGCTGCGGTTGCTACCATTACGGTTGGCCCCGAAGCTGCGATTCTCGCGCGGTTTCGCTTCATTCACGTTCAAATTCCGGCCGTTAACTTCTTTGCCATTGAATTGCTCGATGGCTGCTTCGCCGGCTTCCTTCGAAGCCATTTCCACGAAGCCAAAGCCTCGCGAGCGACCAGTTTCTCGGTCTTCAATAACGTTTGCGGATTCGACTGTTCCCGCTTGCGAGAACAATTGCTGCAATTCCTCGCTCGAAGTTTGGAACGACAGATTGCCGATATAGAGTTTCATAGACATTTAGGTTTACCTCTCCTGCTGTCAGGAGCAATTAAGAGAAGCTTTGGAACCAGGATACTTCGACGAAACGGAACCGACCGAAGAAACGAGCGTTCGGATGCTCAAATTTGAGCGGCTTCTACGTGTTGATAAAAACCTGCTCTCGAACCATCCAAAACGCTGAGCTTTTTCATTAGCGCGGGCGCATCACCGTTGATGCGCGAGAGAAGGAATAACGAGCTTAAGATGCACTTACTGTCAATTCGGTTGCAATTCCGGTTGGCACTGCCGCACATGTGAGTTACATAAAAAGCTCGGTTCGTTGGGCGTGAATCATCAGTGACGTACTCTCCCTTCAACTCTGCCTTTCCAGTTGGAATTACTAAGCGCCAACCAGGCAACGAAGGCTGTGATAAGGAACAACCAGACGAAACGCCGAATGCCTCCAATCAGTCGTAGCCTCAAGGTTTCTCTCACTCCAGGACTTGTCTCAGACTCGATTGGGCTCAAAGCGTGAGCGTTGAGACTCACCTTTGATTTTTCCAGAATGGTCTTTAGGCCGTCGACTGCCTGGTCCTCAACAATCCCGCGCTTTATCTTTCCAAAGACACCCGTGAGTCCATCAAGGCGTGAGCGATTTTCGTAGAACAGATACGAGCCCGAGCTGAGACCCGGAATGCTTCCGAAGGCGGTTAGCGCGAGCGAAGAACCAAAGTAGTGGTTCGCATAAATCTGCTTTGACACAATCAGAATTTGCGGACCGGATTTCTCGTTGCCTTTGTAGATTATGAGGTGATTGATGGCGATGACTGGCTTGAGACCGTACTTGATCTTGGACCAGACAATCGTGTTCTCCACAATTGCTATTTCTGGCTCGGAAGTATGCGGGAGTTCACTAAGAATATCGTGTGTAGAAGTAGATCCGGCCATCAGAGCTTGCTGTTCCTCGGCCAATCGAACTTCGTTTGTTTTGTCATTGTATCGAATTAGTGCTACATCTCCTCGCTGAAGATAGTCTCTCACATAGTCCAAAAGCATTAGTTTCAGAAGTTGAGCCGCTCGACTCTTATAGTCTGCCGCCTGCCAGTCAACTTCCTTCTGCAGACGTTCGATCATCGCGGCCGAAAGCTTTAGCTTACAGTTACCGACGATGCACTCTTTTAAATCTTCAATATCACGATTTTCAAAAGTAAGGCTTTGCAAATCATCCGCCTTAGGCTCACGACTGAAACTACCGATTTCAAGGATAGCGGGGTTGCTCTTTCGGACCATGCCTTCCCGAAAGGATTTGAGAAATACGTCGGCAGTAACTTGCAAGTCTACCAACCCACACACCGCCACCTCTCTTCTATCCTGCGTGGGAAGGAGTCTTACAACCGGCTGCCCTTGTTCCAGGGCACCGACATTAGTCGCATCAGCAAAGACCTTGTGAAACTGCCCGACTGAGCTCTGGCCCAGGCCGGCGTTTGTTCCAAGGCACAGTAAGGCACCAACGGCGATAAACAGCTTCAAGTTTCTCACGCGCATCGACATCATTTCTCGCAATTCACGTCGGCATAATTTGTGCCACACGTCGGGATAATTTGTGCCACGGGAGGCCCGGGACTAGTCCATTCAGTCTCCGGCATTATCTTTGCTCTCTTGCCAACGCAAGCGTCCGCTCATGCCCAAAGATCGTCATTTCAAAATGCCCTGGGTGTAGGAAAGGAATACGAGCTCAAGCGAAAGCGGACACTCTACTATGAATTCAAACTTTTATTATCCGACTAATACTGGATCACTCGGCGAGCCACGGCGGGCCAGCAGCCTCATGTCTTCGATTCGCCACCGAACTTCAGCTCGCTTTGAAGAGCACGGTGGCAGGATTTCCATGGGTTCAGCGAAACCGACGATCCTTGTGGTTGAGGACGACGACGACAGCCTGAGGGCCTTGAAAAACCTCCTGGGACCGAAAGGTTATCGGGTTCTGGAAGCTTGGGATGGCAAGCAAGCCATTGAGGTCGTCATCGCCGAGAAACTGGATTTGATCCTGCTGGATTTGCAGCTGCCGAAGTTAGACGGAATCGGTGTTATCCGTCATCTGAGAGAGACTCTGAATCTCAATAGCTTGCCAATTGTCATCATGACGGGTTGTGATCCGGAAGAGTTTCGAGGAACTGCAATGGCCTGTGGCTGTGATGAGTTTCTGTCAAAGCCGATCGAGTTTGATCGTCTGGAGGCTGTGCTTGACCATTTCGTTCCTCTCAGATCCGAACCTTAGTCACGGCCAGTTTGTACGCTTAAGAATGGATTTATCCAGATGAAGCTCCTCCCTGGGCAAATCGCGACGACTTCTTTCACTCTCCAGACAAGCGCCAGAATACCGCACGAGTGATCGTCATCGAAATCAAGTCCATAAGCGGTTTGGTCGTGTCTCAATTTGCGGGAGACAGTCCGCGGACGGCATGGAGTCAGTACCGGGAGCGGTAGCGACCGGGTCGCAACTTACCTACGATCCATGATCGCGATCACGACACCCGGTCGCTACCGCTCCTGGTACCGACCTCATCCTCAAGTTAAGATACTACCAGCAGTTTAGACTCACACATTCTGAAGAGTGGCGAGTTCAGATTGCATCGACGGAAGCCAGGGCATAGACCACCGCTCTCTGTAAGATGCGCTCCTTGAAAGATCGTGGGTGATCTAGTTCCATTCGCTTCAGGTACGGCTGAGCATGAATTGGAATAGCGATCGTCTTGCCAATATCAGTGAGATTTGGCAATTGTAGTTTGTTCCAAGAGAGGGTTCGTTTTACTTTCCGAAGGGCCTTTCGCAGTACTACTTCTTCCGCGGTGAGGTCTGTCCCAAATGGGAATGCCGGGAACAACTCTCGCGATCGATACCGAGCGAGATCACGCTCAAGTCGTTCGGGCCGGTTGTGGCGCGCGCGATCAGGTATCTGGTAATTTTTCCGGACCTTGCCGGCACGCTTCGCCTCGTTAAGAAGCCCGTCCTGGAAACGAGAATCGGTGACCTCAATCAGCGAGGTGATTACATCTTCATCGCTGCGTCCTCCGCAGGTCGGCAATCCCGTATTCAGTCACCACAAGATCTCTCAGGTGGCGAGGAATGGTTATGTGGCCGTAACTCCAGCGAGTGTTCGAAGATAGCTTTCCATCTTCTTCTTTGGTGCTCCGAATCATCATGATCGAGCGCCCGTCTTCTAACTCATGCGCCATCGCCACGAAGTTATATTGCCCGCCTACGCCACTTAGAACACGACCATCTTCCAGTCCGTCGGAAGCAACGGCGCCTGTGAGTGTGACGAATAGACCAGTGTTCACGAATCTGGCTGACTTCCGCTGCAACCGCTTGATTTCTTCGTCGCCGTAAAGTTCATTCACGTAAGAGATGCCAGTCATGCAGATCTGTTCGCGTTCTGCAATGTTCATTTCACGGAGAGTTTCATAGAATTTTCTCGGTCCCAGGAAAAAGCAGGCGTGCGCGAAATGACCGCCTTTTAATGTTGTACCCAGGCAGTGCTGAACGATCTCGCTCCTCGCGGTCTCATTCGCGAGATCGGCTGACAGGCCGACTACTTTATCTAATTTGATGGTTCCGTCATCGTAGTCCAACTCCTGCTTTAAGATTCCGAATTTTTGAAGCAGTGCAAAGTCCGCAGGCGTCAGTTGCGTAGAAATGATCCCAGCGTCTATGAGTGCGTCGAGCATCGACGGGGTCACTTCGTGGCCGATTCGGCTATCATTTAGTAATTCCTGCAACCCAGCATGCTGATAAACTTTCCGAGTCAAGATTCCACTTCGATAGAGGTCGAGAAATCCATCAACCAGCATTTCTGAAGAAGCGTAGAGACCCTGCCGAAAATTTCCGGTTCCACACGCCCTCTCCACCGAAGGTGTAAGACATTCTTGGAGGATGAGTTGATGAGTTCACTTCGAAGGCTTTTGACTTCAACGGCTCCTGCATCGGTAATCCTTATTCGTATCGCGGTTGGGGGTGTCTTTCTTTCGGAGGGCATCCAGAAATTTCTGTTTCCGAACGATCTCGGGGCAGGACGCTACTCTTGTCGTCGCGCGATTTTGGTATCCGCGCCCTCACGAACTAGAGGCAGAGTCGGCGGATTTTTCAAAGGCCAAAGGCTTTCCAAGAGTATTTTGGATATATGTAGCGGCAGGATCACTGATTGCCGCCGGGTTTGCCGATTTTTCATTGATCGCATTTCACTTTCAGAAAGCAGGAATCATGTCGCAGACAACGATTCCTCTGTTCTACGCCGTGGCAATGGGAGCGGGCGCATTGACGAACCTGGGGTTTGCACGTCTCTTCGACTGCATCGGCTTCCCAATAGCCATCTTTGCGTTTTTTCTCGGTTCACTTTTTGCTCCCTTAGCTTTCCTGGGCCAGTACTGGCTTAGCTTAATTGGCATGGTTCTTTGGGGAATCGGAATGGGCGCGCAGAATTCTCTCCTAAAGGCGCTACTGACAGGCGTGCTCGCGGTCGCGAAGCGAGGCACGGGATTCGGATTTTTCTACACCGGGTATGGCATCGCCTGGTTTCTCGGCAGTGCGGCAATGGGTTTGCTATATGACAAGTCCATTTTGGCTGTCGTTATCTTTTCTGTAGTCTTACAGCTCCTTGCCCTTCCCGTATTCCTTTGGGCAAAGCGAGAGGAAGGCGCTGTATCCTCCTGACAAACGATCTGATTCTCCGTTAAGAACATGACAAGGGAGACTAACGCCACGACCAGCGGACTTGGGTATTGGACGTGGTGATCTGAAGCACGTGGCCCCATTGTCCTTCGGCACTGCGTTTGCGATGATTTCTTAGTTGTTCGCGCCCGGTGGAACACCGATGTGGCCACTTAAGAGAGTCAAGGTCAAAGGTGCGAATGACGAAGGCGGTTCCCGTGTTTTGAGGATTGGTTGTCCCGGTCATTCCGCAGAGGAAGGGCTCGAAGGGATTAGCGAAAAAGAATTCCTCGGTGGCTGCGAAGAGAATAGCCTCATGTTTCTTTACCAGGAAGAAACGAAGGCTGGCGAAGATTGTGATTCCGCTTTCCCATTTCGATGCATAGCGGCCAAATAATCATGATGTCGAAGATATTAGCCGAATTTGATTTTGGGGTTCCAATGATTCACGGGCGCGACTCCAGTGTTGACCTGGAAGGCCAGGGCGCAAGAGCGATTGCCTGGTTGCGAATGATATCGAGTTTTGTGCTACGATTCCGGCGGCTATTAATCTTAAGTTTGCTGCAATAACTGAATGACACTTGGAGGAGGTTTAGGATGACTTACATCGTTGCCGAACCCTGCGTTAACTGTCGTTATACCGATTGTGCTCTGGTTTGTCCGGTCGAAGCATTTCATCTCGACGATGACATGTTGGTGATTCACCCTGAAACTTGCATTGACTGTGACGCCTGCGTTCCCGAGTGTCCGGTAGAAGCGGTCTTTGCTGAAGACAAGTTGCCGGCGGAATGGGCTGGTTTCACTCAGATGAATGCCGACCGAGCGCTAAGCGGACTGCCTACGATCAACGTTAGACTTGATCCTTTGTGCCAGTGAGTAGATACAGCAGATGAAAGCAAATCATACAGGCGCGCCGGCCGCGGCCAACCGAAGCGGCTGTCGCGCCCTCTTACTCTTTCGGGAACAGGCCTTGCAATTGAATTCGCAAATTTCAGACCTCCGGTTCTTTCTGAGTCTTTCGGAGTGTGTGCGAGCCGGCAGAGTTTGAGATTTGAAATGAAAAGGAACACCAAGCGTTTAGTGGGTGGAATAGCCTTGGCAGCCGGCGCCATAGGCGCGATTGGTGCGGTGTTAATGAAAAAGAACAACAAGGCAGGTTGGACCCGCCGCAAAAGAAGCCAGACTCCCGATACCTGGGCGCGGCCCGGGATGGAGGTAGTGTTTCGAGCGGAGGTCATGCCCGGTCGCCACACTCTTGAGCGGACCTTCCACGTTACAAGTTTACTGCCCAGTGGCCGCGTGCTTTTGGATGGGGTCGCCGGCGAACATGCCGAGACGGAATTTCAGCCGATTAGATAAGCTGGAAAAGGTTAACCGCGACAAGGCGCAAGAAGCACAAAAAGAATCTTGCCGTTGTGTCTTTGTGCTTTTTGTCGCTGTTCACGTATGGATGAGGCAGTCGCTTACCATTCATAAACTCGACCGATTTCCATCACGCTCAGATTATCCATTCCTAACTCAGTCAACTCTCGGGCGACGGTTTCCCTGTAAGCGGGTTTCAAGTGCACCGCCAGAATATCCATCCCGTTATGACTGAGCTTGTGAAGTTCATCGTGTAGCATCGCCGGCGTGAGGTGCTTTGACGCCTGGGCGAGCGCGCGCATTGAGTTAGGGAACGAGGCTTCAATAAACAGCGCTTCCAGGTGAGGCGCCCGGCTGGCCATTTTCCAAAACTCTTCAGTCTCGGCGGTGTCGGAACTGAAAGCGACGGTGATCTTGCCGTCCGAAACCAACAAGCCCACAGTCGGCACGATATGGTTAACGGGAATTGCGGTCACTGTCAGATGCGCCACTTTGAATTCCTTGCCGGTCTCAAACGGGACATATTCCATTACGCTCCCGCGTTCGTTCGTTAGCTCATCAAACTTGGGATAGACGTTGTCATTAAAGACGTCGCGCTTTAGCAGATCGATTACCTCTTGCGTAGCGTGAATGCGAATCGGTTGTTCCAGCTCGCCGAAAAGATCGTCCACAAAGATCGGCAAGCTGGCAATGTGATCCATGTGAGGGTGCGTGACGATGACGTCGCGGACCCTATGTCGCTGGGCTTCGTTCAGCGCAATCCCGATGCTCCCGGCATCAACCGTTACGCGATCGTCAATGAGGAAACAGGTCAAGCGTTGCGCCGCGTTAGCGTGCCCGCTGGCATCGAACGAGCTGGGTAATAGTTGAATGTGCAAGTATTAGATCTTGTTGGGTTCAGACTCTGGCAAACAGCGCCCCAGTATAAGCCAAGCGCGGCCAACGCGCGAGAGCTTTCGCCGGGTCACTCCTGGCGAGGTCCTTTCTGACCGTAACCGAGTTGCTGACGCAACTCCTGCAACCTATACAAGTATTCATTCTCGCGCTCCTGCGCCAAATGCGGATTGCGCGCCAGGCCGCGGGCCACACGACTGCGATGAAAAGCCAGTTCGCTGGCCATCTGGTTGCATCGCATGCGTACGCGCCACGGCGACAAGCCCTGCTTGGTTAGCGCGTACCACGACATTCCCATCCGGCCACGAATCGAACAGAGCTTTTCGTATTCCTGAGAATCAAACAAACCGTTTTGATAATCGGGATAAAGAAACTGTCGCACAATACGGCCTTCGCGGCGCAGAGAGAAATATATGACCATGAGAGTGATAATGAGAGCAGGCGCCATAATTCCAAAATAAGCAGCAAAGAAACCGTATTCGCCGCCAAAGGTAGCTGAGCCATTCCAGGTTGCATGCATCAGGACCGCCAGCATGAAACCCAGGACCGGGGCGACGATTTTGATGAAACCGTTGTTGGATTCCCGCGACCACCCGAGCCCGATCCCGGTCATGCTAGTAAACAGCGGATGAGAGAAAGGGGCAGCCATTCCGCGCAGTATGAAGAGGAACTTCAACGCGTCCGTCCCATGTTGCAGCGCTCTGCCGTAGTAGAGGACATTCTCGGTCATGGCAAACCCAAGACCGACCATGCCGGCATAGACTACTCCGTCAACGATGCCGTCAAACTCATCTTTCTTCCACAAGAACAGAATCAGGAGAATCATGGCCTTGGCGCTCTCTTCCACGATGGGCGCTGAGATTACGGCGCCCACATTCTCGCCAATTTGCTGATTATGAGTGGCGACAGTTGCCACGATTTCGATACTGGTATTAAAAACGAAGGCGATGAAAACAGAAACCAGTGCACCCCAAAAAAATGCCGTGGCCAGCATCCAGAGAGGTTCAGACTCGTAACGATCGATCCACAGCAGCAGCATCACATAGATTGGTACCGGCAAGGTGGCGCAGATCAAACCGATCACCAATTCGACTGGTCCAGTTTCGGCGCCAATCAACGCCAGCACAATTAGTCCAAGCAAAGCCGCGATCATCACCGCAAAAACGGCGAGTATTATTTTGATTACACTTTGATGACCCGAAGATCTAATTGCGGGGCGAAGGGGAGCACCCACGGCATTTGGGTTGAACGCGTTATTCATCTTGTTTACGAAAACTGGGTCTGAAATTCAGCCGCAGTATATCTACATTTGGATTCAGCAGCCAGATAAAATTGTGGCACAGACTTCAGCTTATGATCTGACGGATGGGACACGCCGCCTGAAGTCTGTGCCACCCCATCATCGCGCGCATGTGAGCGCCCGCCCGCCGTCGATTTGATAAGTCGCGCCCGTGATCCAGGAGGCTTTGTCCGAAGCAAGATAAAACACCAACTCGGCTATCTCTTTTGGATCACCCACTCGTCCGAGTGGATGGGTGGTCTTTGAATGCTCCAAAAAGTTTTTGTAGTTCTCTTCGCTCATGCCGCCTCGTTTATGAATTTCGGTGACCACGACGCCTGGATTGACTGCGTTGACCCTGACACCTTTAGGGGCAAGTTCCAACGCGGCACAACGCGTCAACTGGTCCACACCGGCTTTGGAGACACAGTAGGCGAGCACGCCGGGAAAGGAACGCAATCCGGTTACACTCGAGATGTTGACGATGTTGCCTTTGGTCTGAATTAAGTGAGGTGCAGCTATCTGCATCAACTGAAAGACGGCGCGCAAGTTGACGTTCATCATCGCGTCCCAGGCCGCGAGCGAAGTGTTTTCGATAGAGCCGGTGGAGATATGGCCGGCCGCGTTTACCAGCACGTCCAAGGAGCCGAATTTGTCAGTCGCCGCTTCGATCGCGCTCTGGGTCTCGGTAATACTGGTTACGTCGACGGTCAGGGCCAATGGCTCGCCGCCGGCATTTTTGATCGCGAACTCCACTTCACGAAGCGCGGCCTGATCTCGGCCCAGCGCCACTACTCGCGCTGAGGCGGCGGCGAATTTCACAGCGACAGCGTGGCCAATGCCGGAGGTCGCTCCGGTAATGAACACAACTTTGTTGGCAAAGCTATCTTCCATCAACACTTCCTTTCTTTTCACAAATCTTTACGCAATAATCAAAGCCGGAACACGGATTCGAATCCGAGACCAATGCGGGATAGCAGAATTCAGCGCGACATATTGACATACGCGGCATCAGATTGACTATAATTTCGCGCGGGACAGAATTCACGCGCAACTAAGAGCCGAACATGTTGCCGGAGAATTGGATTAAGTAGACAGTAACCCGGCCAGTCTCAATAAAGCGCATTTTCCTTTTAGAACTCACTCAGACGAGGCGTGTCGATCGAACCACACGAACCAGGTGTTTACTCGACAAGGGGATCGAGCACACGGCGAGACTCTTCCTTTTCGGGCTCGCGTGGCCCGGTGCGAGCGTCGTCCGGATCAGGGTTTATGACGGCTGCCGCCGGCGCTGCCGCAGCATTGTTTTTCCTGCTCTGGTGGATATTGCAAGGTGAAGAAAATGCCTGGATACCGGCTGGCCTGGCCGCTAGTGTAGTGATGCTGGTCGCGGCCTCAGCTCGGCTGGCGACCGTACGGCGATCCCGCATACGTTCCGTTCGCGAGCAACACAGCGACGAATGGCGGGCCCAGTCAGGGCGGCGACAATCGTCAGGCAGTACACAGTCGGCGAGTCGCCATTCCGCCGCGGTGCGGGCCTTGCAAAAACAATCCGCCGATGCTGACGCGAGGGACCTGCCGCCACAGGCGCATCGCGAACTTTACGATCTATGCACGGAATACCTTCAGGGCGTGGAACAGGCCTGGCAATCACCAAACCTAACCGCCGAAGGACGCCTGGCTCTGCGCGCCGGCCAGGAGCGAGTCCGCACTCTGCAAAGACATCACCTCCTGACCTGGGCCAGGGGTTCAGCGCGAGCTTTTACGCACGAGGCCCAGCAGCGGGTCCGTCTTTATGAAAAGATCGAGAGTGCTCATCGCGCTCTTGAATGCATTGATTCGGCTTTAAAGCTTTATCCCGACGAGGAGGAACTTACGGTTTCGGCGCGTGCGGTGCGCGATTTTATTACTTCCAGCAGAGTTGCACACTGGGTCGAGTTGGCAGAGCGGGCCGCATTCAAGGGCTATTATCGCAGGGCCATCGATCGCTACCGAGATGCGCTGTTTTATCTAACTCGTGACGGCAGCGACCACGACCGCGAAGCAGGAGCGGAACGAATCACCCGAGAAATTGAGTTGTTAAGGGCGCGGCTCGCCACAGGACGAGACCCCGTCAACTCAAATCGCACTAATAGTGCGAAGGAACCTCGAGAATAACGTAGATGCTGAGCAGAAAGTGTCCCAGATGTGGGAGCAACAAGATCCGTCCGGGCTATCGGCGTATGCCGTGGTTCCTGCGAATATTTGGCATCCATCATCTTTTGTGCGATCATTGCAACTGGTTATTTACAGGATTTGGAATCCCAGGGATGAGCGCGCGCCGGGCAAAACGACGAAACCATTGACGCGGGCTTCGCTCTCCCAGCTTCAGTCCTGAATTACCACCCTGGATTTACAATCCCTGGGGTTCTTTCGTGAATCAAAGAATTTTTGAGGTTTAGGCTATGAGCAGAAAAACTCTGATCCTCTCCGCGCTTCTGATAAGTTTGGGAGCGAGTGTATTTGTGCTGGCTCAGGAACAAAGTTCGGCGCCCAATTCAACGTCATCCGTGGATTCGCAGGGAATCAAGACGTACCTGTTGGGCCCGGGCGACCTATTGGATGTACGGGTCTTTGGCCAGGCGGATCTGAATTCAGTTGTAGAAATCGACTCGGACGGAAATATTTCTTCGCTTCCGTTTTTGGAAGCGCCGATTCGAGCGCAGTGCCGCTCTGACAAAGAAGTCCAGCAGGAGATTGCCAAGGCCTACGCAAAGTATATTCGCAATCCTCAGGTGAGCGTGCGCATCTCTGATAAGAAAAGCCGCCAGCCCGCGACCATCTCGGGAGCGGTGAAGAACCCGATGCAGGTGGTAATGATGCGAAAGGTTCGGCTGCACGAGTTGCTTACAAAAGCCGGAGGATGGTCCGAACGAGCCAGCGGAACAATCCAGATCATGCATACCGAGCCTGAGATGTGCCCTGAGCCGAAGGATATTTTTCAGCCTGCGGGGGCCACTACCGTTGCAGATAACTTTGGCATCATGGTTTTCAAGCTCAGAGATCTGAAAGCCGGCAAAGAAGAGGCCGATCCTTATATTCGACCGGGAGATATTGTAATCGTCACAGAGGCTGAGCCGGTGTACGTGACGGGCTCGGTTGTAGCTCCTCGCGAACTGCCCTTGCGGGATCAACTCACTCTCGGTCATGCGATTGCCATGGCCGGCGGACCGCAAAAGTTGGCTAAGACAAACGAAGTTTACATCTATCGTCAGAAAGACGGCACCGGCGGCATCGGCCAGGAAACTTTGAAATACAACTATGACGCGATCAAGAAGGGAAAGGCGCCTGATGTGCTGCTGAAACCTTACGATATCGTCGACGTCGGCGAGAGTGGCCTTTTCACACCGAAAGGCGCGAGGGATATGTTTACTAATATCTTTCGCGGCACGGTTGGCATCGTGACGCAGAGAGGCATCATTCCCTAAATAACTTTAGGTCGAGTCGTGAGCGCCAGGGTGTCCATGCCTTTCGGCCTTCTTGATCGACCATGTAACAATCGAAATGAGTCAAAGACTACGCACAAACAAGAATAAGAAACGACGTGGCATCACCTATCTGTGGATTCTGTGCCTCGCCGTCCTGACCTTCCTGCTGATCTATTTCGAGCAGACTTCGTTGCTCTATATTCTCGCCACGCTCGGCGTTACGATACTCCTGGTCGTTGTGGCCCTCGCTGATCTGGGCAAGAGCGAGTCGTCGTCGGACTCTGTGGCGATGTCTCCCGCTCCAGTTCCCGCCACGAAAACCCGTACCTGAAACCGTCCCGAAAGTCGATCAGACGAGGCGAAGAGCCACTCTCCAGATCACTTCTCAGAACCTATCCAGATCTCTGCCAATCAGGACTTTTCCGGTATAACCGCCGGCGCGAATGCCGGTGAGAAGTTCTTCATCCGTCGCGCCCATGCGAACGATGTGATACAGAATTAGCAGGCGAGGGCGAATGCGAAGTGCCAGTGCGCCAAGTTCCAGATCCGAGGTGTGGTATTCGCGGCAATAACGCGGCCAGTATTCCCCGCCCGGTCGATCCTCGGGTTTCAGCCGCGCCGCGGGATAAACTTCATGAATGAGGATGTCGACGCCTTGAGCGGCTTTGACCAGCGCTTCAGTGGGCCGGGTGTCGCCTGAAATCAGGGTCGAACGATCAGCGGTGTCGATGCGATAGGCAAAGGCATCTTTCCAGGCCCCGTGCTGCACCGCGATGGCCGTAACGCGCACGCCCTCTTTTTCATAAACGACGCCTGGTTGAATCTCGTGCACATCGACGCGATATCCGCCGTGCGCTTCGCGCTCCAATCCGTTTTCCCGAATATTTATGTCTTCGGAATATGCGGCCAGCAGATGAGTCGTCATTCTGCGCAAGCCTCGCGGCCCATAGACCGGGAAAGGCTTGCGTCTGCGCATAACCCACGATGTCAAAATTAGATCGGCATCTCCCAGCGTATGATCGCTGTGCAGATGGGTAATGAACACAGCTTCCGGCCCGTTGATGGGAAGATTAGCAGCCTTCAAACGGCGCATTACGCCAGAGCCCGCATCGAACAAAAATACCCGTCCACCCACAACGACTGCGGTCGCCGGCCCCGATGCTACGGGGTCAGGATAAGGCGTTCCCGTACCCAGGAGGATCACCTGGGTCGTCGCTCTCAGGTCAGACTTCGGCGCTTGTGTGATGCTCGGCTGAACGGCTTGAGCAAAAGCCTGCCATCCAAGTCCCAGCGATAAAAGAATTGCCAGTGCAGTTTGCATGCGATTTACTACTCCTCTTCGGTTATGGGTGAACGATGATGGCTATGAGACAACGCATCAGCTTGCAAAGCAACTGCGTGGCCGAGTGTCACGCGCGTGAACACGCGCGCCAGATCCTCGCGCCACAACCAAACAGTCGCCACTGCACGCGCCAGTTGGTTTTTTTGCTCCCCTCGATTAAAGTATGTCCGCCCAGCGTGATTGCCATGAGTTTTTTCCGGAGGTCCAATCCAAATGAAGAAGATTCAGCTAGGTTTACTTTCGTTTGTCCTGCTTGTCCTGACACTGTCCATTTCGAGCTCGCCTCTTACTCGGCTGGCCAGCGCCCACGATGGTGACAGTCCAAAACTTACTTACCCCGAGACCAAACGGGGCGATGTTGTGGACAACTATTTTGGGACCAGTGTGCCCGATCCTTATCGTTGGCTGGAGGATGATAACTCGCCCGAGGTCTCAGCCTGGGTCGAAGCCGAGAACAAAGTCACTTTTGGTTATCTGGACAAGATTCCTTATCGCGCGCAGCTTAAGGATCGACTGACCAAGCTCTTGAATTATCCGAAGTATTCCGCGCCGGCGCGACGTACCGGAAAGTACGTTGGTTATGGCATCTCGGAAGGCGGCTCTGACTGGAACGAGATCTATGTTCTCGATGTGGCCACGAAGAAACCGCTGGCGGATCATTTGGAATGGGTCAAGTTCTCCGGCGCCTCCTGGCGCGGCGACGAGGGATTCTATTACAACCGTTATCCCACGCCGGCCGCCGGCAAAAAGATGGCGGCCAAGAACGAATTGCAGAAGGTTTACTACCATAAGATTGGTACGCCGCAATCGACCGATGGACTCGTTTTCGAAGACAACGAGCATCCGGGACGTTTCAATGGTGTCGGCGTTACCGAGGACGAGCGGTTTGAGGTTCGGTCACAATCGGATCCCGCGGCCGGCAAGAAAGGAAATTCTCTCTTCGTTCGCGATCTTTCCAAAGGCGAAAAAACATTCACCACGATTGTTGCTGAGATCGGAGACGATGATTACGACATCGTTGACGATGTGGCCGGAAAATTCCTGATCAGGACAAATCACAGTGCACCGAACGGCAAGATAGTCCTGTGGGATCCGCAGGACCCACAGAAGTGGACTGATGTCGTTCCGGAAAAACCGGAGCCCCTGGAAGGCGCCAACACAGTGGGCGGCAAGCTGTTCGTCACTTATCTAAAGGACGTGACGACCCACGCGTACGTCTATAATTTGGCGGGCAAGCTGGAGAACGAGATCGCCATGCCCGGCCCTGGCTCGGCCGGTGGCTTTGGGGGCCGTGACGACGACAAGTTCACCTTCTACAGCTTCACTTCGTTCAATTACCCGCCGACTATCTACAAATACGATATTGCCACCCGAAAGTCCTCCGTGTTTCGCACCGTCGATATCCCGGGATTCAATCCCGCGAATTACGAAACCAGAGAGGTCTTCTACAACAGCAAAGACGGCACCCGCGTTCCCATGTTCATTACGAACAGGAAGGGCATCAAGCTGGATGGAAACAATCCCACAGTCCTTTATGGTTACGGCGGCTTTAACATTACGACCAGTCCCGGGTTTAGCGCGCTGCGAATCGCTCTGTTGGAACAGGGTGTCGTTTACGCGTCCGCTAATATTCGCGGCGGCGGCGAGTACGGAGAGAAGTGGCACGAAGCAGGAACTAAGCTGAAAAAGCAGAACGTCTTTGACGACTTTATCGCGGCGGCTGAGTACCTGATTAAAGAACGAATCACATCACCGGGCAAGCTGGCGATCCATGGCGGCTCGAATGGCGGATTGCTGGTGGGCGCCTGCTCAAATCAGAGACCAGAACTCTTCAAGGCGGTGATCGAACAGGCAGGGGTGATGGACATGCTGCGCTTTCATAAGTTCACTATCGGTGCTGCCTGGATCTCGGATTACGGATCCAGCGATAACGCTGAGCAGTTCAAAGCGCTCTATGCCATTTCGCCAATCCACAATATCAAGCCCGGCACAAAGTATCCGGCGACCTTGATTACCACCGCCGATCACGACGATCGTGTCGTGCCCGCGCACAATTTCAAGTATGCGGCGGCATTACAGGCAGCGCAGGGAGGCGATAATCCAATCCTGATTCGCATCGACACCAAGTCCGGTCACGGCGCGAGCAGCACGACCAAAACTCTCGAACAACAGACAGACCTGTTTTCATTCTTGTTTGAGAACCTGGGCGTGACGCCGAAGTGGTGAATCCGCAGATTACGCAGATGAAGTTAGTCCGGGTAGGAACCTCGGATGCCTCGACGCATTCCTTGTCCACCGGGCATTTTTTGAAATCTGTGTAATCAGCGTAATCTGTGGATCGATGCTTCAAAATCGTAGCGATAGACAACTCAATCCGCCATCCATCTTCCGGAACTCCGACATGGCGAGCGCTATCGTTTGATAACCGAACTTCTCGAGTTTATCGGCGAACTTCGGATAGACGTCAGCCACCAGGACATGATCGTTGATGAGCACACAGTTAGCGCCATACTCCTCACCAAGAGGCACGCGCACCAGGTCACAGCCATCAAACTCAGTTCGGTCGGCCAGTGCCTCGATGACCGCGATCCTCTTGTGGCCCAGGAACGAAATGCCGCTCTTCAAATGAAGAATCTGCTTTAAATTTCGAATGTCGACATAGGTCGCTGTGTAAGCAAACTTTGCGAGGCACTCAGCCAACTGCCGGGCGCCCGCTTCGTTCGTGCGTTCGGAAATGCCGATGAAGAAATGCTCTCCCGCTTCACAGACGTCACCACCATCGAGGGTTCCAGGCGCGTGAATAGACATCAATGATGGATGGAAATCAGCGAGCTGCGCTTTGATCCTGGTTACTTCCCCCGCGCGGCTCGGCGCACCAGGCCGCGCTAGCATTGCGCAACGCTCACTGAGTACTGCGGTGTCTTCAACGAAGGTAGCGTCAGGATAATCCGGATCAGGCTCGAGTGTCGTTAAGGTCAATCCGCATTGTTCCAACGCCCTGCAATAGGCCGCGTGCTGCTCAAGAGCGCGCTGGTAATCGGGTGCACCGAGACCGGCAGTCGTCAGTCCCTCCGCAAACTTCGCGGCAGGCGGGCGGACCATGGCTCTGGTGTAAGTCTTCATAGAGTTTTAGAGTGGCGAATGCTTCAACAGAATAGCACCACGGAGCGGCGGCATGCGGTGCGCCAGGAGCGCGACAGCTGAGTGTTACAGAACCGCGTCAAGCGGTAGCGAGCGGGATAAAGACTCAAGCTTAAACAGTTAATTGTCTTCAGAGCTCTTCGCGCAAGTTGAATCCTTATCCCGCTCGCTACGGCTCGCGGTTCTTTACCGATCCTCTCGTCCGTTTCACGGACTCGTTTGTAAATCTCGATTCATCACAGCACCAAATGCCGGGCTATTTTCATCTTGTCCGCTCAGCGGGTGAAACCAATTCCGCTTTTTTTGGGCAAGCCGGAATCGCTTCGATGTGATACAGAACGTCGTGTTTCGGTACTTAGTCTAATCATCTGGGACCAATGAATAGCCCCTGACTCTCTCCAAAATCATTGAGTTTTTCCCTTTGCTTTAGCAGGCCGGCGTCTTTCGACTTTGGGTCTCAGGGTTGCGTTAGTGATGCGCAAAGAAATTTGGGGAGGAAGAAGTGCAATGGATACCAGGACAATGATCATTGTCGGCGTTTTAGTGGGGACGTTGATCCTCGGATTGATTGTGGCAGTTGCCATGGCGATTTGGTTCTATTCGAAGAACAAACGAACGAAGGAGCTGCGCTCAAAGTTCGGGCCTGAGTACAACCGGGCAGCGCGGGCAGACGAAGGAAACATAGGACATGCCGAAGATCTCTTGCAGGAACGTCAGAAGCGTGTGGCTAAGCTGAACATCAAACCGCTTACCGACCAGCAGCGAACGCAATTTGCCGATGCGTGGGAACACGCACAAGCACGGTTCGTTGATGATCCGGAAGCTGCGGTGGCGAACGCTGACGTTTTAGTCCAGGAAGTAATGGGCGTGCGCGGCTATCCGGTCACGGATTTCGATCAGCGCGTTGCTGACGTTTCGGTCGATCATCCCGCGGTTGTTCAGAACTATCGAATCGCGCATGACATTGCTGTTCGCCATGAACACGAAGACGTCGGAATTGAAAAGCTTCGCGAAGCGATGATTCACTATCGCGCTCTGTTTGCCGATCTGCTTCACGACGGGGGATTGCAGCCGGTCAGACAAGTGGTGCCCGAGGAGCGCGAACGAATCAGGCGCGTTGGGTAGTTAAAAGACCAGGCAGTAGACAAGGCTTGAAGTTTTTTGAAGCCCAGGGTGGGGCGTGCGAGGCGCGTTCACCCTGGGCAGCTTTATTTCCCGCAGCTTGACGACTATGAAGCGAACCACGTTCGTCATTCTCAACAGCTACCAAGGCATGCACAGCATGGTCGTATTTTGAAGTTGCCGCTATCGCAGAGCAAGAGGATTTACAGAAAACACACCAAGCAGAGCTGGTCATCATGGGGTTTGGTGTGATTTTGTGGGACATTCTTGTCCCGGGCGGGAAGAACTAAACTAAGACACTACGCTCGCAGTATTTGCCTCGCCTAGATAGCCATCTTGCTATATAATCCGCCTGCGCCCTTCCCCTTACCACCCACGCTACGTTTTTACCCGGAGGTAGTCATGCGAAAAATCAACAGGTGGCTTTCGGTACTCTCGATTTCTCTTTCGATTCTGTTTTCACTCTTCAACAACGCTCACGCCGCTGATTTCAAGCGCGAGGTCATCTATCAGATCGTCATCGATCGTTTCTTTGACGGCAGCACCGCGAACAATAATCCGTCGCAGAGTTCCGGGCTTTACGATAGTACCAGGACGAATTGGCGTCTTTACTGGGGCGGCGACCTGGCTGGCATTCAGCAGAAGATGTCTTATCTGGCCGGCATGGGCGTGACAGCAATTTGGATCTTGCCGCCGGTTGATAACCTCAACACGAATATCCCTGACGGCCAAAGCAATCCCACAGCTTCTTATCACGGGTATCAGGCTCGCGACTTCAAGCGCATTGAGGAACATTTCGGTAACACGAGTAACACCTGGACCGACTTCGATAATCTGGTCACCGCTGCCCACCAAAGCGGAATCAAAATCATCGTCGACTTTGCTCCTAACCATTCGACTACGGACAATGCGGGAGAGTTTGGTGCGCTTTACGACAACGGCACTTTCGTGGGCAACTACACCAGCGACACGAATGGTTACTTTCATCACAACGGAAACATCTCGAACTTTGACGACCGGTACCAGCTGCAGTATTACGCGCTTTTCGACCTCGCCGATCTCAACCAGGAAAACGCCACGATCGATGGGTATCTCAAAGCGGCTGCGCAACAGTTTCAGCAGCATGGCGTGGACGGCTTTCGCATCGACGCCGTCAAGCACGCGACCTGGGGTTGGGAGTACAGTTTCGCTAATTCGATCTACACCTATGGCGATAGTTTTCTTTTCGGCGAATGGTACCAGGGCAATACTTCCGATCCGCTCTATCACGACTCTTACAAGTTCGCGAATAAGAGCGGCATCTCGCTGCTCGACTTCCCGCTCAACACTGCGATTCGCGATGTGTTTGGTTCGAGCAACAGCAATTTCTCGGAAATTGACGGCGTGCTGTCGCAGGAAGGCGGCAACTTCACCTGGAAAGAGGACCTGGTGACTTTTATCGACAATCACGATATGGCGCGTTTCCTGTCCAACAACAACAACAACAACCGTCTGCATGAAGCGATGGCCTTCACGTTGACGACGCGTGGCATCCCCTGCATCTATTACGGTACGGAACAGTATCTGCACAACGACACAAACGGCGGGACTGATCCATACAATCGCAACATGATGTCGGGGTTTAGCACCAGCACTACCGCGTATCAGTTGATGAACACGCTCTCAACCTTGCGTCACAACAATCCTGCGGTTCCCTATGGATCTACGGGCCAGCGTTGGATCAACAGTGACGTCTACATTTATGAGCGCAAGTTCTTTGGCAGCACCGTTCTCGTCGCGATTAATAAGAATGACAGCTCGTCGTATTCGATCACCGGGCTCAATACGGCTTTGCCGGCCGGAACCTACGCTGATTATCTCAACGGACTGCTGGGTGGTTCTTCGATCACAGTAAGCACAGGATCGGGAGGCAACAACCCGGTGACAAACTTTACTTTGCCGGCGCATACCGTGGCTGTCTGGCAGTTGACCGAAGGTTCGGCTCCTCCTGAGGTCGGGTCGATTGGTCCCACCGCCGGACAATCAGGCGTGGGAGTCACGATCGCCGGCCGGAATTTTGGCTCGACAACAGGGAGTGTGAAGTTCGGCACGACCACCGCAACCATCAACTCGTGGACACCGACGCAAATCGTTTGCACCACGCCGTCGATCACGAACGGTGTTTACAATGTGACAGTGACCAATTCGTCGAGTCAGGTTTCGAACAGCATTCAATATACAGTGCTGACGGCCAAACTGATTCCGGTCACGTTCACCGTAAACAACGCTACGCCGACACAGACAGGGGATTACATTTTTCTTACCGGTAATACTGTCGAACTGGGCACTTGGAGCACGACGTGGGACGGCGCAGTCGGGCCAATGCTGACGCCCAACTATCCGAACTGGTTTCTCAACGCGAGTGTGCCGGCGGGCCAAACCATCCAGTTCAAGTTCATCAAGATTGCCGCGAATGGCACGGTGACATGGGAAGCAGGCAACAATCATCAGTACACCGTCCCAACCAGCGGCACCGGATTTGTGAATGTGAATTGGCAGTACTGACGAAGTTGATCAAGCGGGAGCCGTCTAATCTTGAGGGCGGCTCCCAGTGGAGCGCGGGCATCCCTGCCCGCACTGAGCGCACAGCGCGAAAAGTTAAAGTTGTCACTTCGACCCGCGAATGACGCGGTAATGATCTCATTGCGACGTGAAGATCGCTCGAAAATGTCGACGACTAGGAAGCAAAAGGGAGCGGGGATGCGCTAGTCCTTCCACTCAATCCCCCTCGAGAGGAAGGGGACGTTCAAATCAAAATGCGGGCAGGGATGCCCGCGCTCCGTTACGAGGGAAACCCACGCTTCTTCATCAATGCTTCAACTTTCGGATCGCGGCCGCGGAAGTTCCGATACGCTTCGCCCGGATCGATTGTGTTGCCGACTGAGAAGATATTTTTGCGCAGGCGCTCGGCGACTTTCCTGTCGTACGGACCGCCGGCTTCGGTGAACGCGCCGAATGCGTCGGCGGTAATTACGTCGGCCCAAAGATAGCTGTAATAGCCGGCCGAATAACTATCGCCGGAAAAGACGTGCATGAATTGCGGTAAGCGGTGACGCAGAACAATCTCGTGCGGCATGCCCAGTTCATCCAGCGCCTCTTTTTCAAAAGCGCGCGGATCGATCTCTTTGTCACCGGCCAGATGCAACTTCATATCAAGCAATGCGGCTGCTAAATACTCGACCGTGATGAAGCCCTGGTTGAAAGTTGCCGAACGCTTGATCTTATCGACCAACTCCTGGGGAATCGGCTTACCGGTTTGATAATGGACGGCGAATTTGTTCAGCACTTCCGGCGTCGAAAGCCAATGCTCCATCAGTTGCGAAGGGAACTCGACATAGTCGCGCGCTACCGCAGTCCCCGATAGCGAAGGGTAGGTGACGTTCGAGTTCAAACCGTGCAGCGCATGGCCGAACTCATGAAACATCGTCGTAGCGTCATCCCATGAAATTAATAGAGGTTCCCCGGGCTTTCCTTTGACGAAGTTAGCGTTGTTGGAAACGATCGTGGTGATCTCGCCGTTAACTCGCTCCTGAGTTCGATAAGCGTTCATCCAGGCGCCGGAGCGTTTGCCCGCGCGCGCGTAGGGATCGAAGTACCAGAGCCCGATCTGCTTGCCTGAAGTTTTGTCGCTGACTTGCCAGACGCGTATGTCCGGGTGGGCGACGGGTACGTTCGTCGCCGGGTTAAATTTGAAATTAAAGAGTTCGCCGGCGACCCAGAAGATACCTTCGCGCAGTTTCTCGAGTTGCAGGTAAGGCTTAACTTCATTCTGATCGAGGTCGTATTTCGCCTTGCGAACACGCTCGGCATAGTAACGATAGTCCCACGGTTCGATCTTAATCGCCGAACCCTCTTTCGTAGCCAGCGCCTGCATGTCGGCCACTTCCTCATGCACGCGCGCGACCGCTGGTTTCCAGACGGCCATCATTAATTCCATGGCGCGGTCCGGCGTTTTGGCCATTGAGTTTTGCAGACGCCAGTGCGCGTGCGTGGGAAATCCCAGCAGCTTCGCGCGCTCGGCGCGAAGTTGCAGAATCTGTGTGATGGTCGAGTTGTTGTCGTGCTCGTCGCCGTTGTCGCCGCGCATGATGAACATTCGCCAGACCTTTTCGCGCAGATCGCGGCGATCAGAATAAGTCAGGAACGGATCGACCGAAGAACGCGTGTTCGATATCAACCAACCTTCCTGTTTCCTGGTAATCGCAGCGGCCGCCGCGGCATCGCGCACGGATTGCGGCAGACCGGCGAGATCGGCTTCGGTCTTGAGCGCGACAAATTCGCCGTCTTCTTCGGCCAGCACGTTCTGACTGAATTTGGTGAACAGGCCGGCGAGTTGTTGATTGATCTGCGAGAGCCGTGCCTTGTCAGCCGTGTTCAGTTTCGCGCCGGCTCGAACGAAGTTGGTGTAGTCCAGCCAAACGAGACGTTGCTGTTCTGAATTCAATTTCTTTTTTGCGGGCGAGTTATAAACTGCTTCGATTCGTTTGAAGAGCGCTTCGTTCTGAGTGATCTTGTCGTTGAAAGCGGCCAGCCTCGGCGCCATCTCCCGCTGCACGGCCTGGAACTCCGGCCCAGCCATCGTCGAACCCCAGACACCATAAAGCGTCGACACCCGATCGAGTGTTTGACCAGCTCGCTCCATCGCTACGATGGTGTTCTCGAAAGTTGGGGCGGTGGAATCATTTGCAATCTTATCGATGTCCGCAAGATTCTCGGTCATCGCCGCTTCCAACGCCGGTTTGAAGAGGGCCACCTGCACCTTATCAAATGGAGGAACGCCGCCATAGGGCCCTTCCCAACTCGCCAAGAGCGGATTCGGCTCTGCGTTGGTGCTCGCCTGTGTGTTCATGCCGTTCGGTTTGCTCATACGATTAGCGATGGTTGAGAGGATCAAAGCGGTGGCCAGAAGCAGCAGCAGGCTGCGAGTAATCGAGACGCGCATAAGTTTCATTGTCCTTTGTATTGATATTCACGACGCCCTCAGGCGGCGCAGAGATGGAAATCGCGAAATCAGTATATTTTGCCGTGACAATGGTTGTACAGGCTCGCGCCGCCGGGCGGCCCAGGTTGAGTTTGAAGCGCTTTCCACGGCGATGGCATGAATTCCGGAGACTCAATCGGACGTACTGGTAATTGTGTGTTGCTCCCAATCGGGTCGTGGAAATTGGCACGTTAATTAAGACAACAAACGGGTCAACGAGTTCGGATGAATATGCCAGCCGAGGAGTCCGGCCAAACCCATGACCACTCCAAACAGCGTTGGGAACAGCGCCAGCACAAACAGCCAACGCTTCTGTGTCAAAGCCGTCACCGCCATCAACGAGATTGCCAGGGCCAGCATGGCGTCTGAAAGATCGAACTGGTCGTCGTGGAAATTCAGTTCGTTATACGTCTGATCAGCTTTGTCCGCATCGGCTTGCTGAATCTTCTTTTTCTCTGCCTGCTCCTGGGCGATCGCTTCGTAAGCCTTGATCTGCTCCTGAAAAACTGACTTTGCCTGCGGCGGCGCAACAGTGGCTTGCGCATTGAGTTGGGCGACGGTGGCTCTGGCTACTTCTTCCCGAACATTGCGGGCCTGGTACCATGAATAATTATCGATCTTATCGGCCTGTGCCTGTTGCATCGCCTGCACGATATTGTCGTCCTTGACCTTGCAAATGCCCATGAACGTAGCCAGCAGCGCCACCGAAATCGCGACCCAGGTGTTTAAGTAGGCTTTGGATTTCTTCGCTTCAGCCGTGGTTTCAATTGGTTTCTTATCAGCGTCCTCTTCGACAAACTGCATGGGATCAGGATCCATATGCGTGCCACTCCTTCAAATGAATTCGACAAACCTTATCTCGGGATACTCTATCGGTGGTGAGGGCGAGGCGGCAATATCGCGCGCCGGAATGAAAACCCTGACAAGCTTCAACGGCAGACGAAACAGGCCCACATTGGCCTCTTCAACCAGCTCAGCCCGCGCCTTTATTGCTGTGCCAGATTTTTTTCTTGGCACTTTTCTTCCGGCGCTTGATCCCGCGGCGAGAGGGAAGCTTTTTCGGATCGCCGGTGGCCGCTTTCTTTACGTTGCCGCCTTCATCCTCGGCAATCTCGGCCAGGGTGCGTTTGGTCAGCCCTGAGTAAGGCTGAGTCTCAGTTATTTCCTCTCCTTCTTTGGCGTACTCGTCACGGTGCTTCATCAGAAGCCATTGCCGGTCGCGGGTGCGCACCAACACAAACGAGCCTTTCAGTTTCTTGCCCAGCACAGTGAATTTCAATTCGCCTTTCGCCAGCGCGCGCGAAACGTTGTCGTTGTTCTCAGGCGCGTAGACCCCATAGTCCCAGACCATCACGGTACCGCCGCCATATTCTCCTTCCGGAATTACGCCTTCAAAGTCGGCATAGTCCACCGGATGATCTTCGACTTGCATGGCCAGACGCTTTACCTGGGGATCCATCGGCGGGCCTTTGGGCACGGCCCACGATTTCAACACCCCATCAGCTTCGAGACGAAAGTCGTAGTGCAACTGTGTGGCGCGATGTTTTTGCACTACAAAAATATTGCCGAACTCCGAACTCTTCTTCTCGGGCCCGGGCTCGGGCGTTTTGTTGAAGCGGCGTTTCTTCTTGTAATCAGATAAGGATGCCATGGGGATAGTTTCAGGTTTAAAGTTTCAAGTTTCAAGCCTGCGCGGTTTTCTACGTGGGATCGATCTAAACGCAAAGGACGCAGAGGATTTCGCGGAGGAACGCAAAGAGTTGAACTAGCACAGACAGGGGTTTTCTTTGCGGTCTTTGCGCCATGGCGTTTTGCGTGAAATGAACCGTGGCTATTGAGTCGCACCCGCAGCTTCGGCTTTTTCTCCGAACAGCTCGTTCTGAACAGGATCGAGGCCGAGGACTTCACGCACGCGGGCGAAACTGCGGCGATGAATTGGGGCGGCGCCGAGTTCTTTCAACAGACGGCAATGCTCGGGAGTTGGATAGCCTTTGTGAGTTGTGAAGTTGTAACCGGGATGCACGGAATCAAATTCGGCCATCAAAGTATCGCGGGTGGTCTTAGCGATGATCGAGGCTGCGGCGATACTGGCTGAGAGCGTGTCGCCTTTAATGATGCCGCGTTGCGGCGCGATGCAGTGCGGAATGCGTCGCGCATCCACCAGAATGAAGTCAGGCTGCGAGGTCAGACCTTCGACTGCTCGTCGCATAGCCAGCAGTCCGGCATGATAGATATTGAGCGTGTCGATCTCTTCAACTTCGGCGCGGCCGGCGCACCAGACGACTGCGTCTTGTTTGATTTGCTGGGCCAGTTCTTCGCGCACTGCCATATCGAGAATCTGTTTCGAGTCATTCAGGCGGCGAAGTTTGTAGTTGCGCGGCAGAATCACCGCGGCAGCGACTACCGGCCCCGCCAGCGGCGCCATGCCGGCTTCGTCAACCCCGGCGATAGAGTTGAATCCCTGGTCCCAGAGCTCAATTTCAAAACGCAGCAGGTTATGCAAGCGCTGGCCCTCGGCCCGATTCTTGCGCCAGCGCTCGCGAATCTGCTTGGCCAGATGATGGGCGCCCTGCCGCTCGTCGGACTCAAGCGCCTCAACCAGGCCTTTGGGGACCGGGCGCGCGCGATCGACGAACCGCTCTTTCAGTTCGGGGATGCACTTAGCAAGAAGTTGATCGAGTGACATAAGAAAGTGTGTCAGCAGCCCGACCATAAGGGAGGGCTACCTGCCGCCCTCACTAACGCGCGGGCGTCTGATACTAACGGCTCCCGCGCAGGGCATCAAGCGACTTCTGATCCAAAACGTAAACATCCGCGGCCTGCGTACTACCAACCGCAACCGAAAACGCCGGTTGGCTGGTGCTGCTTAGACGCGTCAACATTGCCTGATTCGTGTGGTAGGTCCGTCCTCGCGCGTCGATCAGAAAATCTCCGGGCGTCAATTTCTCCAATTCCACCGGATCAGACAATTCAACGCAAATCAGATCGGGACGACGCGCCCGCTGTGCGTAATACGTCGCGACGGCGGGAATCTCCCCGGCGACACGGGCGTTGGGCCGGGCACGCTTCGCCAGCTCGGCCATCGCGTCCCGCATATAAGCGTCGTAAAACTCGTCCTGCGGAAAATACGCCCCTGCCTTTGTTGGGCCACCCCCCAGCACGCTCATGTACAGACGGTAATGGGGCGCCGACGCCACAGCTGACCAGAAAGCCGCAATGATCACCAGCGAGGCCAGGGCCGAGCGCGCGTAAATTCTTAGGGCCTCATTTTCCAAAACCCGTGCGCAAAGTCTTCCCAACCGGCGCGCGGTGAATTGCACGCCAATTGCCGCTGTGATCACGATGGCGGGCAACACGGACGTGATGTAGCGAGTGAACTTGCCGCCGGGAAACGAAAACGCCAGGAACCATATCGCAAACCAAAGAAGCAGGAAATAACGACCATCCCCGCTCTTTCGTTTGAAGAGCAATCCCAAGCCAAGTGCAAAACTTAGCAAGGTCAGGAGCGGTAGCTTGGTAACGATCAAGACGAGATAGAAGTACCACGGCTCGCCTCTTAGCCAATCCGTGAATCGATGGGGATAGAGACGGCCCATGAATTCATAGCTGTCGTGTCCCATATTGCGATAGCTGATGAAATTCGATATGGCTCTCCATGTGCCGGGCAAAAAGATCGTCGGATTGCAGATCAGAAATGCGATTCCCATCACGAAAAAGAATTTTAGAAAGCGCTTTTTCCCGATGACCCAGCGGGTGCCCGGAGTTTTCTGGAACGTGTAGTTATAAGCCACGGTGATTACCAGCAGCACCGGCGGAACATACTTTGACGCGAACATGGCGCCAAAGGCGGCGGCGGTGGCCCAATAGAAACGTTCGGGGCTTCGTTCGGGATGGCCCTCGGCTATGCGCTGGCCACGCAGCCAGAAAAAATTTGCCAGCATGAAAAAGAAGATCAGAAAAGTATCTTCTTTGGCGATGCGATTGAAGCCGATCGCCAGCGGATCAAAAGCCCATAGAGCGGCGGAGATCAGACCCACTTCGAGGCCGAATAACTCTGAAGCCACCAGGAAGATCAGCACGGCCGTGAAGGCCCCAAACAACGCGCCGGAAACACGCAGAGAGGTCTCGACCGGTATGTTCAGATCGGGATGACTGCTAACCAGCGATGTCTGATTCCACCTTTCGGCTACGATTACGCTGACGGTCAGCAAAGCTTTCATCAGCAGTGGATGTTCGCCGTTGGCCCCGGTCAGACCTTGCGCGCGATATTCACTGACGGCACTAAGCTTGTTGAGTTCGTCGTCGCTCAGCCCTTCGCTGCTCAATCCGTTGAGCCGAAAACCAAGACCGGCGAGTACCAGCACGCTGAGGGCGGTGACCAGCAAGACACGACTGACGGAATGGGTGCCGGCTCCGGCGAACAATTCGGGTCTTAGGCCGGCAGTGACGACAGGCGAGGCAGGGAACGACAAGTCTTAAGATCCTCCCGGAACGGAAAAGCTTAACCGTAATCAGGCGGGTGGGCAACCGGTTGATATTTCCGAGCATCTTTGCAAGGAACCGAGCAGTCGCAGAACGGATCGAAATAATGTTTTCAAATAAGGTGGCTGTACTTGGCTCTTGGATAGAATCACGATCGTGAGTGATATGCATTAACGGGTTATGGCAAGTTTCATCTTCCCAGACCTCTCACAACAACCGAACAATTGATTTGCAGAAGTACCGTGTTCCGTTTTTATTAAATCTGTAATACGCGGTACGTCTGACCGTTTCTCTCACTGCGTTCTCATGAGGAGTTCCCATGTTTTTTGCTCATCCGCCTCACCTAAAGGCCTCTTCTCGTTTAATTTCGATTCTTCTTTTATGTTGTATCAGCCTGTTGTCTTGGCTTCCCCTACTGGCGGTTAAGGCGTCTGTAAGAAGCAGGGCATCATTACGTACATCGGTTCAAACGAACCAAACGCCGGCTCACCGCAATGATGAAGTGCTGGTTCGTTTTCGCAATGGTGTTTCACAAAACGACAAGGACGTTGTTGCCGCGACCCAAGGCGCGCGCCGGAAGAAACAGTTGCGTGGGGAGTCAGGCATCGAAAAGCTTGAGTTGACGAATGGTGATGACGCGACGAACGTCGCGCTTCAGTTGAGCTTGAATCCGTCCGTGGAGTTTGCCGAGCCAAACTTTCTCATTGCAAAGGACCAGCTCGACTCAACGACTCCGACCGATCCGCGATTCTCTGAGCAGTGGGCTCTCAGCAACACGGGACAAAACGGAGGGCAATATGGTTCCGATATCGGAGTGACCACAGCTTGGCGGAAGACAACAGGATTGCGAGCCACGGTTGTCGCCATCGTCGACAGCGGAGTTGACTTCACGCATCCCGACCTGTTGAACAATGAATGGACAAATCGAACTCCTACGGATGGAGATGTCCATGGTTGGGACTATGTTACAGACTCGGGTGACGTCAAGGACGAACAGGGCCACGGAACTGCAATCGCGGGCATCATCGCGGCAGAGGGGAACAACGCTACGGGTATCAGCGGAGTGATGTGGCGTGCTGATTTGATGAGTCTGCGAGTGCTGGATAATACCGGCACAGGCGATATCGGTAATGCGGTTGAGGCGATCGACTATGCCGTGGCGCACGGCGCGAACGTCATTAATCTTTCATGGGGTACGAATGGAGAGTCGCAGGCCCTTAAGGATGCAATTGCGCGAGCCCTTCGCGGCAATGCAGTTGTGGTTTGCTCGGCAGGGAATAACGGGCAAGACGTAACAGCAGCGCCGTATTATCCCCGCCTCGTTTGATATTAGTGATCTTGTCACTGTTGCGGGAACAGACAACTTCGACCGTCTTGCATCGTGGTCGAATTGGGGAAATGGAAAGGTGATGCTCGCGGCGCCAGGCGCAGGCATCCTTACTACAAAAATGGGCGGCGGTTATTGGGCAGTTGAAGGCACTTCAGCATCGGCGCCTCTTGTTACTGGTGTAGTAGGTCTGATCAAGAGTATCGGTCCATCCCTGAACCCACACAACGTTGTCAAAGCGCTTAAGGATGGAGCCCGAAAAGTGGCTTCGCTTTCCGGCAAGGTCACAACAGGCGGAGTGGTGAGCGCGTCTGGGGCTTTGGAGCAATTGCATGGCTCAGGTAATCAGTCGCCTCCTTTGCCTCCACCCGCCCGCGGCAGCGGTGGCACGGGCCCAGGCGGAAGTTTCAATACCACACCTCCACCCCTTAACACCGGTGCGCCGGGGCCGAACCTACCGAATCTGGATCAGGCCCGTAATGCCAAGCCTGAGCCGCCAAAGACTAGGGCTCCGATTCAGTCGAACTTAATGTGCGCGGATTGCGATCCGCAGGGCGGTGGCGGTGGCGCGGGGTATTATCCGAGCGGTGATCCAAACTTCTCGACCGCCCGAAGACGGCCCACGAATGAAACCGGGAACTCGGGTGTAGATCTTGGTTCCACAAACTTCAACTGGAGTGCGCCGCTTCTTAATCTAGGAGGACGCGCGGGTCTGGATCTGGGTCTTACGCTAGCTTATAACTCACTGGTTTGGACTAAGGATGGATCTTACGTCAAATACAACGCCGATCTAGGCACTCCAGCTCCAGGGTTTCGGCTGGGTCTTCCCACGCTCCAGCAACGTTTCCTCAATTCGCAGACCGGCATCTATGCCTATATGATGGTCACGCCATCCGGAGGCCGTGTGGAGTTGCGTCAAGTAGGCTCTTCTAATATTTATGAGGCGCAAGACGGCAGCTACGCGCAGTTAGACGCGACTAACTCCAACGCCTTTCTCGTGCGAACAACCGACGGCACACAGTTAACCTTCGCACCAGTCACCATCAAGGATCCCAAGGGCGCTGTGCAGGTGATGACGTATGATGCCGCAGGACGCACCGACAGAATCACGAACCAGACCAACAACGCCTACACTCGTTATGTCTACAACCCTTACGGAGACATAGTAACGTGGTCGACTATTCAAGATGCCGCAGGAGAAGCCTTTGCGGTGACGTATTTTGATGGGGCCGGGCGACTGCGCTCCACGGCTAGCGATCTGCCCAACAGTACCGGAGGCTTCCGGGGCCAATTCACCGCCTATGACGTTATGGGGCGCGTTTTGAATAAAACCAATCCGGCTGAAATGAATGGAAGCTGGGTGCCGGTGGCAGAGGATGCTGCCGGCTGGGTTCTGACATCTCAAACCTACGATTGGAAAGGCCGGCCTTTAGTTACTACCAATCCGGATGGCTCTACCCGTGAAAGTGTCTATGGCGGGTGTGGCTGCGCGGGCGGCGAAGTCACAACCCTAAGGGACGAGCGAGGCCGCAGGCGTAAGCTGACCATGGACGTGCTTGGCAGGCTGAAGCAGGTAGACGAATTGAACTGGGATCAAACGGTCTATGCCACGACGAGCTATGTTTACAACGCTCGCGATCAGATCACGCAAATCAATCAGGCTGGACAAATCAGAAGTTTCGCTTACGATGGTTTTGGCCGTTTGCAGAGTCGCACAACGCCCGAGCAGGGTGCGATGACGTACAACTATTTTGCTGATGACACTACTCAAACCGTAACGGACGCGCGCGGTGCGACGACCACCTTTGCTTACAACAACCGTCACCTCCCAACCAGCATCACATACGGCGTGCCGGCAGGCGTAGCGGCTACTTCGAATGTCTCATTCGGTTATGACGCAGCAGGCAATCGCACTTCGATGACTGATGGTTCGGGTTCGGTGAGTTACAGCTTCAACACACTTTCGCAGTTAACTTCAGAGACACGCAGCTTTACCGGTGTGGGATCGTTTAGCTTGAGCTATTCCTACAATCTCTCGGGTGAGCTGACGAGCATCACCAATCCCTGGAGTGCGCAAGTAGCCTACAACTACGACAAAGTGGGTCGACCGACGTCGGTAACGGGTGCGAATTATGGCGGGGTCTCGAGCTATGTCAGCAACATCACGTACCGGGCATTTGGCGGATCAAAGCAGATTAGTTATAACGATGGCCGGACGCTTTCTTTGCAGTACGACAATCGCATGCGAGTGTCGCGCTGGGATATGCCGGGTGTGATGGGTTGGAGCTATTCCTACAACAACTTTAGCGAGAACACGGGCCGGGTGACCTATGCCCAGAACCTCTACGATCCGACGTTGGACCGCGCGTATGATTACGACAATGTGGGAAGGTTAATCGAGGCGCACACCGGCTCGGAAGCGCGTGGGCAGCTGATTGGACAGGGTGGGACGCAGGACGGCCCGTACGCGCACTCTTACCGCTACGATCAAATGGGTAACATGTGGTACCGGGTAGGCTGGGGCGGCTGGTTCAATCCGTGGCTGGAGCAGTGGCCGAGCTATACCAATAATCGGCTGACGACTAATCCCTGGACTGGCGCAACTATGCAATATGACGCGAGCGGCAATCTCGCCAATGATGGTTATCAGAGCTACACGTATGACGCCACCGGCCAGCAAACCTATGCTTCGGCCACGGGTCTTTCACAGAGTTATGATGGCGATCGGTTGCGGGTGGCTAAGACTGAGAGTGGAGTAACGACTTACTATCTCCGTTCGACTTTGTTGGGTGGCCAGGTGGTCAGCGAGATCAACTCGAGTGGCGTACTCCAACGGGGTTATGTCTACCTGGGTGGACAGATGCTGGCGATCCAGCAGAGCAATCAGGTCAGTTGGGTGCATCAGGATCCGGTGACCAAATCTCAGCGCGTAACCAACAGCAGCGGCACGGTGACCAGCACGATTGACCTCGATCCCTGGGGTGGCGAGACATCGCGCAGCAGCAACGCCGCGTTTCAGCCGCACAAGTATACGACCTACGAACGCGACGCGAATGGCGGTGATGAAGCAATGATGCGGCGCTTTACCGGCAAATGGCACCGATTTGACCAGCCTGATCCTTACGATGGCAGTTACGATCTGACGAACCCGCAGAGTTTCAATCGTTATGCTTACACGCAGAATGATCCGGTAAACTTTGTCGATCCAGCTGGACTGCAAGAGCAACACCCGCCAGGAGGCTGGCCCACAGATCCATCGGCATACGGACATCTTGAGACTTGGACCTGGGCTCCGTTCTATCCTGGCGGTAGTCCAGGGCAAGGCCGTCACGGAATGCTGCTCGACACTGGCGATCCTATCCCTAGGGAGCCACAGAATCCTATCGATAGGATTATTACTGACGCCAAGAAAAAAGCTGGCGGACCCTTGTCGCCGTTTGAAAAAGCTCGAGCAGCCTGCATGTCGCGAGAGCTAGCAAAAGCCAATGCCGCCAGAGCTCAGTACGTTGCCAATTTCCCGAAAAGGATACTTAGGGGCGCAACGTTTGGCGCGGTACGTGGCGGTGCTATGGGAGCATATGCTGGCTTCAACGGTGGCGAGTTCCTCGAGCCTTTAGGCGGCGGGTTGCCAGGTGCCGCTGGCGGTGCGTTAGTAGGCGGAATTCTTGGAGCCGGAGCGGGAGTTATCTCGAGCATGCTCACTGAACCCGCCTTTCGTTGGAACTATGACCGATCAACTTATCGGCCGGCTGTCGACCGGACCGCAATCGATTGCGACGCTGAAGCAAGAACAGCGACCAGCAACGCAATGATAACTGGAGGTCACTGATGAGAAGATTTGGCCTAGTTGACCTTAAGAAACTTTCGCTATCAAAGTATCTAACTCTGTCCATAGTTGTTTCGGTGGTGGTTGGATTGATGATCGCAATTTTTTCTCCTGACACTAGGAGTGAACTAGGCTTTTGGTTACTTTGGGTTGCCGGGGCAGGTGTCATATTGGGCCTGATTGAATATATGTTGATTAGGAAATTGGGGCGACGCCGCAAATAGGATTTATCCTATGTTTAAGAGAATTAAGACTAGTTCGTTTGTTGCGTCGTTCTTACTATCAACTCTGACTCTGTTTTCGTGGCCTGTCAGCATAGCGGCACAAAAGAAAGCGGACTCGGAAATCTTAATTACTATCAATAGAGAAGCGTGTTTAGGTGGGTGTCCATCCTATTCAGCTCAAATTTACGCCGATGGAACCGTCGTCTATCGGGGCGATGACTTTGTCAAAGTAAAAGGTGAACGACGGCACAAAGTCACTGAAACTAGAGTTACGGAACTCCTAAAGGCGTTTGACCGAATAGATTATTTTTCGTTGAAGGACAAATATGAAGTGGATGCGAATGGAAGGAGTGTGACAGACCAACCGCGAACTACAACATCGATTTCTTTGAACGGAAGGTATAAGAAGGTGGTCGACTATTATTGTGGGCCAAAGGAACTTGTCGCATTGGAGGATCTCATTGATAAACTTGCGGGTCTTTACGAATATATTGGCCCGCTGTGACTAGTCGCACAGGACCGGACAATGGCCGATTGAGGTGGACTCTTTCCGTCCGGCATAAGACCCGTGACACCAACTCAAAACTGGTTCCATCTCTGGAGTCATTAACGGCCCAGACTCAGATGCCATCGCGGGTGTAACTTACAGCATTGCGTTGAGACCGAGGAGTAGACCGAATGAAGATTAAATCGCGCTTTGAACTTCTCAAACTATTGATGAGTATTCTCCTGTTTGCGCTACCTTGGACGTTTGGGGGTGGCCACATTCTGGCTCAAGGATCTCGATGTTTGAAACCTGAACTTCAAAGAGAAGTTTACACAGTCAAAGACCGCCCGGAAGTGGGGGTTCCCTATTCTAAAGTAATACAGTTTAAGCTTGGTTCACGAAAGTCAGTTTACCGACAAGATGAAACAATAACGTTAGATCTAGCGCTACTCAATACATCTGGAGATCCCCTCTTCATACAGAAACCAGAACTTCCGTTCCTCTCCTTCAGAGTGGTCAGAGATGGTGGCAGCCCTGTCGAAACTCATCCGTATGCAACTGTCTTGGGCGGTGTCACACCCGCCTCGTTCCGGTATCTTGCTGGATCGGGCCTGCTCACGACCTCGCTTCACGTCCTTATCGGGTGTAACTCGAAACGGCTTTCTGAATTTCAGAAAGCGCAACGTGAAATGGTGACGCAAAGTCATCTAGATGAAAGGCTTTATGACCGGCTGTTGTTTGAAAGGGACCTGTTCACCAGTTGGGGTGACGGGTGTTTAGCTTCTATAGAACCTGGCACCTACACGTTCAGTGCTGAGATAACGAACGAGTGTGTAGTCAAATCTGATTGTGAACCTTTAATAAAGACAGCTATCGGTACGATTGAAAGTCAGCCCCTGAAAATTCGGATTCAAGACCGAAGGTAAGAACTGGCGTCACGCCTGCGATATCACGATCACCAGTCCGTGTAGCGCGGGGTCGGCCGGGTGTGATGGGTTGGACATATTCGTTACAACAACTTCAACGAGAACACGGGTCTCTTTTTGAATAGAGTTTAACCACTTCGTGAGCATTTCGAGTCTCCGGGCGCGATCACTATCAAACGCGGACCAGGCAGCGTAACTCCTAATCACGACTGCGCGTGGTCAGGGCGGAGGACAAGATTCGTTCTTCGCCCGTTCATTTTTTGTAAACGAATACCAGCTACGCTTTCCGGGGGCGGGCTTGTCGGCGCCGTTAGCCTAGTGAAGCAACATGTTTGATAATAGGATCGTGAGCCAATCGAAGTTTACTCAATATCCGAAAGCTGATCGAAATTCGGAGCTTCAACAATTGAGTATCGCGGCATTTAGTTCCGCGCTACTCGTTGATCGATTTGTGTTTCGTTCTGAGCAGAACATTGACGCTGGTGTTGATGGGTCGATCGAGCTGAAGGCTGATGAGCGTTATCTCAACTTACGCGCGCAAGTTCAACTCAAAGGAACCGATTCTACTGACACTAACCGAGATGGAAGTATTTCGGTGCCGGTGAAAGTATCGAGTCTTCGTTATTTATTAAACGGTTCATCTCCTATCTATGTTCTTTTCGTCGCTCCTCGAAACGAATTGAGGTATGCGTGGGCCCGCGACGAGCAAAAAAGGCTCGCGGACAAGAATTCCAATTGGGAAGAACAGGAACAAGTCTCTATTAAATTCACCAGTGTCTTGGATACGCCAGGTCTTGAGGAGATTTATGAACGCGTTCTTGAGGAAGCGCAACTACAGGCTCGGGTCGCGGATGTTTTGTCTGCTGCAAGTAGTTTAGATTCCGTCGCCATAAATATTGATAGGGCTACCTTGGAGGTAACGGACGCTGAAAAGGCTAAACAGATTCTACTAGAGAGTGGCACATTGATCGTGACCGCCGGTTATCCCGAGAGGGTTGAGAGATTGGCGGGTTTGCTTGATCCTCAGACTGCCCGGCTGTCCCGTATTCTATTGGTGCGCGCCTATGCTGAACATGTTTCAGGTCGATATGTAAGCGCACTCGCATTCCTTCGTGAAGCGCAGGCCAATGTGCGCGATCTCTCCGCGGATGACCAGCAGTTTCTTGAGTTCATGAAAGATGCGTGCGACTACCAGATGGGCCAGCTTAGTTTGGCGGAATTCGCAGCTAGGATCGCACTCCATCAGTCGAATACTAATAGTCGCTTTGGTCTTTCCTATCGGATAAACCAACTCCGTCAGGAAATGTTGTCATCCAGAGATATCAATGTTCGTCAACAAAGGTTGGACGAGTTGCGTTCGGTGTTAGCTGAGATTATTGAAGCTGACAACAACTCGACGGTTTTTAAGCTCTATGCGCGGGCAATTTGTCTTGAGGCTGAAGGTCAGGAGTTAACGCTTCGGTTCTCGCTCGAGTCCAATGAGGCCGCGATCAAGTGGCGCTTGGGGAGGCCGGATACTTTACCTGCCCTTGCTCAGGACTATGTTGAGAGGTTTAGGACCTGGGAAGAGTCAGTCCAAAATTTAGAAAAAGAAGTGCGCACAGTGGGGCACGCTTTGGTGCTCTCAGACACGATTTTGATTAGATTAAGTGTGACATATTTTTCCTTATTGCATCAGCACCGTCTTGGTCGCATGCTTGGACTCGAAGTTACGGTGCGCGAGGAAAACTTTCAGCCCTTGATCGATCAGTTGAACGCCGTAATTCAAACGGCGATGGCCGCGAATCGTTATGAGACGGAGCTTCGTGCACGAATGCTTTTAGCTGATTACTTGGAGCTCATCGGGCGAAAACCGGAAGCATTGAGCCTCGCACAAGAAGTTAAAGTTAAGGCCGCAGCGCTGAATTATGCAATTCCGCTGGCAAGGGCAGAAGAGCATCTCGCGGGCAAGGGGCCGTTAAGTGCTTCCGACTCGGTTATGGCGCCGAGAAGCGAAGAAGATAAGATCGTCGACAATGCAGGTAGGACTGATGAGACTGTGAGGGCTTACGCGCTCCAAGGTCTTAGTCTCTATGACCTGCCGAATGACCGTTTGCCCGCATTAGAGCGCGAGTACTTTTCCTTGCGCGATGCAGCAACGGACAGGCTGAATTGGTGTCGACATCTGGATAGGCTCTGCGATGATCGGCATATGCGAAGTCAATCGACTATGTACAAACGTGATCCGGACCGGATCTGTGTGTGTCTGCTGCACGGCTTTCGATCACACGTGCCGAATCCAGAATGGGGAATCATCAGTGCAGCCTTTAAGAAGGCGTACTGCGAATCATGCAAAGACCGCAGTCCGCTTCAGAGTCTTACTTAGGTGGGACGTCCGGTGCGGCTGTATTGCCAAGCATCTTCATTATCAAACGCCGCGTCGATTCCGAACTCATGAACCGATTGAATCAGGACGCATAGATTGTGGCAGAGGACTTTGCAGAGAGCCTCGTTGATTTGGGCGGTCAGGCTCTTGCTGCGAAGTCTTTGCCCAACTTTGCCTTGATCATGCTGAAGGTGGTTTCGACATTGGAGCGTTTATGGTAATGCTCGAGGAATTCCTCTCGATGCAGGTTGTACGCGTCTCCTACGGTTTTGCAAAAGACGCTTGCGACACAGGCCAATTTCTTCTGCGAAGTAGTTCGCACTGCGTTTCGATCGTCAAGAGCGGATGCCTTAGCAAACCCAAGTGCACGGGAACAAGGAGCAGCCGGGAACGCCTATCGATTGCTGAAGGAGTGGAGAATTCCGCCGGGTGAGCAGACCGACGGTGCTTTCAACGGCGAGTTTCTTAACACTTGGTTGAAAGATGTGCGGGCGGAGTGCGAGGAATCTGGACATTACAAAATCGCAATGCAGCAAGTAGGTTCCGTGTTGTTTTACGCGCCATCTGATCCTGATGGCTTATGGTTACATCGGTCCGCGGCGGAAGTATTGAATGCTAAAGGGGCGGACGACCTACGTCTTCGCTTTCACACCGAAATCGTAAATTCAAGAGGTGTCTATTTCGTCGATCCGGAAGGCAAAGGAGAACGAGCCTTGGCAGAGAGCTGGCGCCAAAAGGCTAATCAGATTGAATTAGCCGGTTTTCCGCGGCTGGCCACGACCTTACGGGAAGTGGCTGACAGATATGACCGTGAGGCGGAATTCATCATCGCGAGACGAGGGCTCGAACAATAACAAATATTTTGCGGTGGAACTGTTTGATTATCCAGCCTCTTGAGCAAGTGGGGTGGTCGAAGCCTGTCCTAGCGGTGTGTTTGATGGCCCTCATCCTTTTGAGCGATTTTGGTGGCGGGTCAATCGGATACAGATTCTCGAAGGTCAAGCTCGCTCGTAGTCACTTTTGAGGCAGAAACGCCGGATGCCTCATAAATCCCTCCATAATCCCTTTTTTGAGGCAAAGCCGTAAGATGGCATGGGATTATTTGCCTTCAGAGTTTTGTTCGCGGGCCATTGTGACGAGTCGGGTAAAATGGCGCGATGACTTCGGGTTCGATCCCGCCGTGTAGCCGGAGGATGTGAACTGCTGCTGCTGATCCTGTCGGACGGACTAGTCCACTCTCATCGGCATTATGATTGCAAAAAAGCGAAGTTCGGTTTCGTCAGTGACCGGACGAAATTCGGCTTGGCTGTTTGCGTCCTTGAAGCTGAAAGACCTTCTTTGGAGTTGATGACGTTCAGGAAATCCTGGATGTATTGCGCATTGAATCCGATTCTGAGCGCGTCTCCGTTTAGCTTCGAAGCTATGACCTCGAGTCCTTTGCCTTCATCCGGCGACTGTGCGGTGATGGTTGTTTGCTCTTTGGTAACGTTAAGCGTAACGGCTTGAGAGCGATCGTCTGCCATTAGGGCTACTCGAAGCCGCTGGCCAATTTAAGCAATTCGGAAAGCGTTTTCTTTGGAATCAGCACGTCAAGCGCTTCGTCAGTGGCTGATCGAATACCGTTCTTGGTTTCGATCAAAGCAAGCCGGTGCCCATCGGTAGTAATGACTTTAGTGGCCTCTTTGGTGATCTCGAACTTTGCTCCGGAGAGTGTGTAACGGCCCTCCTCCTGCGTGATGGGAAGGGAACCAAAAACGGGGTCAGGCCTGCGATCTTTGCGATTTCGGATTCGGATAGTACGGCTTTTAGCGTGCCTGCTTTGGAGCGGCAACGATTGAGATTCGCACAAAACGCAGGCCTGACCCCAGTTTCATTCTTCCGACGGCGGTAACGGGTACGAATTATGGCGGGGTCTCAAGCTACGTCAGCAACATCACGTACCGGGCGTTTGGCGGGTCAAAGCAAATTAGTTATACCGATGGCCGGACACTTTCTTTGCAGTACGACAATCGCATGAGAGTATCGCGCTGGGATATGCCGGGTGTGATGGGTTGGAGCTATTCGTACAATAACTTCAGCGAGAACACAGGCCGCATGACCTATGCTAAAGAACCTCTACGATCCGACATTGGATCGCGCATATGATTACGACAATGTGGGCAGGTTGATCGAGGCGCGTACCGGCTCGGAGGCGCGTGGGCAGCTGATTGGACAGGGTGGCACGCAGGACGGTCCGTACGCGCACTCTTACCGCTACGATCAAATGGGTAAATTGGCTCCCCAAAACCAAGACCGGGTCAGGTCTGATGCGATTTTGCGATTTGCCTGCCCCAACCGAAGATTTCCAATCAATACGAGTAAGTAGGGGCCGGTCGCGTTTGGCGGCAATGGTCGGGTCGGCGACCTTGCGCATGGGAACTCTTCGCTTCCTACCAAAGAAGCTTGCAATTACCGCACAAATCAGCGAATATGTGCGCTTGATTTTCAAACCCGGCCCATTCGTGTGCTTGGACGCTTTGAACGCGAAGGGCCATAGTCAACTTTTCAATCATTCAGTGGAGAAATAAGAGATATGCCGCCAGAATTAATGATCGAGAATGCTCCGGCTTCCTCTGCGCCGCCATCCAGGTTGGATCAGAAACTTCATCAGATCCTCTACAAGCCTGAGGTGCGCACCACCCTCGAAGTGAAGCCTGAGTTGGAGGTTCTGCCGGAACCGGTGTACCCGATTCATCCCGATCCCCAGCCGATGTCTAAGTCGGAATACCAGAAGTTAAACGCCATCCGTACCTGGAAAACCTGGGGCTCTCCTTATTTCAAATCGCGCTGGTACAAAAACGACCTGCGGCCGATCATTCCTTATCTGTTCACTGAGTGGAAGTGCAATCTGGATTGTCACTACTGCTGGTCTTACAACAACAAAGTCAAAGGCATGACCGAAGACACCGCCAAGCGCTCGATCGACTGGCTGCATTCGATTGGTTCGCGGGTGTTGGCGTTGATGGGTGGCGAGCCGCTGCTGCGGCCAAAGTTCATTCATAAGATCGTCGACTACAGCGCGAAGAAAAACATCTTCGTCTACCTGCCGACGAACGGCCGTTTGATGAAACCGGAAGTGATCGATCGCCTGGGCGATGCTGGTATTGCCACCGTTAACCTCGCCGTCGATTCAGTTAAGGATCGAAAGTCTCTGCCCAAGGCGCTGGATCCGATTCGGCCTTACTTTGAATATCTGGTGAAGCGGCAACATCACTATGGCTATACGGTGATGTTCAATATCAATATTTGCCGTAACAACATGGATGACGTGAAAGAGTTGACCGAGATTGCTCACGACGCCGGCATTGCCACGGACTATCACATTAACGAAACGCCGATGATGGAGCAGGACCACTTCAAGCATCTCGACGAGAACGTTACGTATTTGACGCCGGATGATTGGTCAAAGGTCGACGACTTGCTTGACTATCTGGATGATAAGCGCCACAACGAAGGCTACAAGATGGTCAACCAGAGCAAGCACATGCAGGAGATGAAACAGCTCATGCGTGGAGCAGTACCGCCCTGGAAATGCCGCGCGGGTCAGAACTCTCTGATCATTCGCACGGACGGAACACTGGCGCCGTGCTTCCCGATGTATTCAGCCACGCACGACTGGGGCACGATCGAGAATCCGAAATTCGATAACGCCCAGCTGGACGAGATGAAGAAGGAGTGCTCGACCCACTGTCTGTCGACCTGCAACTACATCCTGGCCTACTGCTATGACACCAAGCGCGTTTTGAAGTGGGTGGCAAAGCAAGCCATGCATGGCTTCAAGGGATCGTCTGATACGATTCAGTAGTGCGGTTGTTAGCGAAAAGATAAGGCCCGCAAAGTCGCGGGCCTTATTTCTTTGTAGCCGCAAATCGTTAGTGTCCCGTGCGGCCGCATCAATATATATTCTATTTCACAGGGCCCCATACCAGTTTGCCCGTCTTATCAATATATCCCCAGAACAAACCGTCTTTAGTCAACGTGTCGATACGGGCGAGGCCGCCTGAGAATGACGACGTGTAAGTGAAGTTTCCAGTGATGACGGTCTTGCCCGTCTTGTCTATGAAGTAGGACTGGTCGCACTTTCCAACCGCTGCGACCCCTTCGCTGAATGGTGCGGCCGAATTGAATACTGCCGGGATGACAATCTTCCCGGTCTTGTCGACGTAGCCGTACATCATAGTCGAACCGGATCGGTTGCCGGCAGCATCGGCCGGACACCAAATTGTATCGGCACTGAGCACTTTAACCGGCGCCAAACCCTCGCTGAAGTTCTCGGCGTCTTCGAACTGCGGTTTGACCAAGAGTCTTCCGGTCCGATCCATGAAGCCCCATTTGCCTCGAATTGAGATCGGCGCCAGGCCTTCCGAGAAAGAATTGCTCTTGGGCCCATAATCCGCGGGCGTGGCAATCTTTTTTCCGGTGCGATCAAAATAGCTAAGAGTTCCTTTCCAAAGCACGCCCACTACGCCTTCATGAAATCCCAGGGTCACATCCAACGGCACGTCGAATACGAACTTTCCCTGATGATCTATGAAACCACCGTGGTCGCCATCTGCAACGCCGGCCAATCCTTCGCTGAAGTCTTCAGCGTGCGTGAACTTTAAAGGAATGACGAGCTTGCCGGTCTTGTCGACGTAGCCCCACTTGCCCGGATTGGAGATTAACCCCAGATTGGGAATTCGTTTTTCGCCGATATTGACCGCAGCCACGCCTTCGGAGAAATCATGGACGAGATCGAACTGCGGCGTCATGGCGATGCGGCCGGTGGCGTCGATAAAAAGTTTCTTACCCTTGGCCGTTACGAGAGCGAGGCCTTCATGAAAGTTGCTGGCGCTGTCGAATTGGAGAGGAATGACGATCTCTCCGGTGGAATCGATAAAGCCCCACTGGTTGTCCTTTTCGACGGGAAAGAGGGCCTTCGGGGCCTGAGCTTGCGAATGCCCAATCGACAACAGCCAGCTTAGGCACAATGCCAGAAGGATCGGGCTCAGATGTTGAAGTATATTTGTACGTCCTTTCATTAGCAGCAATCAGCCCAACCGGCATCAGTTTTTAACGGTGCCGTCTCAATCTTCTTGGCGTTTCTCATTAGCACCGTGGCTTTAGCACGGCGATTGTTGGTTATTTCGGAATCGAAACCGCGGTCAAGTGTAGTGCGACGCAGTCAGGCATGTTGAGTCTTTAACCCGCTCGCTACTGCTCCCGGTTCTGTAACGGCTTAACTCAGATCGTCTGACGCCCATCAATAAGTTCCGGACTAATGCGATAAAGCGCGATGTCGACCGCCCGGCCCCAGGTGTCCAGTTGGGTGGCGCTGATTGCCGGAGTCAGTGAAGGGTTGCGGTCAGTAATAAGTTTCATCGCCCGCTGCATCTCTTCTTTCCCGGTTATCTGCTCAGCCTGACCGATCACCATTACACTGCGCCAGTGTGTGCTGTCAGTTATTTCTTCAACCTGTAAACAGACTTGCGGATTGGCCTCGATGAATTGTGTCTTCATGCCTTCCGTCGTAAAGAAGTAAAGCTCCTTGCCATCGTAGGCATAGTTCATGGGCACGACATAGGGCCGATTGTTCCGCGCAAAACCCAGATGGCCAAAGCTTTCCCGTTGGAGCAGCGCGTACATTTCGGCGGGCGCCATGTCTTCAACTTTTAGCATCTACAATTACTCCTTTAGGAACCAGTGGCAGCGATCTCAGTCGCACGCCGGTGGCATTGTAAATCGCATTACCGACCGCCGCTGCGAGACCTACAATCGGAGTTTCACCGGCGCCGGCCGAAGGAATGTCTTTACGATCCACCAGCACTACTTCAATCGTTGGCATATCGATGAAGCGCGGGACCCGATAGCTGGAGAATTTTGGGTTGAGGATCTTTCCCCCCTCAAACTGAATTGACTCGAACAAGGCGCCTCCAATCGCCATGGTGATGGCGCCTTCAATTTGGTTCTTCAAGTGGAGCGGGTTGACGACGGCGCCGCAATCAAAGGCTTCAACCACGCGCACAATTCGCACTTTCGAGGCGCTTTTGTCCGCGTCTTTACCCGCAGGTTTCTCGATGGCAATTTCTGCGCAGGTTGCAAGGTAGCCGTTCTTCTCGAATCCGCAAGCGATACCGACTCCGCGGCCGGGTTTGGTCTGTCCCCAGCCGAAACCTTTCGCCGCCGCTTCCAGAACCGTTCGCATCCTCTCGTCCTTGATGTTCTTAAGGCGAAAGGTTAGCGGATCGATGTTGAGCGAGTGCGCCAGTTCATCAATGTGAGTCTCGCGCGCAAAGTGATTCGCCGTCGCGGCCAGCCCGCGATACGAACCCTGTCGCAAAGGCGAGTTTGCCGGATGAAACTGAATGTCGGTATTGGGGATGTCATATTTGATCTGGATACCTGAAGCGCCGGAGTTGTAGTTATGAAACTCCCATGCCGTGATTGTTCCATCATTCCTGACGCCACTTTTGATATCGATGACTCCTGCGGGCCGGAAATAAGCCCAGGTGAATTCTTCTTCGCGGGTCCAGACAAGCTTGACGGGTTTTCCGGCCGCGCGCGCCAGACGCGCCGCTTCAATCGCGCACTCGCCGGTGTGCTTGCCGCCATAACCGGAACCAGTGTCTGGAACGATCACGCGAATCTTGTCTTCCGCAAGATGAAAAGCCTCTGCCAATTCAGCGCGGACTCCAAACGGCCGTTGAGTACCAGTCCAGACCGTAAGTTTATCGCCATTCCATTCCGCGACCGCGGCCCTTGGCTCGAGCGGAGCATGTGCGATGTACGCTACGGTGTAGGTTTGTTCCAGCTTCTTGTCAGCGGCCGCCAGGCCATCAGCTATCGAGCCCTGCGGGCGCGCACCGCCTCCGCCACCTTCACCACCACCTCGCCTTTCCGTTGCCGGCTTTCGCAAGACATCGAATAGTTCAGCATTCGAAGGCTGACCCGGTGACTTCCAATCGAGCGCAATCGCGCCGGCGGCCCTGGCGGCAGTTTGCGCGTCGCCAGCGACAACGCCAATAAAGTTACCGTCATGCACAACCTTAACGCCGGGCATTGCTTCAGCAGCTTTCGTGTCGGAAGTAATCAGAGTCGCACTAAAAGTTGCAGGGCGAATGACCTTTCCGTACAGAATCCCTTCACGTCTGATGTCTGAGGTGTATTTGTGCTTTCCGGTGACGAACTCACTGGCATCGATCTTCGTGACCGAGGTACCGGCGATGGTCCAGTCTTTCGGCTCGGTCGTGACGATGTTTTCGGGGATGACCTTGACGAGTTTTTGGCCTTTCGCAACTTCGGCCAATGACAGTGACTTTGATTTGTCGTGATTGACGAATCGAGCATCGACGATCTTCACCGAAGCAGGTTCGACATTTAGTTGACGCGCAGCCAGATCGATTAGCGTTTCGCGCGCCGCCGCCGCGGCCTTGCGGAGTTGCGGCGCCATGGTCGGAGTCGTGCGACTGCCAAATGTCCCCATGTCGAAAGGCGTAAGGTCGGTATCGCCCATGATTAGACGCACGGTTGAAATTGGAACGTGCAGTTCTTCGGCGACCGCTTGCGCCAGGGACGTGCGGATGTTCTGGCCCATCTCGACTTTGCCGGTAAAGACAGTTACAGCGCCGTCCTCGTCGATGTGAATCCACGCGCCGATATCGTTTGGTAGCTGTTCGCGTCCACCACCACGTCCAGACTCGCCCTGACCGCGCTGTTGTCCGAGCGCGCGACTGATCGGAACGATGAAGACGATTCCCGCTCCAAAAGCTTTGATGAAATCGCGGCGATGGAAATGAAACTTGTAACCTGGCGACTCGAAGAGTTCGTAGCGCTCTGTTTCGATGGCCTCAATTCCGTCGACTTCGTCGATCATTTCGACACCTCCCCGGCTGTGCCTGACGCAATTTGGATGGCATCAATGATTCGCTGATAGGTACCGCACCGGCAAATGTTCCCGTTCATTCCGGCGATGATTTCTTCTCGACTTGGTCGCGGAGTCCTGGTAAGCAGCGACGCGCCCGACATGATCATTCCCGAAGTGCAGTAAGCGCACTGCATCGCATCGGCTTTAATGAAAGCTTCCTGTAGAGGATGCAGGCGGCCATCTTTCTCGAGACCCTCGATGGTCGTGATCAGTTTGCCCGCGGCGCGCCCGACCTGCGTAATGCAGGATCGCGTCGCTTGCCCGTCAAGCAGCACCGTGCACGCGCCGCATTGTCCTTCGCCACAGCCGTACTTGCTGCCGGTCAGGTTCAGATCGTTACGCAGCACGCTGAGCAGACTCGTGGCGGAATCCACATCGGTGATCATTTTCTTGCCGTTCACATTGAGCGTGGTGACTCTGCCCATTGGTACCTCCAGCGTTGGCGACGTTCGAAAACCGTGTTTGGTTGGAAGATAAGTATAACGCCGACTTTGCGTGTTTGCGAAAATGGTGGTTAAACCCCGGGCACAAAGAGGGTCGCTATCCTCCCATGGAAATAGACTTTGAACTCTTCGGAGAAATTACCAATGCTGAAACGATCGCGATTGGTCTCTCGATTCGAGAGTTGCAAGAGTTGCGAGCCCGCTTTGGACATGGACGTTGGCGAAAGCGAAAAGGGGTTGCCAACGTGCGTCTCCGTGGTGATACGATACGTCTCGCCGAAGTTCACTGGTACGAAGCTCACGGGATTGGTAAAGTAAGAATGAAAATCAAGCGTTATTTGGATTGAAGCTATGAAATCCGAGAGCTCACAACCGCGTTTCGCAGTTTGCATCAATAACACGGCCTACCCTGATGATCTGAAAATGAGAACCATCTATCAGGTCCTTCCGGATGAGTCAGCTGCAAGAAGCAACCACATCCGAGTTGTAGATGAGACGGGCGAAGACTATCTGTATCCAGTCGAACTCTTTGTCATTATCGACGTGCCTGCTGAAGCGCAGAAAGCTTTCATGCAAGCAGTCTCTCCCTGAAAATGAATCAGCAATCCGATAAGGACCACGATCCAGAGATGCTGGAGGAATATGACTTCAGCAGAGGCGTGTGGGGCAAGTACGCGGCCCGTTTTGCGGAGGGTGCCAAGGTGGTCGTGCTTGATCCGGATGTAGCTGAGGTGTTCACAGATTGCGAGTGAGTCGTTGATGAGTTTATCGGCCTGATCTGATCCTATATATAATGTAAGTACTCTTCAACCGCCGCCATTTTCATCCAAAGGAGAACTACGTGCGTCAACAATGTTTCCTAACTCGAAGCGCCGCCGCTGTCATCGCTCTTGCGTTCATCACGCTAAACGCATCCGCGCAGACTCAGCTCTCTTCTGACCTGATCGAGAAAATCGACAAGGTTGCTAACGACACTCTGGCAAAGACGGGAGTCCCAAGTGCTTCGATCGCCATCGTGAAGGACGGACAGATCGTCTATACGAAGGCCTATGGCGATGCGCGACTTGATCCGAAAACTCCGGCGACGCCGCAGATGCGTTACAGCATCGGCTCGATCAGCAAACAGTTCACGGCTTTTGCCATTCTTCTTTTGCAGGAGCAGGGCAAGCTTTCGTTGGATGATAAGGTCGCGAAGTTCATTCCCGATCTAACTCGGGCCAACGAAGTGACGATTCGGCAATTGCTTTCGCACACCTCCGGGTATCAGGACTTCTGGCCGCAGGATTATGTGATGCCGATGATGATGCAGCCCACAACCGCACAAAAAATCCTCGACATGTGGGCACGCAAGCCGCTCGATTTCGATCCGGGAACGAAGTGGCAATACAGCAACACGAACTATGTGATCGCGGGTGTAATCATTGAAAAGGTCGCGCGCATGCCACTGCTCCGGTTTCTGCAGGAGAAGGTATTCACGCCTCTGGGAATGACCAGCGTGAGCGATACCGATCAGGCAAAACTTGGCGACACTGATCCGGCTGGCTATCTGCGCTATGCCCTGGGACCCCTGCGCCCGGCGCCGAAAGAAGGCAAGGGCTGGATGTTCGCAGCCGGTGAGTTGGCCATGCCGGCGGCGGATCTGGCGAAGTGGGACATCTCGATCATGGATCAGAAGCTGTTGAAGCCGTCGTCCTACCGCGAGTTTGGCACCGACGTGTTACTCAAGAATGGTTTGAGCACGCACTACGGTCTGGGTGTCGACGTTAACACGCAGGCTGGTCATCGCGCGTTGTCACACGGCGGCGAGGTCTCAGGCTTCACCGCCCAGAACACAGTCTTTCCCGACGACCGCGCGGCAGTGGTCGTGCTCACCAATCAGGATGCCGCCAGCGCATCCGGCGCTATAGCCAGTGGGATCGCTCCTTTGTTGTTTGCGACCAATGATCCCCAGACGCCGGCGAAACTCGAACAGGCAAAGAAGATCTTCGAAGGCCTTCAGCACGGCACAGTCGATCGTTCGATCTTCACCGACAACGCCAACAGTTATTTCAGCGAGCCGGCATTGAAGGATTTTGCGAACGGCCTCGGACCTCTGGGGACGCCCCAGTCGTTCGTGCAATCATCTCAGGGTCTGCGCGGCGGGATGACGCTACGCATCTACGTGATCAGATTTCCACAGAAGACACTACGGGCATGGACGTATGAAATGCCGGATGGGAAGTTGGAGCAGTATCAGATTGCAGCGGTGAATTAATGACGACTCACACATACCAACGGCGCATAAGGCATTAAAGTGATTAGCCCAGGGAGTCGTTATGACAAATCGGACCAGCTATGAGATCGGCCTCCTGATCGTCCACCCCCTAAAAACTGAGTGGGGCCTAGGCCGCATACTAGAGATCGATGGCTCAAAGATCACCGTCTACTTTCGCGATCTGCGTGGTGATACTCCCGACGCGGCCAAGCGGATCATAGACACGCGGTTCGTTTCTCTTGATCGCGCCGACAGTCAATCCGACCCTTTGCTCGATAATTTGCCGCCCTACATCAACGGCAAGTTTCAGCGACCACTAAAGAATCGCGTTACACTTGAGGAAGGGATCGACCAGTTTCGTAGACACTTCCCTCTCCTTTTTGACGATCCAGACTACATTGACGTGCTTTGCGCCAACGTCGGAGAGCGCACGTACAAGTGGGCGGCCCATGAGCAGTTTCAGCAAACACTGGGTGTCGACGAGTTTGAAAGACTACTCCGCAGCGAAATGATCGAAGAGCTGCGTCGGCGCGCCCTCGCCGTTGAAGGTCGAATAAACCTATTGGCTGTGTTCGAGAAGGCGGCGTTCCGCGACGGCTTGCGGAATGATGCCGCCGCTAAGAAGTATTTTGAGGCGTTGCTCAGAATCCTTAAGGCACCTGACAAGGCACCTGACATTGACCCCGGTTTGTTTGAGGCTTACCTGAACACCGTGGCAAGTCTTCCGGCCGAGGAGGCCAAGACATCTCCTGCCAAATGGACCGTCGCTACTGTGCTTCCTTTTATCGCGCAGCCAAAACGCTTTATGTTTCTCAAGCCCGTGGTCACTCAAGACTGCGCTGCACGTCTCACATTCGAACTCCATTACCGTCCTGAGCTTAACTGGATGACGTACGCCAAGCTTCTTGAGATGTCGCATTATCTCCTACACGTCCTACGACCGCACGGAGCCCGCGACTTCATCGACGTTCAATCCTTCATCTGGCTGATCGGGGCAGGCTGGAAAGACTGAAAGAGAGATCTGCAAAAGGAGTCCAGGCGGTCGCGATCTTGTTAATGTCTAGGTCCTGCATTTACTATTACGCATGATAAACCTTAAGGACCGCGATGAGAACAGTTTCTTCTTCCAACGCTTTATTCACTGCAGCTTTGAGCTTGTCGGCGTACGTCGAGATGATTTCAGAGTTTTCTGCAAATGTGTAAGGCGTATCGGTGTAAATTAGATTGACGCGATCCTGGATTGGCGAGCCCGCTTCAGAGAGATAACTACCATCGAGACCTTGGATAATAGTGCAGCCGCCAAAGGTATAAGTGAATTCCTGAGTCAGCTCGTCAAGCAGAAGGTAATAGGCAGCTCGTGGGAGGTCAGGCAAGTAGACTTCAACTCTTGCTCTTTCTAACAGCGGCAATAAACCTCTCCTTTCGCTTGTCGAACTCTTTGGTCCGCTTGAGCGACTCCTTCGCTGAGAGTTTGATTCGCGGCGGACGTTCGATCTTGAGTTCCTTTAGTTCCTTCAATCTTCTTGCCATCTATGTCTCCCCAGCCATTAATTCTTTCGCGATTATCATCGAAGAGTCCTGTCGCATCAAGGGATCGCAGTAAGTGCGGAGCCCTCCCTAACGATCGGCCTACTCGCCCCGCTTCGCGCTCAGGGCGGACGGGACGTCCGCGCTCCCAGCACAAACAGACCCATTTTGTGACGAACGTCACATTCCGCGCTAAAAAACCTCTCCCCAATGACAAACCGATGACAATAGAACCCCCGCTTTTCTTAGAATACTTCGCGTGATAGACCAATTGGTCATCCTCAATCTGCGACACGAGGCCCGGGCTAAGATGCCTGCCGTGCTTAATGGCCTCGAGTGGCAGACTTGCCTGCGCAGAATTCTCTTTCTGAATCGATCCGAAAACAGTGCTCTGATCAAAGCTGCTGAGAACGAATCGGCGGTCCCGGGAAGCATCGAGATCTATCGCGGCCACGAAGCATATGGTTTCCTGCTCGAAGTGATTTGTGGTCTGAATTCTCCGCTGCTCGGCGAGACGGCAGTGATGGGCCAGTTCAAGGAGTTCTGCTCGGATGCAAGGTTCCTCGACACGCCCTGGGGCTGGTTCCTGCGTCAGTTCACTAACAATCTTTCGGCCGACGCCAAGCGTGTACGACGCGAACATCTACAGGGGCTTGGAAGTCAGTCTTACGGCAGCCTGGTACGTCAGCACGTCAAGGGCATGCCGACGGTGGCGATCCTGGGAGCCGGCAAGTTGGCGCGCGAGATTTTGCCCTGGCTGATTGGTAAGACTAGCGCGCGTTTGTTCTATCGCAACTGGCAGCATGCAAAAGATCTCTTGAACGAATATCCCGAGCTACAGCTCGATCGATATGCCAACGACGACGCGGGTTGGCAACAAGAGGAAACGGGACTGGTGATAGCAGCTCCATTGAAGGCGTCCCAGGTTGAAGACTGGGCCCGCTTGCAGAGCACGACCTTTTCGAAGTGTCTGGATCTTCGCGGAGACGCTGCAACCGATCGGATCTCGCTGCCTATCCCGGTGATCAAGTTGTCTGAACTTTTCGAAGCGCTCCGCAGTGAGCGGCAAAGATTGGAAGGCCGGGTCGAGGCAGCGCGGGAGGCCACCCAACAGTTAGTCCATCGTCAGACGCATCAAGCCCAGTTCCGGCCATTTGGATGGGAAGACTTATGCGCGTGACGATAGCGTCGCGCCGCAGCGATTTAGCTCGCATCCAGGCCTACCAGGTTGGTGAAGCCCTCCAAACCGCGGACCCAAAAATCGAAATCAATTATTCCTTCCACGAATCCCTTGGAGATCGAAATCAAAACGATCCCCTCTGGCAGATGCCTGAGAAGGGAGTCTTCACGCGGGACTTTCGTGAAGGACTCTTGCGCGGCGACTTTGATCTGGTAGTCCACTCCTGGAAAGATCTGGCCATCGAGGAAGATCCGGAAACCGAAATTGCGGCGACGCTGCCTCGAGCAGATGCTCGCGATCTGTTACTGGTGCGCGAAGATCGTTGGAACGAAATTGAGCGCACTGGCGTCATCACCATTCTCACTTCGTCACCGCGACGCGCCTACAATCTGGAATCGTTTTTACGCAATGCTTTGCCGGCAAAGCTACGCGAGTTGAACTTCACGAACGTGCGCGGCAACGTGCCGACACGGATGCGCAAGCTTCTGGAAGAAGACGTCGATGGATTGATTGTCGCTAAGGCTGCTCTCGATCGTTTGCTCGAAGCGAAGCAGAGCGAATTCGTTTCAACTGGGAAAGAATTGCGCCGGGCTTTGTCGCGATGCCGTTGGATGATCCTGCCGTTGGGCGAGAATCCTTCAGCACCGGCACAGGGCGCCCTGGCGATCGAAATTGTTCGCCGGCGCGCCGACCTGCGCGAGCTGGTGGCGCCACTTAGTTGTGCCGACACATTTGCGGCCGTTACCCGCGAGCGTGAGATCCTGCGGGGCTATGGTGGGGGCTGTCATCAGAAGATTGGCGCCACCGTCCTGCGACGCCCGTTCGGCGAGATCACATTTTTGCGGGGCTTGACTGATGACAAGCAGGTTCTCGAGAGCCGTACGCTGTGCTCCTTACGGCCACGACCGCCGAAGATTTCCAGAGAGCAATTGTGGCCGCTGACTTCGTCCGACACTGATTGGTTTAGTCGCAAGCCGATTCCATTCAAACCTGTTGATGAGACGCCCGCGCTCTGGATTGCTAAAGCCGATGCTTTGCCCGATGATTGGTGTCCCGCCGCCGGGCAAATAGTTTGGTCGAGCGGCATACAGACGTGGAAAAACCTGGCCCGCCGCAGGGTCTGGGTGCACGGTTCGGCTGAGAGTCTGGGCGAGCACGAGCTGCCGGAAATCGAGACGCTGGTTGGCCGGGATTTGAGTTGGCTTAAGTTAACCCACGCCGCGGGCTATGATGATGGAAAGATCCCAACGCTTGCGACTTACCGGCTCGAGCCAAAAGATAGACATCCGGATCTCGCAGGCCGGAAGTATTTCTTTTGGAAGAGTGGCTCAATGTTTGAGTATGCACTGGCGACTAATTCCTGGATAAAACCAATGACTCACTTTTGCGGTCCCGGCAATACTCAGCGCATCCTGGAAAAGAATGGAATCGAAGCGCATGTCTTTCTCGATCATGCGCACTGGTTAAGAGAGATGTCGGAATGAGTAAGCAGGATCCGGTCGCTACCACCACCCCACGCGGGCTGCCCGCGCGGGAACCCCGGTCCGCTCCCGGTTCTAACTCCGGGCAATGGGTGAAGGAGATGTCTTTGTGATGAAGCGACTGATGCGCCTCAGAGGTTCGCAACACCTGCGTGACTTGTGCGCTGAGACTGATTTCAATCGCGCTCAGTTAATACAGCCATTCTTTGTGGTTGAAGGACTGACGCAGGACGAACCGATTGCCGGGCTGCGCGGTAACGTTCGCCATAGTGTCGCGTCGGCATTGAAGCAGATCGAAAAAGATCTCGCAGATGGCGTCACACAGTTCTTGCTTTTTCCGGTGCCGGCTGAAAAGAAGGATGGAAACTTCTCTCATCGACTGACTCGCGAAATGATCTCTGAGATTCGCCGGCAGTTTGGCAGCAGTCTTTGTCTTTGGATTGACACATGTCTCTGCTCGTACACCACGCACGGACACTGCGCAGTAATGAATGATCGTGGAATTGATCTTGCGGCGACATTGGATGAATTGGCGAACTCCGCGGTCGCTTTTGCGGAGGCCGGCGCGGATGGGATTAGTCCCAGCGACATGATGGATGGCCGCGTCGCCCGGATTCGCGCGGCTCTGGATGAAAATGGTTTCGATCTCGTGCCAATCATGAGTTACAGCACGAAGTTCGCCAGCAACTTCTATGGCCCGTTTCGGAACGCCGCGGATTCAGCGCCGCAGTTCGGCGATCGACGTCATTACCAGCTCGACGTGCGCAACCGGACGGACGCGATTAATGCGAGTGTCCGCTGCGCCGAAGAGGGCGCGGACCTGCTGATGGTCAAACCGGGAATGACTTCACTGGACTTGATCCAGCCAATCAATGAAAAGACCGGTCGCCAGGTTGGCGCCTATCAGGTGAGTGGAGAATACGCGGGCCTGGCGCTACTGGCTGAACAGGGTTTGATTAAGTTCGACGAAGCTCTGTTAGAAACCTGGCATGTCTTCAAACGCGCGGGAGCGCAATACATCATTACCTATGGCGCGCGTTATGCGCGGCGGCTCGGGATTGGCAGATGATTTTGCTCCCTCTCTCTTTGGGAGAGGGCTGGGGAGAGGGAACTACGACGATATCGCGCTAACATCCTGTCCCTAACCCTCTCCCAGAGAGAGAGGGAAAAAAAGAAAGACCAGAATGAATCCTCAACCAACAATGGATACTGATAGTCTCTCGCGCGAATACTTTGAGCGCGCGCTGGGCGTGTCGCCTGGCGGCGTGCACAGCCCGGTGCGATCATTCAAGGGAGTTGGGGGCACGCCCATATTCTTTCGCAGCGCACAGGGTGCCACGATGACGTCCGTTGAAGGACGCGAGTACGTAGATTTCTGCCAGAGCTTCGGTCCATTGATGCTGGGCCATCGCGATCCGGAAGTTGCCGAAGCGGTGCAGAAAGCGATCGAGACAGCGTGGAGCTTTGGCGCCTGCGAACCTTATTCACTTGAGCTGGCAGAATGGATTACGTCGCGGCTGCCCTGGGTCGAGATGCTCCGTTTTGTGTCTTCCGGAACTGAAGCGGTGATGAGCGCTTTGCGAGTCGCTCGGGCCGCGACCGGGCGCAAACGGATTCTCAAGTTCGAAGGTTGCTATCACGGTCATTCAGATTCTTTGTTGGTCAAAGCCGGCAGCGGACTGGCCGGCGCCTCGGCGAGTTCGAGCGCCGGAGTCTCGGCTAACGTTGCCGGCGAAACTTTGGTGGCGCCGCTTGATAATGAAGAGTCGGTGCGCCAAATTTTTGCTAAACACGGGAAAGACATTGCCGCGGTTATTCTTGAGCCTTTACCCGCGAACTTTGGATTGCTCGTTCAGCGTAGAGAGTTCATCGAAGAGACGGCAAGAATCGCGCGGAAGCACGGCGCTCTGGTGATTTTTGATGAAGTGATTTCCGGATTTCGCGTAGCGGTCGGCGGCATGGCGGAAGTGCTGGGCATGCGCCCCGACCTGGTGACTTACGGGAAGGTGATCGGTGGTGGTTTTCCGGTGGCTTGTTATGGCGGCAGAAAAGATCTAATGGAGTTGGTGGCGCCATCGGGGCCCGTCTATCAGGCTGGGACGTTGAGCGCAAACCCGGTGGGGATGCGGGCCGGGCTGGCCACCCTGCAGAAGATCGAACGGGTCGATGCTTATGAGCAACTGGAGAAGAAAACGGCCGGTTTCTGTGATCAGTTAAGCGGCGAAATGGATAAACGCGGCCTTCCGTTTCAGTTGACGCGCACTGCTTCGATCTTCTGGCTGCATGCGCGAACGAACCAGGCGATCAGGCGCATCGATCAAATTCCGCCAGAACATTCGAGCGCGTTTGCGAGAGTCTTTCATGATGCACTGTCGCGCGGTGTCTACCTGGCGCCGAGTGGTTTCGAAGTGAGTTTTATGTCGCTTGCTCACGACGACGAATTGCTGGAACGAGCGCGCGATGCAATTCTCGCCGCAGTTGAATTCTGAAAGACAAAGGGAGGGAATAAGAAGAACCAATTGAGCACTGGAACCAAGCGCAATCGAATCGTAATCGCCCTCGTCGGGCTTTGGGTCGTCTTTACCGTGACCCTGGCCGGGTGGTGGATGGTTTTTGGTTTGCGCCAACTCGATCTATTGAATCGGCTGAATCTCGAAGGCGGGGCAGACTTTCATCGTCATTATCGGATGCTTTTGTGGGAGGGTGGCATCCTGATCGTTTCGTTGATCGGCGGAGGCCTGGCGCTTTTTTATTACGCACGGCGGGAGCAAAAGCGGCATGCTCAGGTGGAAGAGTTCTTTGCTGCTTTCACTCACGATGCCAAGACCGCTTTGGCCAGCTTGCGGTTGCAGGCAGAGAGCCTGCGCGAGGACTTTGCCAATGCCGAGCACAGTCCACTGCTTGATCGATTATTAGGCGACACACTGCGCTTGCAGCTTCAACTGGAGAATTCTCTCTTTCTGGTAAACCTGACGCGCGGCGCCTTCTTTCTAGAGCCGATTGTTTTGAGCGACCGCGTCGACACTCTGCGACATCACTGGCCTGACGTGCTGATTACGCAAAGCGGAGATGGAGTCATCATGGCGGATTCGCGGGCGCTGGAGAGCGTGCTCACCAATCTGGTGCAGAATTCCGTCACGCATGGCCAGGCGACTGAGGTGGATGTTTCGGTGCAGCGCGGCAATGTTGATCGTTTAATCGTGCGGGTGAGCGACAACGGTCACGGTTTTCACGGCGATCCTGGTGGGCTGGGCAAACTGTTTGTGCGGCATACGCGCGGCAGCGGCAGCGGCGTCGGGCTCTACATAGTTCGTCAACTGGTCAGGCGAATGAACGGCACGATCAATTTTGCCGATGGCGGCTCGAGCGGGTTTTTGGCCGAGATGAATTTCCCGAACGCCGATACTTCCAGTTCGGTGCGCGCGGAGCGAGCCAGTTATGAAGCGACTGTTGCTGGTCGAAGATGATCGCTCGCTGGGCGCGACCTTGCAGGAGCGCCTGCTGCGCGAGCAGTACGACGTGGTATGGGTCGAAACCAAGCAGCGGGCTCTGAAGAAACTGCACGAAGGGCTTTGGGATCTGGTGATTCTCGACATCGGCTTGCCGGACGGATCAGGCTTTGAGCTGGCGCGCCACATTAAAGAAACCCTGCCGGCGCCGATTATGTTTATGACGGCGCTAAGCACCGCCGAGCATCGGTTGGAGGGATTCGAAATTGGCGCCGAGGAATTTGTTCCCAAGCCATTTCATTTGCGTGAGTTGCTGCTGCGCGTCAAGCACGTGCTCGACCGTTATCCGGTGCGTCATCAAATCTCGTGCAACGGGCGAGTTATTGAACTGGAGAGCCGGGTGATTGTGCAGCCGGATGGAAGGCGCGAACATCCGGCGGCGCGCGATTTCGATTTGCTGCAGCTATTGATTAGCGGCAGTCCGGCTGTCACGAGCCGCAATCAGATTCTGGATGTGCTTTGGGGAGAGGACAAATTTTTGAATCAGCGCACCATAGACAACATGGTGGTTCGCCTCCGGCAATCGCTGGGCGACACCAACAGCACGTTCATACGTTCGGTGCGGGGGATTGGCTATCAGTGGTGTGGTGATGGGGAATAGGTCTTGTGTCAGAAGCCCGCGCGTCAGCAAGGGCATGGTAGCCTCCGTTACGGTCGGGGCTTCTGACTCATGTTTGGAAATGAAATGACTCTATCCGCAGTCAAAGAGCAAATCGGCAGTGCGCGTTTCCAGGACGCTCTGAACCGGCGTCCGCAAGCGACTCCGCCCATCTGGCTCATGCGCCAGGCGGGCCGTTATCACAACCATTATCAGGCATTGCGGCAGAAGTATTCGTTCATGGATCTGTGCAAACAGCCTGAGCTGGCGGCCGAAGTCGCCCGGGGGCCAGTAATGGATTTTGGTTTCGACGCGGCGATTCTGTTCAGTGATCTCCTGTTTCCGCTGGAAGCTCTGGGAATGGGTTTGGAATACACGGATCATGGACCAGAGCTGGGCTGGAATTTGAATGAGAAGACGCTGGGACAACTGCGTCCAATCGAAGAAGCCTGGCCGCAGCTTTTGTTTCAGGGCGATGCGATGCGGGCGACGCGCGAACGTATTCCTGCCGATCGCAGTCTGATTGGTTTTGTCGGTGGGCCCTGGACACTGTTCGTGTATGCGGTTGAAGGCTCGCATAAGGGCCCGCTGGTTCAATCGAAACGGCTGCTCTCTTTATTCCCCCGATTCTGCGAAACGATGGTGCCGCTGCTGTCGAGGAACATCGAACTCCAATTGGATGGCGGAGCAGAAGTGGTCATGATCTTTGATACGGCGGCCGGTGAATTATCACCAGGCGTTTTCAAAGCCGAAGTTGTTCCTCAACTCCAGTCATTGACTGCGAAGAATGCGTCACGCATAGGTTATTACTCTAAGGGCACCCAGCCGGCTCATTTGCGTGATCCGCTTTTCACTGATGACCGTCTGGCCGGACTGGGAATTGATTCGAGCTGGCAGATAGGCGAAGCCTTAGATCTCTTCCCGCATGGTTTTGTCCAGGGCAACTTTGATCAGGCTTTCTTGTTGTGTGAAAGGAACGAACTGAAGCACCATCTGAATCGCTATCTCGCATCGCTGGCCAATCAGTCAACGCCCGGCTGGATTTGCGGTTTGGGCCACGGCGTTTTGCCGGGCACGCCCGAAGGCAATGTTAGACTTTTTGTTGATACAGTTAGAGAGGTAATGCAGTGACCAATCTTTTTGCCAAGTACGATGTCCCGGCGCCGCGCTACACCAGCTATCCAACGGTCCCTTTTTGGAGCGATTCCCCGAGTCGCGAACAGTGGCTGGGTGCAGTCAGGTCCGAGTGTGCCGACGAGACAAGCAGTTGGTCGCTGTATTTTCATCTCCCGTTTTGCGAAACGCTCTGCACTTTCTGTGCATGCAACACCGTCATCACGCACGATCATGGGCGCGAAGAAACGTATATCAAACTGCTTCACAAGGAATGGCAACTCTATCGCGACGAGGTTCCCGAATTGCGACGGCGGCCGCTGCGGCAGTTGGAGCTGGGCGGTGGCAGTCCTACATTTTTCTCCCCGGACAATCTAAAACGAATCCTCGAGCCGATTTTCGCGGACATTCAGATTGAGACGGACCGGTTTCGAGCTTCGGTTGAAGTTGATCCGCGGCGTACGACTCGCGAACAACTGGTCGCGCTCAATTCGCTCGGCTTCAATCGGATTTCTTTGGGCGTACAGGACTTTGATCCGATAGTGCAAAAACTGGTGAATCGCGAACAGCCACTGGAACAGACAAAGAATGTGACCGATATGGCGCGCGAGCTGGGCTACAACTCAGTTAACTATGATCTGATTTACGGGCTGCCGCGACAGACGCCCGAGAGCTTCAGGCAAACCGTCGAACAAACTGTCGAGTTGAGACCTGACTGTATAGCGGTCTACAGTTTCGCGCGTGTCCCCTGGATCAAACCAGCCCAGCGCAGTTACCAGGACGCAGACTTGCCTGTTGCCGGAGAGAAGCGCGCGCTTTACGAGATCGCGCGCAATCTGCTGGCTGCGGCAGGTTACATCGAAATCGGAATGGATCACTTTGCGCTGCCCGACGACGGGCTGGCCTCAGCTCAACGCAATGGAACGCTGCATCGAAATTTTATGGGTTACACGGAATTGCGGACGCAGGTGCTAATGGGACTTGGGGTCAGCGCGATCTCTGAAACGCCTACGTGCTTTCATCAAAACGAAAAGGCCTTCCCCGTTTATGAGCGCCGCGTGCAGCAGGGCGAGGTGCCCACCTTGCGGGGACATTTATTGTCGACAGAGGATCGCCGTCTGCGCGAACAAATTCTTACGTTCATGACGAGGTTCGAAGTTGATTTGGAACCTGACCAATTTGACGACGCGAAAGTTTTTCTCGATCCGCTGCTGAGCGATCGCTTGGTTGAAGTGCGCGATCAAAAACTGATCCTGACTAATCGGGGCCGGCCATTCTTACGGAACGCCTGCATGTTCTTTGATCAGCGCCTGCGCCAGCAAGAGGAGCGGCCGAAGCTTTTCTCCCAGGCGCTGTGAACACTTGTTTGTTTGATGAATAAGTTGTCTGTCCAGTGGGGATGAAGCAGGGAGTCAACCAAGCGAGGTTGTGAAAAGATGGATAAGCAGACAGACGTTCCACGAAAGAAATAGCTCGCACCAAAGGCCGTCTTTCGTGTCGTTTCGTGTGATTTAGTGGATCGTCTTACCTCGGCGTTACCATCTAACCGCTTTTTTCCGAAGACAGCAAGAACACTCAGCGGCCCGGGTCTTAAACAAATCGAAAAACACCCCTCAATTGCTCCTCAGTCAAAGATGCAGGTCAAGGTAATCGGCGCAGGTTTCTCGGGATTGGTGACTGCCTACTATCTTGTTAAGGAAGGCTTCACAGTTCAGGTTATCGAGAGGAATCCGCACCCGGGCGGTCTGATTCAAACCCTTCAAACACAACAGGGGCCGGTTGAAACTGCCGCCAACGGCGTACGCAATTCAGTGCGGCTGGAAACGATGTGCGCGGACATTGGCGTACCGCTCCAGGCAACGCAACGTGAAGCGCGCGCCCGTTTCATCTTTCGCGGCGCCCCAAAACGGTTTCCGCTCAGCGGCGCTGAGGTTTTGAAGGTGGGCTTCAGATTTGCCGCGAGTGCAACCAATCTGCGTCCGCAGCCGTTTGAAACGATCGTTGATTGGGGGCGGCGCGTTATTGGCGCAGGGGCTACCGACTTTTTCCTGGCGCCGGCAATGAGCGGTATATACGCCGGTGATCCTGAGAGACTTAGCGCCAGTTTGGTCTTTGGCCAAGCTTCTCTGCCCGATCATCTGCAAACTACGCGTCCGATGCGGGCTAAACTTCACGGGACGGTTGCGCCGCCGGCCGGTATGCAGCAACTCACCGATGGCATGTACAAATACCTCGAGCAGGCTGGAGTGAAATTTGTTTTCAACCAGAAGGCTCAGATATCGCCGGCAGAGCCCGCGATCGTGTGCACTTCAGCGCGCGGAGCCGCCGCGTGCCTGAAGGATGCCGCCCCGCAACTCAGCGAGAGTTTGCGGCAAATTGAAATGATGACGGTGGCTACGGCGACCTGCCAGTACGAACCGGCGGCAGCGAGGCTGAAAGGCTTTGGTTGTTTGTTTCCGCGGAGCGAAGGCTTTCGCGCGCGCGGCGTTCTATTCAACGAATATATCTTTGCCGGCCGCGGTCCGGCGCATTCGGAAACCTGGATTTTCGGCGGCGCGCTCGATCCGGATATCGGTCGATTAACCGATCCCGAGTTGATAAAGCTAATCGCCACCGAACGCGAAAGGCTATATGGCGCGGTTGATGAACCGGTTGGAATCCACTTGACCAATTGGCCAGAGGCACTGCCACATTATTCGATTGATCTGGAGCGCATACTGACGCAACTTCCACCGCCGCCGGCCAACGTCGCTCTAGTGGGAAATTATCTTGGCCGCATAGGTCTTGCCAAAATCATCGAGCGCGCCGCGTTCGTGGCTAAGGAGTTCCGGGGCGCTAGCCGCACCAAACGGGGTCCCCACATGGGCAGCCCACGTGGGGTGGTCGATAGGGAGGGCTCATGAATCGTACCGGAGTCCTTCTAATCAATCTCGGCACACCTAACGCGCCGACGCGTGAGGCCGTGGGCCGCTACCTGCGCGAGTTTCTAATGGACGGCTTCGTGATCGACGTGCCGAAACCTCTGCGCTGGTTTCTGGTCAACGTGATGATCGTCCCGCGGCGCAAAATAAAATCCGCGAAGGCTTATCAAAAGGTGCAGTTGCCCGCAGGGTCGCCGCTGCTGGTGTACACACGCGCACTGGCGGAGAAAGTGACCCAGCAACTCGCTAAAGACGAGCGTTACGTGGTTGAGTACGCGATGCGTTACGGCAATCCTTCAATTGCTTCGGCGCTTGCCAGGCTGTGTTCGCCGGACATTTCACCGATCATCGTTCTGCCGCTTTACCCGCAATACGCTGAATCGAGTTATGAAACCGCGTTGGTCGAGACGAAGCGAGCCGCGCAGGAATCAGGCTGTGCAGATCGCTTGTCATTTTTCCCGCCGTTCTATGATCGCCCGGAATTCATTTCAGCTTTTGCACGGCGCATAGCTGAGGCTAACGAAAACGGTCGGCCGGATCACCTCGTATTCAGCTTTCACAGTTTGCCGGAACGTCATCTGCAGCGCCTGGATGCAACGGGCCATCATTGCCTGGTTAAAGCGGACTGCTGCGGTCAGATAAGCGCAGTCAATCGCAACTGCTATAGAGCTCAATGCTTCTCCACGGCGAGACAGATTGCCGCGCAACTGGGATTGAAAGACGAAGACTATACGGTGTCGTTTCAATCTCGTCTGGGCCGCGCCAAATGGATCGGGCCGACGACAGAAGTTGTGCTTCGGGAACTAGCTCAGCGCGGTGTCCGGCGCGTTTCCGTTTCCTGCCCATCGTTCGTGGCTGATTGTCTGGAGACCGTGGAAGAGATGGGCATTCGCGGCCGGCAAACTTTTATCGATGCCGGCGGCGAAGATCTGCAGTTGATTCCTTCGCTCAATGCTGATCAGTTTTGGGTGGATACGATTGTCGGTTGGATTCGCCAAGGTTGAGAAGTACGACGTTGGCTAATACCGGGTACGAATTTGTTTCTGCCTTAATATTCGACAGACGTCAGTTTGTCAGGTGATGCCCTAATTTGGTGATGAGGTCGGCACCGAGAGCGGTAGCGACCGGGTAAGAATTCGCGATCCGCCTAACGCGTCCTGATGGTTTGACATTGTCGGGATAGTATTCAACTGTTCTGTGATGTATGATCCTCACTCTCGATCCGTGGTGAGCCGAGCAGGACTCGAACCTGCGACCCACTGGTTAAAAGCCAGTTGCTCTACCGACTGAGCTATCGGCCCACATTTCTTGTCAACATCGTGATGAGTTTGGCGAGTGAATTCTACCTAACGCAAACTCCAATGTCCAAAGCAGGAATCTCCGGCCGAGTCTTGATTCATGGTTTCAGAGTGAGAACGATCGATGAGGTCATTACCGGAAGCGTTGCGACCGGGTCTCAGCCTCGCGATGTTCGAGATGGCGAAACAAGTACCCGGTCGCTACCGCTCCCGGTACTGACCTCGTCCTGTGCATGGCCACTACCTGCGCAGCCAGCCGCCCAGAGTTGAATTCTGAATCACGATCGTTTGGGAGCGTTCTGGTCCGGTCGAGACCAGTCCAATTTCGACTCCTATCTTTTCGGAAAGAAAGTCGACATAGCTTCGCGCGTTTGCCGGCAGTGAGCTGAGTTCTGTCGTGCCCAGAGTGGAACTTTTCCAACCAGGAAGTTTCTCGAAAATAGGAACGACGCGCCGCAAATCCTGTGAAACGGATGGAAGAGATTCGCAGCGGCGGCCATCCAGCTCATAACCTACGCACACCTTGATTTCATCCAGCGCGTCGAGGACATCCAGCTTGGTCAGGGCCACTGAGGTAAACCCGTTGATCTCCGCCGCATAACGCGTAGCGAAGGCGTCGAACCAACCACAGCGACGCGGGCGGCCGGTTGAAGCACCGTATTCGCGTCCGCGTTCGCGAATTAGTTGTCCCATCTCGGCTTCGCCGTCCAGCATCTCGGTCGGGAAAGGGCCTTCACCGACACGCGTCGTATAGGTGCGAACAATTCCCAGCACTCCTGTTAAGTGTTTTGGCGCGAGACCTGTACCGACCAGCGCTCCGCCAATAATCGTGCTCGACGAGGTTACGAACGGATAGGTGCCATGATCCACATCAAGTAGAGTGGCCTGCGCACCCTCCAGCAGAATTGTTTCGCCGCGAGCGGCAGCCTGGTTAAGGAAATGACTGGTGTCGCAAAGGAACGGCGCCAGGCGCTCAACCATTGCGGACGTTTCGTCAAAGATCTCATTAGCATCGAGCGGTTGGCCGCCATAGGCGACGATGATCCGATTGGCGTCTTCGAGATTTCGCTCAATGCGCGAGCGCAGCACTTCAGAAACCAGGGCATCAGCGACGCGAATGCCGCGGCGGCCCACCTTGTCTTCATAAGCCGGACCGATGCCGCGCAGCGTTGTGCCCACCTTTTCGTTGCCGAGTCTTTCTTCGCTGGTATGATCCAGCGCGCGGTGGTAAGGAAGAATAAGATGCGCGCGAGAACTGACTTTCACCCGCTCGGGAGTAATGCTGATGCCCTGGGCCATCAGGCGATCAGCCTCCTCGAAGAAAGCCTTGGGATCGATCACCATGCCGTTGCCGAGCACGCAGGTCTTGCCCTGGTGCACGATTCCCGACGGTAGCAAGTGAAGCACAAAAGATCGATCGCCAATCTGAACTGAGTGCCCGGCGTTGTGGCCGCCCTGATAGCGCGCCACGACGTCGAACCGCTCGGCGAGCAGATCGACAATCTTACCCTTGCCTTCGTCACCCCACTGGGCGCCAATAACTGCGATGACCATAGTCGATAAAAGAATCCGGAGAAGAGCGATCAGAAGTAAGAACTAGAGGTTCACCGGCCCGTGAACACAAAACAGGCGCGGCTGTGTCCATAACACCGCAACCGCGCCTGGCTATTCTCGGTTTACGCCGCGGTCACTGACGCTACATGCTTATCCAGCATGCGCGAAATTGCCTGTTCGGACGTTGCTCCAACCACGCGCTCTTCTTCCTTGCCGTTCTTGAAGAGGATCAGAGTAGGAATACCTTTGATGCCGAAGCGTTGCGAGACCGAAGGATTGTCATCGACATTAAGCTTCACCACGCGGGCGTTGCTGGCATATTTCTCGGCGACAGCTTCGACCGTGGGTGCCAACATGCGACATGGTGCGCACCATGCGGCCCAGAAATCTACCAAAACCGGACGATCCGATTTCAATACATCATTTTCAAAAGTGCCATCGCTGGTCTCTTTGACATGCTCACTCATTTAAATTTGAACTCCTTAAGTGCTAACGATTTTGATTCCGCCTTAACGCGAAGTTTGAACCTGATTATGGCCGGTTCCGGCGATTTCATGGTAAAGCTCAAGATATCTTCTCGCCGCCGCGGACCACGAGTTGTCGGTGGTCATTCCGTTACGCCGTATCTTTGCCCAAATATCGGGTTGAGTATAAAAGTAAATCGCTTCGCGTATTTTTTCAAGCATAGCGGGAGCTGTATAGGGTCCGAACTTGAAACCATTGCCCTTATTAGTCATTACATCATAGTTCTCAACTGTGTCATCAAGCCCGCCGGTGGCCCTGACGACTGGAACCGTACCATAGCGCATGCTGTACATTTGGTTCAGGCCACAAGGCTCGTACAACGAAGGCATGATGAAAATATCAGCTCCGGCTTCGATCTGGTGCGCCAAAGGTTCTCCCGCATAGCCCTTATAGATGCCAACCCGATGCGGCGCCGTGTCATGCCAGCGCTGCAGGAAATCTTCGTACTCTCGCTCTCCCGCGCCCAGCGCAATAAAGAACGCACCGGTTTGCAGAATGCCGGACGCGGCTTGCCTGATGAGGTCATAACCCTTTTGACTCACCAGACGGGAGATGATCGCAATGATTGGGCGCTCTGGTTCTTCGGGAAGATCGAAACGACGCAGCAGATCGAGTTTACATTTCCGCTTACCCGTCAGATTGTCGACAGAAAAGTTGGCGGCAATATCAGAATCAGTTTCAGGATCCCAGGTTTCGTAGTCGACGCCGTTAGTGATTCCTAACAGCCGATTGCTGCGCGCGCGCATCAACCAATCAAGACCATAGCCCTGTTCGGGGGTTTGAATCTCGCGCGCGTAGCGTGGGCTGACAGTCGACACCGCGTCGGCGGCAATGATCCCGGCTTTCAGGGCCGAGGCCGCCCCCTGCATCATGAAATCGGCGCTGTAGTCGGAAAAGCCGAGCCACCAAAGGTCAGCAGGATCGAATCCTCCTTGATAAGCGAGGTTATGAATGGAAAAGAGAATGCGGATGTTCGCGAAAAACGCTTCCTGCTGACGTCGCGCTCGCAGCTCAACGGCCGCAAAGCCGCACGGCCAGTCGTTGCAATGCAACACTTGCGGCGCATCACCGAGGCGCCGGAGCAGGGCAATTGCCGCGCGGCAAAAAAAGGCGAACCTTTCGAAGTCGTCTACTTCGCCGTAGATCTTACCGCGATCGAAATAGTTTGGCGCGTCGATTAGATAGGTTGGCGCGTTCAGTGCTTCGCTGCGCCAGACACGGATGAGTGGACGCTTCCCGCGCCACTCAACTTCCAGGTCTTCTATGAATGTGCCGCTAAGCAGGCCACGGTCAACCTGGGAGTAGAGGGGGGTAATCAAGAAGGAGTCGGCGCCTTCCGCGTGCAGAGCTTTCGTTAGGGCGCCGGAAACATCGGCGAGGCCGCCTGTCTTGGCGAAGGGAACAGCTTCTGATGAAAGGATCGCAACGCGCACTGATAGTTATTGAAAAGGCGTCGGTGTGGAAGCCTTTTACCTCGTATCCTCTCGCAGTCTTTCTTCCAGGAAGATTCTATCCGGTATGTCCTTGTCGCGGTAAGTTTGCTTCATTTTGAGGAGCATACTTGCAGAGGCGAAAGGAATTGACACACCTTCAATTACTTTTATTTCCATATCGTCGACAACTTCATCATAAGTAAAGCCGCATGCCGATAACATGAGGTCGACCACGATTTCATCGGCCACGCGCACGACGAGGTATTCATCGAGATCCGTTTCAGCTAGCTCTTTAACGGATTTGTCAGGGAGAATTTCCAGGGCCGTCAGTACTCTGCGTTGGTTAGAGCGCGAGCGCTCAAGAAGGAGGTCAATGTCTTCGGTAGCGCGGAGAAATCCCTGCTGAATAATCGCCATGCCGCCAACAACTATATAGCGCGCGTTCGCGGCGTTAAGGGCTGCGCAAAGCTTTGTTAAGTCGTTTTGTTCCGGTGATCTTGGCGGAGCTTTCTCTTCCACTCTTCAAATTCCTCGTAGGTCTTGAAACGGAAGATTCCTCTGGGGCTGACGGGCCTGCCAAGTAGTAAATTAGCAGTTCTTTGCAATCGGTCGAAACGCGACCAGTAAGGCGGAAGGTTACTGCCGCCAACTACTTTCATGATTTTTGAGTTCGTGGACACTAGCCCCGGCCGTCTAGGTTTGCATCGACGCCAAAAACTCGGCGTTTGACTTTGTCTTCTCGAGTCTCTCGAGCACGACTTCCATCTGCTCGGTAGGCGAAAGCGGGTTCAGCACGCGACGCATGACCCAGACGCGACTCAGGTCTTCCTTGCTGATCAGCAATTCTTCTTTGCGCGTTCCCGATCGCTGCAAGTCGATCGCCGGGAACAGCCGCTTGTCGCTCAGCCGGCGGTCGAGATGAATTTCGGAGTTGCCAGTGCCTTTGAACTCTTCAAAGATCACGTCATCCATGCGCGAGCCCGTGTCGATGAGCGCGGTGGCGATGATCGTCAACGAGCCGCCTTCTTCAATGTTGCGAGCGGCGCCGAAGAAGCGCTTCGGCCTCTGCAATGCGTTTGAATCGATACCACCAGAGAGGATCTTGCCGCTTGGTGGCACCACTGCATTATGCGCACGTGCGAGGCGCGTAATCGAATCCAAAAGGATTACCACGTCGCGCTTATGTTCGACCAGGCGCTTGGCTTTTTCAATCACCATATCGGCGACCTGCACGTGGCGAGTGGGCGGTTCGTCGAAGGTCGAAGAAATTACTTCGCCCTGGACCGAACGTTGCATGTCGGTGACTTCTTCAGGCCGCTCGTCAATCAGCAGCACAATCAAGGTTACTTCCGGATGATTCTGTGTGACCGAATTGGCAATGGCCTGCAAGAGCATGGTTTTGCCGGTGCGCGGCGGAGACACGATTAGTGCGCGTTGGCCTTTGCCTAGCGGCGTTACGAGATCGATGACCCGCGCTGAGAGGTTCTCAGGGCCGACTTCCATCTTGAGCATTTCGTCGGGATAGAGCGGAGTCAGATTGTCAAAGAAAACTTTCTCACGGGCCTGGTCCGGAGATTCAAAATTGATCGCTTCCACCTTAATGAGAGCGAAGTAGCGCTCACCCTCTTTTGGTGGACGAATCTGACCACTGATGGTGTCGCCGGTGCGCAAGTCGAACTTACGAATCTGCGATGGCGAGACGTAGATATCGTCGGGTCCCGGCAGGTAGTTGTATTCCGGGGCACGCAGAAACCCAAAACCGTCCGGCAAGGTTTCCAGGACACCCTCAGAAAAGATGAGGCCGCTCTTTTCGGTTTGCGCCGCCAGTACCTTGAAGATTAGTTCCTGCTTGCGCATTCCCGTAGCGCCTGGTACATCCATGCCTTTCGCCACCTGAGTGAGCGCTGAAATTGACATCTCCTTCAGATCAGACAGGTTGAATACCGCTTGACTGCCGTCATGGTTCATGGCGATTTCCTCAGGTGCTTCAGCAGTCGCTACGCCGCCGCCACTATCGCTACCGCCGTCGTTGTTCGTACGTCTTTTGTTTGCCATATCAACTCTTTTGTGCGCGGCAGTATTTCGCCGAGCGTTGGTTCCTGGTTTTACCATCCTGTCAATTGATTTCAACTATGCCGGTTAAAAGGAAAGTTTCCTTGCGGTTTTATTGGGCAGCTCGTGTGGGGGCTTCCCGCCGCGATAACTGAGTTCTTATCAACCTTACCGTCAGAGGTCGGAATCCACAAGATGACGAGGTCGCTCGATTGGATGCCGGTTGACGGGGATTGCGTGGTCTCAGGTCAGATTTCAGGTTCAGCCAAGGCTGGACTAGTGTCTGGATTTTCTCTTTCGTCTCTGCTTTTCGATTTTTGTATTTCTAATTCTAAACGAAACCTTGAAAATCGCAAGGACGAACCTCCGTTGAAGCCCTCGGCCCCCTTAGCTTTTCAATGATTTTTCAATAGCTTTCCAAACGTCTTCCCGGCCACGTTTTTCCGGCGCCGAGTAAACTAATACCCGGGCGGAGTTGAACGCGCGCTGAGCGCGAACGATGTTCTTGCGCAATTCATTGTTCGAAAGCTTGTCGGATTTCGTAGCGACGATCAAATGTGGCTTTCGATTGTGCTTGAGCCACTCGTGAAGTTGCAAGTCCTGGTTCGAGGGTTCGTGACGCGAATCGACGAGGTGAATTGATAGCACAAGCTGCTCGCGTTTGGCAAGGTAGTTCTCGGCCGATACGCCCCATTCCGCTTTCACTGCTCTCGGCGCCCTGGCATAACCATAACCGGGTAGATCAACCATACGGAAACGTTCGTTAATCAAATAGAAGTTCAGCGACTGGGTGCGGCCCGGCGTGTTTGAAGTGCGCGCCAGCCCGCGAACACCCAGCAATGAATTGATGAGGCTTGATTTGCCTACATTCGAGCGGCCCAGAAAAGCGATCTCAGGCTTCGCATCCTGCGGCCAATCAGTTTCCTGAAAGGCGCTCTTCAGGAATACGGCGCTGGTAACTTTCATTCTGAAACGAAGCGACAAGCCGGGGCGGGCAAACTCTGCCAGCCCCGATAGTCGCTCAGAGGTGAAACGGCGCCCGGTCTAGGCGGCTGCGGCCTGGGCTTTTGCGCGCTCAGCCATCGTCGTCTGGATCATCTTAATCCGCTCGCGAATGCCGGCGAGGCGTTCCGCACTGTTTGGAGCCCGCCGAACCAGCGTCTCAAAATGTTTTAGAAAGTCGGGCTGGTTCGAAGTCTGGCGAATCTCTTCGAGGATTGGCTCGATCTTCGCGAAGACAAAAAAGTGCTCGCCGTTGGCATCGTTGAACATCGTCTCGTCAATCGCACCGTTGTTCACCAGCGAGGCGGCCATGTCCCAGTAAGAAATTACCATGCGAGCGTGGCCGCTGTGTTCGCCAAACATTGACTCCATGTATTCGGCCGCGCTGGTCGGGTTGAAGGTAAAGAACCAGTTCCGTGCTTCGCGCATCACTGGCTCACGGCGCAGATCGTAGAGTTTCAGTATCAGATTTGCATCTTCTTGCTTACTCATTTTTCGTCTCCTTGAAATGAAAAGATAGTCTTCCAAAAGGCAGAGATACACGCTAAAGGGTTTAGTGCGTATTCTGAATCTCAAACCGAAAACAGAAACGTTGGTTCCGAAGTTATTGTTCAGCCGGGGTCTGCAGGCCCTGTGGCGGTTCGGTCGTCCATAGCGGCGCCGAGGATTCAACTGCGACCGGGGGCGCGGTTGGCGCCTCTTCAAGGGCCAATGCGACGACTTCGTCGATCGTTTCGACCAGATTGATGGTCATAACGTTGCGGACTTCCTCGGGCACTTCCGGCAAATCCTTTTCGTTGTCTTTGGGCAGGATTATCGTGTCGATGCCAAAGCGGTGCGCGGCCAGAAGTTTTTCCTTCACCCCGCCGATGGGCAGGACTTTTCCGCGCAGAGTGATCTCGCCGGTCATCGCTACGTTCTTGCGCACGGGCACGCGCATCAGCGCTGAGGCCATCGCGGCCGCCATCGTGATACCTGCAGAAGGTCCATCCTTGGGAATTGCGCCTTCCGGGACATGAATATGCAGATCGCGCTTACGAATAAAATCCAGATTAATCCCCAGACGTTCGGCGCGGGATTTAATGCAGGTCAAGGCTGCCTGCGCAGACTCCTGCATTACGTCGCCCAGCTTTCCGGTCAGAGTAACTGTGCCGCGACCCTTGGTCAGAGTGGCTTCGATCTGAAGCACCTCGCCGCCTACTTCGGTCCACGCCAGACCGGTGGCCAGGCCGACTTCACTTTCAGCCGCGACGACCTGCTGACGGAACTTAATCGGTCCCAACATTTCACGCACGCGTTCAGGCCCAATCTGATCCTTGAAATCTGCGGCCACGTTCTCGCCCACGAACCTGCGCGCGACTTTGCGGCAGCAGGAACCAATTTCGCGCTCCAGGTTGCGAACCCCAGCTTCGCGTGTGTAATGGCGGATGATTTCTACAATCCCTTCCTCGGTGAATTCAAATTGCTCCGGCTTAAGCCCATTGGCTTCAGCTTGCTTGCGCACCAGATGACGCTTGGCAATCTCCAGCTTTTCGCGTTCGGTGTAACCAGAAAGACGAAGGACTTCGAGGCGGTCCTGAAGCGCCGGCGGAATCGTGTGCAAGACGTTTGCTGTAGCGATAAAGAAAACCTTGGTCAGATCGTATTCGACGTCCAGATAGTGGTCCTGAAACATATGGTTCTGTTCCGGATCGAGCACTTCCAATAGGGCCGCGCTCGGGTCGCCCCGGAAATCGGTTCCCAGCTTGTCCACTTCATCGAGCAGGAGCACTGGATTTACGGTGCCTGCCTTCTTCATCATTTGGAGGATCTGGCCGGGCAACGCCCCGATGTAGGTGCGCCGGTGGCCGCGAATCTCGGCCTCGTCGCGCACACCGCCGAGACTGAGCCGCACAAATTTTCGTCCCGTCGCCCGGGCAATCGATTTACCGAGGCTGGTTTTGCCAACTCCCGGCGGGCCCACGAAGCAGAGAATCGAACCTTTCGGATTCTTCACCAACTGGCGCACGGCCAGGTATTCCAGAATGCGGTCCTTAATCTTCTCCAAACCGAAGTGATCTTCGTTCAGAACCTCTTCGGCTTTTGTCAGGTCCCGGATCTCTTTCGATTTTTGTTTCCAGGGTACGCTAACCAACCAGTCAATGTAGGTGCGTGAGACAGTTCCCTCCGCGGACATCGGCGGCATCGCTTCCAGCCGGTGCAATTCCTGCAAGGCCTTTTCCTTCGCCTCTTCGGTCATGCCGGCTTCTTCAATTTTCTTTTTGAGCTCGTCCATTTCGGCGCGCTCGTCTTTGCGGCCCAGTTCCTTATGGATCGCTTTGATTTGCTCGTTGAGGTAGTACTCTTTCTGGGCCTTCTCCATCTGCCGCTTCACGCGCGTCTGGATAGTCCGATCGAGCTGCCGTTTCTCCAACTCAATTTCCAGGATTTCGATCAAGCGAGCCAGGCGCGCCTGGGCTGAGAAAAGTTCGAGCAGTCCTTGTTTGTCTTCGACTGAAATGCGCAACTGCGAAGCGAGCGCATCGGCCATGTGTGATGCATCGGCATTGCGCATCGCGGTCTGCAAAGCATCCGGCTGCACGTCGGGCGCCAGGCGCAAATGCTGTTCAACCAGTTGGGCGATCTTCTGCACCAGGGCATCGGTGCGAACGCCTTCCTCATTCACGGTCGGAGCGCGGCGGACCAGCGCCGTAAAGGCGCCGTTATTGTTCTCGACTCGAACGGTCGTTGCGCGTTCGCGGCCTTCGACCACGACCTTGATCTGCCCGTTCTCCTGTCGCTGTGATTGCAGGATGCGAGCGATGGTGCCGACGCTGTAAATCTGTTCCGGGGCCGGTTCATCCACTGTGGCGTCGTGCTGTGTCGACAGAAAAATAGTTCGATCAGAAGCCAGCGCCATCTCCAGCGCCCGCACTGAACCGGGACGACCGATCTTGAAAGCGACTTTCGTGAATGGAAAGATCACGACATCGCGGATTGGCACCATCGGATAACGGGCGATGTCGGCAGGACTATGGTCTGAATATTCTTCCATGATTTTTTACTGCGGGCGTGAAATGCTGAGAATGAAGCTCCTGAAAAGTACGTCGGGACGCTAAATAAAACGACGAATAGGGCTGCTCTCGAAGATTTAGCTCAGCTCGTCGCAACCGGTTGCGAACAAGGGCGAGCCGCTTTGTGGTCTCGCCCTCTTCTGCAACTGCGCTGATTGTAAACTATTTAATGAGAACCCGCTACTGGTAGTCACAGTGTGAAACCAGAGCAGATTTCTTCGTGGTAGAGCTACGCGGCAGCGTCGTCTACGCCGGCCAGTCCTTCGCCCGGCATGGCACGGCGGCGCTCGACCATTTCGCTGGTGATTACGAATTCTTTGATACGCTTTTGGGACGGCAGCGTGTACATTGCCTCAAGCAGAAGTTCTTCCAGAATCATCATCAAACCGCGCGCGCCAACTTTGCGTTGCAGCGCCTGACCGGCCACACCGCGTAGCGCGTCGTCAGTGAAGCGCAGCTTGACGTTGTCAAACTCGAATTTCTTTTGATACTGCCGCACCAAAGCGTTCTTTGGTTCGGTGAGAATCTTGACCAGAGCGCTCTCATCCAATTCGTGCAGAACGCCGCAGACCGGCAGGCGGCCCACGAATTCCGGAATCAGTCCATAGCGAATCAGATCTTCCGGCTGCACGTGCGCCAGTGCCTCAGCCTGACGCTGCGAACCGGTCTTTACTTCGGCATGAAAGCCGAGTGACTTGTTTCGCAAACGGCGTTCGACAACTTTTTCCAGGCCGACAAACGCGCCGCCGCAAATAAAGAGAATATTGGTCGTGTCGACCGGAAAGAATTCCTGGTGCGGATGTTTGCGGCCACCCTGCGGGGGCACGTTGGCGATAGTACCTTCCAGGATTTTCAAGAGAGCTTGCTGCACGCCTTCGCCAGAGACGTCACGCGTGATCGAAGGGTTTTCGTCCTTACGACAGATCTTGTCGATTTCGTCGATATAGATAATGCCCTGTTGTGCGCGCTCGACGTCGCCGTTGGCGGCCTGCAGGAGTTTGAGAATGATGTTCTCGACGTCTTCGCCGACGTAACCGGCTTCGGTCAGCGTCGTCGCATCGACAATGGTAAAGGGAACACTGAGCATGCGCGCCAGCGTTTGCGCCAGCAAAGTCTTGCCAGTGCCGGTGGGGCCGATCAAGACAATGTTGGATTTCTGAATCTCCACGTCGGCCCGGCGTCGTGCCAGTTCGATGCGTTTGTAATGCTGATATACCGCGACGGCAAGCTGCTTCTTTGTCTCTTCCTGGCCGATAACGTATTCATCGAGAAACGCCCTGATTTCTCCCGGCTTGGGAAGCGGTGGACGAGAAGCCACCGACTCAGCTTGCTGATCGTCGGTGATAATCTCGTTGCAGATGTCGATGCACTCATTGCAGATGTAGACTGTGGGGCCCGCAATGAGCTTCTTCACTTCGTTCTGAGACTTTCCACAGAACGAGCAGCGCAGCGTATCGTCAGTTCGTCTTACCATAGTCTTGGGGAACTCCGTTGAGACTGTAAGATTTTTTGTGGCGCAACTTATTAGTTGCGATTAGCTTCCGCCGGGGACTTCGCTGGTTAACAACTTGCGCTGCACCTATTCGCGGTGCGCGATCACCTCGTCTATTAAACCATATTCTTTGGCCTGAACAGCAGATAAATACCGGTCGCGTTCGACGTCGCGCTCGATTTGCTCCATGCTTTGGCCGGTGTGCTTGGCGAGGATTTCGGACGTCAATTCGCGGATGCGGATGAGTTCTTCAGCATGAATGCGCACGTCGGTGGCCTGGCCCTGCATGCCCCCCGACGGCTGGTGAATGAGTATCCGAGAGTTCGGCAAAGCAAATCGCTTCCCTTTGGCTCCGGCCGTCAATAACAGCGCCCCCATGGATGCGCACATGCCGACACAAATCGTCGTCACATCGGGACGGATGAATTGCATCGTGTCATAGATTGCCAAACCCGCGGTAACCGAGCCGCCCGGTGAGTTGATATAGACGTTGATGTCTTTTTCGGGATCCTCGGCTTCGAGGAAGAGCAGTTGCGCGACAATCAGATTGGCTATCTGATCGTCGATCGGGGTGCCGAGAAAAATGATGTTGTCTTTAAGAAGTCTCGAGTAGATGTCAAACGCCCGCTCTCCGCGCGACGTTTGCTCGACCACCATGGGAATCAATGCCATATCAGCTCTTAATAAAAAATCAGAAGTCAGAATCTGTTATTCCGGCTCCTGATTATTCTCGATCGAATCCGGTTCTTTTTCCTTCCACTCTTCGTCGGTGACGCGCGAATTTTCGACCAACAAGTCGAGCGCTTTACGATTGCGCAACCTGCCAGCGATGCTACGTTCGCCACCTTGCTTTGTCAAGATAGCACGCACCTGATCTGGCGACTGTCGGGAGCCTGCGGCGATCGCGTTGATCTCGTCGTCAACTTCCTCGTCGCTTACGTCAATTTTTTCTTCACCGGCGATTTGTTCCAGCAGAAGCGAACTACGCAGATCATAACTGGCCTGCTGTTTCAAAGACTCGCGCGCCTTGTCCCATTGAAGCTCGGGATTGCGCGGATCGATTCCCTGGCCAATCATGTCGCGCACTACCGACTCCAGGCGATGCTCGGTCTGATGTTCGACCAGGCGCTCGGGTAATTCAAAGTCGTGCGCGTCGACCAGTTGTCGCATCAGCGCACCACGCATCTTGTTCTCGGCTTCATTCTTGACCTGCTGCTCCAGGTCTTCGCGAATCTTGTTGCGTAACTGCGTGAGTGAAGTGATCTCGTCGCCGAGACTCTGAGCCCACTCATCATCGAGGTCAGGCAACTCCTTGATTCGAATCGCACTGATCTTTACGGTGTACGCGACCTGCTTGCCGGCCAGACCCTTGGCGCTAAAATCGGGCGGGTAATTGACCGTGAAACTTTTTTCGTCATCAGGCCTGGCCCCAGTCAGTTGGTCCGTGATTTCCTGGACTACACCCTCGCCCCCCAGAATTACGTCAACATCCTCGACCTTGATGGGTTCGGCATCCGGTTCGTTAAGAAAAGTCCCGTGAAAGCTGGCCGTGACGGTATCGTTTAGCTGGGCGCCGCGATCTTCGACCGGCTCGAGCGTTGCTGAACCTTCCCGCAGAGATCCAATGACCCGATCGACATCCTCGTCATTTACCGGACGCGTGCTGCGAGTGACTTCGAGGCCTTTGTAGTTGCCGAGTTTGATCTCCGGCAGTACTTCAACGCTAACGTTGAAAGAAATCGGTTGCTGTCCGAGCTGATCGAGTCCTTCAGAGTTCTCCAGATTGAGTTCGGGCTCGCCGAGCGGTTCGAGTTTGTGTTCCTCGACCGCTTTCTGCACGGCGTCGGGGAGTAACTCGCGCAGGACTTCGGTGCGGATCTGATCTTTGAAACGAGTGCGAACGACGGCCCGTGGCGCATGTCCGGGACGAAACCCGGGCACGCTCGCAGATTTGGCATAGTTATCACTAATGCGATCGTAGACAGTGCGCACAGCCGCGGCGTCGATCTCTACGTCAATCTGTTTGCGGGTTGGTGATATGTCTCTGAGTTCTGTTTTCATAGTAGAAACAAAGGTCAGAGAACAGAGGTCAGAAGTCAGCGCGCCCCGGTGGGTTTGTATCTCAAACGCTAGTCACTTCTGATCTTTGCTCGCTGACCTCTGACCTCTGATTTCCGATCTCTGGTTATGGTGCGAAAGGGGGGACTCGAACCCCCACACCTTTCGGTACCAGATCCTAAGTCTGGCGCGTCTGCCAATTCCGCCACTTTCGCAAAATCAATACTTTACAGGCTTTCAATCTAGTGCGCATCTCTGCGTCTAGCGCGTTTTCAAAAATCCGCCAGTCAGCACTTTACCAATCAGTACAACTCTTCTCAACCAAAGAACTCAATGTTGTAGTCTTGGACCGTTGATCCTAAGAGATGGGAGTGCGAACCAAAGTGGAAAAAAGCAAGCCCGGCCTGAGTCACGAAGAAATGCTCCAGCAGTTAGCGGATGCTCTCTCTTGCAGTTAGTCGGCGGGACGGCTCCGGTTACATAGCATTCAGTCAAATGATAGAATTCGGCTTAAACAAGGGAGGGGTTGTGGAGTTATCAACATGACTGAAAGGCCACGATTGCGCGTCACCATCGCGGAAGCGGAAAAAGCCATCCAACATTGCCTTAACACCGGCAAGAATCTTCGTTTTGCAAATTGGAATGACGCACAGCGAGCAGATATAGAAAAGCGGGCCACTAAGTGGTATCAAGAAGTTGAAGCGATTTTGAAAGGGCTTTTTACCTCTTCGGTGATTGCCGAGGATTTCGCGGAAATCTCTCATGAACTTGATTCTTCAATCGCCCCTAACGACAAGCGCTATGTCCGATTCGAGCAACCTTTGATAATCGAATGGCATGGTTACAGCGTCTGATTGAGACTTTGGCAATTTACTCCACTGATGATATGACATCCCCAAGCCCCAGCCCGAAAATAGACTTTGATGAAATAACTATCAGGTGGTTAATCGACCACTTACCAACCAAGAAGTGGGTAGTTCTTTTCGGTATTCTAGTAGCGATATTTTTTGCGGGTGCAACTGTTGGCCAAACAACGTTCGTCCGAGAAATATTAGGCAAGAAATTGGAAGGAAACACCGGCTTATCTTCTCAGGAGTTAAACGGCAAACTTGACGAACTTCTTCGCGCCCACAACCTGCGCCGGAAACAATTGAATGATGAAATTATCGAACAGACCAAGAAAGGCTCGGACAAAGAAGGCTCAGTCGTTAACTCTTCAGCTATTCAGACTCTTCAAAAACAATTAGAAAAAGAAGATGAAGCTTATGAAAATGACGTTAGAGCCTTCAAGACATTAGGAACACGATAGTCAATTTGAGCCCGCCTTCATCTTTTATATGGAATGCGAGAAGACAGGAGGCGCACGATCAGATAGATGGGAACGCTGAGGGCGAGGATGGCCAGCGCGAACAGACTGTCGCTTTTGTGATTTACGCGATCGGTGCTGACCGCTCCGACGAGAAACGCAATTGACCCCAGCAGAACTATTCCTGTGATCCACGGATAGCCCCAGGCGCGATACGGCCGCGGCAAATTAGGCTCGCGCACTCGCAACACAATCAAAGAGATGTAGGCCATCGCGTAATTCGCCACAAAGAAGAAAGCGAGCGCCGCCAGCACCTGGTCGAAGCTCTTGAAAATAAAAAGCACCGCTACCAGGGTGCTGATAAGCAGAGTAACGGTGGGCGTGCCGCCTCGGTTCACTCTGGTAGCATGGTGCGAGAAGAGCTCGTCGCAGCTCATCGCATAAAGAATCCGCGGGGCAGTCAAAGTGTAAGCGTTAATCGTGCTCAGCAGTGAGAGTATTGCCAGCACTCGAATTGTTTTGTCGCCATAGGCGCCAAAGATCTTGTTGGCGACGGCGCCCGCCGCAAAGTTTTCTCCAGCGAGTTGCGACATCGGCAGCACATAGACATAAGCCAGATTAACGATGAGATAGATCGCAATTACCAGGAGCACGCCGCCAATCATCGAACGAACCACGTCGCGTTTGGGGTTGCGGACCTCTTCGCCAAAATAGATCACGCCGTACCAGCCGTCGTACGTGTACAGCACACCTTGTAGCGCGATGATTAGCGCTCCGAATAAGGCAAAGCCGTGTGGCGCGGCCAAAGAGGTTCCTGTGCTTGTGTTCCCGCCGTACGTGAACGCAGCTATCGCGATCACCGCAAAAATCAGAGTCTTCAGCAAGCTGGTGACGTTTTGTGTGAAGCTGCCCCAACGAATGCCGCGCCATTGCAACGCGGCGAATGCGAGCGTGACTGTGAGCGCGATTGACTTGTCGCGTCCGGCGAGCCGTGGAACTAACACCGCAGTATACTCGCCGACGACCATCGCAATAACTGCCAGAGTCCCGCAGGTTGAAAGCCAGTCACTCCAACCTACGACAAAGCCTGGATAGTTTCCCATCGCCCGATGAACGAAGACATACCAACCGCCCGAGCGGGGAATCATCGTGCCCAGTTCGGCGACCGTGACTGCTCCGAGCAAAGCATACACACCACCGAGGATCCATACGCCGATGAACAATTTCGCAGTAGGAAGTTGGGCGGCGACTTCGCCGGGCGTGCGCAGGATACCCATCCCGATCGTGCCGCCGATAGTTACGGCGAGACCAAAGCCGACACCGAGAATTCGCAAGAGCTTTCCAGTATCGGCCGACGACTGTCGATTATCTGATTCTAAAGATTGATTGAGGTCTGTTGGTTTGACAGGACTCACGAGGTCAGAGTCTAAACGCGATCACGTCCTACGCCAACTTTGTTTCGAGTTTATTGATTCTATCGCGCGCATCGCGAATGTCGCCACGATCTTCAAGTAGAAACTCCAGGATTAGATCGAGCCGCTTGTTTACCTGGTGCTTTTCGCGCCTCAGGTCAATTAGCTCATTCTTTACGTCCACATAATTAGTTTTCAAAGCGGCAACGTCGGTTTCAATCACCGCTACTTTTCCTTCGATGGCCCCGACCTTCTCTTCGATGGCCCCGACCTTCTCCTCGATGGTCCCGGTCTTCTCCTCGATGCCCCCGGCCTTCTCCTCGATGCCCCCGACCTTCCCGTTTATTTCGCCGATCTCCAAATCCATTTCTATGATTTTCGCCAATGCTCGCTCCCAGATCGGCTTGGTGTCATAGGCGCGTGACTCAAGTTTCTCAAGCCGCGCGTCGACAGTATCGAACCGCGTGTCTACAGCATCGAACCGCGCGAAAACCCGCTCCTCGAATGAGCCTTTATTGGGAAGATCTCTGGTCGATTCTTCGTTCATTGACGGATTAATTATCAGCCGGATTCAGGTAACTATCAAGCACAAAGACGAAAGCCTTAAAGCTGTTCTCATGTCAATCCTTAACTCACTTTGCCAAACCCGGCACAAACGGCTTGTTGCTCATTACAGCGTTCGAGTGACTTTGGATAACGATCGCGGCGCGTCCGGATTAAGGCCCTTCGCTTCCGCCAGCAACGCCGCGAACAGTTGCGCGGGAATGATGTAAGGTATCGGCGCGAGGAATTCATCGATCTCGCGAGGCATGATGATTGAGCGTGAGCACGCGGAAGCGGCCTCCAGGTCACTGGTGATCGCCAGCGTATCAGCGCGCAGTTCGCGTAAGCGCAGGATTAGATCTTTCGTGCCCGCCAGCATGACACCGGGCGGAGCAAAGAGAATTACCGGGAAATGACGTTCGATCATCGCCACAGGTCCGTGCAGAAAATCCGCGGACGAGAATCGCTCGGCCACGACATAACAGGTCTCCATTAGCTTCAAAGCGAACTCGTACGCATTTCCATAAGCCAGACCACGACCCACCACGACGCAATTTTCCATGAACACATAACGCTGCACCAGTTCGACTATGGCCGCCTGTTGTTCGAGAGCGCGCGCGGCCAGATCGGGAATTAGCTGGTAATCAATCGTGCGTCCATCGTTCGCGAGCGCTGCCGCCAATAGATAGAAGAGCAACATCTGGCCGGTAAATGTCTTGGTGGCAGCAACTGAACGCTCCTTACCGCCATGCATCAAGAGTGTTTCGTCAACTCCGCCGGCCATCGATGACGACGGTTCGTTGGTAATCCCGATCGTGAAGGCGCCCCGCGCGCGCGCAATCTCCAAAACCCGGTTAATGTCTTCGCCCTCACCTGATTGAGAAACCCCTATGACCAGGGCGCGCTTGAGATTCAGCTTTGATTGATAAAGCGTATAGACCGAAGGCGCTGAGAGGGAAACCGGAATACCGGTGGTGATTTCCAGCAGGTAGCGGCCAAACAAAGCAGCATTGTCCGAACTGCCGCGGGCCACCAAAACGATTAGATCGATCTCCCGTCGTCGCAGTGATTGTCCGAGTCGCGCGACCTTGGCGCGCTCTTCGGTAATTGTTTTCGCCAGAGCGGCTGGTTGCTCGGCGATCTCCTGAAGCATTAACGACATTTGAATCTCAAGCGTATGTTCAGAACTCGTTGTTGAATTTTTCCTTGTTTGGAAGACGGAGTCGTCCGCCTATGTCTGTCGCCACAGTGCCGGCTCTAAACCTCATCGCTGCCTCGTCGCGCGCGTGCCCATTGTATTCGCCTTTGATATCAGGTAAATAGTCGTTCGTCTATCGAAGCCGACTCAATAAAACTTTATCGACGTCATAACGAGACCTGACCAATGACTTCAACTCTAACACGAACCTTAATCTTGAGTGCGGCAATTGTAAGTGTGATTGCGTTCGCTGTGCCGGCGGCAGCGCAGTCGGCGAACATTCAAATTATTCCAGCGCCAAAACAGTTGAATCAAAGCGAAGTGAAGTTCGTGCTGGGGCCGGAAGCTCGTATCGTTCTCGCCGATCCGAAGTCCGAGGAAGATCGTTTCGCCGCCCAGGACTTTGCCGACGACCTGAGGCAAGCGGCAGGCGCGAACTTGAAGGTTGGCGGAAACAGCGCGCGTCGCGAAATCCTAATTGGCAAAATCGATTCGCCCAGAATTCAACAAGCTCTAAAAAAATCCGGAGTCGCGTTAGATCACACATTGGCTGACGAAGGGTACGTCCTGGCTGTCAGCGCAAACGAAGTGGTCGTGGCCGGAAAAAGCGCCAGCGGAACCTTCTACGGGCTGCAGACGCTCAAACAACTGGTGCGTGGTGAAGCCGCCAGCTCCTTCATTCCCGGCGTTAGGATAGTGGACTGGCCCACAATGCGTTGGCGCGCCGTGTCTGACGACATCAGCCGCGGACCAGTGCCGACTGTTGATTACATCAAGCGACAGATTCGGACTGAAGCATTTTTCAAAATGAACATGCACTCCTTTTATATGGAGCACACTTTTGCCAGCGATTCTCATCCACTGATTGGCCCGCCCGGGGGATCCCTAACGCCTGCGGAGATTCGCGAGCTGGTCGCTTATGCCAGGCACTATCACGTCGAGCTGGTACCGGAGCAGCAAACCTTCGGTCACCTGCACAAAGCACTGCGGCTGGAAAAGTACGCCGAACTGGCTGAGACGCCTTACGGTGACGTGCTTTCTCCGCAGCAGGACGGCAGCTACAAGCTCATCGCCGATTGGTACAAGGAGCTCAACGGATTATTTCCTGGGCAGTTCTTTCATATCGGAGAGGATGAGACGTTTGAATTGGGCGAAGGGCAGAGCAGGGAAGCAGCCAGGTCGCGCGGAGTCGGAGCGATTTATTTCGAGCATCTGAATCGCGTCCGAGATGTGTTGAAGCCTTACAACCGTAGATTAATGTTCTGGGGCGACATCGCGCTGCACCATCCGGATCTGATAGGCAACATTCCCAAAGACATGATCGTGATGAACTGGCAGTACGGCGCGCGCGATGAGTTCCAATCGTCGATTCAGCCATTCAAAGACGCCGGGCTGGAGCAGTTCGCTTGTCCGGGCGCGCAGAATTGGAACCAGATTTTCCCCAATCTGGAGGCGGCCAGGAAGAACATCGTGAACTTTGTCCGCGATGGCCAGAAAGCGGGCGCGATCGGGATGATGAACACTACCTGGGATGATGACGGCGAGTCACTGTTCGAACAGACGTGGTACTCAATCGTTCTGGGCTCGGCGGCTTCCTGGCAAGAGGGTACTGTCGATTTGGACAGGTTCGATCAGAATTTTGATTGGGCCTTTTTTCGCAACGATGGCGATCAGTTTGTAAAAGCGGAGCGGGCTTTGGGAAGCGCCGGCACGCAGCTCGGGGCCGGTGGTACTACTGACGAGTTGTTCTGGCGCGACCCGTTTTCTACTCAATTTCAGAATCAGGCGCGTAACTCCGCCGATCGAATTCGGCAAATGCGTCTGAAAGTCGAAGAAGCGGCAGAAGCGTTGATTTGCAACGAAGGCCGCGCCCGGCGCAATGTCACCGCAATCGCCGCGATGAAGTTTGCGGCTCAGCGATTCGATCATCTGGGCCGGCGAATGGAGGTAATGCAGGGGTTCAGCGATCAGTACTGGGACGCTTATCTGAATCTGGGTGACCGCGCGAAAGCGCGGAAGCTCCGTCGTTACACGGGCGCGATTTACAACAATCTGAGGGAAATGGCCGAAGAGCTTTCAATCTTGAAAGAAGGTTATCGCGCGCAGTGGCTGTCAGAGAACCGGCCCTACTGGCTGGACAGCGTTTCAGCCCGCTACGATCAAATGATTTCAGTGTGGCTGACCAAGAGCCGTGCAATGGATGAAGCGATGAGAAAGTACGAGACGACTTCAACGCTGCCGAGTCCGGAAGAGTTTGGCTTGGGCACACGACCAGTCGCACCGAGTCAGAACCGGGAGCGGTAGCAACCGGGTTATATTTCTTCGTGCCGTAGGCACGAAATATTTATAGTCCGTGAGACTCATTCAATATTCATGAGCCCATTTATGGGCGACAGATGATATGCCGCTCCTAACGAAGCTCAGGATCATTTCTCGCGCGACTTAACTATAAACATGTCGCTCCTAACGGAGCGAAACGCGTAAGACGACCAGCCATGTTTGTCGCGTTGGGCGAGCGCGTGAGAAGAAAGACCCAATGAATAATCCGAAAATTGACGCCGCAGTTCTTAACTGATCTTAAGAAGTTCACCGCCGTAACGGCCGTTTCGGTTCAGGCCCTGCGTCGGCAAGGTGTAGGCGCGATTGGCTGTATACAGGAACAACTCGAAGCATTGGGTTTGTCACAAACGACATCGATAGAAAATCAGGAGGGATTCGTTCGTTGGCTAGATGTAGAGACAGATGTACCAATGAAGAGGTGCAAGGTTAGTTGGGGCGCTGCGCGAAAGGCTCTCAATCTTTTTGTGCGCGCTTGTTTCTACAACAGGTATCTTTCCGTGGAGTTTGGTTTAGATCATTTGGAAACCTGGCTTGAGATACCGCTCGACAGAGTCATAGCAGGTCAAATAAGGAATAAGGCAGAACCTGGTCTTCTGCCGCCTTCGGAAGGACTGGGAGCGTTGACTAAGGAAAAGAGTGACTGTTTTCAGAAGTGCGCGAGCGATCTGGCTGCTGAGGAGAGGCTATCCCGCGTTCATCTCGACGTTGGACTGTGGGTTCATAATAGAAAACGATGAGCGACCCAACTGAAGGAATCGGAGGGGAAGTCCCGCCACATCTTTCTCGACCTCTGCCGCGGGCTCACCGTAGCCGGCATGGTGCTGGTGAACAATCCCAGGTCGTGGGCGCTCATGTGGTTGCTTTACCGGAAGAACGTTATCATCGAGGTTTAATGGAGGAGAAAACTTATGCCAAGTTACATCGCCCTGCTGAACTGGACTGAGCGGGGTATCGCAAACATCAAAGGCAGTCCGGGACGGCTCGACGCCGGAAGAGAAGCGTTCAAGAACCTCGGCTGCGAATTGAAAGATGTCTACCTGACGATGGGTCCGTACGATCTGGTCTGTGTTATAGACGCGCCTGATAACGAGACAGCCGCGAGGGCAATCCTGTCGCTCGGCGCAGAGGGCAACGTTCGCACGCTGACGCTGCCGGCGTTTACCGAAGACGAATACCGAAAGATCATCGGAGCGCTTTAGCGGAGCGCGGACATCCTCTCCGCACAGAGTGCGCAGCACTCTCACATGATTTCCGATCTTGTAAGGCTGTTCGCGCCGCGCGCTCAGGCGGACAGGGATGTCCGCGCTCCATTAGTGTTTATATCCAGGGCCGCGCAGCACCATACCCGCCAGCGCCGGCGTGCGCTGGCCGTTGTCTACTTCGATCTGTCCGTTGACGATCACAAAGTTGATCCCTGCCGGATACTGATTCGGCTCTTCAAAGGTCGCCCGATCGATGACTGTCTTTGGATCAAAGATCGTGATATCCGCAAAGTAGCCTTCACGGATTAAGCCGCGACTCTGCAAGCTCAAATTGCCAGCCGGCAAGCCGGTCATCTTATGAACTGCCAATTCCAGCGGCAGCAAATGCTGGTCGCGCACATAGCGGCCGAGGATGCGCGGGTAAGTGCCCCATCCCCGCGGATGGGATTTCGATCCGGCCAGCGGCCCGTCAATCGCGCGCGCTCCGTTGTCAGTACAGATGCTGACGAACGGCGATTTCAATGCGGCCTGCATGTCGCTCTCTTTCATCATGAAAAAGATGGCGCCCGTCTGGCCGTGGTCCGCAATGATGAAATCAAAGAGAGCGTCCAGCGGGTCTTTGCTTTGTTCAGTCGCGATCTCTGACAGCCGCTTGCCCTGCGAACTCTCGAGATCGCGATTAACCACGGATGCGATGAGGATTCCGCCGGGCCCGCCGCTCCCGAGATAAATGTTTTCCCAATCCCTCGAGTCCGTGGTGATCTCCTTCTTCAATCGCGCACGTGTTTGCGGATCCTTCAGACGGGCCACCATTCGATCGGTACCACCTTCGATCGCCCATGGCGGCAGACAAGCACTCAGAGAGGTACTGCCGGCGACGTACGGATAGACGTCGGCAGTAATCTTGAGTCCTTGCTGTCTCGCGGTCTCGATGCGGCGCAGCATTTCGGGCATGCGTCCCCAGTTCTTCTGATAGGCGGTTTTGAAGTGCCAGATCTCCGCGGGTATGTTCGCGCGGCGGGCGATCTCGAAAACTTCTTTCATCGAGTCATCGATCGCGTTTGCCTCGCTGCGTTGGTGAGTGATGTAAATCCCTCCGTATTGATGCGCGACTTTGGCCAGCTCGACAATCTCGTCGGTTTTCGCAAAGCGTGCCGGCACATATTGCAGTGACGTCGAAACACCCAACGCTCCGTCTTTCATCGCGGCGCCGACCAGCTGCTTCATCTGTTCCAACTCAGCGGACGTGGGTGTCCGGTCATCATAGCCGATGACGTATTCGCGCACCTGAGTGGCTCCGACAAAGGTCCCCAGGTTGACGCCGGAGCCTTGCTTTCCCAATCGGTCGAAATACCCACCCAGCGTGCGCCAGTCTACCGTGAGGTTGTAACGACGGTTGAAGTCCTCCTGCTCCTTTAGAATGCGATCGTTAATCGGAGCAATTGATTCACCTTCGCCGGTAATTTCGGTAGTCACTCCCATCATTACTTTGCTCATCGCACGCGGATCGACGAGCAGATAGGTTTCTGATTGGCCCAGCATATCGATAAAGCCCGGGGCAACTACTTGTCCGCCGGCATCGATGGTGCGCCTGGCGGTCAACCTTTGAAGGTTGCCGATACGGATGATGCGATCGCCTTTTATCGCCAGGTCCGCTCGAAAAGAGGGACGTCCCGAGCCGTCAACTATGCTGCCGTTCCTGATGATCAAATCGTAGTCCGAAGTCTTGCTTGAGACCGAAGTGACTGCGGTCATTGTCGATAAGATCAGCGTCAAAGCAATTGCCATTCTGACATTCATATGGTTACACGCCTCGGGTGGGATTTAAGACAGGGCATCGTAAACGTAACGCGAAATTCTGTCCAGACTCAGGTTGTCGTGTCCAGCAAGAATCGTAATTGTAATGCCTTTCGCTTTGGCGTAGTATGCGCCTCGATTGATGGTCCTTTACATTAAGGGGTGAGACCGCGCTCTCCAGCATCCTGCGGCATCGTCATCTCATTCCCTTAAACGATGCTGAATCGAAATACATGATCGGACAGGTAGTCTCGCATTACCGCATACTAGAAGCTCTCGCCAAGGGAGGTATGGGAGAGGTCTATCTGGCCGAAGATACGAACCTGGGCCGGCGCGTAGCCATCAAGTTTCCGATGCTTGAATCGAATGAGCGCGACTTTCGCGCGCGCTTCCTGCGTGAGGCCCGCGCCGTTTCTGAGTTAAGCAATCCGCACATCGCGACGGTTTTCGACTATGGAGAAACGAGCGAGGGACGGCCCTTCCTGGTGATGGAATATGTCCAGGGCCGGACTCTGAACAGGCTGGTGCGGAAGGGGCGCCTTACTGTGTCGCGGGTGTTGGAGATTGTCGAGGCAGTTGCCTCGGCTCTGGATGAGGCCCACTCTCGCGGCATCGTTCACCGCGACATCAAACCTTCGAACATCATGGTTAATGATCGCGGTCAGGTTAAGGTGCTCGACTTTGGTCTCGCCAAGCAACTGAATGAAGACAAGATTCACGAATCGGAGCCCGAAGCTCAGACTCTCCTGGCCGTGCACACGCGCAGCGGTGCGATGATCGGGACGCCGGCCTATCTCTCTCCCGAACAGGCGATGGGCGGCGAGGTTGACGGCCGTAGCGATCTGTTCGCGCTTGGCGGAGTGTTCTATGAATGTGTTACCGGCCACGCTGCATTTCCCGGAACTTCTTTGATCGAGATTGCGGCTAACGTGCTTCACCTGGACCCGCCGCCGCCATCTTCAATTAGTGCGACCGTCCCTCCAGAACTGGATTCAATAATTCTTAAGGCGCTCGCGAAGAATCCTGAAAAACGGTACCAGTCCGCGGCCGAACTAATCGCGGACGTGCGGTCAGTCCGCGGCGTATTGCAGGAAGATCTCGGCAATACTCTGATTCACCCCATGTTTTCGGGAGTGTCCAGCACGCGACATACGACACTCACAAATTTCTCGCACATGCTGCGCCGGCCACGCGTGCCGTTGTGGTACATCCTGGTCGCCATCGCGGTGGTGCTGGTGGCGACGTTGGTTGTCTGGCGCTGGTGGATGCCCGCGCCACACGTGCCGCCCGCGGAAGCGCGGAATTGGTATGAAGTAGGAACCAACGCCTTGCGTGATGGCTCCTTCTATCAAGCCAGCAAGGCCCTTGAGCAAGCGATTTCAGTTGATGATAAGTATGCCCTGGCCCACGCGCGTTTGGCTGAGAGCCTGATCGAGCTGGACTATCTGGATCGGGCCAAGGACGAGCTGTTGCGTGCGGGCTCTCTGGCCAGCGATCGCTCGCTGCTGCCCAAAACGGACGCGTTGTATATCGATGCGATTTCAGCAACCGGAAGGCATGACTATCTTGCGGCGATTGAATCATACGCGGCGATCGTCAAACAGTCTTCTGATTCAGAGAAGCCACGCGTGCTGGTCGATCTGGGGCGCGCCTACGAAAAGAACGACGACATCAAGAAAGCTATCGAGGCTTATACCGAAGCGGCGAATCGGAATCCGCAATATGCGACAGCGTTTCTGCACCTGGGTGTTCTCTATGGCCGGCAGCGCGATCTTTCTAATGCACTCACAGCCTTCGACAAAGCTGAGCAGACGTATCAGGCCCTGGGTAATCTTGAAGGGCGCACGGAAGTCGTCTACCAGCGCGGCGCCCTGTTCAACCAGCTGGGAAAGTTATCCGACGCAAAGATTCAGTTGGATCAGGCACTGACATTGGCCGAGGCTGGTAAGAACATCTCGCAGAAGATCAAAACGCTGTTGCAATTAAGCCTGATAGCAGTCGATGGCGGCCAAACGGCCCAGGCAATCAATTCCGCTCGAGACGCCGTCGATCTGGCACAGAAAAATGGAATGGAGAACCTAAGCGCGCAGGGATTGACTGATCTGGGATACAGCTTTCTCGTGCGCGGCCAACCCGACGAAGCTGAAAAATATTTTCTGCAGTCACTTGACTCCGCTCAGCGAGTCAAAGCCCGCAGCAACGAGGCGAGGGCCCGCGGCGCGATGGCCAGTTTGCGTCAACAGCAAAACCGGCCCGATGAAGTAATTCAGTATCTCCAGCCCGCACTGACATTTTACCAACAGGCCCGCTATCGATCAGCCGCTTCATCGTGTCTGGCTTTGCTGGCGAGAGCTGACCTGCAAAAAGGTGATTATCCGGCCGCGGAGACGGCGCATCAACAATTGTTGAAGCTGGGCCAGGAAGTGAATGATCAGTCGATCATCGCTCTGGCACATGCCGAGCTGGCCTCATCTTTGGCGCGTCAGGAAAAGTTTACCGCGGCCCTCGATCACCTGACCCAGGCCTATGCGATTTACAACTCACAGGGAGTTCAGCGCAGTATGGGTTACAACTTAGTCGAACGTGCCTTTGTGCTCGGGAGTCTGGGTCGATACGGCGAGGTTGAAAGCCTGCTGAGCCAGGCGGCGGCCATTGCCGATAAACCCGGAGGCGAGATCAAGCGACTCTCTCTTGAATGTCGGCTTGTAGCTGCAGAGATCGCTTTGACTCAAGGTCGTTCTCCTGAAGCCAGAGACAAGTCGGAGAAATTACTGGCTTTGGCTGCGCCTAAGTTTCCTGAAATTTCAATGAACGGGACCTGGGTGCTTGGAATGGCGTTGGCCTATGGTGGAACCGCAAACGGGAAACAGAAGTGTGCGGAAGCCGTCGAGTTGGCAAAGCAACTAAACGATCGATGGCAATCGGCCAAGGCGCAGCTCGCGCTCGCGGAAACGCTTTTGCTCTCGGGTGATTCGCAAAGCGCTGCGAGTACCGCTCTGCAGGCCGGGCAAGTGTTTGCGCAACTTGGTCATCAGGCATCCGAATGGCGCACACTTGCGCTGGCCGCACTCGCCTCTGAAAAGCTAGGCGACAAAAGCAAAGCCCGGGAGTATGCTGTGCAGGCGAACGAATCGTTGTCGAAACTTGAGCAAAGCTGGGGCAAGGATAATCGCGATGGCTTCCTCACCCGCCCGGACATTCAGCGATTAAGCAAACAGCTCGAGCAGCTCACGGCGGTTGGCAAATGACCTCAATAGTTTCGGCTAAGAGTTTTCTTGGTTAATCCTTGATTTTACATGAATGTAAGTTGCAATCAGTCTCAAATGGATGCGGCCGAGCTGCATCGCCGCGGTTAACCCCCAACAAGGAGAGAAACAATGCGCAGCTTTCGTTTACTGTTAGTGGCCCTTGCGACAATTTGTGCCCTGGCCCTCGGCGTCTATGGACTTATCCATTCGCCGGGCCAGTCGATGGCCCCTGGCGATGACATCATCATCAAGGGCGGTTCGATGGAGATTCAGTGTGGTGCGAACCATGGCAAAGATTGTCTCAGTCACACTGCCGGCAGCTACTCGTACACTCATACAAAGAAGACCGCTCACATAACAGGCGTGGTGGTTAAGGATAGCGCTGGCGCTGTTTTGTTCAATAGGACGTTTGACCCGGCGTATCAGCCGACGGTCGCAGTGACGTTCAAATAGTCGCTGACCCAAACATCATTTTGAGCTGAAGGCGTTTGTTCGAGGCGACTTCGCTTCGCCGAATGATCCTCTCTGCTCAATGGACGGTTAGTGCGTCGGGGCGTTCGGGGTGGGTAATGTCTTAAGCGACCGGGTCTCGTGATGGCGATCATGGATCATGAGTAAGTTGCGACCCTGTCGCTATCGCTCCCGGTACTGACTCCACGCCGTCCGCAGACTGTCTCCCGCAAATTAAGACACCACCTTGGCGTGACAAATGTTGACCGCATCCCGTTGAAAGAATTATTGTGACTCGGTGAAGGTTCGCGACCTCGTTAAGTTGATCGAAAGGGACGGGTGGTATTGGGCGCGAACCAAAGGAAGCCATCACCAATACACATCCGACAAAACCCGGACTCGTTACGGTGCCTGGAAATCCAGGAAAAGAAATGGCCGTCGGTAGGCTCAACAACATTCTCAAGCAAGCGGGCATTAAAGCATGAAAAAATATCTGATCATCGTCGAAAAAACAGAGACCGGCTACTCGGCCTTTTCCCCAGATGTGCCAGGATGTGGTTCCACCGGCGACACCAAAGAGGAAGTCGAGCGCAATATTCAAGAGGCGATTGAGTTTCATCTTGAAGGTTTGCGGCAAGAAGGCTATGACATTCCCGAACCCTCGACTTACTCCTCATACGTCGACATCGCTGCCTAGGCCACGCGCAACAACTCAGCTGACCGATTAGTCTAAGAGCAAACAGTGACAATTAACGAAGTCGTCCAGGCAACCGGCGCAAAGCTTATTGGTGACGGTAGTGTAGCGGTGACCGATGTCACACATGATTCGCGTCAGGCCGGCGAGGGAAGTCTGTTTGTCGCGGTGCGCGGCGAGTTATTCGATGCCCACAAGTTTGTCCCGCAAGTCATCGAAGAGGGCGCCGCCGGAGTACTCTCAGAACTTGACCCGCCGAAAGAGTGGCACTCGTTGGCTGAATCACAGTCCGGAAGGACGCTTGCCCCTGCAGCCTGGCTGCAAGTCGAAAATGTTCGCCGAGCGATGGCCGTGGCTGCCGCAACAGTCCATCATCACCCTTCAAGAGAACTGCAATTGGTTGGCATAACCGGGACCAATGGCAAAACCACTACGGCTTATCTGGTCGCATCGATCCCTGAGGCTGCCGGTGAGCCGGTCGCGATGACGGGCACGGTTGAATACCGGCTCGGCAAGGAGCGAAAGAAAGCCGAACGCACAACACCGGAAGCGACTGACATGCAACGACTGCTGCGCCGCGCGGTCGAGATCGGCTGCCGCACCGCGGTGATGGAAGCGTCCTCCCAGGCAATGGATTTTCATCGTTGCGACGAGCTGCATTACGCCGTCGCCGCGTTCACGAATCTGACTCGCGACCATCTGGACTATCACAAAACGATGGAGAATTACTGGTACGCGAAACAGCGTCTCTTTGACGGGCGGCTCGGATCCAGACCGAAGGCTTCCGTGATCAATGTCGACGATCCTTACGGTGTTGAGTTGGCGAATCGACTCGAGCAGGAAGGGCTGCGCGTGCTTCGGTATGCGGTTAAGGCAGACGCCGACGTCACCGCCAGCAATCCGGAGTTTTCTTTAGCAGGCATGCGCTTTCAACTGCGCACGCCGTCTGGTGAACGCGACTTCCACTCTCCTCTGGTCGGACCACCGCATATTTACAACACCCTAACCGCGGTGGCGAGTGGCCTCGCGCTGGGGTACAGCCTCGATGTGATCACACAGGCATTGGAAAAGTGCACAGGAGCCCCCGGACGATTTGAACGCGTGCCGCACCATGGCGACTTTGCAGTCGTGGTGGATTATGCGCACAGCGACGACGCGCTGTTGAATGTGCTGCGCACGGCGCGTGAGGTCACTAAAGGCAAAATCATTACGGTGTTTGGTTGCGGTGGTGATCGCGACGGATCGAAGCGAGCGCCGATGGGCGAAGCGGCCGGCTTGTTGAGTGACGTCGTGATTCTTACTTCGGATAATCCACGCACTGAAGATCCTGATCAGATTTTGGCAGATGCCGAAGTGGGAATTCAGAAGACAGGGAAACCTTACGAAAAGATCGCCGATCGTCGTGAAGCAATCAATCACGCAATCGCGCAGGCTCGCGCCGACGACCTTGTCCTGATTGCCGGCAAAGGGCATGAGGACTACCAGATCATTGGACGCGAAGTCTTTCATTTCGACGACAAAGAAGTCGCGCGCGAGGCATTGGTTCGGAACCGTCTGCGGTAGCGGACGGGCGATCGGCGTCAGGGTTGGTCAAGCAACCACAAGAGCGGTCCCCGAAAGCGAGGTCAGTACCGGGAGCCGTAGCGACCGGGTTGCAATACTCAACCCGACCCGTGATCGCGAGCGGCCCACCCGGTCGCTACCCGCTCCCGGTACTGACCTCGGAAGATAGAAAGCTTGGTGTCTCTTTGTGTAGTTTCGTGGATCAGTCAGTTTTTCAGTGTGTTAGTCGTTGATGGGAAGATTACTCGCTCGCTGCCGCGATCGGTTCCGTACCTCTGACATTCATGAACACGGAATCACCAAAACCAAAAACCTCCCCGGAAGGCCTGGTGCGTGGCATACGCAAGTGGGACCTGGTGGCGGTCGCCATCAACGGCATCATCGGCGCCGGCATATTTGGCTTGCCGGCGAAGGTTTATGCGCTCATCGGGACGTATAGTCTGATCGCGTTCGCGGCTTGCGCGATAGTTGTCACGCTGATCATCCTCTGCTTTGCTGAAGTTGGTAGTCGCTTTGACGAAACGGGAGGGCCTTACCTTTATGCGCGGGAGGCATTCGGGCCGGCAATAGGATTCGAAGTTGGCTGGCTAAGCTGGTTGGCGCGGCTGAGCGCTTTCGCCGCCAATTGCAACTTGCTGGTCAGTTACCTTGGGTTCTTCTGGCCTGGCGCCACTGCTCCTCTGCAGCGAGCAATCATCATTTCGCTGGTCGTCATTTCTCTGGCCGCGATAAATGTTATCGGCGTGCGCCAGGCCGCGATTGCCAGCGACTTTTTCACTATCGGCAAACTGATACCGCTGCTGATCTTCATCGCGGGCGGACTCTTCTTTCTGAAGTTGCAGGCTTACGCGTTTGGCCCCCGGCCATCGACGGGCGCTTTCTCGCAATCGGTCCTCTTGCTGATTTTTGCTTTCACGGGATTTGAAATGGCGGCAATCCCCGCGGGTGAAATTCGCGATCCAAGGCGGAATTTGCCTCGGGCTTTGCTCATCGCCACCGGAGTGGTCGCCAGTACTTATATCCTGGTGCAGATAGTTTGTGTCGGGACGCTGCCACAATTAGCGACTTCGACGAAGCCGCTGGCCGACGCCGCACAAAACTTTATGGGGACCGCCGGTGCGGCAATCATTTCCGCTGGGGCGATCATTTCGATCTCCGGAAACCTGAACATCCTCGTGTTGTCGGGATCGCGTCTCCCGTTTGCTTTCGCCGAGCACAAGCAGTTGCCGGCGTTTATCGCCCGCGTGCATCGTCGATTCTTCACGCCGCACGTGGCAATTGCGATCACCGCGGCGGTGTTGCTGGTCTTGACGCTGAAGAGTTCCTTCGTAGCGGCGCTGACGATTAGCGCGATTGCCCGTCTGGTCACTTATGCCGTCACCTGCGCGGCGTTGCCGGTGTTGCGGCGGCGCGAAGGGATCTCGCCGGCGCTCTTCAAAGTGCGCGGCGGCCCATTCATCGCCGTAGTCGCATTTCTTTTGTCGGCATGGCTGCTGGCGAACAGCACCTTGAAGGAAGCGATCCAGTTGTCGATCGCGGCGGCGGTGGGGATGGTGGTCTATTCCGGATACCGTGCGTTTCAGTATTATGGCCGCGAACGGAAACGCAATTAATCAATCGCGAGATAATAATTATTGGTTTGCGTGCTTGCGATTCCTGAGATTGATCCTCTCCCATCTCATTAGCACCCTGGCTTCAGCCCGATGAAATGACACACCCGAGAAAAGCGAAACCGTTTGAAACGGTTCTCTTCGGAAACCCGAATCACATGTCACTGGGCTAAAGCCACTGTGCTAATGAGAGCTGGACTGCCAAACTCGAACCCTGCCAGATTCGTGTCGATTCACGCATTGAAGCGACATCGAGTTCCGGCTACTCTGTTGCCGACTATGGATCAATTAATCAAAAATCTGCGCGCGATCGTCGGTCGCGAAAATGTTCTTAGCGAGCCCGAAGAGTTGCTCGTCTACGAATGCGACGGCTTGCCGCAGCACAAACACCCTCCGCGCGCGGTAGTTTTTCCGACCTCAACTGAAGAAACTTCGGAAGTGTTGAAGCTGCTGGCTCGCGAAGGAGTGAGTTTTGCTCCGCGTGGCGCGGGTACTGGTCTTTCTGGTGGTGCGCTGGCAATCGATCGCGGCGTGGTGATCGAACTTGCCCGCATGCGACAGATCCTGAAGATCGACACCGAAAATCGTTTGGCGGTAGTTCAGACCGGCTTAGTTAACGCCCACCTTTCGCGGTCAGTCGCGCCCAACGGACTTTACTATGTGCCCGATCCTTCGAGCCAGCCGTCGTGCACTATCGGCGGAAACATCGCTGAGAATGCCGGCGGTATTCACTGCTTGAAATACGGTACGACAACCGATCATGTCATAGCCGCGCGCGTAGTGCTGGCGGACGGCGCCATCGTCGATCTGGGAGGAGCGGCGCCGGGTTACGATCTGCTCGGCGTTTTCGTCGGCTCCGAAGGGACGTTCGGCATCGCAACCGAAGCGACTGTCAAACTCTTGCCGATTCCGCCGGCGGTGCGCACTCTTTTGGCTGACTTCATGAACGTTGATGATGCCAGCCGCGCGGTGTCGGCGATTATTTCCGCCGGGATGTTGCCGGCGGCTTTGGAGATGATGGACAACGCGATCATTCGAGCGGTTGAAGCCAGCGTATTCACGGCCGGATTACCAATCGATGCCCAGGCAGTTCTGTTGGTTGAGTTAGACGGCATCGAAGCCGGGATCGACGACGATGCGGCTCAGGCCGAGAGCATTCTCAGCGATCACGGCGCGCGCTCAGTCCATCGCGCGACGGATGCGAACGAGCGAAAAAAGCTGTGGGCCGCACGCAAGGGCGCGTTTGGCGCCGTTGGCCGCTTAAGTCCTGACATAATGATTCAAGATGCGGTAGTGCCGCGCTCGCGTCTGCCCGAAGTTCTGGCTGAAACTTATCGCATCAGCGCGCGCCATCATCTGCAACTCGCGAACGTCTTCCATGCCGGTGACGGTAATTTGCATCCGCTGATCTGTTTTGATCTGCGTCGCGGCGACGATCTCGAGCGCGTACGCCAGGCCGGGCGCGAGATAATGGAAACCTGCGTCCGGGCGGGTGGGTCGATCACCGGCGAACACGGTGTCGGCCTGGATAAGAGCAGCTACCTGCCGTTGATATTCAGCGACGACGACATGAGAACGATGTTGCAAGTACGCGCCGCATTCGATCCATCGGGCCTCTGCAATCCCGGCAAGATCATTCCAATGCCGCGCGGCTGCGGCGAGGCACGCGCAGTGGCAACGGTTGGTCTGTCAGAACCGGGAGCGGTAGCGACCGGGTCGCTCTTAACCGGGAAATCCTTATCACCTCCCCAGGATGAAAGTCTCGGAAGCCCGACAAACTCAAATTCGTCCAGGACCCCGCCGGACCGGACGAGCCCGAAGCAGGCGCTAATCTCTACTAAGCTTAATGAAGCGCGAATCGCGCGCGATTTTTCCCTCATTGTTGGCGATCAAAGTGTACGCAGGCTGGGCAGCGCGCACGAGATCGGACGACCGCTCGAAGTGGCGCCGCAGTCCGGTGAAGCCGCAGCTCAGGTAATACGTCTAGCAATGAAGGACGGCATGAGTGTGGTTCCCGCCGGCGCGAGCACGTGGTTGGACCCTGGCAATCCCTTGCCTGATTTGATCGTCACCACGCGGCGCATGAGTCGGCTTATTCGTCATGAACCGGCGGATCTGGTGGCCACTGCAGAGGCTGGATTAACGTTAAGCGCTTTTCAAAAACAACTCGGCGTTGCCGGGCAGTGGCTCCCGATTGATCCTTCGGATGACGGGCGCGCCACTCTGGGTGGGGTGGTCGCGACGGGACTAGGTGGCCCCCACAGTTTCGGCTTCGGCTGGCCGCGGTCATTTGTGATTGGCATGAAGGTCTTGCTGGCTGATGGCCGCGCAATTAAAGCCGGAGGGAGCGTCGTAAAAAACGTCGCGGGCTACGATCTTTGTAAACTCTTCACTGGAAGTTTTGGCACCCTCGGTTTAATCACCGAATTGACTTTCAAGCTGCGTCCATTGCCGGCGGAGAGTCGAACGGTCGTGGCCTCCGGATCGCTCCCATCGTTAATAATCGCAGGCCGAAAAGTCTATCGCCAACTTGTTCCAGTCGCTCTTGAGTTGATCTCCGGCCGCCTCGCGCAGGCTTTGCAAATCACAGAGCACCCAGGGTGCGTGTTGGTGATGCGATTTGTGGGATCGTCGCGGTCGGTCATCGCACAAACTGCGCAGGCGCTAAAACTGCTGCGTGACGACGTTAACCGTTGCGCGACGATCGATGAGGAGAATGAACCGTGGAGTAAGTTGAGTGCCGCACCTTTACAATCTTCTGACGATCTAAAATGGCGTGTGACACTGCGGCCAACCGAGCTGGCTGCTTTTCTTGACGACATGACCGAGCTTGAAAGTGATGAAGCTTCGCATCCGGGGCTGCGCTGGCATGCCGGCCTGGGCGACGGCCGCCTGCGCGCAATTGCTCGCACTCCGGTGTATCATCGCGAAGCCGTGCGCGCCCTGGAACGCCTGCGACAGAAAGCTGAATCACTTGGGGGCAGTCTGGTTGTCGAAAGCGCTTCCGATGACATCAGGAATGAATTTGATGTCTGGGGCAGCTTTGGTTCGGCGGCCGATTTGATGAAGCGAGTGAAGGCGCAACTCGATCCGTCGAATCGTATGTCGCCGGGACGATTCGACAGAAGTAATTAATGCTTTTAGCGGCTATGCTGCTGCATAGCGCGCTTAGATTCGTCCCGTTAGGGACGAAAGGTTTATAGCACTGAGTTATGAATGGAAATTAGCTGCTTAGGAGCGCAATCTGAGGTTGTCTAAGACATCTCGCGCCTAGCAGCTGAAGTTCGCATAGTGTCTTAATTTGAGGATGAGGTCGGTACCGGAAGCGGTAGCGACCGGGTGTCGTGATCGCGATCGTGGATCATATGTAAGTTGCGACCTGGTCGCTACCGCTCCCGGTACTGACTCCATGGCGCGGACTGTCTTTCGCAAATTAAGACACCACCAAAGTTCGGCGCGGCAGTGGTTGCTATGAACATCTCGTTCCTGACGGAGCGAAGAGCGATCCTTTTCCCACATCAGGCGGCAAAGCCGCTAGGTCTTCGAACAACCAATCTTGAGGAGTTTCATGCTATGAGACCCAAAACAACTTGCGGCACCGGTCGCCCGATCGCGACCATTGTTCTGTCAATCGCCATTACGGCCTCGTTAATTCTCCAGACCCAATCGAATGTCACAACCATCGCCGCTTCGCGCGAACCCGTGCGGGCGCGTCACGGCATTGTTGCCTCCACCAACGAAATCGCTTCCAACGTCGGCGTGGACGTTATGAAGCGCGGGGGCAACGCGGTTGATGCGGCTATCGCGGTTGCTTTCGCATTGGCGGTGACGCATCCGGCCGCCGGCAATCTGGGAGGCGGCGGCTTCATGATGATTCGTTTGCAGGATGGACGTACCACGGCTATTGACTATCGCGAGATGGCGCCCGCTGCCGCGACCCGCAACGTCTATTTGGATAAGAACGGAAACGTGATCGAAGGCGAGGGCGGTTCGATCGAAGGCTATCGCGCCGCCGGCGTTCCCGGCACGGTACGGGGAATGGAATTGGCTTTGAAGAAGTACGGCTCGGGCAAATTGAGTTGGGCGCAGTTGATCGAACCCGCGCGGCGTCTCGCGGCCAATGGTTTCACCGTGAATTACACGCTCGCGCGCAGCCTACGGAGTAGTCGCGAATATCTTTCAAAGTATTCTGAGACGAAACGCATCTATCTGAACAACGGCAAGTTCTACAACGAGGGCGACATGTTCGTGCAGCCTGATCTCGCGGCCACCTTCGCTCGTTTGCAGCAGCGTGGACCCAATGAATTCTACGACGGAGAGACGGCCCAGTTGATCGCGGCCGATATGAAACGTCATAACGGCCTGCTGACACTCGATGATCTGCATGGCTATGTCGCCAAAGAGCGCCAGCCTTTGCGCGGCAACTATCGTGGTTACGAAGTGATTTCCATGCCGCCGCCTTCGTCCGGTGGCGCCGTGCTCATCGAGATGCTCAACATTCTGGAAGGTTATGATTTCAAGAAGATGGATTGGGCATCGTCCGAACGCTATCACCTGATGACTGAAGCGATGCGCCGCGCGTTTGCCGACCGCGCCGAATATATGGGTGACACGGATTTTGTGAAGGTGCCGATCGCCGGATTGGTCGACAAGAAATATGCCGCGCAGTGGCGCAGCACGATCAATCCCGAACGCGCTTCAACCAGTGAACAAGTGAAAGCCGGCAAACCTTTGGGTTATGAATCCGAAGAGACGACGCACTTCACGGTTGTTGATAGGGAAGGCAACGCGGTCTCGAACACCTACACACTCAACAACTCTTACGGATCGGGTGTGGTCGCTAAAGGGACGGGTTTGCTGATGAACGATGAGATGGACGACTTTGCGGCCAAGCCCGGGACGGCGAACCTCTATGGTTTGATTCAAGGCGAGCGCAACGCCGTCGCGCCGCACAAACGGCCGCTGTCGGCGATGACACCGACGTTTGTGCTGCGCAGGGATGGCACCCTCTGGTTTACGGTTGGCAGCCCCGGCGGGCCGACCATCATCAACACCGTGCTTGATGTGATTACCAATGTCGTTGATTACGGCATGAACATTCAGCAGGCCATCGACGCGCCGCGCATACATCATCAGTGGCTGCCCGATGAACTGGTTTACGAGCCGTACGGATTGTCTGGCGATACCCAGACGGCCCTGACGGTTCGCGGACACAAGCTGGCCAAGCCGCGTTACCTTGGCGATGCCGAAGGAATCATGATTGAAGAGAAGACGGGCATGCGTTTGGGTGCGACTGATCCGAGAAGAAGTGATGGGTTGGCGGTGGGGTATTAAGGAGGAGCGCGGACATCCCTGTCCGCCAGCGGCGAAGGCGCCTCAGCATATGATGAAGCATCGATGCGGAGTTGGTTCGCGCTGCGCGCTCAGGCGGACAGGATGTCCGCGCTCCGACGCCTCCGCTCCTCAGAGGCGACCATCTTGCTATAATCCTTCACGGAATAGATAAGAAAACTGATTCATCTTGGTAGCTCAACAAACTTCAGTGCTCGCGAAAGCCTTCTCCGGCGAACAGGAAAAAATTCTGGCTTGCGTGCATTGCGGGCTTTGCCTGGAAGCCTGTCCCACCTACGTTGTCACCGGCGACGAAAATGACAGCCCGCGCGGGCGCATTTATCTGATGCGCGCCGTCGAAGAGGGGCGGTTGAAGGTCGAATCCTCGACGTTTGAAAATCACATCGATCGCTGTCTTGGCTGCCGTGCTTGCGAATCGGCGTGTCCGGCGGGCGTTGAGTATGGTCAACTTTTGGAAGCGGCGCGCGCCGAGATTTCGCGATCGCGAACCAGACCCGGCGGGATCTATTCTCTGCTGAGATTTGTGCTGAAGCATGTTTGGCTGAAGCCGAGGCGTTTGCGGGCTGCTTTCAGGCTGGCGCGGCTCATTCGCGATTCGGGTTTGACGAAGCTTCTTCTGCATATCGGATTTGCGCGCTCGATCTCATCCGACTTTGAGTTTGGATTGATGTTGCTGGATAGTTCATCGCCGAGCGGCGGCGATAGAAATGCGGGCAGGATGCCCGCGAACCGCCCGCAGGATGCGGGCGCTCCGACGAAAGATGCGGGCGCTCCGACGAAAGATGCGGCCGCTCTGCTCTTCAAAGCCTGTGTCACTGAAGGTTTGTTTGAACGAGTCAACGCCGCCACAGCCAGAGTGTTGGCGGCAAACGGATGCCAGACCCAGGCCCCCGCGGGGCAAGTCTGTTGTGGCGCTTTACATGCACACGCCGGTGAGCTTGAAGGTGCGCGCATTCTGGCGCGACGGAATATCGATGCTTTTGGCCCGGGCGGTGAGGCGGTCATAACCAATGCCGGTGGCTGCGGAGCGATGCTCTTATCATATGGGGACCTGCTGGCTGATGATGAAAAATACGCTGCTCGCGCGCGCGACTTCAGCGCCAGGATTCGTGACATCGGGCAGCAACTCGACGCACTCGGATTTCGGAATGGCGCAGCGATTGGAGTCGAGCGCACAACTTATGACGCGTCATGCCACCTGCTGCACGGACAACACGCCTCGGCGGCGTCTTTGCAAATGCTTTGGGCGATTCCGAACTTAAACTTCGCGCTGCTTAAAGACAGTGACGTTTGCTGCGGAGGGGCTGGCGTCTATAACTTATTGGAACCGGAACTTTCCGAACAGATCCTGGCAGAGAAATTGAAGAATATTCAGGACAGCGGAGCGACGATTCTGGCCACTGGCAATGCCGGATGTCACATGCAGATTGCCGCCGGCGCGCGCTTGGCGGGAATGCCCCTGCGAGTTTGTCATCCAGTGGAACTGCTTGACGAATCGTATCGGCGCGCGGGGCTGTATGAATCACAGAGGTGACGAATGAATGAGTCCCCAACCCAAAGGCGTCTGGCGATGGCCGGCGCGTTGCTCTTCTTCATTGGAATGTTGACCGGCTTGTGGGCCGGCGTGGCCCTGACCGGCAAAGTGAAAGTTGGCATTCCGCATTTGGTGCTGGCTGCCCACTTGAACGCGTTACTCGGCGGACTCTGGTTGCTGGCGGTAGCCTGGACCTTTCAGTTTCTGCATTATGGCGCCGCGGGCTTGCGGCGACTGGCATTCGTGGTTGCGATTCCCGCCTGGTCCAACTGGTTTGTTACGCTGATCGCTTCCGGGCTCGGAGTCAACGGACTCGAGTACACGGGCGACATAAAGAACAATGCGATCGCGTTTGCGCTACAAGTGTTTGTCGTTTTGCCGACCCTGGTGGCGTGCGGTTTTTGGGTGTGGGGCTTTCGAGCGCGCCGGAGCAGTGAAGGCAACTATTGAAACACGACGTGCCCCCCGGCGATTGTCAGTCGCACATTCCGAGTGTTATCAAGCGCCACCAGATCCGCCCGCTTTCCTTCCTGAATCGATCCGCAATCATCATCGATTCCCAGCAAACGCGCGGGGTTCAAGGACGCCATGCGCGCGACCTCGCTTTCCGACGCGCCCAAAGAGAGCATCATTCGCACAGCGTCCAGCATAGTAATGACTGAACCGGCAATGCTGCCGCGCGCATTTTGCGTCCGGCTGTTTCGGACACGAATTGTCTCTCCCCAGATTTGATACTCACCGTCTCCCAGCCCGGTGGGCGCCACTGCATCGCTGATTAAGGAGAGGCGCTCAGCAGTCTTGCTGCGCAGAATTAGTTCGAGTATTGATGGGTCGAGATGAATACCGTCAGCAATTATGTCGCAGCTGACCTCGTCGTGGATCAGACCCCAACCAACCGGCCCGGGGGCGCGATGATGCAAGGGTGTCATCGCGTTCATGAAATGAGTCATGTGTCGCGCACCGGCAGCAAGTGCCTGATCCAGAACATCGACTTGAGCGCGCGTATGCCCGATTGAGACGATCCAATCACGCCGGCGCAGTTCTTTGATCAGGTCAATCCCGCCCTCAATCTCTGGCGCGAGGGTGATGAGATGGGCAACGCCGTCGTGTTTGAGAGTGGGCAGGGAATCAAGATCGGCAGTATTTCTGAACGACTTAAAATATTCGCGGTGAAGAGCACCGCATTGTTCGTTGTTAACAAAAGGGCCCTCGTAATGAAGGCCGAGGATTCGTGCCCCTATTGCTGGGAGCGCGGACCTCCCGTCCGCATCGAGCGCGGAACGAGCGAACTCGGCCTGTTGCTGTTCAATCAACCCGGTGATCGCCTGGATTGCTTGTTGGTACTGTTCGGTCGACGCCGGCACCAGTGTTGGCATCCACCCGGTCACGCCCTGGCGCGCCAGAAAGTCTGAGACGCGTTTCAGGTCGTCCGCGGTCGCCGCCATCGTGTCCACACCGGCTGTGCCGTGAATGTGTACATCGATGAATCCGGGAAAGAGCGTGAGGCCGTCGAGATCAAGCACGGAATCAACAGGTGGGAAGTGGGCTGAGTTCGCCTCAAAGATGTTGGCAATGCGACCTGACTCGATTAGCACCGCGCCCGAAACGATCACGCGGTCGTGAGTGATGACGCGCGCGCTCCTTAAGAGCAGAGACTGTTTTGCAGTGTCGACCATTTAATAGAGCTATTAGAACATGACTGAAGCCCAAATGCGCTGGCCCCGCGACTGTCTTCGCGGCGGGCATTCCGGCTAGAACACAAAATAGGAAGGGAGCCGGATGAGTAGTTCGTACGAACTGCGACAGACTTGCCGGGGTCTGGCAGATTCTTATTGACAGCAATCTGGCAAGGTAGTATAGATGCCTCGACCAACTGCTTTACAGGCGACCCCCAAAGTGAGCCCCCTAAGTGCGACCCCCTCTCTCTCTCTTCTGACTTCAACTTAGGAGGTAACCTGTGAAAATCGCAAGAAACTTAGCACTGCTTGTACTTCTGCTGGGTCTTTGCGAAATCTCGCAACAATCCGTGAGTGCCGACACACCGTGTCAGACAGCTTGCTCTAACAGCTATAACTCGTGCCTGGCGAGTGCACAGGATGGCTACGACCAGTGTCTCATCGGCCCTCAAGAGGATTACAATACTTGCGAAACCCAAGCCGACGAGAGCCGCGAACAGCAATACTTCATCTGTGACATGTACTACCCTTATGCATGGTGTTATAACGGGGCTGACGAAGGATGGATAACAGCTGTTGAACACTGCCAGGACGGGTATGATGAAGCTGAGCAGCATTGTTACGACCAGCAGCAGACGGCAAACACCAACTGCGTTAACACGTACAATGCTTGCTACAATGGCTGTCCTCCTGAGTGAAACCAATTAGTACTGATTGGTTCTATGCCGTGCGCAAGCCCAGAGGGTTTCTGTGATGGCTCCTGCAGCTCGTCGAATCGCGATAGGAAACCGAAATGAGAAACTGGCAGACCCGAATTGAGGTCGTTTCAAATGTCGTTCTGATTATTTGCTGTGTCGTGGTTGTCGCTTTCTTCTTTAGAAACTACCTAGTCAGCAGGAAGCAAGAAACGAAACCAAACACACCCGCCTTGACCTCACTAGTTGGAAACAAGGTTTTCCTTCGCGATCTCAATTGGGCCAAGAGCCAACAGACGCTCTTGGTGGTCCTGCAAAAGGGCTGCCGATTCTGTGATGAGAGCACTCCGTTCTATCAACGGCTGACAAGAGAATTGAACGAGCCAGGTAAAACACATTTAGTGGCGGTGTTGCCCCAGAGCAACGACGAAAGCAAACAGTATTTGAAGGACAAGATGATTGATATCCCGGATGTGAAGCAAGCTTCACCCATGCCTATGGGAGTGCGAGGCACTCCCACTCTCGTTCTGGTTGATAACACCGGAACCGTCCTCGAACAATGGAACGGCAAGCTGCCAGCTGCTGAAGAAGATAAAGTCATTTCCCGCCTTAAACAATAATCCGCTTAACAACGAACTTAAATGGCTTCATTGCCAAATAGACGAATGCCCGCGGCGTTCGCCACGGGCATTCGGCTGGCAAAGACCTCATGTTGGTGATTAGAAGTACAGCTTCGCGCCGAACTGAATGATGCGCGGATCGTGGAAGGTTGTGACCGTGCCAATTCCTGAGCACACGGTGCTACCGACAACGCAGGTCAAGTTGTTTGAGAGGAGACGGCTCACGCTGAGATTTCTAAAGTTTGTGTGGTTGAATACGTTGAAGGCCTCGGCGCGAAATTGAAGAGAAACGCCTTCGCTAAATCGAAAACTCTTCGTCATAGTAAAGTCAACTCGCTTGGTTGGCGGCCCATTAACAGCTCCCCTGGGTGCATTTCCGGCTGAATTGCTCAAACCAGTCGTGCCCGCAGCGAACTGTTGAGTAAAGCATGCAGAATTGAACCACTGGTCGGGCGTTTGAGGTGCGCCTGAGTTGGGATCGCAAAGAAGACTCGGCCTATTTCCAGCGTGAACCGAAGGGATGGCTCCAATTCCCGAAGGATCGTAGCTCGAACTGGCAACTGTAAACGGCAAACCTGTGTAATAGGTTATGATCCCCGAGGCCTCCCAACCTCCCAGGATCTTGCCAGCCAGATTCTTTTGTGAGCGGTAGAAAGGAAGTTCGTAGATATAGTTGGCGCTTAAGACGTGGCGCCGATCGAGAACCGCCCTGCTGTACTCCGCGTGAAGGTTCAAATTATCTTGCGGCGCCGTGCTCACAGATGAGGTTTGATTGTCCGTGAGGTTCTTTGACCACGTGTAAGAAAGATTCGCTTGTGAAGCTCCTTTGAAACGATGGGTGGCAAAGACTTGCAATGCATGATAGTTCGAGTTGTAACGCGGCGTCAGAATATCTAGAGAACGATAACCGCGAAACGGACGAATCTGATCAAGAATAGCTTCGGACGCCGACGATGTGAACACTGTACCCGCCACTTGACAGGCGCTTGTTACGACGCCCGGGGTCTGAAGTGTATTTGCTCCGCTTGCGCATTGAGTCGCAAGCGCTTTGCCGGGAGGGAGATCGTTGAGTTCAGTGTACCCGATCAAGTGCGTGCCCTTCGAACCAAAGTATCCAACCGTCACCAAGGTCTTACCGTCTTTTCCGAATTGATGCTGGACATCCAGAGACCAATGTTGCATGTAAGGCGTCTTGAAATTGGTCTGGATTCCGCGCACGGTTGCGGCAGTTGCCGCCGCCACGACTGGAAGGGATGATCCTGGCGGAAGCGGTTGGTCCATCGTTGTTAAGGAAACGCTAACGGTTTGCAAGTAGGGTGCATTAAGGGCCTGAAGCTCGATTGAGCTGTAAGGAATCTGTTCATGATAGATTCCGTATCCGGTTCGGATGGAAGTTGTTCCCTTGCCAAACGGATCCCACGCGATCCCGAATCGTGGTCCAAGATCGTGCTTCGACGGATGATAGACAGCCTTGCCCCAGGGTGAGGCTGTCGGCGTACAGTTAAAGGCTGCGGGACCTGTCTGAAGGTTTTGTGAATTTTGGATTATGCCATTACAAAAATTGCCCGTACCGGCTACGCGATTTCCGGCACCCGTAACTTGCGGAGCAGCCGACGCACTCCATAAAGAAGGATCGAAGTTAGACAATAGACCATTCTGGTCGATTAGGGGACCAAAATAAGAGTAGCGGACGCCGTAGGAAACAGTAAGATTCTTTCGGATTCGCCATTCGTCCTGACCAAACCATTCGAAATTGTTTTGACGAAAATCGATCGTCAGATCCTGATTCGCTTGGCTGAACGAAACGTTCTTGCCCATCAGAAAACAAGCCCAATTCTGGTAATTGGTGTTCACTGAAGTGCTCGCAATGCCCGTCGCACGAACACACGCTGGTGACGAGATCGAGAGGAGTGTGTTGCTAAACGTACTAAACGAGCCTTGATTGGTTCCCGACAACGCATTCTCAGTTTTGAGGGCTCGCGTGTACAACCCTCCGAATTTCATCGTGTGATTACCATGTATCCAGGTAAAGGTACCGCTGAAGTCAGTCTTCGAGGACGGGTCGATGTAGTTGCTAAAACCGGTTAGAGACGCGAAACCGGACACGCTAACTACAGGTACATCGTCTCGAACGTTTTGATATGGAAGGTTGACGCTGATAGGGGAAATGTCTTTGTTAAGTAACCCAGTTGTATGCGTGAAGATCGCGCCATATCCGTACGTGAATCGACCTTCAATGATCTTTTGGGGACTTAGGACGTAGGTGCTTTGAAAGGTATGCGTGCGGCCGGGAGAATCCGATACCATCTGATTTACGAAAGGCAGTCCAGAACGTCCGCCAATAGACCCGTCAGCATCGATCGTAGGAATCTTGTCATGTTCGTATCTATAGAAAGTATTCCACTTGTCATTGAAGCTATGATCGATTCGGATTATCTCCTGACGGAACTTGGCAACGTTACGCGCTGGATAGCTCAGACTCAGCGTCGCCGGCGTTGTTGGCGCTGGCACACTATTCCAAATCCGGCTGACGTATTGCTGGGCCACGTTGCTCACTGACGTGAGGCTCGCTAAAGGAGTTCCCGCCGGCAATACCGAAGTGCAGTTCGTCGATGATGACGCGCTTAAGCAGATATCGATGGGGAAAATTCCTTGCTTCATCGCTGCGGTGGGCACAGTTGAAGGTCCCAAAAGCGGATAGCGAATGTCAGAACGGTCCTCTTCCGAAAAGAAAAAGAAGGTGCGGGCAAGTTTCTTTGCTGCCTTACCACCTTCGCCAAATCTCGGAACGTATATCGGTCCGCCAACCGTGAAGCCGTAGTCGTTATAACGGAAAGGTCTCCGTTTAATTTTTCCATTCGAATCGGTGCCCAGAGTTGCAGCCAGAGAGGGAGTTCTATTAGTCTGAAAGTCATTGGCGTTAAAAATATTGTTACGTAAGAATTCGAAGCCGCTTCCATGGAAACGATTTCCGCCACTCCTGGTTACTACGTTTATTTGCCCTCCACCGCTGCGTCCCGACTCTGCCGCGAATAGACTGCGCTTGACTTCGAATTCCTGAATCGACTCGACGCTGGGATACGTCTGGATTGTTAGGTTCGAGCCGCGGTCAGTTACGTCGGCGCCGTCGACGGTGAATGTATTCTGCGTACTTCTCGCCCCATTCACCGAAATCAGAGCGCGATTGACAACTTGCGTCTCAGGATTATTCGTGCCGGTAAAAACAAGGTCGTCGAGATCGTTGGTAACGCCAGGAGCGAGTGTCGCTAGTGAAAGAAAGTTCCGATTGTTGATTTGAAGCTCACGCACCTGATCGCCGTTAATCACTGTTGAAGTTGACGCGCTGGTCAATTGAATCGCAACTGGCGCGGCTTCCACCGTTACAGTCTCCGAGATATTGCCGGCTTCGAGCGTAACGTCGACGCTCCGACGCTGACCCACATCCAGCTTGACGTTGTTTTCGAGATGCTTCTTAAAGTTGGTCGCTTCGACGCTTATGTCGTAAAAGGCCGACGTCAGGTCTGGCGCTGAGAATTGGCCGTCTTCATTGGTAGTGACTGTGCGCACAACGACTTTCTTTGCGCTGTCAGTAACCGTGACCGTAGCACCAGCGACTGCGGCTCCGACAGGATCCTTCACCGTGCCAGAAATCGAGCCGGTGATCTCTTGGGCGGAGGCGACGGCCGCAAAGCTAAAAAGAGCGATAGCTACAAACACAAGGCGGAGAAACTGAAGGTGATGTCTCATGAATTTTTCCTCTTTACCGGAAGACGATTTAGACTAACTGCTGGACCGTTGTCCACGGCCTTGCCGAACAATTGCGGGAAGGCCAATGATTCTAGTAGGGCGAGACTAACAATCAAAACTAAAAGAACTTATCAAGCTGATAACTGAGTCTGATGGATTCAGCCGAGCGGCCTGCCGTTATGTTGACTGCGGCTATCGCGGGCGGATTTGTCGTCATCCTTTTTCGACCGGCAACGGATCAGTTTTGCGCGTGCACCTGTCGGTGACGACGGATCGCTTTTTCAGAAAAATGGATGCCTTCTTCAGATTTTTGGACAAACGCTCTTCGATAGAGGTTGCTGGCAAACGGATTTTTTTACGCTGAGTTCTTGCTCAGCAAACTGATAACGGCGCAAGACTCTGAAATTTGATGGCAATCGCGCTGAAGCGCTCACAAACTTTCGCGAAGAGCATTTACTGGATGCAATTGCTGTGCTGCCTGGGTTCCACCCGGAAGCAAGACTGACAAGTCACAAAGACGACACTGGCATTTGCTGCTCGAGGCTGGGGCCAAAAAACCTTAACGTTAATTTCTCTAAGGGCAGTCGCGACGCTTGCGAGCGAAACACCCGCACACGCCGCCGAGCTGATCCGATTGAAGACAGAGCCTCGATCCCGAATAGAAGTCGGACTCTAAAAAGGCGAACTGGCGCGAGGCGTTGATGAGTCTGTTAAGGATGCGACTAAAGCAGACGCAGCGTTTAGCTCAGCTGCACCTGTCCGACCGATGCTACGACTGTCACCGTTTCCGCGACACCGCGTGGCTCAAGCGAAACATTGATCGTAGCGGGTTGATTGACGTTGACGGAATTCCCCTTGCTCAGCGTTTTCTTAAACCCCTGTTTCGTGAGGCGGTGGGCACAATGGTGCTAAAGATTCTTATCAAATCGATAACGATTCTGGGCGTGGGTGGAGCGAGATTATTCGATCCGGTTTAGTCGCCAGGTGCGAGCAATCACGTCGGACCAATCCTTTCAGCAATTACTCGATCAGCCCGACGGGCCGCAGTCGCAGCGTATGCGAAGCCTGATCAACGAACATAAGCCCCGTGGACACCGGTCAGGAAATCCCAAAGCGATCGCGCAGCCTCGCGAGCAGCCTTGACTGTTTCCTCACGTACGATCTCAGTGTCGCACCGGTCGCTCAGGATCTTCATCTCTATCTCACGATGGACTTGATCCGCGGATTCATGAGCCGTGAAGAACGACACCGTTCGCGGATCCTCGATGCCATAAAAAGTCTTTAGGCCGGCCCGCTTTGTTCTAGCGACTTCGGGAATCTGGGACTCGTAGGCGTACAGCGCCGCCACTCCAAGTCGATAGTCGCTGTTTGCCGTGAGAGCTTTCAAGCGCGCGACGGTCTCTGTGGTTGAAGGGAGCAGTTCAGCGCGTCTCACCTCGTCACGACCTACACCCAGCCCTTCTGCAAAGCGGAACCACAGTTCAGGATGATTGTCCGCACCGCGTTCTTCCTCGATCAGGTTCTCCAAAAGCAACTGTCGAACCTCCAGATCGTCGCAACGAGAATGAACGGCACTGACATATGTGGGAAACGCCGTAACGTGCGCGTAGTATTGCCTGGCATACTCAGCAAGCATTGCCTGGGTAAGCTTTCCCTCAGCCCAAAGTTGATAAAAAGGATGGCTCAGCATGGCAAACTCGCCAATAGCCTCATCGATCTGCCGCTGTAATAAATGTTGTCGCGCCATCATTCACCCCGCTAATTATGAAAGCCGCCTTGGTTCGATCAAATTCAACCCTCGTAACGAACGGATAGTGTCTTAATTTGAGGATGAGGTCAGTACCGGGAGCGGTAGCGACCGGGCCTCGCGATCGCGATCATGGATCATGAGTAAGTTGCGACCCGGTTGCTACCGCTCCCGGTACTGACTCCATGCCGTCCGCAGACTGTCTCCCGCAAATTAAGACACCACCAACGAACGGGCCGGATTATAGAGCATCGGCGCGGTTATAGTCGAATTTTTCGAACCGCGGGTTTATAGGCAAAGCGGGTATTCAGTCCCGACAGGGCAAGATTTTCCACTTTGCTTGTGACGATCTCATACGTCTACCGCGCCAACGCCTACGCGCCTCATCTAAAATTTTGGATTAACCTGCAAAAAAATGAAAAAGTGCTTGACGCGGTCGCAGTTGGCTATATACTGCCGTCCATAGTTTTTGGGAATCATCCGGGGCTCAATTTTCAGAGCGCGAATCTGACTTAGGATTCTTACTCGCCATTTTTTTGCGCAGCTAGTAATTACTCGCCAGTTGTTTTTTCACATAGTCGTGCTGTGACGCTCGCCGAGTTCTGACGAACGTCAGAGTTTGGCTCGGACTTCTCTTTGTTTCAGGAGGATCTTAAAATGAAAAGACTCGTAACCTTCCTAGCGGTGGTCTTTTGTATCGGCATTTTGCTCAGTCTTAGCGGCACGCCGACCCAGGCGCAGACCGCTTCATCCGGCAGTATCACTGGCCAGGTATCGGACCCGCAAGGCTCCTCTGTGCCGGGTGCTGATGTAACCCTGACCGACATCGGGACGAAGAGCAAACAATCAGCGACAACTAACGACTCAGGGCGTTATAACTTTCCGGTCGTTAATTCCGGTCTCTACGATATCGTCGTCAGCAAAGCCGGTTTCAAAGTCGCAAAGATGGCTCAACAGAAGGTGAGCATCGGCCTCGTCCTGACGGTTAACGTCACGTTAGAAGTCGGATCACTTGCCGAGACCGTGGTCATAACAACCTCACCGTTGGGCTCTGAGCTGCAAACGGCGAACGCCACGATCGGAAATACCATTAACCTGAAGCAACTCGAGTTACTGCCGAATCTGGGCCGCGACGCAACGTCATTGTTGAGTCTACAGCCGGGCGTGACGCCGAGAGGCGATATAGCCGGCAGCTATATGGACCAGAATACTTTCACAGTGGATGGCGGGAACAATACGGATGATATGGCCGGGAACACCATCGGTTACATCAATAACTTCACCGGTCTCGCGGGCAGCCAGACCAACGGGATAGCTTCTGGTGTCGTGGCCACCCCGATCGAGAGCGTCGAGGAATTCAAAGTCAGCACCTTCGGTCAAACGAATGACTTTAACGCCTCGAGTGGCGCGCAGGTCCAGATGGTTACCAGGCGCGGCACCGATCAATGGCACGGCTCGGGGTACGGTTATTACTACGCAACCAATCACGGCGCCGCTAACTCATGGGTGAATAATCATACGGTATTTACAAAGGGCGTGGCGCCAACCGGCACACTATGTTCCGCGGGAACAACGTTGAGTTCCGGGGACAACAATTGCGTGATGCCTTTTACTCCAATCATTCCAAATCATCGGAGTCGCTTCGGCTTCACTATCAGTGGTCCGGTCGTCCCCTGGAAGATAGCGGGCGGGAAGACCTACCTGTTTTTCAACTATGAGGGCTTCCGTTTTCCGGGTACCGGAATTTTCGAGAGAGCCTATCCCACCGCCGCGATGCGCGCCGGCGTGATTCAAGTTCCAGACAGCACAGGGGCTTATATACCTTACAACCTGAATCCTTTTCCGGTTACCGTAGTCGTTGGTAATAGCGCGGTCAACGTTCCAAACTCCGGGACGCGGCTTTGCAGTTTAGCGGCCTACGGCAACACGTGTGGGGGCGCCGCCGGCTCGGCCCTAGATCCCCGAAACATCGGTATAAGTCCGACTATCAGCACGCTCTGGTCGAAGTTGCTACCCCTGCCGAACGATCCCGGTCCTGCGACCGGCGACCAATTCAACACACAGGGATATCTCTCGACCATTCGAACGCCGCTCACTTCCAACAGTTATGTGGGCCGTATCGATCATGACTTCAACTCGAAGCACCGCTTCTTTACTTCGTTCCGAGCGTTCAAGTTGCTTAATGTCACCACGAACCAGGTGGACGTGGGCGGGGCTTTCACTGGCGATACGTTTGGACAATATAAACCCACAGCTCCGCGGCCACAGTTAGGCGAGCTTTGGGTCGTTGGATTTACCAGCACCCTCACCCCCAGGCTCACTAACGATTTGCGTCTTAGCTACCTGTGGAACTGGTGGCAATGGTCCACGCAGAATGATCCGCCGCAGTTAGCAGGTTTGGGCGGCGCGCTGGAGATCGCGCCCGCTGGGACCAGCGGAAGTCCGGGAACCAGCGGCGCCGAAAGCGTTAACGCGCTGATCCCATACAACGTCAATAATCAGAGCACGCGTCAGCGCGTGTGGGACGGCCAGGACAAGATGCTGCGCGATGACCTCACCTGGGTCAAGGGTAACCACTTGTTGCAGTTTGGCGGGCAAGTCCAGAAGAATTTCAATTACCACACCCGCACGGACAATGGCAGCTCGATCAACAATCAGGTCGTGTACACGGTCGTCTATAACAATATCAACTATGGTAACGGCGCCGGTTGTAGCGCTGCTGTGAGTGGGACGGCCGGAAGTACCAGCTGCATACCGGCTGCGGTAAACACCGCGGGCCAGAACAGTTTGTATCAAAACCTCGCAGCATCGGTGCTCGGTTTGGTGGGCCAGACGCAGGTCATCTATACGCGCACCGGCTCGAATCTTGCGATACAGCCAATAGGCACCCAGGCGCTGGAAGCAAGCACCATCAAGTACTACAGCGGCTACTTCGCCGATACCTGGCGCCTGAAGTCCAGCCTGACACTCAACTTCGGTTTGAGCTACATGTACGAAACCCCGCCGGTTGAAAAGAACGGCGCGCAAGTGGAACTCGTGGATACTGCTGGCAACCTGGTCCATACGGATCAGTTCCTGGCAGCGCGGAAAGCTGCGGCCCTGGCTGGACAGGCATACGCTCCGATCCTCGGGTTCGAAACCACTGGGAACTTGCACATCAAGTACCCGTACACTCCCTTCAAAGGCGGATTTAGCCCACGAGTTGCCGTGGCCTGGAGTCCGAATTACCGTTCGGGTTTGCTTGGCAAGCTGGTAGGCGAAGGCAAGACGGTCTTGCGTGGAGGCTACGGACGAACCTGGGGCCGCATCAACGGTGTGAACCAGGTTCTGGTTCCGCTGCTGGGTCCGGGATTGCTGCAACCAGTAACCTGCGGCTTTACCCTTAGTAATGGAACCTGTGGGACGAGCAACAACCTGACCAACGCGTTTCGCATTGGCCCGGATGGCTTGGTTGCGCCGTTGCAGTCTCCCAGCGCGAATCTGCCGCAACCGTTCTTCCCGGGTGTCGGCGGACAGGCTGTAGCCGGAGACTCGACCGTGCTGGATCCGGATTATAAGCCGGAGAAGGTGGATAGCTGGGACTTTACCATCCAGCATCAGATATCTCGGAAGATATCGTTCGAGGCTGGATACATGGGAAAACGAAGCAAGAACATCTTCGAAGAGATTAATCTCGATGCGGTTCCCTACATGATGACACTCGGAGGTCAGTCGTTCGCTACGGCGTTTGCAAATGTTTGGAAGGGACTCTGCGCTCCAGGCGCGGGTGGGCGTTGCTCGCAGATCGATCTGGCCGGCAGCGGTGGGCTCGCGGCTTTGATCGCGTCAATTCCAGCTCAACCTTTCTTTGAGGCTGCGCTGGGTGGGCCTACGTCAACCTACTGTACAGGTTTCACCAATTGCACCCAGGCGTTGCTCAACCAATCGGGCGTACGCACGAACATTGGCGCGACCCGGGTTTCTGACATCTGGTCTTACCTCAATGCAACGGGGACATCACGCTCGAACGGTACTCTGGGTTCCTGGACGCTTGGCCGTACGATGCTCAGCTCGCAAGCGACGGCAATCAATACGACCACCAGCCTTGGCTATTCGAACTACCACGCGATGTTCCTGACGTTGAAGCTGACCGACTGGCACGGCCTTACGTCCATCTCCAACTTTACCTGGGGGAAGGCGTTGGGAACTGGTCAGATTGGCCAGTACAACAGCTCGAATCAGTGGCTTGATATCTGGAATCCCCGGGCCAGCTATGGGCCACAGATTTTTGATATCAAGTACATCTTTACCAGTGGATGGAGTTATAGGCCAACGTTCTTCAAGGGCGAGCACGGTTGGAAGGGCAAGCTGCTTGATGGCTGGTCCGTCTCGCCATTCCTGACTGCTCAGACCGGCTTCCCGATCGGGATCAGTTATTCCGAAGGCTGTACCGCCTGTCAGGGTTTTGGTCAGATGGGAAACACTGCGAGTTCCGGCAGTGCATTTGAGAGCGCTCTTCCGCTTACGCCGTTCACCGCGGGCCATTCCGCTCACACCGGGATTGTTGGTTCCACGATTGCGATCAACGGCGCCAACGTCAGCGTAGGCACAAACAACTCGAGCCAGGTCAATATATTTGGCGACCCGGCTTCGGTTTTAGCTAACTTCCGCCGCTGCGTCCTGGGAATTGACACCAGCTGTGGGAGCGTTGGAAATCTACGAGGCTTGAATCGGTGGAATGTGGATGCGACGATTGCCAAGGACATTAAGTTCACGGAACGCGTGGGCGCCACCTTTACTGTGCAGTTCACCAACGTCTTTAACCACTTCCAGCCATCGGATCCTAGTAGTTTGTCTCTTACGACTCCGCAGAACTTTGGCAGGATCACCAGCTCGGTTTACGCCGGCCGCCAGATGGAAATTGGCGGCAGGATCCACTTTTAAAAACCTTAACCAACCTAACCAATGAAAAGGGGCCGCGCAATGCGGCCCCTTTTCTCTAAGCGCCTCCCGATTTTACGTTTCAGGTCTGACTTCCAAATCGCGTTCGGTATTCTTCGCTTCTCCGTTTTCGCCGGACCTATCGCCAATAGCACGGGTAAAGCGCGCCTTGCGCCTTGGCGATTTCCGCGAAGCGTTCTTCGTAATCCTTGGCGTATTCCTCAACCGCCTGCTTTATCTTGCCGAAGAGCCGGCAATGAAACTTTTCTTTGGCTACCCGATCGCGCAGAAAGAGCATCGCGTTTGCTTCTCCCCAGTATTCGCGATCTTCCCAAATCTCGACCGGATTGCCACCCATCTGCTTTGCCAATTCAACCAGTCGAGGATCGTGAACATTGTAACCATTGTTCAGAAAGATCTTGTTATAGATGGGTACTAATTGGGCCTGAAGATGGTAGAGCGATTCGGGAGTGCCGGCAATTTTCATGACGTGTCCAAATTCGTGCGCGATTTTTGTAGCGGCCAGCACGCTACCTCCGATCAGCTGCTTCGATTCAAATGGCTCGAGGGCGTTCATTACCGGATAATAGACGGAACTGGGATAACCCTGGTCAACCTGGCTGCCCAGGATAATCGTGGCGGCGATGAGTTCGCCCGACTCGTTCCACTTGTATTTACCGGTAGTGGCCCCCTCAGGGTTGCTTGCCGCGATAGTGATGCTAAGCATTAGCCGCGGGTGATGCGCATACATTTCCCATTGCGCGCGGCCAATGTCAGTTGAGAGAAACTCAGTTTTCCACTGCTGATAACGCGTCTTGTATTTATCATCGATCGTTTCGCGGATGCCACCGCCGCTCGCAACTGGACTCGCGTGGCTCTCACGCTTGAACGTAACCGGAATCGGTTGAACGAAATCCCTGGCGGTTGATCCAATCGGCATGCGCCGGGCTTTTGCCGGCTGTCGCGCCTCAACCCGCGGCAAAGGCGCCAGCCGGAACAGGGCAGTAAACAACAAAAATAACCAAAGCATTCGCATCGCTCTCACGGCTACATCCTCCTGATTGGCATGCAGATATCCTCAGACCATCTGCCAAATCGCAACTTGTAAAGCCTCCCCGACCGCAGTCTAAGATCTCTTAAGTTCCAAGCTCGATCCAGTGTTACGAACAATAATCTGTTCATCTTAGGGACCAAGGCTAACTGACTTGGATTTGACACCTGCTTGCGGAAATCGAAGTCAGTTCGTTTTCCGCTTCATCAGAGCTTTGTCGTTCTTGAGCAATTCGCACACGCCGTCTCGTGCATGAGGGTTCTTCCAGACCGTATTATCTGCGTATAAGACACATTGGATTACTGACTTTTCGATCAGTTTCGGATGCGCGTTCTTCGTGGAATCCGAGCTACGGACAACTCTGGTCGGCGGTGAACGGAGTTGGGCTTCCAGCGTCGCGCTTTTGTCGGTCGGAATCCTCGCATAACTTAGGAATTGATGTGTGCCCAGCTCGGCATTGCTTGTGGGATCCAGGAAAAGGTAATCCCACGCTATTCCTTTGATTGTTTTGGATCCTATGTTCTTGAGCTTGAGCGTATACATGTAAAAGACCGGCAACCGTCCGGGAGTCGCGGGAAAAGTATTATTGGAACCGGCCGCCGCACTCCGTGTACTGGTAGCAGCTCGCGTTGCATCAACCGACGAACCGGCCCCTGTGCTACCTGAGGTCCTGGAGGCGGGATCGCTAAAGGTGCCGCCCGTAGGAATAATTGAGGGATCGAAGTTACGGGGAAGTTGGACCTGCTTTTCCCAGTGAAGTTTGAGGATCTCGACATTCGGTTGGGTCGGATCCGGCGCTTCTTGCCCGAACGCAGCGCCGAATGCTACGAGGGATGTGAAGACAACGCAGAGCCACTTCAATCGTGATGCAGCGTCACGTCTTGCTTCCATGCCTTACCTCCGGATAGCTGCCGAACCAACTCTCGCCTTTATCCTGTGATCTCAATTAATCAAGCGTGCAGGTATAGAGTCCCCAAGCGAAAATATATGGTCGCTAATATACTCCAGATAAGGTCCAAAGACACTATAGATATCGCGGTCAGGGCTCTCGGCAATAGCTGGCCAACTTGAGGATGAGAACCTTATTGGTAAAGCAGTGCTCGAGCACGGACGCGCCGAAAATTTTCCAGGGAAGTGTCCCACGATCTCACAATCTCTTCCGTGGAATCACCGCGCCTCAATCGCTCCAGCGTGTCCGCGTTAACCAGCAGCCGAGAGTAACTATCGATTTTCCAATCTGTGGGGAACAAGCTGTGCAGGGCGACTGCGATCTCGACGCCCGTTAGAACAGACTGAAATTGGGAACGATTGGTTATCAGTAAATTGATACCGCCGCATTCTTCATTCTTGAAGACAAACGATCTGGGGGTGAAGCGCAGCGGAATAAAGCGCACGCCGGGAATTCTTTTAGCATTCAAATAGCTCGCCAGTTTCTGTCCGTCCAGCCACGGCGCGCCAACCACCTCGAACGGTGTGTCGGTTCCGCGTCCCACTGACAGGTTAGTCGTTTCCAGCAGACCAATGCCGGGATACAACGCGGCCTCTGTCAGGCTGCGCATGTTTGGGGAAGGATTGATCCAGCCGAGACCGGTCGAGTCGAACCACATCGCCCGACGCCAACCTTCCATCTTGATCACTCGCAGGTCCGCGTTTAAGTGACGCTCCTCATCATAAAGTCGGGCCAGTTCGCCGATAGTCATTCCATGCCGTACCGGCAACGTGTGATAAGCCGTAAAAGAAAGTTTATCGGCATCGGCGATCGGGCCTTCGACATTGTTCCCGTTAATTGGATTCGGACGATCGAGGACAAAGATCGGCAGCTTCGCCTTACCAGCCTCTTCCATCACGTAACCCAGGGTAGCGATGTAGGTGTAGAAGCGCGCGCCAACGTCCTGAATGTCATAAACCAGCGCGTCGATGTCTCTTAACTGCTCCGCCTTTGGACGCCGCGTCTCGCCAAACAACGAAAAGATCGGCAGGCCAGTCTGTTCGTCTTTGGCGTCTGAAACTTTTTCGTCCGCGAGTCCGCGAATGCCATGCTCAGGAGAGAAGAGCGCGACCAGCTTCACGCCCGGCGCCTTAAAAAGGATATCGATAGTCGATCGGCCGGCGCGATCGCGTCCCGTTTGATTGGTGATCAAACCAATGCGCAAGCCGGCGAGCTGTTTGAAGCCGTCGCGCTCGAGCACATCGATGCCCGTCAAGACCTGCGCGTCGGCCGCCGCCGTCTCGTTTGCGATTGCCCGGGCAGTGTTCGAGTTCAAGCGCGCCACGCCGGCGAGAATCTCAGCCGCGGCCTGCGATGATTCCTCTCGGGCCCTGGTAACGGTTGTGTCCAGAACTGAACTGGCGACGATTGAAGCTATGCGCCCTCTCAGCGGACCGACGTCGCCTTTCCCGTCCGGATGGACACGATTGCTGAGAAAGATTACAAACGAATCGCTGCCGGGATCGATCCACATTGAGGTTCCGGTAAAGCCGGTGTGACCGAATGACCCCAGCGGGAACAGGTCTCCTTTGTTGGTCGAGAAGCTGGTAGCGATGTCCCAGCCCAACGCCCGCGCCGATCCGTTTTCAGCGATGGCGCGCGGTCGCGTCATTGTGGCTACGCCCATGGGACTGAGAATTCGCACTCCGTTGTACGCGCCGCCGTTCAAAATCATCTGGCAAAAGATCGCCAGATCGTCCGCGGTCGAAAACAAACCGGCGTGTCCGGCCACTCCGCTCATGCGAAACGAAGTAGGGTCGTGCACCTGCCCGCGCAGCCACTGCTCACCCTGCGGTCCGGCGTTCTCGCCGTTGTCGCCGAGATAGCTCATCTGGCCGCGCCGCTTTTCGGTAGGCGCAATTCTCGGTCTCAGCGTCACGGCGGGATTAAAACCCGTGTCCCGCATTCCGAGTGGCTGGAAAATATTTCGCCGGGCGAACTCGTCCAGCGTCTGACCGCTCACTCGGTGCACCACCTCACCCAGGGCGATGTAGTTTATGTCGCTATAAACAAAGCGCGCGCCGGGTTGATTACGCAACGGCTCGCGATACAGTCGCTTAATCGCTTCGTCATAACCAGTCCAATGCTCTCGCAAGTCGAAGTCAGGTGCGAATCCTGTCGTGTGCGTCAGCAGTTGCTCGATCGTGATCGCGTCGCGTCCTCCTCCCTTCATTTCCGGAATGAATTCAATCGCCGGATCGCTGAGCCGCACCTTGCCCTGCTCGAGCAGAATCATGATGCTGGTCGCGGTGGCGACGATTTTGGTAAGACTGGCGAGATCGAAAATCGTGTCGGTGGTCATCGCTTCGCGCTGAGGCTCGACGGCCCGCGAGCCATAAGCCTTGCGCCACGCGACCCGGCCGTGACGCGCGACCAGGACCACGGCGCCAGGCAGTTCTTTCTTTTCGACCGAAGCAGCAATGACTTGATCCATTCGGGCGAGACGCTCGGCCGACATGCCCAACGTTGCCGGCGTACCGGAAGGTAGCTGGATCGAAATTGCCTGACGGGCAAATGTGAGAATTGCGAGACAGACTAAAATGCGGCAGCGAAGAGGGACAGCGATCATTGTTTAGTAATCTTAGCCGCAGTTGGCGGTACTTTCTAATCTTTGTGAATTCCAATCAACGACGATTGCTCAGTCAGTACAGGGAGCGGTAGCGACCGAGTCTCGATAGGAGACTGGAGTTTGTCCTGATATTAACCCGGTCGCTACTGCTCCCGGTACTGACCTCATCTCGTCGTACTCGCCGCCAACTGGATCCCGGTGCCGCGAGGATACAGACCCGGCAGCGAAATCGGCAAGCGTCCGGTGATGTCGCTTTGTCCCAACAACGCCGCAGCCGCGGCCTCCTGCAAGCTCGGCATGTCGCCATACGCTACCAGATAAGTTTGCAGTTTTGGGAAACTGCTGAGCAGATAAGGATTGCCAAAGCTGATTCCGATTATCGGCGTCTTAAGATCAATCAAGGCCGCCAGGGCCTTCGCACCGGGCTCCGGCAGGCCGACACTGCGAGCTTGGCCGGTGCGCACGCGGCCATAAAGTGAAGCGATCACCAGGTCCGCATGAGAGGCCAGGTCGAGCGCCTTCTTAACTTCCGCCTCGGATGATCGGTCGTCAAGAACGATCGTCACTACCTTCCTGCCCGCGCGCGTCAGAGCGGAAATGAAAGGCTGAGTTATGAACAACCGATCGTCGCCGTTGGTGATAGCGAGATTGAATATGTTTGCTTTGGGTGCGAGTCTTACCGGCAGCAGATGGGCATCGTTGCGCACCAGCGTGATGGCGTGTTTCGCGATCTCATCAGCCAGCCCCAGAGTTTGCTTGCCTCCCACAATTCGATCGATTTCATCCAAAGGTGTCAGGCGCTGCTGGACTAATCCCAAATCATACTTGGCCGCCAACACTTTTCGAACTGAAATATCGACGCGCTGGTCGGTTAATCTTCCCTGCTTGACTGCATTCCTCACTCCGCGAATGGCCGCGTCCGTGTCGGCCGGCTTCAAAAGAAGATCCGCGCCCGCCTCAAGCGCGCGCACCGAAGCCTCTTCCTGAGTAAAGTAAAGCGTGAGGCCGCTCATACTCATCGCGTCGGTCACAATTAGTCCATCGAAACCGAGTTCGTTCCGCAGGATCTTGTTCATGACTGGTGAAAGCGTAGTCGGCATGGTCCCGTTTTCGACAACGACTTCCTGGTCAGTTTCGATCGGCCCGAGCTTCACGTCTCGGGGCAACGGAGTGATCGCGGTCGGATCGATCAGCGGCAACCCGATATGTCCATCCATAACCGCGCCGACGCCAGCGTCGACGGCCGCGCGAAAGGGAACCAGTTCGACTGAATTCAAACGTTCGCGGGTGACATCGATCTCCGGCAGGCCACGATGCGAATCGGTGGCGGTGTCGCCGTGCCCGGGAAAATGTTTGGCGGTGGCGATCACCCCGCCGTTCTGCGCGCCTGCGACGAATGCGGCGACCAGCTTTGCTACCGACACTGGATCCTCGCCGTACGACCGCACGTTGATCACGGGATTGGCGGCGTTATTGTTCACGTCCGCGACCGGCGCATAAATCTGCTGAATGCCTAATGCCCTTGCTTCGCGCGCCGTCAATTCTCCCTGGCGCCACGCATATTCCGGATTAGCCGTAGCCCCAACCGCCATGTTCCAGGGAAAATTCACCGTGTCGTCAAAGCGCATACCCGGGCCGGCTTCGAGATCTGACGAGATCAGCAGAGGATATTTTGCGAGTTCTTGCATGCGATTAACCAGCAATACAGATTCGTACACCGGGCCACGGAAAAGCACGATGCCGCCCACGTGATTGTCTACAATCTGATGACGCAAATCCTTGAATGCTTCGCTGTCCTGGTTCAGATACGTCGCGTTCAGTCCCAGTGCGACCAGCTGTCCGATCTTTTCATCTAATGACATCCGCTTCAGTTCTTTGTCGGCCCATTTGAGAGCAGCTGACGATGGCTTTCGAGAGTACGGCTTGATTGAGCTTTCACGAAGCGGAGTATTTGAAAATACTACGCGTGGCGCGAGCTGAGGAGTTGCGCTCTGCGCAACCAGCGATGACGTTTGAATAGTCAACACTGCCAGGATCAAGCGTGTCGTGAGTCGACGAAGCGTCACGGTGGTTATCATGTGTCTCCGAAAGAACTTCCAGGATCAACTGTCAGGGAGAGTTTCAGTATTCTTCGCAGGTCCCGTTATCAAGCTAACGGCATAGCCAACCGACGAACAGATGATAGTCCCGGTTAATACGTACCAAGTCCATGCCAGTGGCGTCCTCAGCCAAACATACAACATGACGCCTAGTGCGACTGCCATTCCGGTCATTACGCCTTTTTGGTTGGCGCGTTTTGTTAAAACGCCCAGCAAAAAAGCTCCCAACATAGCTCCGTAAGGCAATGATGCTATCGTCAGCGCCGTATTGAGGACCGACTTTGTGAAACTCTTCGATGCGATGGCGATGACGATAAGAATCAAGCCCCATCCAACCGTGAACCAACGCGACATTCGCAAAAGAGATTCGTCCGAAACCTGAGGATTAACCAGTGGTCGGTAGAAGTCGAGGGCCGTGCTCGATGATAGTGAATTCAAGGAACCGCTGAGATTAGACATTGCCGCGGCAAAGATGGCAGCTATTACGAGACCGGATATTCCGTGAGGCAATTGGCGAACGATAAAGAATGGGAAAATCTGATCGTTGCTCTCCAGTGTTGGTTTTGACGCACCAGTCTGGTAGTAGGCATAGAGCATGACGCCGATCAGCAGGAATAGCACGAACTGAAACAGCACCACGAATCCACTCAGAATAATTGCCTTCTGACTGTCTCGTTTACTGCGGCAGGTTAGCAGTCTCTGCACCAGTAGTTGATCAGTGCCATGCGATGCCATGGTCAGGAACGTGCCCCCAAGCAGTCCGGCCCAGAAAGTAAACGGCACGGTCAGGTCAAATTTGAATGACACGATCTGAAACTTATTCGCCGCCGCGGCCTGCGCCGCAATCGCATTCCACCCGCCCGGCACCAAATGGAGCAGTTCGTATGCTGCCAGGAGCGAACCTCCAACGTAGATGATCAGCTGAATTAGATCGGTCCAGATTACCGCGGCAATGCCACCTTCAAACGTGTAAATCATAGTCAGCAGACCGACAATGACAATCGACCAAAGCCACAGCAACGGCAGCTGCGGCATGCTGGCGCCGATTACCGCGCTGAGCACGAGCGAAGCCGAGAAGATCCTGATCCCTTCGCCCATCGCACGCATACCGAGAAACAAAGAAGCCGCAAAGTTCTTTGTTTCGGGACCGAACCTTCTCCGCAGAAGTTCATAAGCCGTCAGCAACTCGCCGCGAAAGTATGCTGGGATAAAAAGGAAGCTAATAATAAAGCGGGCCACAATATAGCCGAGGACCACCTGCAGATAGGTTAGGTTACCGCCTTGTTCCGGCCGGGCATAGTTTGCATAGGCGATAGCCGGAACTCCGATCAGAGTGATCGTGCTGGTTTCAGTCGCCACAATAGAGAGGCTGATAATTATCCAGTGGGTATTCTTGGCCCCGATAAAATAATCTTTGACGGTCCGTTGCGATCGCCGGAACATCATCCCGAAGACTGTGATCCCCGCGAGATAAAGAAGCAGAACTGCGTAGTCGATTGTTGAGAAGCCCATGTGGAAAGTGTTTGTGCTGTCGGTACTGGCGCTGGTCTCCTTAGCACCGTCGCTTTAGCGCGGTGAACTGAATGCCGAGACAAACCGGAAACCGTTTAAAAGGGTTTCCCCGTCCGAACTCAACCACTACCGGGCTAAAGCCGCGCTAATGAAAAGGAGGCTCAACTGTACAACGCGCTAGCGTCGCTTCTTAGTGAACTCTATGGCTTGCGCCAGCACGCCCCGCGATGCTTCGAGCGCCGACTCTGCTTCAATCCGCGAGCAACCCGTCTGGCTCATCACCAACGCCACTGGTAGGCTGCCTCCTGCCGCATCGAGAACTTCTTTTGCGCTCGCTTCGCTTAAGCCTGATTCCGCGGCGAGGATTCGTTCCGCGCGCGCACGCAACTTGACGTTGCGCGTCTGCACATTCGTCATGCGATTACCCGTGACATAACCGAGACGAATCATCGTCGCCGTGGAGATCATATTCAGCACGAGCTTCTGCGCAGTTCCGGCTTTCATGCGGGTGGAGCCGGCGATTACTTCCGGACCGACGATCGGAATTATGCTGATCTCGGCGACCCTGGTGATCAAAGACCCGGGCACGGAGGTAAGAGCAACGGTAAAGGCGCCAAGCTGTCGCGCGCGCTCAATTGCTCCGATCGTATATGGCGTCCGTCCCGATGCGGCCACTCCAACCAACGCGTCCTGTTTGCTAAAGCCGCGCGCCTCGAGATCGTTGGCCCCGGCTGCCGCATCGTCTTCGGACGCTTCGACCGCTTGATAACAAGCGTCATATCCGCCGGCGATGATCCCCTGGACCATGTCCGGCGAGACTCCAAACGTGGGCGGACACTCGGCAGCGTCGAGCACGCCGAGTCTTCCTGAAGTGCCCGTGCCGATATAGAAAAGTCGGCCTCCTTGATTCAGCCGGTTCGTTATTCCGTCGACGGCTAAAGCTATTTCCGGCAGGACCTCGGCCACAGCGCTCGCCACGCGCGTGTCCTCTTCGCTAATCAGACGAAGAATCTCTTCAGTTGGTAAAGAACTGATTTGCGCAGTGCGCGGGTTCTCTTGCTCGGTTAGTGGGGTGGGCTCAGCAGCTTCAGGCATGGTCGAGACAGACGATCAACAGACACTACCGAATGAAGGTACCGAAAAATGATTTCAGACCGCAACCGGTAATCCCTGCAGATGCTCTTGCGCCAGGCGGCCGGCAGCTACTGTGGGTGAAAAATTTGGTGCGGCAATAAAGGCTTTCCTGGCCACGCGCGCCAGCTCTTCGCGCAAAGGTGCAATCACAAATTCACCGGCAGAAAAAACACCTCCGACGAAGGCCACCTGAAACCGCTCCTGCTCCATTTTCAGTTTGCAAATTACCGTTACCGCTGCTTTGCCTAATTCTTTTCCTGCCTCAGCCAGAATGTTCTGCGCCACGGTATCGCCGGCCCGCGCCGCTTCAATGACCAGTTTGCTAAAGCCGGCTATGCGATCGTTGGTGACTGTTGGAGCGTAAATTGCGGTCGCCAAGTCATCCGGCACTGCTACTTGAAAATATTCGCAAGCGGCTCTGGTCAAAGCTGTTTTGGGCCCGCGCTCATCGGATGCCTGGGCCACCCCTTGCAGGCCGCGCCTGGCGATCCATGATCCGCTTCCTTCGTCTCCGGCGACCGGACCCCAGCCACCTGCAAAGACGTGTTTGCCCTGGCGGTTAGCGCCCACGCAAATTGACCCGGTTCCGGAAATGACGACGATCCCCGGCGCTCCATCGGTCGCGCCATAAAGGGCGATGTCGCCATCGGTCACCAACTCAATATTCTTGATTTCCAACGTTTCGATCAAAACATCGCGCATTCGCGTGCGGATATCCTTGCGCCGGGCGCCGGCCAGGCCAATACCGGCGGCCACCAGATCGTCGCGGTCGATCAAAGCTTCAGAGCAGGCCTTGTCAATCGCTTCGCGGATAGCCGCGGCGCCGTTTGCAATCCCTACTCGCAATGGATTTGATGGACCTGACGCGCCCTCTCCCAGGACCCGATCACCGTCCAGAATCGCCGCGCGTGTGCGCGTGCCACCGCCGTCGACACCCACAACCAATCTTCGCAGCGGAGCCAGCCGCCGCGGCAGCAGATCAACTGTTGTATGAGTTGTCGTCATGCGGATATCTGATGTTTCTGAACCTATAAGAGTTTCTATTCTAGGAATGGCCCATCTATAATGGAAACTAAAAGATCTTATCCACGTAATAATCCACGTTGATGCGGGCGTGAAGGCGAGGATGAAACCAATCAAGCCCAGGAACGCGAACCCTAAACAAATATGGACATCAGACAATTGAAGGCATTCGTAGCCATTGCGGAGAGCGGCACTTTCACCGCTGGGGCAGCACGCGTCCATGTAACGCAGGCGGCCATTAGCATGCAGATCCGGCAATTGGAGACCGAGACGCGGGCCCAGCTTTTCATCCGCGCGCCACGGCGGGTGATCCTGACAGAGGCGGGTGAAAAACTGCTCGAGCGCGCCTACACGATTCTGCGCGAGCATGATGCCGCTCTCGATGAGCTGGCGGAGCTCACCGGAGCCCATCGCGGCCGGCTCCGCATTGGCAGCGCTTCGGCAATGGTCAACGCCGATCCGTTGCCGCAGATTCTCAAAGAGCTCCGTCACATCCACGCGGGCGTCGAGACGTCGGTCGTCTCAGGCACCAGCGAATCACTGGTGAAGCAGGTTCTGGCCGGCGAGCTTGACGCGGCTTTTGTGTCGTTGCCCGTTGAGGCGCGCGGCGTTCAAACCGAATTGTTGAGCGAGGATTATTTGGTGGCGATTGCCTCGTCCAACCATCAACTGGCAAAGCAAAAGATAGTCAGCGCCTACGCCCTGGCCGGTGAGAAACTAATCCTCGGAGAGCGCGGCGGCAACACTCGGCGATTGATCGATCAGTTTTTTGCTCAGGCCGGAGTGACGCTGAAGGTCGCGATGGAACTAAGCCGGCTGTCGGCCATCAAACGAATGGTGGAAGAAGATATGGGCGTCGGTATCGTGCCCTTGCAGTCAGTTCAGGAGGAAGTAGCAAAAGGAAGTCTGGTGCGTTGGTGGATCGAGGGCGCGCAAATCAACTGGCAACTCGGCGTCGTACGTCTGGTCGGCGGTTACGAATCGCCAATTCATCATAAGTTTCTACAGCTCTGCCGCGAACACTTTGTTGAGCCTGCCACGCCTGCCCCGTCTCGTGCGAAACAGAAATCAAAGAAGAAGGCGGCGGTTTACTAGTTGGAGCGCGGACATCCTGTCCGCCTGAGCGCGCAGCGCGAACAATGTTGTCAAACCGATTTCTTCCTTGAGGCTGAGTGTCTTCGCACACTGGCGGACAAGATGTCCGCGCTCCATCTTGTGGCTTCACCCACGAGTCTCATTCATTCCTGCGATCAGCCTTTCGACGTCCTCCTCGTTGTTAAAGAAGTGCGTCGCGACGCGAATTCCCTGGGGCTTTTCGGTCACGACAACTCCGTGGCGAAACAAGTGCCGCACTACCTCAGCCGGATGCTCGACTTCGACCAGCGTTTCCGCCGAGCGCGCAAGGTCGTTGTGCAACGGTGACAGGACCTGCCATCCATTTTCGGCCAATTGCGACGTCAGCAGCCTGTTCAACTCGAGCACGCGTGCTTGAATGTCCGCGGCGCCGATCTCGCTAATGAGATCGATCGATGCTCCCAGCGAAAAGATTCCGGCGAAGTGCGGGCAGCCCAGTTCAACGCGCGCGGCAGTATCGTGACGCGGGCGAAACTCGTCGTTGCGCATCTCGAAGGGATGTTCGACGCTCAACCAGCCGATGGAACGCGGCAGCGATTGCTCCAGCAGTTCGCGGCTGAGATACACGAAGCCCGATCCGTAACCGGCCAGCATCCATTTGTGACCGGTAGCGCACAAGGCGTCTATCTTCATTCGCTTTACATCAATCTCGAACGCTCCCAACGATTGGCTGGCGTTGATGATCAGCGCATGCCTGCCCTTGATCGTTCCCAACGCTTCCGGATCGACGCGAAAGCCGTTCGAGAATTGCACGTGACTGAGGGCTATAACGCCCGTCTGATGCGTCATTGCTTCCCGGACGCGTTCGATCTTTACTTCACCGTCAATCGCCGGCAATAGATGGACCGGAATACGTCGGTGCATCCATGGAAGACTGGTGACCGGAAATTCCAGTTCGCTGGAGATGACTTCGCCCCGGTCTTCCAGCGCATCGACGATCACGTTCATTCCCGAAGAAGTGTTGGTGGTGAAAGCAATCTCTTCGGGCTCGGCATTAATGAACCGCGCTACCTTTTGCCGAATCGATTCACGATCCGCGAGCCAGCGATTCCAGTGCACATCGCCGTCGCTCATCATCATCTCGTAGTAACCGGCTGCGGCTGCCTGTGACGCGCGCGAAACCGGCCCAGCGGCGGCGCTGTTGAGATAAGCGAGTCGTTCAGTTACGGGGAATTTGTTGCGAACTTGATTCCAATCAATCATCTTGATGGGCGAGGATACATGACGAATCGATGTAATTGAAATGGACCCGAGCGGTGGTACAGTTGCTCGCGCCGTGTTACTGATTCCAGGTAATGAGAATTGACTGGGAGGTTGAATCATGAAAAGGCTGACAGTTGGTGTCGTAATACTCTTGATCGTGTTCGGACTGAGTTGGTCGTTTGCCAGATCGAGCGTCGGCGACGGATACAAACCAATTGCGAGCCCGACACCTTGCCCAGGCCTGCGCGAATGCACCGCTGCTGAAAACGATTTGCCAACCCAACTGCAAGTCGCGTTTCCCGGACTGGATAACATGACTTTGCACGGCCACCTCTACGTGCCTGGGGTCAACACGAAGGCAGAGTTGGATGCGGTGAACAAGCGATTTCCCGTGATGATCTACAACCATGGCAGCGAAGCGGATCCGAAGGGCGTGCCGCATCTCGCCAAGCTCTATGTCGATCATGGTTTCGTATTCTTCGCGCCGGATCGGCACGGCCAGGGACTGTCGAAGGACGCCGGTCCTTACATCGCCGATTTGCAAAAAGCTGCACACAACTCCGAGGCTGTGGTGAAGCTTCATGAACTCTACAATCTTGACGTCATCGCCGCCATCAAATGGATCAAAGAGCAACGCTACACAAACACAAGGCACATCGCGATGACGGGAATCTCTTACGGTGGCATTCAGACGCTGCTGACGGCGGAAAAGGATCCAGGCATTCGCGCTTACGTTCCGTTCACGCCGGCGGCCCAATCATGGGGCAACGTGGCGCTCCAACAGCGTTTGATAACGGCGATCCAGAACGAGAAGGCGCCAATGTTTCTGATTCAGGCGCGGGGCGACTATAACCTCGGTCCCAGCGAAACGCTCGGCCCGATACTGCGGCAGAAGGGAAACCTGGAGAAGTGGACAAACAAGATTTATCCACAGTTCGGCTGCACGAATCAGGAAGCGCATGGCCGCTTTGCCTCGGGGTGCGATGGAATTGCGATTTGGGAACCGGATGTGCTGAGGTTCTTGAGCGTAGTTGGGGAGTTGTAGTATGACCGCCTGAGTAAACGGGGCAGTAGCCCGACCGTTAGGGAGGGCGTTACCTTACCGGCAGTAGTTACGATGGAATCTCAACGTTCAACTTGATAAGAGGCCTGCACGAAGAGCGCCGAAGGCGCGCAATGCAACAGCCTGGGGCAACGCCCCAGGAGTCAAGAAGGTTTGAAGACGAAAGCGCTGAAAGCGCGAAATATTAGTCCTCCGGAACTGCTCAAGTTGAGAATTCGGAACTTTTTATTTCGCGCCTTCAGCGCTCTTGTTGAGTTGTTGGATGACTTCACCTGGGGCGTTGCCCCAGGCTATTACATTGCGCGCCTTCGGCGCTTAAACTTCAGCAACGTAAGCTCACGCATCTAAGGTACACCGCATGCCAGATGAAATTGAGAATATCTTGAAGGAAATACTTGGTCTGTACCGTATTTCAAGGGTTGTTAGAACCGCGCACTTTCTTGCAGCCCAAGGCGACCAGCGTATGCACCGAATCCTGGGCACCGGAGTAATAGTTCTTAATATCTTGATTTTCTCGCCACTATTCGATCTGGTCGCCCGGACACATTCCGCTACGATCATAAAGTTTCTGGCTATCGTCGCGGCCTCTTTCGCAGGAATTCAGACGCTCTTCGGATTTCAGAGATGCTGAGTCTCATCTGAACGCCGGAGACACTTATGGAAATATCTGTCGCAAGACTCAAATGCTGTTAGCAGAGTCTAAGGATCATATAAAGGACTCAAAAGGAATTATCGAGGACTTCAAGTCTCTAAACTGGGAATATCTTCAGGCAATAAGGATTACAAAGCCATTATTCCGTCTGAGAGAGAGTATAAGAAAGCCCGACGGGTAATCAAACAATTAGATGAAAGGCGTCGTACAGAAAGTCCGCTCAACAGTGATCTCGCGACACCTCAAGTCACATCATCCCGACAGTGACGACGGGGCAGTAGTCCAACCGTCAGGGACAGCGTGCTCCTCGATTTTCAGTAGCAAAGTGGTGAAAAGAAATACGCCCTCCCTGACGGTCTGACGGTCGGGCTACTGCCCGGTTCTCGACCCCTCAAACCACATCGTCCCAAGAGGCGGCAGACAGATTTCAGCCGAATAGTCCAAGCCATGCGCCGGAATCTTCTCGGCCTTGATGCTCTTCACCACACCAAACCCACCGCCACAATATTTTTCGTGATCGGTGTTCATCAGTTGCTTGTACGATCCGGCACGCGGTAATCCGAGACGATGGCCTTCGCGAACTACCGGTGAAAAGTTTCCGACGCAAATTATCTCGTTGCCGGTTGAGGGCGAGATGCGGCGAAAGGCGATTACGTTTTCAGACACGTTGTCTACTTCGATCCATGCAAACCCGCTCCGTTCACTGTCGGCTTCCCAGAGCGCTCCGTATTTCCGGTAGAGCTTGTTCAGATCTTTAATTAAGGCCTGCACGCCCTGGTGAACCGGCGTTTCCAACAGATGCCAGTCGAGGCTTTCAGTTTCGTTCCACTCGTGCCACTGGCCAAACTCGCCGCCCATGAACAGCAGCTTCTTTCCGGGATGCGCCCACATATAGGCGTACAGCGCGCGCAGGTTCGCGAACTTCTGCCACTCTTCACCCGGCATTTTATTCAGCAGCGCGCCTTTCATGTGCACGACTTCATCGTGAGAGAAGGGCAGAATGAAATTCTCGGTCCAGGCATAGATCAAACCAAAAGTCAGAGAGGTATGATTGCCCGCGCGAAAGAATGGATCGGTTTGAAAATACTTGAGCGTGTCATGCATCCAGCCCATGTTCCACTTGAAATCAAAACCAAGCCCGCCGGCATAAACCGGATGACTGACGGCGGGCCAGGCAGTTGATTCTTCCGCGATCATCAAGACGCCGGGACACTCACGATGGGTGACTTCGTTCATCTCCTTAATGAACGAAATCGCTTCCAGATTCTCCCGGCCGCCAAACTCGTTCGGCACCCACTCACCCTCTTTGCGGCTGTAATCGAGATAGAGCATGGATGCGACAGCGTCGACGCGTAAACCATCCAGATGAAACTCGCGCAGCCAGAACAGCGCGTTTGCGATCAGGAAATTTCGCACTTCGTTGCGGCCATAGTTGAAAATGTAAGTGCCCCAGTCCGGATGCTCACCTTTACGCGGGTCGGCGTGTTCGTAAAGCGCCGTGCCGTCGAAGCGGCCGAGCGCAAACGCATCTTTGGGAAAATGCGCGGGCACCCAATCCATTATTACACCCAGACCTTTTTGGTGAAGATGGTCGACCAAGAACCGAAAATCGTCAGGCGCGCCGTAACGCGATGAGGGCGCGAAGTAGGCACTGACTTGATAACCCCATGAAGGTCCGTACGGATGTTCCTTCAGGGGAAGAAACTCAACTTGAGTAAAACCGTTCTTGTGCGCGTAATCAGCGAGCAGAGGCGCCATCTCGCGATAAGTCAGCGGGCGATTATCGTCTTCCATGATCCTACGCCACGAGCCGAAGTGCACTTCGTAAATCGAAAGAGGTTCCCGCCAGGCTTGTCGCTTCTTACGCTGCGTGATCCAGGCGCGATCGCGGAATTTGTAGGTCGACTTGAAGACGATGGACGAAGTGTTAGGGGGCACCTCCATCATCAAGGCATAAGGATCGGCCTTCAGAAACTTCTGCCGGCCCGATTTGATTTCGTATTTGTAGAGTTCGCCCCGGCGCAAACCGGGAATAAAGAGTTCCCAAACGCCGGAACTGCCTAAGGATCGCATCGGATGCCTGGCGCCGTCCCATTCGTTGAAGTTGCCGACCACGCTAACGCTTTTGGCGTTCGGCGCCCAGACAGCGAATCCGACTCCACGCTTGCCCTCATGAGTCAACACATGCGCGCCGAGCTTTTCATAGATGTGTTCGTGTCTGCCTTCGCCGAACAGATGCAGGTCGAGTTCGCCGAGAGTTGGCGAGACGTCCCGAGATGACTTTGGAGTGGGCGAGTCCGTCGAGCCCTTGCGAGCTCGAATGGCTTTGGGCGCGCTTTGCGCCTTTGCGCCTTTGCGTGATTGTTTGGTCTTCTCTGTCGGCACTTTTGAAGGGTGCTCCGTAATGCCAGGAGCGCGGACTGTCCCGTCCGCACAGCGCGCGAGCGCGCTCTGTCGCCCGTTAGAGGAGTCTGTCGGAAAAGGAACTCTGTGGTTCTCTGTGTGACCTCTGTGCCTTTGTGGTGAAGGTTTTGTTAAGTCATTTCACCACAGAGACACAGAGGAGCACAGAGGTCGCATAGAGAAATTGCTTTTTCCGACAGACTCCTTTAGCGGGCTTTTCAATTTCATAATGCGCTGATCCCCGGGCTCCACCCGGGGCTAAATTTCTTCCGTCTGCTTCGCAGACTCGCTGAATCACTATCTCAGTCGTCCGCGTGTTTGCGAGTGAGCGCTGTTCCCGGAATCGCTGGTACTACTAGGTTGAGTGGCGCTTCAACCTCGGACTTAAACTAGTCACGTCGCGAGTGCTTCCACAGGGCTGTGGCTGGGCTTCAGCGGTTCAACCAGTCTGCGATAAATGTCCGCCCCTGTTCCCATCTCAGGCCGATTACTCTTCGCTTGCGCCAGGAGCTCCAAAAACCGATCACGCACTGGAGGCAAGCCCAACTGGTCCATCAAGTCAATCGCTCGTCCAGCGTACTTCAAGATTTGAATCGTTTCGATTCCGGAAACGTCGTTAAAGAACCAGCCGCAACTGGTATACATCAATAACAACATGCGCTGTAGTTCGAGGTAAGCCAGCGCGCGCCATTGTTCGTGCGCCGGCAACCAACGCCCCGACTGATCGCGGAGAAATTTCTCGCGCGAATGAGATGGATCGAGAACGAGGGCGATGCTGGCATCGCGAGCCTGCCAGGGATCGGCGAACAGATTCCCTCGTGTCGCTTCAAAGTGCGCAACGTTCTCGTCTCGCAGGAAATCGAGTGCTTGTCTTAAAGGAGCTCGCCAACTTTGATTCCATTCCGGCTCGCCGCCAGTATGACAACCACAATCGCGAATCCAACGAGCGACGCCGTGGAGACAACTCCAGGAGGTTCCTTCGGCGTTTGGACCGCTGTTGATTTCAACCTCGAAGGCGGGTGAGTGCCGATCGAGATATGCCCCATAGTTGCTAACCTGAAAAGCTCGCGCCGGCGCCTCAATTTCCAGCGCATATGCCAGGCAAATATCGCCGAACTTGAAATGATGGCCGTAGGTTTCGCCGTCGGTCGCGATGGTTTCCAACGCCCGGCCCTCTGCTCGCTGCGCAAAGCGATCCGCTAACTCATGGCTCGACCGCAACAAATTTTCGAAAGCAATCGCACGCGAGGTTGATCCGTCGTAGAAAAACACCGCAATGGATCGACCCGAGCCATCGCGATGTGAGTATTGATAAGCGACGCCGGTGTCGATGGTCTGCTCGTTCACTTCAAGCCATTCGGCTTCGTCAATCGGACGGACGCGGGACGCCTGGTGCGGGGCGAGAATGACAAACCGCAAGCCCGCCTCGATCAGCAAGTCCATGACATCGTCATTGCTGGCCGTTTCTGGCAACCACATCGATTCCGCGTCGCGCCCGAAGCGTTCACGGAAATCCATCAGTCCCCAATGAATCTGCGTTTGCTGGTCACGTTCACTGCACAGCGGCAAGATCGCGTGGCCGTAGGCTTGCGCAATCGCATTGCCATGTCCACCACGCTGGTTCGCGCTGTGCTGATCGGCATCGACGATATCGGCATATGTGTCCGGATGTTTGTCCTTGAGCCAGCTCAGCAGGGTAGGTCCAAAATTGAAGCTGATGTTCGCGTAGTTGTTTACAATCCGCTCGCGGCCCGTCGCCGGATCGGTAATAAGCGCACTCGCATTCGGCTGGTAACACTCGGAGTGAATGCGCTCGTTCCAGTCGTGAAAAGGCGCGGCACTGGGCTCGACCTCGACGACACCGGTCCAGGGATTCTCGCGCGGTGGTTGGTAGAAATGGCCGTGGACAATGAGTGCGGGCATGGACTAATCAGAACACAAGCCACAAAAAGGCACAAAAGGCTTAAAAGGAGCGATGCGCGATACCGACTCGCACAAACGAGCCAGGTCCTTTTGTGCCGTCTGTGCCTTTCCCTGGTTCAGCATCTCTTTTTGAGATTATCATGTGTGCTACCGCAAGTGGTCTTGAAACGCGAGCCACGCTGCTCCGATCAATCCCGCATCGTCACCACACTCTGCGGGCACGATGCGGCATCTCAAAGCCGGCACTGAGAAGGCGCGTCGCAAGACTTCTTCACGTGCAGGCTGAGCCAGAAGTTCCCACGCCGCCGAAACGCCTCCGCCGATGACAATTATTTCGGGATTAAAAATGTTGACGTAGCTCGCCATCGCCACACCGAGATAGACGCCTGCCGTGCGAAATACTTCGAGCGCCAGCGTATCGCCGGCGGTCGCTGCGCGCCAAACTTTTTCAGAAGTCAGATCGGTTGCGACAATTGATTGCAAACTGGAGTCTGGGTGATGGGCCAGCCTTTCCCTCACCATTCGGACAATGGCTGTGGCGCTGGCATAAACCTCAAGGCAACCGGTATTACCACACTTGCACGGCACGCCGCCAAATGGCTCAACGCTAATATGACCGAGCTCACCAGCCGTGCCGTCGATCCCCCGCCAAAGTTTGCCGGCGAGAATTATTCCACCCCCCACACCCGTCCCCAACGTCAGACAAAGAATAGTTTGATTGCCTCTTGCCGCTCCTTGCCACATTTCGCCCAGGGCGGCGGCGTTCGCATCGTTCTCCAGGAGGACCGAACGATTGAGGGAGGACTCCAGTGCGGGTCCGAGTCTGTATCCCTGCAGCGATTCGAGATTTGGCGCATTGACCACCAGTCCGGTTTCAATATGGACGGTTCCGGGAACGACAACCGAAATTGACCTGATCTGCGCCCCGCGCTTTCCGGCCGCTGCTTCGCATTCGCAGACTACTGCGGCGACCAGCGCTACAACGTCTTCGGGTCTGTTTGATTGCGGTGTGGGTTTCCGCACGCGATCGAGGATGCGACCTTTCCCATCGATGTTGGCCGCACGCAGATTCGTCCCGCCGAGATCAACGGCGCAAATCAAATCACTTTCTTTGGGGAGACCACGATTCACGCTACGCTTTTCTTCTACCAAACATGTCGAAACCAACCGCGGCGACCAAGACTCCGCCTTTGACAACGTACTGCGCCCAACTCTCGACATTCAAGAGTGACATGCCGTTATCCAGGCTAGCCAGAATGAGCGCGCCAAGAACTGCGCCAAAGACGGTGCCTCGCCCGCCCATTAGACTCGTACCGCCAATCACGCACGAAGCGATGGCGTCCAGCTCCATGAGATTGCCGGCATCGGGTGATGCGCTGCCGACCCGCGCCGTGTGCAGAATCGAAGCCAGTCCAGCCAGCGCTCCCATCACACAAAAAGCCGCCAGGATGTATCGCCGCAGATTGATCCCCGACAGCCGCGCCGCATCAGGATTGCCGCCGATGGCGTAAAGATATCGCCCAAAGGTAGTGTTCGCGGTCAGAAATGATCCGGCGAGGGCCACCGCGAGCAGAAAGATTACCGGAATCGGAACGCCACCCGCCTTATTCATCAGAAAGATGAACGCTGTGATCGCTACCGACGGCACCAGAATGCGCACGGCGATTGCGCCAGCAGTCAGGACTTTTAGGCCGTGCCGTTGACGTGCCCGGTTCCGTCTGAGATTGATCCAGGCGATCGCGGCTATGGCGACGACCGCCAATCCAAAACCAATCCGCGGATCGATAAAGTCACGGCCCAGCGAGCGAAAGAACGGATGCTCGACGGGAATCGTTGCGCCTTTAGTCAGCTTTAGGATCACTCCGCGCCAGGCTTCCAATCCGCCTAGCGTCACGATAAAGGCAGGGATATTGACATAGGCGACGAGAGTACCCTGGATCGCTCCGATCGATAGTCCGACGACTATGGCCGCCCCCAAAGACGGAACTACTCCCCACCCCTGAGTCATTGCCGCGATGCCGCCGGACAGACCGACCACCGCGCCTACCGACAGATCGATATTGCCGCAGACGATAACCATCAGCATGCCGACGGCCAACACGCCGGTCACGGCCATCTGCTGCAGAAGCTTCGAGAAATTAACCGCGCCCAGGAAGAGGCCGTAAGGATGATATTGATCGATCGTGGCCCATTGAAAGAAGAGCCAGATCACGATGAGCGCCAGCAGCATTGTATATGCTCGCAACGCTGAAGTGCGGAGCTTGAATCTGCCTTTGATTGATGGTTCAGACATAACGAAACATAGATAACTGTTTAGACGGCGGACTTATCCGCCGGGAATTCCCTCGAAGACCACAACCATCGCCAATCAACAATCGGGACACTGTCTGGCTCGTGAGGCAAGTAAGCGTGATAGCCAGACCAACTCGACTTGGCTGGATGATCGCACAATCCAGCGCGTCCGAGTGATCGTTTGACAACACCGGGACTCGTTGATACGTGACCGTGGTAACCGAGTGAACTAGATTTGGTTCCGGTGATTTGAATAGATGCATGTCAGTCTAGAGTCACGGCGGACAAGTCCACCGTCTAAACGAAATAAACAAGAAAAAATAAATCTAGGCAGCCCGGCGCGCATGACCGGTCGCGCATGACATGACCGCTTCGGGCGTCGCTTCATTGCGCGTGAACTCTCCGGTAATGCGGCCTTCGTGCAGCACGATCACGCGATCCGAAAGGCCGAGCACTTCCGGCAGCTCGGATGAAACCAGCACAATGGCCAGGCCGCTTTCCGCCAGCCGATTGATCTGCGCATAGATTTCCTGTTTGGCGCCCACATCGATCCCGCGCGTCGGTTCATCAAGAAAAAGCACCCGCGGATTGGTCAGCAGCCACTTTGCCAGCACCACCTTTTGTTGATTCCCGCCTGACAGCGTTCCCGCGATCGTGAAGACCGAGTTTGCCTTAATGTGTAGATCGCGAGCCGAGCGCTCGCCGGCAACCGCTTCGGCGTCGTCATTAGTCACAAATCGGCCTGAAAGCTTGCGCAGCCCCGCCAGGGTCATATTCTTTAAGATGGTCTGATCGAGGATTAGCCCATAACGCTTTCGATCCTCGGTTACGAACCCAATCCCGTGTTTGATCGCATCGGACGGATGATCGATCTGAACAGGTTTGTGGTCGACGAATATTTCCGCGGATTTGCGGCCGGCGTGCGCGCCGAAAATCGCCATCAGCAATTCGCTCCTGCCCGATCCCATCAAGCCGGCGATACCCACCACTTCGGCCTTCCGGGCCGTGAATCCAACGCGATCGACAAGTAGCTTGCCTGGAACACTGGGGTCTTCCACGGTCACATTGCGCACTTCGAATACGACTTCGCCACGTTCGTGCTTGCTTTCGGGAAATATCTGACCGACTTCGCGTCCCACCATCCTGGCAATCACGCCGGCTTCGTCCAGTTCCTTCGTTGCGTTAGTGCTAATCGTGCGGCCGTCACGCAGCACCGTGATCCGGTCGCTGAGGCGGAAGACTTCATCGAGCTTATGCGAAATGTAGATCATGGCCACGCCCCTGGCGCGCAGCTTGTTAAGAATGCCAAACAGCGTCTCGACTTCCGAGTCCGTCAAGGCGGCGGTTGGCTCGTCGAGCACCACGATTCGGGCATCCTGCGATAAAGCTTTGGCGATCTCGACAAGTTGCTGTTGCCCGATCCCCAGGTTTCGTACCGGCGTAAGTGGATCGATGGCGAGGTGAAGATCATCGAGCAACTTCTGCGCGCCGCTATAAAGCTTTTCCCAGTTGATCATTCCGAAACGGCGCGGCTCGCGACCGAGAAAAATATTCTCGGCCACACTCATGTCCTTGACCAACGAAAGTTCCTGATAGATGACGGCGATCTGAGCTCTCTCAGAGTCGCGCACATTCGCAAAGCGGCGCTCTGAACCATCCAGGAAAATCCCGCCCCCGTATTCAGGATACGGATAGACACCAGCGAGAATCTTGATCAGAGTCGACTTGCCCGCGCCATTCTCACCGACCAAAGCATGAATCTCGCCTTCATTGAGATCGAAGCTCACGCCATCCAGGGCCCTGACACCCGGAAAGGACTTCGTAATCTCACGCATTTCAAGAAGACTCGGCATTTTGTCAGAACCGCCTGCGGCAGCGGGCGGTTGAACCATGGCTATTGATAACTAATTTTCGCCAGAAACGATCTGCGTTAAGCTTCGCGAGGGTTAAACCGCCCGCTGCCGCAGGCGGTTCTGACTTTTCACTGCTTCGGTGTTGGCCACTGGTCTTTCGGCACATTTTTATAGACGTCTTCCAACTTGTGATAGCCGTCCTTGATGACTGTGTCCACGAGGTTGCTCTTATCGACGACCTGAGGCTCGTGAAGGATAGAAGGAACATCTTTCTTGCCGTTGTTAATGGTGTCTTTCGTCTCAACCTTTTCACCGCGCGCGAGCTTGACTGCCGCATCCACCGCACTATTGGCGAGCGGTAGAATCGGCTTGTAGATCGTCATCGTCTGCTTGCCTTCCGCGACGCGTTGCACGGCGTCGAGCGCGGCATCCTGTCCGGTCACCAGGACCTTGCCAACCAATTGCGGAGGCAATGCGGAAATCGCGCCGCCGGCGGTGCCGTCATTGGACGCAACGATCGCCTGAATATTGTTGTTGTTCTTAGTCAGCGCATCCTCGGTAATACGCAGCGCCTCACTCGCCAACCACTCACGGGCGAATTGTTTAGTCACGATTTTGATATCGCCGCGATCCACCGCGGGTTGCAGCACGCTCATCTGGCCATCTATCAGCAGTAGCGCGTTGTTGTCGGTCTGTGATCCGCCGATTAAAACGTAATTGCCTTTAGGCGCGTGATCCAGTGCGTACTTCGCCTGCATCTGCCCAATCTTGACGACTTGATGCGCCACATAAAGATCGACATCAGAATTGCGAATCAAACGATCGTAGCTAATCACCGGAACGTTCTGACGATGGGCAGCTTCAACAATCGATGCCGCGATTTGTCCGTTATGTGGGGCCACGATCAAAACATCGACACCCTTGGTGAGCAAATTGTCACACTGCTTCGTCTGCACGGCATCATCGCCGTTGGCGACTTGTATTTCGCACTCTGCTCCGACTTCTTTGCAGCGTGCCTCAACCAGAGCCTTGTCACGCTGCCATCGCTCTTCTTTCAGCGTGTCCATGGAAAAGCCTATGCGCACCGGGCCGCCCTGTTTGGCGGAGCGGCCTGTCTTGCCCTGGTCGGGACCTTTAACACAAGCACTGAACAGCAACGTTGCCGTCAGACAGCACAGAATCAATTTGATTTTCGAACTCATTGTTTGCATCCTTCTTGGTAGCGAGTGTGCACCGATTCGCCGAAACGTCGGTCAACGATAAAAGCTTTTCAGGGATATCCGGATGTTTATAGCCGTCCAGATCGGATTATTCAAGCCATCCTCGTTCAGGCAAAATCAGCAATTGTTCCAGCGAGACGTTCATCCTTAACAGAGACGCACAAGTTTCGCCCTCTAATCTGCAAAAGAGTTATTGCTTGAATCTTTGAACATAAGGAGCCAGACCGGCGATTTGGGCTTTCGCTAATTTTTCCCGAACGCCGGCATATTCTTCTTGCCGCAGGTGATCACGCCGACGAGTTCGCCGTTGGGTGTTTGGCCCACCAGTCACGGTCCGTAAAATCCGGGGCATTGAAAATGCGACCGTTAGGAAAAGGCCTGCTCAGTAACCAGCCCTTCCTCATACTGGGGCTTCTGACACTGATTGTCGCTAACTCGTTACCGGGCCCATAATACTACGAACAATGAACACCGGCAGCAGTAATAAACGATTTGCGCCCTATGGTTACGCCGGAATCTTCATTATCCTGGCTGCCGAAGGCCTGCTCTTCAGTGGCAATCAACTGGTTGGTCATTGGTTCACTCCCATCGTCTGGACTGGCTACATTCTCTTGGTCGATGCGTCGGTTTATCGATTCTCAGGGCGATCGCTGCTGGTGATTGACCGTTTGGAATTCCTGATCATCGTCGTTACTTCGATTGGAGTTTGGTGGTTGTTTGAGTTTTACAACGCGCCCAGGTTTTGGAAATCCGATCTGGAACTGTGGTGGCACTATCATAATCTGGAGCCGAACCCTTTTCTGAGACGGATTGGCTACGACTGGGCCTTTGCGACGATTTTTCCGCTCCTATTCTTAACCGCTGAGTTGTTCAGGGAAACGGTGTTCAAGGAAAAGGGACGGAGCTTAACGATCAAGCTTCCGCGGCCGATACTGATCGCGTTGGCGCTCTTGGGAGCGGCCGGCGCAATCGTCCCGTTGCTTTATCCCTCCGCGTGGTTCGCCCCGGTCATCTGGCTGTCTTTCATATTCCTGTTCGATCCCGTGAATGCTTTGCGCGGCCATCCTTCGATCTCAAATGACCTGAGGCATGGCGATTGGCGACGGCTCTGGTCTTTGCTTTTGAGCGGCCTTGTCTGTGGGTTTTTGTGGGAGTTCTGGAACTACTGGGCAATCTCAAAATGGACCTATACCGTGCCGTTTTTTGGCGACATAAAAATTTTTGAAATGCCTATCCTCGGCTTCCTGGGCTTTCCGCCCTTTGCGGTAGAGTGTTGGGTGATGTACATCTTCCTGCGTTCGCTACTGCAACCGCGGGCCCCGGAGATTAACGACGGCGAGATCTTCGTCCGTTCTTCATAGCGAGAGTCATTTCAGAGTGGCGGTAAAGCGTTGGATCAAACGCCTCGGCTTTTGGGGCCTTATGTTCTTCCTGGCGAAAGGCCCAATTGCGTTCTCAACGGCACCCGAGTTGCAATTGCCGCAAACCACGGCAAATCAAAACCACCAGCAACACTGCTTTCGAACGAAGCTATGTCGCCCCTGTTTCTGGCGATGATCGAAGCGACCGAAGAAGCAATCTACAATTCTCTGTTCCGGGCCATCACAACCACTGGCCGGGGCCCACGCCGTTGAAGCGTTGCCGATCGACCGCACGCTCGAGATACTCAAACGCTATAAAGCTCTCGGTCGCTGAGCTTCTCTCTGGCGACGCCAGCTGGCAGCCCATGTCCGACCATCTCAAAATCGAAAATTGAGCACTCAAATCGTTATTGTTTGACACTCGATCATCGAGTCAATAGAATACGCGCCACTCAAAAAAAACTGGAGGACAAATCGAGTGACTCTCAAGATCCGGATCAACAGGAAAAGTGTCGAATCGATGACCAGACAGATTACCGATCAACTCGGGAGTTTGATTAGCAGCGGGGCGATGACCGTTGGAAGTTTGTTGCCGAGTGAGCGTTCCCTGGCTAATACGCTGGGGGTCGCGCGCAACGTAGTGCGCGGAAGTTATGAATATCTCGAGAAGGCCGGTGTCGTCCAGCGCGATGGAAGAAAAGGAAGACGAGTGCGCGCAAAGACATCAAGAAAGAGTACTGTCGCCGGCAAGGCTAAAACTCAGGCTGCCAAAAAGCGCTAGACCTCACGGCATTTGTTCCGTGACTCGATCGACTAAACGGCTTTCATTAAGGGCGCGGGCCTCTTCGCCCAGCGCCAGGATCTCCCGGTGAATTGCTGCCCGCTCGGCCAGCAAACGGACAAACGAACGCCGCCGCCTGACGAACAGTGCGAGGGCCACGAAACTCCCGAAAAACCTATCAATCCCTTCAAAGAAACGCACGGCCACATATCCGCACAGCGGCGTCACAATCAGGGTGGCCATCCCGGCCCACCAGCCGGCCACGAACCATAAAGTTATCGCGAATACAACCCAGGTTAAGGGAAACAGCAGCATCGCTGAAATGATCTTGAAAGTGGAAATCACGTCCTGGTCGTGACGCGCCAAACGACGGGACAGATAGCCGGCAAAGCGGTAGGCCGGATAATGAACGACGGCGCCAAACAGCGCAACCGGCGCCAGGACGACACAAGTAAAGATCTGCGCCAGCAAAGTTAAGATCGTGTGCGCCGCGGTGGGCGGCAACGAGAGGTCCGACGGATCGATCCCTGCTTGCTTCATTTCATATTCAAAGCGAACGATGCGCGCTTCGATAGCGTCGAGGCGCCGCGGGCAATGGACGCGGTAAAACGCATAGCCTTCCAAAAATCTTTGTCGCAACTGAAGCGTGCGCTCGAGCCTTTGTTCTTCGTCGTGCTCGTCGATTTCCGCGGCCGAAAAGATTTGTTCGGCTCTCGCGATCAAAGACAGAGCTTCTTCCTGTTCGGCATGCAGCATTACTTCGCGCAGAGCTGTTTCGACCTCATCTGAAAGCTCGCGCACGGCCTCGCGCGGCGGCGTGCCATCGGACTCAAGCGTGACGCGTTTGACCGGCAGACCTTCGGCGAAGTACAGCAGGGCCGAGCTGCGAAAGGTTGTCTTCTCGGTATAGTAAAGTCCGACCGGCACAATTTTCAGATCAATTGCACCGTCAGAGGCCGCCGCCAGAGCGATGCGCGCCGCGCCCGTCTTCAGCCTCTTCAGGCGCGGCTCATCGTGCGAAACGCCTTCGGGGCAAATTCCGATCGTGACACCGCGCGCGAGTAGTTGGCGCGCAGCGTTAAAGGTCTCGATGTTTCGAGAAACGTCCTGTCCTTCATCCTGTCGCCGATAGGCGGGCAGGGAATCGAGTGCGCGCACGAGATAACCGATCACCGGCATGCGAAACAACGGCGCTTTCGCCAGAAAGGCAACTCGTCTCGGCGCCAGGCAGAGCAGAAAGGCCGGATCGACCAGCGCGTTCGGATGATTGAGGACAAAGATAACGGGACTATCCCGCGGCACATTCTGCAGACCGGTTACCTCGATGCGGCGGAAGTAAACTCGCAGCGCAAGTCTCAAAACAGCCCGAATGATTCGCCTGATCATGTTTGCTACAGAACCGCTTGCGGTAGCAAGCGGGGTACTGGCGCTAGCGCTTGTTTGAACCTCTAAGCCCTCCCTGACGGTTGGGCTACCGAGCCGTTAGCCCGGCTTCCATTCCATCTGAAAATGTGTGCCGGTTTCGCTGGTTCGCACAAAGCCCAAACGTTCGAGCAAATTAATAGCCCGATTAAACCTGATGACTTGCAAGCGCAGCGGTTTCGCTTCGCGCCGTGCTTCATTCTGCAGTGTTCGAATCAGAAAGGTGCCGATGCCTCCATTCCGATGCTCGGGCAGCAGCGCCAGGTCGATACAGCGAATCTCGTGTTCGCGACGTTCGACGATTAGCCTGCCGGCGGGTTGATCTGCGCACAAAATTATCTCGTCAGCCGCCCGCGTGTATTCGCTCTCAAGAAAATGCCTTTGCGCCTCGTATTGCATCTCGAGAAACTCACTGATGCGATCCTCGGACCAACCAAGTTCGCGTAGATCGGCGCCGCGGCTGCTTTGGTAGATTTCCAGGAGAATCGTTTCGTCGCCCGCCGTTGCCGGCCGCAAGCTAATCGTTCGTGAACAGTCGGCTTCGGTCATAGCGTGGATTCTAATCGAACAACTCAAGTTTTGGATATGCTTTAACAAAATGGAGTCTGTACCGGGAGAGGTAGCGACGGGTCGCAACCCGTGCGACAGTCGAGATCGCTAAGACTGTAACCCGGTCGCTACGGCTCCCGATGCTGACTACATTACTCGGCACCATCCGGCCAACTGTCGCTAATCAGGCGCAAAGGTGCGATAATGCGCGCGCTTTCCCAAACAACTTGAGCAGAATTCGGAGAGGTCTTTTATGAAGCGCTTCTTTGCCGTGTCGGTCACTAGCTTGCTTGCCTGCGTGTCGATCGCGTTCGCGCAGGAACGCCGGTTCACCATCGATGACTTGCTGAAGGTTCGCCGCGTCAGCGATCCACAATTATCGCCCAAGGGCGATCTGGTCGCCTTTACTATCACCGATGTGGATAAGGCTGCGAACAAGAGTACTACGCAGATTTATGTGGTGCCCCTGGGCGGTGGAGAAATGCGCCAGCTCACCAATGATGAACATTCGTCGGCATCGCCGCGCTGGTCGCCGGATGCAGAGAAGCTCGCGTTTATCTCGGCGCGCGACGGGGAAAATCAGATCTGGACGATTGATGTTTCCACCGGCGTCCTGAAAAAAATTACCAGCCTTTCGACCGGCGCAGGTGATCCGGTTTGGTCACCGGATGGCAAGTGGCTCGCGTTCGCGTCCGACGTCTACCCTGAATGCAAAGACGACGCCTGCAACAAGAGACGTGCTGAAGAAGTCGCCCAAAACAAAGTTAAGGCCCATGTCGCTGAGCGCCTTTTGTACCGTCACTGGAAGTCCTGGAAAGAAGGAACGCGCAGCCACGTGTTCGTTGTTTCCGCGGGCGGCGGAGAAGCTCGCGACCTGACACCTGGAGACTATGACGCGCCGCCGTTCAGTTTAGGCGGGCCGACGGACTATGCGTTCTCGGCTGATTCGAAAGAGCTTGCCTACGTCAGCAATCACGACAAGGTCGAAGCCACGTCTACTAACGCCGACGTCTGGTTGGTTTCAGTTCGCGGAGGCGCAGCCCGGAACATCACGGCCGCCAACCACGGCTATGATGGCTCGCCAAAGTTCTCACCCGATGGCCGCTTCATCGCCTATCGCTCGCAAGTCACGCCCGGTTATGAAAGCGATCGGTTTCGCCTGATGCTCTACGATCGCAAGACCGGAACCGCGAGATCAATTTCCGAGATGTTGGATTCCAACGTCGATGAATTCACCTTCACGAGTGATAGCAAATGGATCTACCTGGACGCTGAGGAGCGCGGTCGCGGCGCCGTCTATTCCCTATCTGTTAACGGCGGCCCGTTGAAAAAAATTCTTGGTGAAGGCGCGAACGGTGATATCAATGTGACTGGTGACGGCCGGACGTTAGTGTTCTCGCATAACAGCATGACGCGTCCAAACGAAATCTTCACGGCCGCGTCCGACGGTAGCGGCATGACGGCTTTAACGAAAGCAAACGACGCGATGATGTCGGCTTTTGGCCTCAAGGCCGCCGAAGAAGTGAGCTGGGCCGGCGCCATAGGAACGAAAATCTCCGGGTGGATTGTTAAGCCCGCGAACTTTAATCCCAAGAAGAAATATCCGCTGGCGGTGCTGATTCATGGCGGGCCTCAGGGCGCCTGGCTCGATAACTGGGGTTATCGCTGGAATCCGCAGATTTTTGCAAACGCCGGCTACGTGGTCTTTATGCCGAACCCGCGCGGTTCAACCGGCTATGGACAACGGCTCGTCAGCGAGATATCCGGCGATTGGGGTGGAAAGGGTTTCATCGACATAAAAAATGGCGCCGCTCAGACTGCGGCCCTGCCCTATGTCGACAAGAATCGGATCGGCGGCGCGGGGGCGAGCTATGGCGGTTACATGATCGACTGGATCGAAGGACATAACGACGATCCGCGGTTCCAGTTCAAAGTGCTCGTCTCGCATGATGGCGTTTACAATCTCACCAGTATGTACGGCGCCACCGAAGAGCTTTGGTTCACCGATTGGGAATTCAAGGGCACGCCCTGGACCAACAAAGCAATGTACGAGCGCTGGTCGCCGCACAATTTCGTGGCCAACTTCAAAACGCCGATCTTGATTATTACCAACGGGCTCGACTATCGCGTCCCCGAGGGTGAAGGCCTGCAAATGTTCACCGCGGTGCAGCGGATGGGCGTAGAATCAAAGCTCGTCGATTTCCCCGACGAAGGTCACTGGGTCGGAAAGCCGGCCAACTCGGCCTTCTGGTACAACACCGTGATCGGTTGGCTCGATAAGCATCTGAAGTAACAAAGTTGCCGCAGATTAACGCGGATGTGCACAGATAAGACAATCGACTGACTGTCGTGTAGTGTCTTAATTTGAGGATGAGGTCAGTACCGGGAGCGGTAGCGACCGGGCCTCGCGATCGCGATTATGGATCATGAGTAAGTTGCGACCCGGTCGCTACCGCTCCCGGTACTGACTCCATGCCGTCCGCAGACTGTCTACCGCAAATTAAGACACCACCGACTGTCGGGTGCTGAATTTTTTTATCCACGACAATCCGTGTGAATCTGTGGTTGAGTTTCCGAAAAGGAGGACTATATGCCCGGTTGGCTCAAAGTACTGCTCGCCGTCGCGATCGTCGTCGTGCTGCTGGTCGTTGGAGTGGTAGTCGGCGGCGTTGTCTGGTGGTCCCGCAACAAAAACAAACTGATGGGCCGGGCCAAAGAGGTAATGACCGAAGGCCGTGAGTTTGGCCGCAGCAGCGACAACCAGGGGTGCGTCGACGAGACGATGGCCCGCTACAAGAAAGAACCAGGCTTTGCCAGTGGGATTTCTGCCAGCATTTTTAGCCGCGCTTGTCTCGATGCCAGCCGGCCCACGCCGGGCTTTTGTAACGATGTGCCAAAACCGACAGAGTTCATCAAGAGCGGTCAGTGGCGCGTGGAGCAGTGCCGCCGTGTCAATCTTTCTTCGGACAGCTATTGCCAGCAACTGTTTCAGCCGGTGCAGGAATTCTGTGAGAGAAAGGCGCGCGCGCCGACCAACGATAATAGCAACTCGCAATAATTTTTGAACTCGTTTGGCGTCTCGAGCGTGATTAGCATATTCGCGCTCGATCAATTTCCGAGGACACCAAATGGACCGCGCTCTTGAAAGAATCATTATCGGCATTGCCGCAATGGTTTTGCTCGGCAGTCTTGTCGTCGGAGTTCTAATCGGCTCCGCTGTTTATGGATGGAAGGCCGCCTTGCGCGAAGGCAACAAGGCCGCGACCTTACAAGATATGAAGACCATCGCGGCGGTAGAAATCCAATATTACAACACCCACAATCGAAGCTTTGGCACATTCGAGCAGTTGATCAAGGAAGAGATGTTAACGTCAAAGTTTTCGGGAGACAGAACGATTACTGATGGTTATGTCTTCACTTTGAAAGTGACACCGAGAACGAAAGATACGCAGAGCTTTTATTCTTTGAAAGCCGATCCCCAGAGCGCCAGCACCGGCTCCAATCACTTTTACATTGATTCGGACGGTGCCGAGATTCATACCAATCAGAATCAACCTGCTGGTGCCGCCGACCCTTTGTTGAGCAAGTAAATAGGAGTTGTTAGAGGCTCTTATGTTCGTGACTTTTCGTGTGACTTCGTGGATCGAATCTCTGCTTGCTAAGGACGATCCACGAAGTCACCCGAAACAAACACGAAAAGGATTTCTCAACTAATCGGAAACACTACCCTCAGAACCGACCCATTGACCGCTGAACCCACCATCGATCGAATTGCGCTGCGGAGACGGCCCTCCGGCCCGAGCTTGATGAGTCAGTATTGGGGCAAGCTTTTGTTCATTCATTGGGCGGTTGATGCGGCGAGGCTCCGGCCACTGATTCCTTCACAACTTTCAATCGACACCTTCGACGGCAAAGCATGGATCGGTGTGGTGCCGTTCACGATGTGGGGCATTCGCGCGTCGTTTCTGCCACCCGTTCCCGGCACTAGCGCTTTTCACGAACTCAACGTGCGCACTTACGTCCATTACAGAGGCGTTCCGGGTGTTTGGTTTTTCTCGCTGGATGCGGCGAACAAACTGGCGGTTTGGGGAGCGCGCACCTTTTATCATCTGCCGTACTTCAGTGCCGAGATGTCGCTCAGGCAGGAAGGGAACTCAATCAAGTACCATTCGAATCGCAAAGATGCCCGCGGCGCAGGCGCTCAACTCGATGCGGCCTGGACGATTGGCGAGCCCTTGGCTCAAACGCGGCCTGACTCTCTCGGGTTCTTTTTGACTGAGCGCTACTGTCTCTATTCTTACCATCGCGAACAACTCTACCGTTCACGCGTCTTTCATCAGCCATGGCCGCTGCGCAGTGCGACTCTTGATGCTTATCAATCTACGATGATTGAATCACTCGGAATTGAAGCACCAAAGGGTGAGCCGGTGTTGCACTATGCCGAGTCGATAGGCGTGAATATTTGGCCGTTACGGAAAGCCTGATCGTTTTTACATTTGCCACCTTCTTGGATCGGAGATTCAACCAACCATCAAAGATGGCGGAATACCGTTAGCCCACAGCGCCAGCTGTGGGTACGAGGCATGTTTCAAATAAGAAAGCCCGTGAAGCGGGCGGCAGAAATTAGCTTAGGTGATTTCTAAGTTTCTCTTTATGTCGCTCGCTTCGCGAGCTTTGACTTTTCTTTCGTATACTCTACCCACAGCTTGCGCTGTGGGCTATTGGTATATCGCCCACTGCGCGGGCTGGGATCCCAATTTCCTTGGCTCAGACTCGCCGCGCAATCAGATACAACTCATCAGCACCCAACGTGTAAGGTTTGCATCGCAACGACCCGTACAAATTCAACACTTCAAACCCAGCGCGCTCCAGCATTCTGCGAATCTCGCCGGCCGTGTAGATCCAATGTTTCGCATTGCGACTTTCGACCTTGCCGTTTTGTTCGAAGATGTATTCCGTATCGATACAGCTTTCTGCCGCCAGATATCGCTCTTTAATCGTCAATAGAATGTCCTCGATCTGATGCGAGCTTTCGGCTTCGAACTTGGTCAGAATCGATTCGGCGGCCATGCCTGTCTCGATGACGAATCGGCCCCCGGGTTTCAAAGCGCGCGCGACACCGCCAAGAAAGCTTTCCATATCCGCATAGGCAAGAAAACCAAAACTGTTCCCGAAACAATACGCGCCGTCATAAATTGCGTCGCCTTCAATCTCGCGCATGTCGCCAATCATGAACTGTGGCACGGACCTATCGCCCGTGATCCACACTGAAAATGCTCGGGCCACTTCCTCAGTGGCCATGGCGTTAGCACGTGGGTTCTCAGGCATTGATTTCGGGGCATTCGCGCGGGCCTCTTCAATAAACTCGGCAGCAATATCCACGCCCGTCAGTCGATAACCCCGCCGCGCAAGTTCCAGCGAGAGTCGTCCATTTCCGCAGGGGACATCAAGGAGACTGGACCCTTCAGGACAGCCCAGCACCTTTAGCAGGAAATCAGCTTCCGCTTTCGTCTGTTGCGGAGAGATCGCTTTGCGCCAGAGATCGAGGGAGACACCGTGAAAAAAATCTTCGTACCAGTTTGTAGGAACGTCGTTCATAAGCTACTGTCCGTCGAGATCAACTAGAAGTTGCTGAAGGCGTCCAGGAGATCTACTTTCACTCACCGACAAGTATGCTTGCCGACTAGGTTCCAATCAAAGGAGATGCTGGTGTCATCAAGCTGGAAAACCGTTAAAAAAATCAACAGAGCCTGCGAAGCCGGCGACAGACACTCACCCTCGCCAGGGGCTACATTCTACCGCCTGCTGGCGCAGGCTGTTGGTTTTTGGTTCGCAATATTCTTGCTACCGCGTTGGCGCGTGGTCTCACTCCGGCCTTTCCATTGGCGGCAGTACCGCCACGAAGTCCTGGGCAAAGCGTCGCCCGTAGTCATCGAGCAGTTCGCTAACCCGTTCCATGTTCGGCGAGCGCACAATCAATCCCGCGTGATGTTTCTTCTTCACTCGATAGACAATCTCCGGATCGTCGTAAGCGGCCGTGTCCGGGTATTCCTGACGCGCCAGTGACAAGATAATTCCGGCATATTCCTTTCGCGGTTTCAATCTGAGGCGCGAGCCGGAAGCCGCATCGATCTCAAGCCGCGCCCACTCTCGCCAAAGATTTATTCCCGTCGCTGCCTCCAGCACATCGGCGATATACGCGCCGCCTACGCGCGAAGCGATTTCCAGAAAATAAAATTCGCCATCGGCTTCGCCCTTGATGAACTCAGCATGCGTGGCGCCACTGTCCAAACCCATTGCCTTGATCAGACGGCGGTTGATTTCCAGGAGCTGTTTCTTCTCGGCAGAGTTATGCGCAATGGTTTGCGAAATGTACGCGCCTCCTCCGTGCGCAACTTGCAAGGGCGGGCGACCGTATTTATTCACTCCGGAAAACACGACGCGCTTTTCGTGGACCAGCGAGTCGACGTGAAAGACTTCGCCGGGCACAAAACGTGAAATCAAATGATATGACGCGCGCTCGCGCAGACTCTCACGCTGGTTCAATTCTTCAATCACCGACCATGCTTCGGCGGCGCTCTCCAGTCTGCGGATGCCAATCGCGGAAACATCGGAACGCGGCTTGAGCACCCACGGCGGCGGGACGCGCTTCAGATATTCGCTAATCTCCTCGTGGTTGATGGCCGGCACAAAATCGGGGACTCTGAGTCCCGCATCACGTGCCTTAATGCTCATCGTCAGCTTGTCGCGGAACCTCTTTGCCGAGCTGCTACTCAGGCCGGATAGGCAGAGATGCTCGCGCGCCAGCGCCGCGATGACGACATCGAACTCTTCCAGGGCCACGATGCGATGCGGCTTCCGCGTTTTTGCTATATGGCTCACTAGATCGAGGAAGAGCTCAACCGACGCATCGTTAGGGACAGCAAATATTTCATCAATGACTTCACGCGGCCAGTCTTCGTGCAGCATCTTTTCCTTGGTAATCAGAACGACATTGCCGCCTTGCGCCTGGCACTCGCGCATAAAGTCACCGCCCTTGAAAAAGGTGGCGAAGCAAATGATGTTGAGTGATCTTGATTCCATCGCGCACAGATTAGGAGTTCGGCCTTCAGGCTGTTGATCCGAAACGGCAAGCTGAAGCTTGAACTCTCTGAACCGCGCGCCAATATTACAACTTTCGACGTATGGGGTCAGCTGCGTAATTTATCCAGCTACCGTCTTAATTCGAAATTCTCTGCGCCACTTCTACGTCCTCGGCGCCTCAGCCGTGAAACTATTTGAAGGTCATTTCATCGCTGAGATGCAGAGAGCGGTGAGATTGCGCGGAAGAACAGCTAGAACTACGACCCGCTTTCCGGGACCCCGGATTTGCGCTGTAAAGATCGGTACATTGTGCTGTATCCTGTCGCGCACATCCTGAGGTTTTCTGTGAGATCCGCGCATCGGTCGTCGACGATCGGGAAAGTCGCCCGACCTGCGCCTCGATCCGATATGCTTGAGGGTCACGCGAAAGGAGTTTAGGTCATGATCTCAACACAATTTGATTATGTGTGCGCCCAAACACTCGATGAAGCATTGATGCTGCTGGCGCAAAACGAAGACGCCAAGATTCTCGCCGGCGGGCACAGTCTGATCCCGGCGATGAAGTTACGGTTAGCGATGCCGCCACTGCTTATCGATATCGCCCGCATCCCCGACCTCTCGTATATTCGCGAGGAGGGAACCCAGATTCGGATCGGCGCGATGACTTCTCACTATCAAATTGAATCTTCTGACTTGCTCAAGAACATCTGTCCGCTGCTGCCTGAATGCGCCGGACACATTGGCGACGTGCAGGTGCGAAACAAGGGAACGATTGGCGGCAGTCTGGCTCACTCTGATCCGGCCGGTGATTGGCCCGCGGCAGTCATTGCGCTCAAAGCCGAGCTGGTCGTCGCCAGCAAGAATGGCGACCGCTCGATCAGCGCCGACGATTTTTTTGTCGACCTGATGACGACCGCGTTGCGCCCGGGCGAGATACTGCGAGAGATTCGCGTCAACAAATCCAACGGCCGTACTGGTCATGCTTACGTCAAGATGCATCATCCGGCTTCAGGATTTGCCGTCGTGGGCGTCGCGGCAAGTATCACGCTGGATGGCAACGGCGCATGCCAAAACGCAAGTATCGGCATCACCGGGGTGTCGGCGAAAGCGTACCGCGCCACCGCCGTTGAATCTGCGCTTAACGGTAAGATGCTCGACGAACAGACAATCTCCGGCGCGACTGCGCAGGCCACCGAAGGCGTGGAAGTAAATGGTGATCTGTTCGCGTCAGAAGATTACCGCCGGCATCTGGCTGTGGTTTATGCGAAACGCGCGATTGCGCTGGCGAGTGAACGCGCGAGATAGAAATCAAGTCCGCAGATTGCACAGATAAGCCGCCGAAGTTCTAAAAGCGGCGAATGAAGGTCTCTTTTTTCACGCTCTACTGCCCATTTCTTGTCTGTGAAATCTGCGTAATCTGTGGACAGAGCATGAGATGAAAATCGAAAGCACTCAAAAACTACACGCCCTACGCGAACGGGTTTACTCGGCCCTGACCGATCCGAAAATTCTTCAGCGTTGCATTCCCGGCTGTGAGTCCCTGGAGAAAACTGCCGATGATACTTATGCGGCAATATTGAAGGCCGGCGTCGGCTCCATCAAGGGAACGTTCAAAGGCGAGGTGCGGCTGGAGGACATGCGCCCACCGGATCACTACCGCATCGTGGTTGAAGGCAAGGGCGCCCTGGGTTTCGCGAAAGGATCCGCCGATTTCGATCTGGAAGAGCAGGAGGGAGCGACGACGATCAAATATTCCGGCGAACTACAGATTGGCGGAACGATTGCCGGCGTCGGACAGCGTATGATCGAGGCGGCCGCGAAAATGATGGCTGCTAAATTTTTCGCGGCGCTGGAAGCCGAAGTAACAGTAGCAGCGGACGCTATGACTCCCTAAAGGCAAACACGAGCGCTCTAATAGCCCTTCAGCAGACTCCTCCTCTTCTCGGCCTTGTCGGCTTCGGTGAGTTTAAAGTTGTAGCCATAGATCGCACTCTCCCAGTTACCATACATCGGATTAGGTAACATGATGAAGCGTTTGCCAAATTCCTCTTTATAGCGATCCGCTGCGGCCATCCGGCTCTCTACCGTCTTACTATTCTCAAATACCTCGGAAAAGTCATTGAGGTCGTCGCCCATCAACAACAGGATGCGAAACTTTGCGCCGACGCTTTGACGGCGCGGTTCCTTCGTCGAGTTCTTCAAGTCGGTTTGCACCAGCAGCGTCCGATCGTTGACGTTCGGAAAGCCAAGTTTCTTCAAATTCGCGGCGGTGCCGTGTTTCTGACTATCGTTGCGATTCGTGATGTAAAAGACCGTCACACCTCGCGACGCCGCATAGCGCAGAAACTCAACCGCACCGGGAACGGCGGTCGCTTCAGCGCGATTGACCCATTCTGTCCAATTCTTCTGGTTATAATTGACGTGCTGCTGCAGCAGCATCCCCTCGAAACGGCTGTTATCTAGAATCGTCTCGTCCAAATCAACGACGACCGCGCGCGGTTTTCTACTGTGGCGATTCATCCTCAGGTCGCGGTCCAGCATCATGCGCGCGAGCGTGAACGCCTGATATGACAGCGCTCGTCTTTCACCGGAAGTTTGTTGCCAAAGGATGGCGCCTTCGATGTAAGTGTTCTGTGCTGCTTCCGGCGACGTTTGATTTGATTGCGCGAATACGCCGATCGAACAAGTTAGACTCAAGAGCACGAGAGCCGCCGTTAGTTGGAGATTGTTTCGATGTTTGACGATTGTCATTTGAATGTCCCTGGTCAATACCAAAGCCGGCGACAAGGAAGAGTAGACGACTTTTACTTCAGTCATCGATCATGCCTATGACCAAGATTCTGAGTTGGCCATCTATCCATGCCAGCATCAAGGTCAAAGCTGGAATACTGACGGTGATTGTCTTTGTGTGAAGTGGTAGCCCGGCGCAATCCTTCACTATTACACGTATCCACATCGACAACCTCTAAGTACTTGGACAAGTAAACGATGTTCTTCCGATACTGAAATGTCTGTTCTGGCGGATGCGCCTTGAATTGGGCGCGCATCACGCTCGCGGCTTTCTGATAAGCGCTCGTCACATCCCTTAGTTGCTCAATAGTCTTTGCGATTTGGTCTGACGAGTCGGAATCGTTTTCCTTCCACCACTTTGACAGTACGGGATTACGCTTCATCAGGCGCGCAACGTTAGGAGGGTACTGTCGTGCACGCGGCAATTCGTAAGTTCTTAATCCTCTAACACTCATCCTCGTGTAAATATATAATTCGCTCAAGTACGCCAGATTCAAACTTGCGATCCAGAATTCCCTCAGTTCATTAACATTGGTAAGTGTAACCAAGTCGTGACTAACCAACGGCAGAAAAGAATCCTTCTGGTCCAACAGGAGTTTAGCTAATGTCGAGCTGACAACTGGATCTGCCTGGAAGGGTGAAAGATCCCTGGTGAGTCTTAGTCGCTTACTGAAGGTTTGAACAAATTGCTCGACCTCTCGCGATTCAAGGGCAGAGAGCTGTTTTTCGGGCGTTTGAGATCGCGGCTCAGCAATGACTGTTAGCGTCGTCGAACAAACCAGCACGGCTACGATCAGTGTTCGCATGGTTCGGAATTCAGGAAATTTTGATTTTGTCAGCGCCGCGCCTTCGCGATAAACGCTTCAATATCCACGATGCTGCGCGGCAGGGCCGCGGTCATCCACCTGACACCCTCAGGGGTGATAACCATATCGTCCTCGATGCGGATGCCAATCCCTTTGTATTTCTCGAAAGCCGGCTTGATCGCGGCAATGAATTTTTCATTCTCGGGGGTCTTTGGCAGATCGTCGAGCGCATCCATGCGAACGTATATGCCCGGCTCGTTGGTAAAAGTCATGCCCGGTTCGAACCGCGCGCCGCCGCCCACGTCATGCACGTTCATTCCCAGCCAGTGACCGTTGCCGTGCATGAACCAGATGCGGTATTGCTCGGAGTTGCGATCGGTAATCAAGCCCAGCTTTAGCAACCCATCCTTGATCACTTCCAGAGACGCCCGGTGCGCGTCAGACAGAGTTGCCCCCGGCTTTGCGGCCTTCGCCGCAGCCTCCTGCGCGTCGTACACAATCTGATAGACCGCAGCCTGCGCTTTGCTAAACTTTCCGCTGACCGGAAAGGTTCGGGTGACGTCGGCGGAATAATGATCGTACTCGGCGCCGACGTCCATCAAGATTAGTTGGCCGGATTTCACTGGTCCCTGTGCTTCTTCGTAATGCAAGGTGGTAGCGTTAGGCCCGCAGCCGACGATGTCGGGATAACCCCAATTGTCGGCGTTACGTAGTTTGAAAGTGTAAGCCACCTGCGCGTCCACTTCGTATTCCCATTTGGCCTGGGAAGCAAAGGCCTGGGCCCGCTGGTGCGCTTCGATACTGATGTCGATTGCATGTTGCATCAGCTCGAGTTCCATCGGTGATTTTCGCAGGCGCATCTGAGTAAAGATTGGCCAGGCATTCTGAATCGCAAAGCCCCCGGGATTCTTGGTCCAATCGGCCGCAAACTTTTGTTCCTGGCGATATTCTTTACTTTCAACGTCGCTCGGAAACGAAAGTAGGTATAGCGCGGCTTCATTCTTCTCAGCCGCCGCAAGGAGATAGCCAAAGCCGTCCCCGTTTCCTACTCCACCTCCGGTTGAGAGCAGGACGTTTTCAGGTTTCGGCCGATAGGACTCGTGCCTCCGCAGAGCGCTCATGAACGGCGCAAACTCACTAGCCTCCCAGATGTCCTTGATTCCGGAGAGTTGGGCGGCCTCCTGCGGGCTGTACATGTGGCCGGTCCAGGTTTCCCTGCCGGGATTGCGCCGCGACAGAAAAAGCACTTCGGGGATCGCGAGATTGCCGGGCAGCAGCACCAGGGTGGCGCGCTCTTGTCCCAGGTTCGTCAGATAATAGAGATTGTTCTCCTGGCGGAACTGGTAGTCGACGTCGTTTGCATAGACGCGCGGCTCGCCACTGAACATCACGAGCACAGCTTTTGGCCCGAGCGCTTCGGCGACGTGTTTGCGTCGCGCGGCAAGTTCATCCAGACGCTTCGCATCGCTAAAAACTGGCGCAGGCGGCGTAATGCGAATCGGGTATGGCGGTACCACTTCCGTGCCTTCGCTCGCCTGGACCAGTGGAAAGACAAAGACTGACAAGACGATGCCAAGCGCCAAAGTCAACGCCAACACTATCGGAAATCTAAATCTTCTATTCATCTTCAACCCCTCAGGTATATCGGAAAGGCAAACTCTCTTAGACTGAAACATCAAAGGCAGCCAACTTAGTTAGGCGAGAATTCTTCAAGGACGGTCTCTTTTTCGATTGGGTCTATCGCGAGGCGGAATCACCTGGACGCCACCATTGGGTCCAGTGATTATGCGCGTACCATCAGGCTGAGTCACGATGCGTGTGCCATTCGGCAAGACTCTAACTTTAGGTATCTGGCCATCGCCCTGGGGATGTCCGGGTTGGCGGCCCCGCGGATTTCTCGATGGGTCGAACGGCGGATTCTGCGGCGATGGTCCGGTGTTGGGATAATAATCGCGACCAGGATTCTCTGGTCTATCATGCGCGGTCGCCGGTGGAGCGGGCAGCGGCTTTGCTGGCGTCTTTGATTCCGTCTTGTCGACTGACTGTTTTGCGGCGGCCGTCCGCTGGCTGGTATCGACTTTCTTTTCCGCCCTGGATTCAATCGTCTTCGTCGAGTCAACTTGAGTGGAGTTAGCCTGCGAACTGTTTGCTGGCTGACTTTGCGCCGCCTGATTTGATTCGGGCTGCGGCGGAGCCGACGTAGTCGGAGATGAATTCTGTTGGGTCTGTTTGCGGACTCGATAAGCGTAAAAGCCGGCCGCGGCGCCTCCGGCAATCAGAATCAACAACAGCGCGGCGCTCAACCACGCGCGCGAACTCTTTCCAGGCGACTTGGATCGAACCAGCGTGGCGGTTTCGCCTGTCAGAGTTTGGTTCCGGACATTCGTACCATCCGATGCGACCAGCGTTCGGGCTTCACTTCCCAAAGGAGTTGTTTGATCGCCGGCGAGTCTGGTCGCGGCCTCCGAAGTTATCGTCCCAGCGCCGGCGTTGGTCGCCGCTCCAGCAATCAAAACGGTTGCGGCTTCGCCCAGAGGATGTTCTGCTGCCAGTCGAAACGCGTCGCGCATCGCGCTCGCCGAAACAAAACGGTCGTCACGTTTCTGAGACATTCCTTTGCTGAGCACAGCGGCGACCGCGAAGCTGACCTGAGCCGTTACCTGATTGGCCAGGGGCAGCGGATCGGGCAGACCATTAACGATTGCCGAAGCGCGACTGAGAGCGTCGGGCGGCTTAACGTTGGTCATCAGATGGAAGAGCGTGGCGGCGAGCGCGTAGATATCGCTGCGCGGATCGGTTCCTAAACCCTGAACCTGTTCCAGCGGCGCGTAATTTGGGGTATAGCCGAAGATACTGGCCGAGGTGGTAACGACTGACATCTGTCCAGCCGAGCCCTTGGCCAGTCCGAAATCAAGCAGCACAATCTGCCCGCGTGCGGTCAACTTAAGATTCTGCGGCTTGATGTCGCGATGAATGATCTGCGGATCCTGGGTATGTAAATAGTCGAGCGCGTCGCAAAGTTGATCAGCCCAACGCAACACTTCCGCCTGCGGAAAAGGACCATTCTTCTGCGCCAGCATCACCGAGAGATCTTCGCCGGCGATGTACTGCATAACCAGGAACTGCCCGTTATCTTCGTTAAAATGATCGCTGACGCGCGGCAGCGCCTGATGATGCATTCGCGCCAACAAACGGGCTTCCCGCTCGAATTGTTTGCGGAGTCTTTCGTCAGTGAAGAGCGTTTCTTTCAGCGCCACGGTAGTGTCCAGACGCTCGTCCACGGCTTCATAAACGGCGCCCATGCCGCCCTGGCCGAGTTGGCGAATAATCCGGTAGCGCCCCTGCAACACTGTGTCTGCTGCCAACATAAATCTAATCGCTTACGCCCGACGAGTCTATCACTCCGCTCAACGTCAGGCCAAGATGAGCTAAACTTAGATAGTGTACGATTTGATTCTTGCGTTTTCCTTCCGTTGGACAAGAACGATCCACGAAAATCACACGAATCGCGCGCGGCACATGCTCAACTGCTTCGTGTGATTTCGTGGATCGCTTTGCCTGCCACGGCAGTCTCTCAGAATGGGACGTCACCTAAACTTAAGCGCGCCTTTGAGGCGGACGGCTTTCGGCGTATGCTAAGCACGCATGAGCCAACCAATTTCGGTCGACCCGGGCGGCGAGATCATCGACGTCGGTCACACCAAACCGCGTCGTCGTCGACGTGGATGGTGGTTGTTGGGTGCAATTGTAATCTTAATCTTTGCCGCTTCCCGCGGCTTATCGATTTACATTTCAGCACTCTGGTTTGGCTCGCTCGGTTACGCTCAGGTTTACTGGTATATGTTCAAGCTGAAGATCGCGTTATTCGCGATTTTCTTCGTCCTCACGGTTGTCATCCTTCGCAGCGCCTTTTGGTTGATTGGGAGAGCTTTCGCCTCAATCTCCTTTGACCGTCGCACTATCTTCGTCAACCAACAACCGGTTAACTTCTCACCTTCACGGGTGCTCAGACCGCTGGCGTGGGTCGTTTCGGTGCTGGGAGGAGTGGTCTTCGGGCTCGGCATGCGAGACGCCTGGCGTAGTTTCGCTCTGTATTTCCACGCTTCTCCCGGCGACTATTCCGATCCGATTTTCAACCAGCCGCTGGGGTTCTATCTGTTTACTCTTCCTGTTTACGAAGCCTTCAGCACCTGGCTGCTCTATCTTTCAATTATGATTCTGGCCGGCGCAGTTATCTACTCTTTGTTGGCCGTAACTCAGCAGGGTTTGTCTTCCGCCGGTGACCTCGCCAAGGCGCGCAAGACCAGCCTGGCAACCACCTCGTGTGCGTTAACTGTCTTTCTGGTCATCCTTGCCTGGCGTTTTCTGCTTTCCCGCTATCCATATTTGTGGGACGACCATCAAACATTTTCGGGCGTCACCTATGTAGAAGCTAATTACCTGCTGCCCGGCTTGCGCTGGGTGGCAATAGCTTTGATCCTGGCCGCGATTATCTCGCTGGTGAACGTATTCGCGATGCGAAAGGTAAGACTCCTGATTGTCGCGATAACGATACCCGTTGTGGTTTATGTGATTGGAACCGTGCTAATCCCGGCATACGTAACTAACTTTATTGTGAAGCCAAACGAGTTGGGTCGCGAGTCTCCTTATATTGAACACAACATCACTGCGACCCGCCGCGCCTTTGGGATCGATCGCATCGAGCAAAGAAATTTTGAGGCGGATAACTCGATCGAGGCGTTCGATATTCAAAACAATCGCGCCACCCTGGACAATATTCGCCTCTGGGACTGGCACGCTCTGCAGGATACGCTGAAGCAAATCCAGGCAATTCGAACTTACTATGACTTTCCGGACGTGGATGTTGACCGCTATCAAATAACCGGCCAGGGCCGGCAGGTGATGATCGCCGCGCGCGAGCTAAACGACGCTAAATTGCCTGAGGCGTCGCGAAACTGGATCAACCAAAAACTGATTTACACTCACGGCTATGGGGTGACCATGAACACGGCGAACGGATTCACTCCCGAAGGCATGCCACGCTTCTTACTTTCAAACATGCCAATCGATGCCGCCGCTTCCGAGATCAAAGTCACTCGGCCGCAGATCTATTTTGGACAGGAAACAAATACCGACGTCTACGTCAAAACCAAGCAGAAAGAGTTTGACTTTCCGCAGGGCGAGTCCAACACCTATACCAGTTATGAAGGGTCAGGGGGAATACGAATAGGAAGCGGCATACGCCGGCTGCTCTTGTCATGGGCTCTCGGTGATCTCAGCAAGTTGCCGTTCTCAGACGATGTGAACTCCGAAAGCCGGGTCATGATTCACCGCAACATCCGGGAGATCGTCGATGGGCTGGCGCCATTCCTGATTTACGATCGCGACCCCTATATCGTGGTGGGTAATGATGGCGGGCTTTACTGGATGATCGATGCCTTTACTGAATCATCGAATTATCCGTATTCGCGTCATCACAAAGTCGAAAACAACGAGATCAATTACATCCGCAATAGCGTCAAAGTTGTGATCGACGCCTATAACGGCACAGTTCATTTCTATGTTTTCGATGCTCAGGATCCTCTGATCGCAGCATATCGCGCGACGTTTCCGAGTCTGTTTCAGGATGCGAGCCAAATGCCCGCTGACCTGCGCGCGCACGTCCGCTATCCGGAGACGCTGGTGCGTGCTCAGGGCGAGGTTTTTGGCCTCTACCACACCCAGAGCCCAAAAGTTCTTTTCCAGCAGGAAGACGTTTGGAGCGTGGCCCAGCAAGTGGTTCTGGATGAGCAGGAAAAGAAACAAATCCAGCCCATCGATCCTTATTATGTGTTGATGCAATTGCCCGGCGAGCAGCAGAAAAGCGAGTTTGCTTTGATCCTTCCGTTTACACCCGCCAGCCGCAACAACATGATTGGCTGGATGGCCGGTCGCAGTGATGGCGACAACTACGGCAAGCTTCTGGTTTATGACTTTCCCAAGTCGCGTCTGATTGACGGGCCGCTGCAAATCGAAGCGCGCATCGATCAAAACGCACAACTCTCAGGCCAGTTCAGTCTCTGGAATCAGCAGGGCTCGCGGGTGGTTCGGGGTCATCTGCTCGTTATTCCGATTGGGCGCTCGCTGTTATACGTCGAGCCGATCTATCTCAGGGCAGAAAGCAGCCCCATGCCCGAATTGCGTTTGGTCGTGCTGGCCACGCAAGAGCGGCTGGCCTATGGCGCCAGCTTCGAAGAAGCACTCAAGAGTCTGTTTGGGGAAGTGTTGCCTGCCGCGCCGGAGAAAAAGAGCGAGCAAAAAGGTGAAACGAAAGTTGAGCAGCCAAAGCCAAAACCTGGCGCGACGCCCCAGCCTTCAGTAACGCCTCAAACCACGGCTGCGCCAAACGTGCAACAGTTAATCACTCGCGCGATTCAGGAGTTTGAGGAATACCAGCGATTGACCTCCGAAGGTAAGCTGGGCGAGGCCGGCAAGAAACTCGAAGATCACAAACGCACGCTGGAAGAGTTGAGGAAAGCCACGGCCAAGCCTTAAGAATTACAGACGGCAAGCCCTGATCAAGTATTTTCGACGCGTAGCGACGCGTGGAAATTAGTGCGGATTCAATCGTTGCGACGCGACGACACCGGCTAGCCGTCTGATTCCGGCGTTGAAACGCCGGGCTAAACTCATACCGGCGCTGCGCGTCGAAGGTACTCGCAGGTCTTCTTCGGTCGACGTTGTTGCTGGTATAAAATCGCAGACTGAAGTCTGTTCCACTCACTACTTGATCTTTTCCTGCAGTTTCTTAACTTCCGCTACCGCCTCGTTGTATTCTGGTTCGTATCCGGCCGCGGGTTTCATCGCAAGCAACGCGTCGGCCTGTTTGCGCGCGTCGTCAGGGCGATGTGCCGCGATGTAGGCCGCCACGAGTTGGGCCCGCATCAGCGCATTGTCCGGTCCCAACTTCAATCCTTTTTCCAGATACTGAATCGCCTTCTGAGTATCACCACCCAACAGCCCGGGAGCCTCCAGATAGAGTTGGCCCAGAGCCATGTATGCACTGGCGTCTTGATAGCGTTCGTCCAGCTTGATCACAGTTTCCATTTCACGCTTGATGTCGTCGAAGTCCGAGAGACCTGCCAGGATGCTGGTCTTGGCACTGCCTCCATAATTTGCGCCCAGCCAGAAGTGTCCCTCGGGTTTGCCGTCCTGCAATTTCACCGCCAACTTCCCAGCTTCAATGCCATCGCGATATGCTTTGTCTCGCTCGCTGGTATCCGGGCTATGGTCGCCGAGGAAATAGTTAAACTTTGCCAGGTGCCAGGCGAGTTCATAGTTCCCCTGGTCCTCTGCCTGGGCCTGTCGCAAAGCCACCACTCCCTGCCGAACCTTTACCAGATCTTGCCGCCCAGCGAAGAATTGATCCGCCTCCGCAATAGCCTCTCCGGCCGGACGCATCGCAGTTGTTTCCGTAGGCCCAGGCACCGCTTTTCGGCATGAAATCGCCACGAGCGAGACTGCTACTACAAGCAAGAAACTGCCCGTTTTATAGGCATTCCTTCGAACACGGGCCGGTTGACAGCCGTTATTGTATAGTCGGTTCATACACGGTCTCTTTGCCTTTCACTTCGTCACCAGAATAAGGTATATTGGCGCGCTCGAACAGCATGGTGCACATTGAGGTGCTTAGTGGCGGCGGCAGCATTCTACGATCTCGAGGGAACTCTTGTTAGTACGAACCTGGTTCACACGCTGGGCTTCTATGCTCGCAACCAACCCACCCTGCTGCGCAGCGTCACTAAGAGTGCTGCGACCTTGCTCAGTGTTCCTTTGTTTGCCGTCAGCGATCAGTATAGCCGAAAAGTCTTCAACGATCTTTTCTTCAAGCGATACAAAGGAGAGACGGAGGATCGAATGCGGTTCTTCGCTGACAACTTATTTGAGAACGTCCTGAAGCCGGCGGTGTTTCCAGGCGCGTTTGAACTGATTGAGAAGTCTCGAAGTATTGGCCATCGTCAGGTCGTGGTAACGGGCGCGCTCGAAGTTTCGGTAAAGCCGTTGATGGAATATCTGCAAATCACCGATTACGTCGCGAACCGTCTGGAATTCGTCAAAGGAGTGGCGACCGGTCGTTTACTGCCGCCGGTTCTGGCCGCCGCAACCAAGGCTTCGTGGATCCGAACCTTTGCTGAGCGCGAAGGAATCAATCTCAGCGAGTCTTTTGCGTACTCCGATAGCATGAGCGATCTGCCGATGCTCTCGATTGTGGGCCATCCGGCTGTGGTGAATCCGGATTTTCGCTTGCGGCAAACAGCTCTGCACCATGATTGGCCGATTTTGAATCTGAGATAGTCCGTTGTTAATTGTTCGTTGTCAGTTGTAGATAAAGCAACTGACCACTGACTACTGACTACTGACTACTGACTACTGACTACTGACTACTGACTACTGACTACTGACTATGGCCCTTCAACTAAGACGCAAAACACACGAATCAATCGTCTACATCGACAGTGATAGCGCGCCGCGCATCATGCCTTCGGGCGAAGACTTTATTCTGGAAGATTTGCCGGTCGGGACGCGCGTCCTTTATTCCAATCCGCCGATGAAAGGGTTGCCAAATCGTGAGGCTGCGATTCGCTATGCGCTAAACCATCCCCTCGGCTGCGATCCGCTCTTTGCGCAGCTTGAGCCGGGAATGAAAGTCACGATCGCCGTCGACGACATCAGTCTCCCTTTGCCGCCGATGGCTACGCCCGACATTCGCCAGACGATGCTCGAAATAGTCCTGGACATGTTGGCCCGGCACGGCGTGGACGATGTGCACATAATCATCGCTAATTCCCTGCATCGCAAGATGACGGCGTGGGAAATGAAACGGATGGTGGGGCAGAAGATTTTTGATGAATTCTATCCCGATCGTTATTACAACCATGATGCCGAATGGAAGGAAGGACTGATCAAGCTGGGCGAGACGCGCCACAAAGAGCCTTTGACGATTAACCGCCGCGCGGCCGAAAGCGATTTGCTGATTTACGCCAATATCAATTTTGTTCCCATGGACGGTGGACACAAATCAGTAGCCGTGGGCCTTTGCGATTACGAATCGCTGCGGGCGCATCACGAGCCGCAAACCATACGCGATTCGGACAGCTACATGGATCCGGCTCGTTCCGAATTGAGCAACAAATGCGGGCGACTGGGGAAGATCGTCGATCAGCACCTGAACGTCTTTCATATTGAGACGTCCATCAACAATCGCATGTACAAAGGCGACATGGATTTTCTTCTCAAGAACGAGGACGACTTCAGCGCTTTTGATCGGATGAAGTTCGAAGCCATGCGCTACACGATGAGCAAGCTTCCTCGGCCCGCCCGACGGAAAATGCTGCATTCAATGCCGGCGCAATACGAGATGACCGCGTGCTTTGCCGGCAAGACAGAGCCGGTGCACGAAAAGATCCTCGAAAAAGGATTTCAACAGTACGCCATTCCGGTACGTGGACAGTGTGACATTCTGATTACCGGCATTCCCGATATTTCACCTTACAACGTCTATTCGATTTTGAATCCATTGCTGGTGCAGGTGATGGGTCTGGGTTATCACTTTAATTTTTATCGTAATAAGCCGCTGTTGAGAAAAGGCGGCGTGATGATTATCCACCACCCTTGTTACGACCAGTTCGATCATAACCACCACCCCAGCTATATTGAATTTTTCAACCGACTGTTGCCGGAATCGCGTGACGCGTTCTATCTGCGCGACAAGTACGAGCGCGAGTTCGCGAACAATCCGAGCTATGTCGAAATGTACCGCCGCGGAAACGCTTATCACGGCGCGCACCCATTCTTTATGTGGTATTGGGGCGAAAACGGTCGGCAGCACGTGGGCAAAGTGATCGCCGCGGGCGCCGAGAATGCGCACGTGCCGGCGATGTTGGGTTGGGAGCGGGCTGACAATCTCACCGAAGCCATCGCAATGGCGCGAACTTATATGGGGAACTCGGCCGAGATAACGATGTTGCACCAGCCGATGATCGGCATCGCTGATATGGAATGAACGTGGCACAGACTTGAGTCTGTAATCTTCTCTTCTCTCGTTGAGAAAGGCGTTGGGGAGAGGGTGCGGCGCTTTACCGTGCTGGCAATTAGGATTTGAAGAGTTAGTGTCTTGGGAGACAGAGTCTAGTCGTTGTTAGCATATGCTAAGACCCTCTCCCTAACCCTCTCCCAAAGAGAGAGGGCTTTAAGAATACCTTTTATGATTAGCAATACCGCCACAACGATCTTTATGCGCGCGATCGCTTTTGTCGGTACTGCCGTGTTCTCAGTGGCCCTCATGAATAGCCTGCCGCGCGTCCGTCAACAGCGCCAACGATTTTTTGTCGAGGCAACGCTGGACGGAAATCTTAGTCGCATGCGTTGGCTCCATTTGGCCGGTGCAAAGGTCGACGCGCGCAGCAATTTAGGAAATCCGCTCTCTCTCGCCGCGGGCGAGGGAAAGCTGGACACAGTTCGCTATTTGCTGGATGAGGGAGCGAATGTGAACGCCCGCGAGTTGAAAGGTCACACCGCGTTGGCGGAAGCGGCCTACTACGGCCGCGTCGACGTGGTCAAGGAACTTTTACTTCACGGCGCCGATATCAATGCTGTCAGTAGCGAGGGTACTGCACTCGACATTGCGGTCGCCAGAAAAAACACCGCAGCGGCTGACCTGCTTAGGCATTGGGGCGGAAAGACCGTCAGTGAAATCCGCCCCGGCGGTTGATGTCCTGAAGTTACGCCTTTGCGGCGTCAGACTCTGATCAAGATCGTGACAAAGCTTTCACCAACCGAAATTTTTAAGGACCGGCGTATCTTCCTGATCGGCAGCACCGGTTTTCTCGGCAAGGTCACCCTAAGCATGCTGCTGCACCGCTTTCCGAATGTCGGGCGTGTCTACGTCACGGTGCGTGCCCGCTCGCAGGAAGAATCCGAAACCCGCTTCTGGAATAACGTCATCACGGCCCCGCCGTTTGATCCTTTGCGTGAACGATACGGGAGCGCAGTCGATGGATTCATTCGCGACAAGGTGGTGGTTGTCGGCGGAGACATTGCCGAGACCAATCTGGGCTTCAGCGATGAAGCAGCGCAGCGGATCGCCGACGACCTCGACATCATCATCAACTCTGCCGGCAACGTCACCTTCAATCCGACTCTGGAGAGCGGGCTGCGCACCAATGTCGTGGGCACGCAAAACGTGATTGCGTTTACCAGGCGCATGAAGCGGCCTTGTTTGGTTCATATCTCAACCTGTTTCGTCGCCGGAAACCGATCAGGTGCGATCTGGGAAAACGATGAGGTCCTCGGTTATTTTCCCCGGCGCGGCGAACTCAAGGGCGTGGAGTTTTCGGTTGAGCAGGAAATCAAAGATTGCGCGAAGATGTCTGAGCGCGCGCGCGAAGAAGCCAAAGACGCGATGCGCGTAGCGCAGTTCCGTGAACTGGCGCGCAAACGTCTTAACGAAGAAATGCGCGATAGTGATGATCCGGACGCGCTGGGGTTAGCAGTGGCGCGGGAACGAAAGGTGTGGACCCGTAACCGCCTAACTGAGCTCGGTATCGAGCGTGCAGCGTTCTGGGGCTGGCCCAACATCTATACCTACGCGAAGGCCCTGGGTGAACAACTGGTGGCTGCCGAAGCCGGAATCGTGCGCAGTATCGTGCGTCCCAGTATCGTTGAATCCGCGAAGAGCTATCCGTTTCCCGGCTGGAACGAGGGATTCACGACCACGGCGCCGATCATCTTCATGGCTTTGAAGGGCCAGCGCCAGATTCCCGCCAACAAAAAATTGATCCTCGACATAACTCCGGTCGATCAAGTTGCCGCGGTCATGCTGGCAGTCGCCGCCCAGGCCTGCGTCGAAGAACCGCGGCTGGTGCATCAGGCTGCGACCGGTGACGTTAATCCCAACAACATGGAGCGCATCATCTCTCTGGTTGGTATGTATCGCCGGCAGCAGGAACAGCAAAAAGAGAATGGTCTGAAGCTCTTCCACGAAATTAGTGCGCGCATTGAACCCTGGGCCGTATCGCCGGAGCGTTTCGAAGCCGCTTCCATTCCGATGATGAACAAGGCAGCAAAGAAAGCGTCTTCGCTGCTCGACCGCGCTCGTCCCCGCTGGGGCGGTGGCCGTTATGAAGGGGTCATCAATCGCATGAAGCAGACCGTCGATCGCGTCGAAGAGCAGACGCGCGAAGCGCAGGAAGCGTTCGAAATGTTTCTCCCCTTCACCGTTGAGAATGCTTATGTCTTTCGCGCCGACAACATCCGCGCACTCTTCGAACGCATTCGCCAGGACGAGCAACAACTGCTGACCTGGAACCCCGAAGGCTTCGACTGGTATGACTACTGGTTGAATGTTCACATGCCCGGCTTGAAGAAGTGGGTCCTGCCGACGCTCGAAGAAGATATGCGCGTGCAGCCGAAGCGCATTTACACCTATCGCGATCTGCTGGAGATGTTTGAGACCACGACCAAGCGCCATGCAACGCGGGTCGCGATGCGCATCGAACGCGATGGTCACAAAGAGCAATACACGTATGCCGATCTGCGCGAGCTGGCCACCCGCGCCGCTTCGTTCTTTTCCAGCTGCGGCATCAAGTCCGGCGATCGGGTAATGCTCTTCAGTCAAAACGCGCCCGAGTGGGGCATGACTTACTTCGGCGTATTACGCGCCGGCGCCACTTGCATCCCCGTGGATCCGGAAAGCTCAACCGATGAGGTCGTTAACTTTGCACGCGCTGGTGAAGCATCTGGGATCGTCATAAGTGCCAAGCTGAAAGCAGAACGCTCTCAACTCTCGGAGAAGTTAAAAGCAGCCGACATGGGCCAAGTCCGGCTATGGACGTTCGAGGAAGTCTTCGAACTTCCGGACCAGGAGATCGAAGATCAGCGCATAGCGCTCTTGCCACAGCGCGTCACCGCGCAATCGGTTGCTTCGCTGATCTTTACCTCGGGTACGACCGGACGTCCCAAAGGCGTCATGCTCTCGCATCGCAATTTGACCAGCATGGTCTCGATGCTTTCATCCGTCTTTGACATGGACACCAGCGACGGCGTTTTGTCTGTGCTGCCTCTGCATCATACGTTTGAATTCTCGACCGGCTTTCTGACTCCGCTGAGCCGCGGCGCGCAAATCACTTATCTACCGGAGCTGAGCAGCGAGCATCTGGCCGCAGCAATCAAAAACGGACATGTTACGGGAATGGTTGGGGTGCCCGCGCTCTGGGAATTGCTGCACCGGCGAATCAAGACGCGTTTACACGATCGCGGCAAAGTGGTCGGCGAGACTGCGGACTTGTTGATGAGGTTTAACGCGTGGCTGAGGGACAAGACGCCCTTGAATTTTGGACAGTTACTCTTCTATCCGATTCATGAAGGTATGGGCGGCCGCATTCGCTATTTCATTAGCGGCGGCTCAGCGTTGAATGACAAAGTGCAGCGCGATTTTCAGGGACTTGGATTCACGATCCTTGAAGGATACGGCTTGACTGAGGCATCGCCGGTTTTGACTGTGACCCGGCCCGAAAACCGTATGCTGGCCGGCACCGTGGGCAAGTCTTTGCCCGGTGTGGAAATCAGGATTAGCGAACCTGACGCCAGTGGCGTCGGTGAAGTAATTGCCCGGGGCCCGAATGTGATGGTCGGCTATTTCGGCAACGAAGAAGCGACGCGAGAGGCTCTGGTCGATCGCTGGCTTTACACCGGTGACCTGGGGCGCGTCGATGATGAAGGTAATCTTTATCTCGTCGGACGTTCCAAAGATATTATCGTCGACACGAACGGGAAGAATGTCTATCCCGATGAAGTGGAAGAGGTTTATCAGGACTCTCCCTATATCAAAGAGCTGAGCGTGATTGGCTTGCCAGATGGCATGGGCGAGAAAGTCGCCTGCGTCGTGGTGCCTGACGAGGAGTATGACATCGCGCTTTCGCGCGCCGAACTTCGGCAAAAAATCGAAGAACATTTTCGCGAGGTCTCGGCCATGCTGCCTTACTACAAGCGCGTTAAGCTGCTTCAGTTCACCGACGAAGAACTGCCCCGCACCGCAACCCGGAAGGTCAAACGGCGCGAAGTTCTGGAACTGATGCACAAAATACAGGAGGGCGCGCGGTCCACCCAGGAATCCAGCGGCGAGGAAATCACAGGTGACGCCGCCTGGTTGATCGACATCATCGCCTCGGTATCAAATCAATCACTGGATGAAGTCTCGATCAACTCCCGGCTACCCGATCTGGGTTTCGACAGCCTGATGTTCGTCGAACTCGCTACGGCAATCGAGAACGCCGGCGGCGCGCTAACCGCGCCGGAACGTCTGAACGAAGTTCAGGACGTGCGCGAACTTTTACGTGTCGTCAACCGCCAGGGGGCGCAGTCCTCGCGACGAGAGTCGGCCCGGCTGCGTATGGATGTCGAAAAGAGCGACGAAGAGATTCATATTCCCCAGTTTCTGCGCGCGGTTGGTAACAAAGGCGTCGAAGTGATGCAGCGCGCTTTATACGAGCGCTTGTTGCGCACAAAGTATGAAGGCCGAACCAACATTCCCTATCACACGAATTTTATTGTGGCCGCGAACCACAGTTCGCACCTCGATATGGGTCTGGTGAAAATGGCGCTGGCTGATGCCGGCGAGGATCTGGTGGCCCTCGCTGCCGCTGACTATTTCTTTGATACGAAATACAAACGCGCCTATATGGAGAACTTCACCAATCTCGTGCCGATGGAGCGCTCCGGATCGTTGAGACAGTCTTTGCGCCACGCGCGCTCGTATCTGGATCGCGGCTTCAACGCGCTGATTTTTCCAGAGGGCACGCGCTCAATGAGCGGGATCATGGCTGAGTTCAAGCCGGTGATCGGTTATCTCGCGCTGGCGTCACGCGTAGGAATCCTGCCGATTTATCTGGAGGGGACCTACGCGGCATTTCCTAAAGGATCGACAATCCTGAAGAGCCGCGACGTCGGTGCGCGCATCGGGCGATTCCTGTCAGCCGAGGACCTTGAGGAGATGACACGCGGCCTGGCCCGCGCTGAAGCCTACCGGCTGATTGCCGCTCGCGTCCGTCACGACATAGTCAACCTGCGCGATCGCGCGAATGTTAAGTTCGACTCAAAGGCTCTCCGAGATCAATGGAAGGCCGAACGTCGCAGCGCGCGTCTGGAAGCGAGCGACGCGGAATTTGCGACAGCGGAAGCGTAAGAACTGAGGTCAGTACCGGGAGCGGTAGCGACCGGGTCTCAACTCAGCACAGAGTTCGAGATCGCCAGGACGGACCCGGTCACTACCGCTCCCGGTACTGACTCCATAACTTAAAATGCCGAAGCCACCCTCAAAAAAACGCACCGCGCAAATCGTACCCCAGAAAAGCACGAAAAAGCATGCGGCGATCGTTAAGAAAGTTCCGCCGACAACTCTGATTACCGGCGGCACCGGGTTCCTCGGCGCGCACCTCGTGCGCCAACTGGTCGAATCCGGCACCAGGGACATTCGCGTGATGGCCACTTCAATTCCCGAGTGGCTGACGGGCCTGGGTGTGGACACCATCGAAGGTTCCGTCACCAATGATGAAGACGTGGCCCGCGCTGTTGAAGGTGTTACTGAGATTTATCACCTGGCCGGCAAGGTCTCTCGTGAAAAAGACGAATCGAGAGAGATGTACAAGCTTCACGTCGACGGCACCCGTTTGCTGTGCGACGCCGCGCGCAAGGCGGGAGTGAAGACAATCGTGCTCGCTTCCAGCAGCGGCACCATAGCGGTAACGGAGAAGGGCGATGTGGTCCCGGACGAAAGGTATCCACCGCCTCTGGATATCATTGCCCGTTGGCCCTATTACGCCAGCAAGGCTTACCAGGAAATGGCAGCGCTGGAACGATTTAGCAGTAAAGGCCAGCGGCTGGTGATCATGAATCCGAGTTTGCTGCTGGGTCCGGGCGATGATCGACTCAGTTCAACCAAAGTCGTCCTGGATTTCATGGCGCGCAAGATTAGCGCAGTACCGAATGGCGGGCTGAATTTTGTAGACGTGCGTGATACCGCAAAAGCATTTCAGACGGCGATGCAGAAGGGCCGGCACGGAGAGCGCTATTTGCTGGGCGCCGTAAACTGGACTTTTGTGAAGCTGTTCGACCGGCTCGAGCGACTGACAAAGGTCCAATCCCCGCGCCTGGCGCTGCCTTCAAAGTTCGCAATCACCGGAGCTCATGTAATCGACTCGCTGTTTCGGCAATGGAATTTCACTTCGCCAATTGAAGCCGACACAGTGGAGATGGCGGAATACTTTTGGTACTTCAATAATAATAAGGCCCGCCGCGAACTCGCCTTCACACCTCGCGACCCCGGTGACACGCTCAACGATACTGTGCGTTATGTAAAAGAGAACTTTCTCGGCGGGAAGTGGTAGGGGTTGAACTTCAATTCATCAGTGAGTTCCGATGAAACACCGCGTTAATGACTAGCGCGGCGGCGGTTACAGAACCGGGAGCGGTAGCGAACGGATCAAAGCATTCAATTTAGCTTTCGATTAATTTTACTCCGGCCGTTTCACGTCGAGCTTATGATCCCCTCGCTACCGCTCGGGGTTCTGTATCCGTCACGCTGGTCGACGGGTGCGCTCGCCGCGGCTCTTCGCTTTCTCGCTAGCGCGTCATGCTACAACCTGTTTGACACACGATCCGTCGCCGGGTCAGCGTTCTCTAATTTGATCGCGCGATTCGTATCTTGATTCCTGGGTACATTCGCTATCGAAAGGACAGCCTAATGATGATGCGATTCGCCAAGATCCTTCTTTGCATCTTCAGCCTTCCTGGAGTTTGTGCCCAGGCCCAACAGAAGCCCATCCAGAACAAACGCATCGTGATCGCAGCGAACGCTGTGCTCGATGGCAAAGGTCACGTACTGCACGACACTCATATCGTGATCGAGGGATCAAAGATTGTGGCGATCGATCCAAAGGCCGGGCCTGTGGATTATGATTTGCGCGGCCTGGCGGTGCTGCCCGGCTGGATTGACGCGCACGTGCACATTGCCTGGAGCTTCGGCAAAGATGGAAAAAATGCCAGCGGTGGATGGACCGCAGAAGAAGCTGCCTATCAAACCGCCGCGAATGCGCGGGTCACCCTGATGGCCGGCTTCACGACGGTGCAAAGCGTGGGCGCACCCGCGGACGTTCCGCTGCGTGACGCAATCGCGAAAGGCCTGGTGCCGGGCCCGCGTATCCTGACGGCGGTTGAGCCTTTGATGGGACGAGGCGAGCAGACCGGGACAACGGAAGAAATCCGCGCGTTCGTACGGAAGCAGAAAGCAGCAGGCGCGGACCTAATCAAAATTTTCGCGGCCGGCGGTCCCAGCCGACCCGACATGACGCTTTCGCAAGAGCAGCTGAACGCGGCCTGCGATGAAGCGAAAAAGCAGGGCCTGCGTACGCTGGTGCACGCTTACAAGGATGCCGTTCGCGCGGCGACAGTCGCGGGCTGCACAGAGATCGAACATGGCGTCCTGGCGACCGACGACGATCTGAAAGTAATGGCCGCAAAGGGAACGTATCTGGATCCGCAGGCCGGGCTGGTATGGGAGAACTATCTGCTGAACAAAGAGAAGTTTGTCGGCACGCCCGGCTATCCGGCTTCTCTGGCTGGGTTCGCCGCGATGGAAAAGTTGATTCCGATTTATCACGATTTTATCCGGCGGGCGTTGCGGGTTCCGGGGCTCAAGATCGTCTTCGGAACTGACGCCCTGGCGGGCTCGCATGGGCGCAACGCCGAAGAGTTCATCGACCGCGTGCGCGACTGCGGAGTAGACCCGATGGCGGCGATGGTCTCAGCCAACTCGCTCGGTGCCGAAGCGTTGGGCCTGGCGAATCAGATCGGAACGATCGCGCCGGGTATGCAAGCCGACATCATCGCGCTCGACGGCGATCCGCTGAAAGATATTACGGCCGTGCGACGGGTTGTGTTTGTGATGAAGGCTGGGGTCGTTTACAAGAACGTTGCGCGGTAATCAGTCCACGAAGCGAACGGGTGAATATTACGGAACCACGGTAGCGAGCGGGATCAAGACTCAAGCTCAAGAGGCTAATTGTCTTTAACAGCCCTTCGCGCAAGTTGAATCTTGATCCCGCGCGCTGCCGCTGGACGCGGTTCTGTGTCAGACACGCCTGATGAAGACAATGCTTATGGCTTTACTACCGTTGAGCCTGACGCGGTGGCGGCGCAGGATGGATCGAGTCCTTTGACTTCGACTCTTGCGTAAACAGTCTGGCCAGCCAGACCGTTTGTGGTAATTGAAATCGATGTGCCGCGGTTGATAATTCTTTCGGAAATATCTTCTCCAATCGAGGTCCGCACCGACCATTTATACGTCGCCGAATCAACCAGGGGCCCCATCACAACCTTGCACGTTATGGGCGTCCCTGCTTTTACCTGATCGTAACAGGCCACGACCATCGTAGGGCACGCCCAACGGTCGACACAATCCCCACAATTCGTGATCGTTACGGTCACAGACGAGAGGGCGCGATGCTTCTCTTTGTCATGAACTTCTACGGCAGCAGTGTAAATGCCCGGCCCCACGTCGCTTAAGTCCCAGGCGACCTTGGCGCCCGCTCCGACGACTCGCCCGGCAGCTACCGTATAGGTATAGACGGGTTGTTTATTGAAATCCTCTGCTATAGCTGTCAACGCAACCTGAAAATCAGCGGTGACTGGGCAAGAGCGAGAGAAGCTTTGAAAATCCGGGGGACATGGATAGGTAATCGACGTCGTCGAGGCTTGAAAGGCGACTGACGGTTTCTTATTCAACAGTCCTTTGGACGCGCCCTTCCGAGACGTCATAGAGACGAGCGAAAAACAAAGCGCTGAAGTGACTAAAGCGAAAATAACGCGGACGCCGGAACGTTGTTTGAGAGAGTTCATTCGGCCTGCTTCGTTTCGAGGCGAGGTTGGGCCGTCCTTTGCGGAAGAACGATCGACCAAACCACATGAAACGGACGTGAAAATTTCTGCCTTTCGTGTCGTTTCATGGATCGTCTTATTCAGCAGAGTGGTCTGGACCAAGCCACTGAGAGTTTCACATCGCTCCCAACTGACGGTACATCTTCATAAAATCGAAGTTGTTCCAGGCTTCGACGATCTTGCCGTCTTTGATTCGCGTGATGGTGACGCCGGTGAACTCGACCGGGGCCTGAGTGGCGGTGAATCCCAAACTGTCTCCGGTGTGTTTGCCGCGTACGCTGCAGCGCGTAGCCACCATGTCGTCTTCAGCAATCTGATCTTCGACGACGACTTCGATGTTGGGAAAGGCCCCGCGAAACTGTGCATGGAACGGGAGAAAACCCGCCGGCCCGCGCAAAGGGTTCGCAGCGTCATCGGACAATCCGTGAGCAAGGCCTTCCTCGTCGAACAATTCCGGAATCGCGTCGGCGCGGCCTTTGTTCCAGACATCTTCGAACCAACGGCGGATTAAGGCTTTGTTTTGTTCTAAGGTGTTTTGTTCAGACATGAGCAGCCTCCTTCATTAAGGTCATCGGGCCAATAATACCGATCCGTCTTTGCGCCTTTCGTGCCCCTTAGCGCCTTTGCGTGAAAGCTGCTTGCGCAACTCGATATTTCGCGCAAAGGCGCGAAGTTTCAAACTGAAGGCCGCCAAGAAGAATAAGAACTGCGAGCGGCTACTTTACATCCTTCTCATCCACATGAAATTTGTGCATGATGCGATGCACGACCGGTGACAGGACGATCCCCATCACACCAATAAAGATCAGACCACTAAAGAGCGCGTAAACGGACGCAAAGACCTTGGCGCTGTCAGTTGGCAATTCTTTGATTGGGCCCATGCCGCCGAGGATCATTGATGCTTCCAGCAACGAATCAACGCGATTGAATCCGGCGATGCAATGATAGCCGGCAATGCCAATTATCAACGCCAGCAGAATCAAACCCAGTGCAACTGCCAACGCAGCGATCAGCCGCTTAATGAATACCGAACGCGGCGCAAGCTTGTCGTGCTGACGCTCGTAACTTAGCCAAACAATCTTCGACTTTTGACGTCGCTTTGCCACTGGTTTACTCCCTGTCTCCCTCTTCCTCTGGGAGAGGGAGATTTTCAGGATCCCTTACGGACAACGCACCCGCAACGCCCGCGGTATGATCTGAAACGTCGCCGGCAGACGACCGACTACTTCGCCATCAAGTTCGATTGGCACGTCCTGGTCCTTCTTGACCGGCCGTGCGACTATCTGTTTGGCCAGTGCGTGGTTCACTTCATCCATGCGCAGGTGGGCGCCAAAATAGAGTCTGGGTGCATTGCTGAGGATGCGAAAAGCGCTGGCATCGCCGATGCTGACCACATCGAGCCAGCCATCATCCAGCTTGGCGGCGGGCGCGATCTTCATCGCCCCGCCATAGTAACGAGCGTTGGCCACGCAGAACTCAGCCACGCGCAGCCGGCGCTCTGGTTCCTCGTCCAGCTGAATATGAACTTCGATCGGCGAAGCAGCCAGCGTCGTTTGCACCGTGGCTGCCGCATAAGAAAGTTTGCTGCCGAGTTTGCGCGGCGCAAAGGCGGGAATCCATTTTCTGGATTCGCCGCTCGCAGCCCTGGTCAGTACTTCAGTGCTCATACCAAAGCTGGCAACGTTGACAAAGAATCGCGTCTCGCGCTCACCGTTGTCGTTCACAAACGCGACCCGGGCCACATCAATCACGCGAGTGCGGCCGTCGCGCAACGCGCGCGCGGCGGCAGCCGTGTTGGTCGGCATCCGCAGCGAGCGACGGAAATCGCTACCCGTTCCACCCGGTAGAATCCCCAGTTCAGTCTCCCTGTTTGAATCGAGAATTCCGTTCGCCACTTCCGAGATCGTGCCGTCGCCGCCACAGGCAATAATCAGTTTTGTTCCCTTCTGGGCGGCTTCGGCCGCCAGGCCACGCGCATGCCCAATCCCTTCGGTAAACACAACTGTGAAAGGACCAAAGTGCGTGCGCAGGTCGCTGGCAAACTTTGGCCAGGCCTCGCGCGTTGCGCCGTCGGCGGATGCGGGATTAACGATGACGAGAGGTAACGTCATTGGGTGAGTTTGGCGGTGAGATAGATTAAACGCAAAGGACGCCGAGGATCTCGCAAAGGGCCGCAGAGGAAAACCTTTGCGTTCTTCGGCGAAAATCTCTGCGCCGTTTGCGTTTAAGTTCTTTCGCCATATGAATACAGTTCAAGGTCGGCTTGGCCCAGCTCGGCGATCTTGCTCATCACGAACTCGCCGATCTCTTTGTAAGTGCGCACATGATCCTTCTTCGCGATGTACTCTGACAAGTCGAGCCGTTTGCCGAAGTGAATCCGGATCGGTTGGCCGCCAAACCAGTTTCCCAAAACCTGCTTCGCTAGTTTGTTACCCAGGCCGGCAATGAAAATGGGAACCACTTGCGGGTCCGAGGCTTTAATCAATTTGCCAATGCCTGGTTGCGGCCGCAGATACGAATAGGGATCGCTGTTCTTGTTGCGCGTGCCTTCCGGATGAAAACCAATTACGTTCCCGGCTCCTTCATGGCAAAGCTGGGTCAGCCGTCGAAACGAATACTTGTCGAACTCGCGCTTCTCGGGCAGAGGCTTATCACCGCCGGTAAAGAAGGGCGGGTACATGGACCACCAACCCATTACCAGATTTACCAAAATTCCGGCCGGTGATTGATAAAAAAAACGCCCGCGCACGGGAAAGAAAAGCTGTTTGCGGAAGCGTGTGCGATAAAACAAAACGCTCGAGACGGTGTAGAAGTCAAAAAACGATCGGTGATTAGCCACCAGCAGGATGGGCCGATCGTGATCGACACACTCGATATTCTCGAGACCATAGACTCGCATCAGATTATAGGTAGCGATATGAATCCAGCCCGCGCCGAAGAGTCTCTGGCACCAGGTCCAAAAGCGCTTCCAGCGACCAAAGTTCATGCGATGTGTGACGCGGAAAGCGAAGCGCTCGAAGGGAGAAAGAACGGCGAGTTCTCCTTCGGAGGGTAGAGCGGTGTGGGTAGGGGCAGGGCTTGTCCCTGCCCGCCCGACTTTAGAATCTATTACGACCTCATCAGGCATAACCACAACTAACTTAGACGGGTTTACGGGCAGGGACAAGCCCTGCCCCTAAAATCATGCCCAAAGGAGTCACTCGATCGAAAAATATCTGGCTTCCGGATGATGAATGATGATCGCCGAAGTCGATTGCTCAGGCTCAAGCTGGAATTCTTCACTCAACGCAACATCGATCCGCGAAGGATCCAGCAACTCGAAAAGCTTTGCCTGGTCTTCCAGATTGGGACAAGCGGGATAGCCAAAGCTGAATCGCGAACCCTGATAACCCTGACGAAACAACTTGTTAAGATCAGGCGAGTCCAGATTCGCGATGCCCAATTCCTGTCGAATGTGTTTGTGCCAATACTCGGCCAGCGCTTCCGCGCTTTCCACGCTGAGGCCATGAAAATAGAGATAGTCAGCGTAATTGTCACGCTTGAAGAGCTCCTGCGAATATTCACTCGCCCGCCGGCCGACCGTCACCAGGTCGAACGCGACTACGTCCATGTGTCCGGATTCAACTGAGGCGAAGTAATCGGCGAGGCAAAGCCGCTTGCCGGCCGGTTGTCGCGGAAAGGTAAAACGCGTGCGTTCGGTCCGGCTGTCAGCGTCGTACACGATCAGATCGTTACCGGACGATTGGGCAGGGAAGTAGCCGTACACCGCATGCGGAACCAGCAGCCCTTCCCGCTCGCAGCGCTCTTTCATTTCTTCATAGATAGGCCGGACCATTTCGGTGACCAGCCCCTGGTATTCTTCCGCCGATGTTCGTCCCTGCTTGAACTGCCATTGACCTTTGAATAAAGCAGTTTCATTTACGAACTCAAAAACATTTTCGATCGGGATATCGAGCACTACGCGCGAGCCAAAGAACGGCGGCCGTGGCATCGGGACGTCCGTGCGGACATCGGAACGGAGCGTATGCGTTGTATCACCGGAGATTCCGGCGACGCCGCGCGGTTTCAAGGATTTGCGCTCACCGCGCTTTGCCTCTTCGCCGATCAGATCTTCAACTTCTTCCGGGCTATCGGATCTATCGCCATTTCCCGTGGCCGTGGCAACCGCCGCTCTGGCTCGATCTTCATCGGCGTGTCCGTCACTCGACATGAGTTTGTCCATCGTGTGCAGACCGGCAAACGCGTCGCGGGCATAAAACAAAGTGCCTTTATAGAGTGACTTTAAGTCGTCTTCGACATAGCGCCGGGTCAGCGCTGCACCGCCCAAAACCACAGGGACGCCAATGCCGCGCTCGTTCATGATTTCCAGATTGTCCTTCATAATCAGAGTGGACTTTACCAGCAACCCGCTCATGCCGATCGCGTCGGCTTTATGTTCTTCGCAAGCGCTCAGAATCGTGTCAATCGTCTGCTTAATACCGAGATTGATCACTCGGTAGCCGTTGTTGGTCAGGATAATATCAACCAGGTTCTTGCCGATGTCGTGAACGTCTCCCTTGACGGTCGCGAGAACCATCGTGCCTTTTGCGGTGGCGCCGCCTTTCTTTTCCATGAATGGCTCGAGAAAACGCACGGCCGCCTTCATGGCTTCGGCTGATTGCAAAACAAAAGGAAGTTGCATCTGGCCGCTGCCGAACAGATCGCCGACGACCTTCATGCCTGCGAGCAGAATGTTGTTGATGATGTCGAGCGCGGAATAGGTTTCGAGAGCCGTGCGCAACTCGTCTTCCAGGCCGATCTTCTCACCATCGATGATATGGTTCTTCAGGCGTTCTTCGACGGTTTCGCCCTTCGATGCTTTCTTGGCGCTCTTGGTTTTGACGTTCTCAAAAAGGGTGGTGAATTGCGTGAGCGGATCGTAGGTACAGACATCTCCGTCGAATTCCCGCCGATCATAAATCAAGTCCCGGGCGACCTTCAGTTCCTGTTCGCCCATGCGATTAAGCGGCTCGATCTTGCTCGCATTAACGATGGCCGCATCGAGCCCGGCTTCGACGGCGTCGTGAAGAAAGACTGAGTTGAGCACCACCCGCGACGCGGGGTTCAGGCCAAATGAAATATTCGACACACCGAGAATGATGAAGCAGCCCGGTAACGCTGCTTTAATGCGCTTAATTCCTTCGATGGTCTCGAGCGCGTTACGGCGATCCTCTTCGATGCCAGTTGAGATTGGCAACGCCAGCGGATCGAAGAAAATGTCAGACGCCGGAAGGTTCAGCTCGCTCGTAGCCTGTTGGTAAGCGCGTTTCGCGATCCTGAACTTGCCGTCGGCGGTCCGGGCCATGCCCTCTTCGTCGATGGTGCCGATGACCACACTGGCGCCATAACGTTTGGCCAGGTCGATTACTTTGGCAAAGCGCGGCTCGCCATCTTCGTAGTTGGTCGAATTAAGGATGCTCTTGCCTCCGGCGTGTTGCAAACCGGCTTCCATCTTCTCCCACTCGGTGGAATCGAACATCAATGGGAGCTTGATGCTGGTGACTAGCCGCGAGGCCAGTTCGTGCATGTCGGCTTCGCCATTACGCCCGACAAAATCCACGTTGACATCGAGAATGTGCGCGCCTTCGCGTTCCTGTTCTTTCGCCAGCGAAACGAGTCCGTCCCAGTCTTCGGCGTTGAGCAGATCGCGCATCTTCTTTGAGCCACTGGCGTTGACCCGTTCGCCCACGATTAGGAACGATGCGTCCTGCACATAAGACTGTTGGAAATAGATTGACGACGCTGCCGGCACGAGTTTGGCGTCGCGCGCTTTCGGCGTAAGCCGCTGCATGGCTTCGACGACCAGTTTTAAGTGTGCCGGCGTGGTGCCACAACAGCCGCCGACGATGTTGACGCCAAAGTCACTGGCGAAATGAACGATTTGCGAAGTAAAGGTGTCTGGCGTCTCGTCGTAATGCATCTCTCCTGCGACGACTGAGGGCAGGCCTGCGTTAGGCAGGACCGAAACTGGTAAAGGAGCGTTCTCACAAAGGTATCGAATGCTCTCGGTCATGTGACGCGGCCCAGTACCGCAGTTCATGCCGATAACGTCAATCGGAAAAGGCGCGAGCGCGGTCAACGCGGCGCCAATCTCCGTGCCGTTGAGCATCGTGCCGAAGACCTCGATCGTTACCTGGGCAATCACCGGAACACGCCGGCGATTTGCTCTAAAGTTTTCAAAGATTGCCGAGAGTGCGGCTTTGGTCTGCAGCAGATCCTGGCAGGTCTCGACAATCAGTAAATCGACTCCGCCATCCAGTAGCCCGCGCACCTGTTCAGCATAGGCCGCTTGCAGATCAAGAAAGCTGATATGGCCCAGCGTCGGTAGTTTTCGGCCAGGGCCCATCGAGCCAGCGACCCAGCGGGGTTTAACTTTGGTCGAGTAGTCAGAGGCAATGCGTTTTGCGAGGGTGGCAGCCCTGACGTTCATGTCATAGGTTTGGTCGGCCATGTCGTACTCGGCAAAGTCGACGGTCGTGCCGTTGAACGAGTTGGTTTCGATGACATCACAACCAACATCGAGAAATGCCGTATGGACGTTCTCGACAGCATCCGGTCTGGTGATCAGCAGATTTTCGTTGCAGCCTTCGAAGCGCAGGCCGCCGAAATCATCCAACGTCAGGTTCTGCACCTGCAAATTAGTACCCATCGCGCCGTCAAAGACGATGATGCGTTCTTTTAATGTATCGAGGAAACTGCTCATAAACTTATTTTGATCCTGGAGTTTCGAGCGGGTTCTTTCGCCGGCTTTCTGTTTCCGCGCCCTCTAACCGAAAGCTCAGATCTGAAATCTAAAATAACAAAAGCCCCGCGCTGCTAACAACGCGGGGTTTCTTTGAACCTGTTTTCGGATAGCGGTTGAAAGAGTCGCCGAGCTGTTTAGCGGATTATTTTACGTGGCCGCAAGTCGCCTTAACTCACCACGTTTGTCCAGGTAGTTATTGAAACATTGGCCGGTAAGAAGTGTCAAGACAATAGCCAGGAGGGTAGTGTCTTAATTTGAGGATGAGGTCAGCACCGGGAGCGGTAGCGACCGGGTCTCGTGATGGCGATCATCCACTCTTCTTACAATTATCTCCGGACTCGACCGCCCATCTCTCAGCCGTCATTATCGCGTTGCCAGCGTTGCCAAGGCTCCGAGCTTGATTGATCCCAAAGCCATTAAAAAATAGAGGCTGGCGCTGTAGTAGAAAACGCTAAGCTGGACACTTTCTTAGGTCGGGTTAGCGGTCGCGAGGAATCCGTCCAGGGAACGGATTCCTCAACAACAGCCCGGCTCTCCCGGAAGGAACGCTTAAGAACGTCCACGCGTAAGACGGCGTGTATTGGGCGCGTGCCTGATCTTCGGCACGGTCAGAAGTCTCCTGCCGCCTATTTGCTCCACGACATGTTGCGCAGACATCATGGCCCCCTCCTGCCAGCCCGGCAGTTGGGAGACCTGATCACCCACCACAAAGAAACGACGATCCGGAGCCAACAAGCGCGAGTAGGCCGCCGCATGGGTCGGGCTGTCGGGATCCCAGTTGGCCCAGCCACCGCCTTCGTTCGGAATATTTTGCCAGGCGATTGAAATTGCTTTGTCTGAGGGTACCAGTCGCCTGTCCGCAAATTCCGGATGCAACTTGATGGCGCCTTGTCGTGCGGTAATGATGCGCTGCTCGAGGCTCATTCTGCCGAAGGCGCGCGCATCGTCGTCATAATTATAGACGCCGGTTAGGGTGCCATTTTTGGTGAGATAATCATACGACGGATACCAGATCTGCGTGATCGGATCATCCGTATAGCTTATGCCGCCGTAAATCTGGTTCTTGTCAGATTCCCAAAAGCGTTGGTTGGCCTGCCAGCCGAGCTTGCAGGTCGGATCATACTCGCACAGCCCGACGGCATCGGCGAAGTCAGTCGCGAAGTTGTTGCCGATCTTCTTGAGCAGCGGTAGAGGAATGTTGCTGATGCAGTAGTCCGCTTCAATGGTGCTGCGCTTTCCCTGATCTTCCACGACGACGGCCACGCCGTTATTGCGAATCTTTATGTCCAGTACCTTAGTGTTGTAGCGAATGAGCGAGCCAATCTTGCGAACAAAGCCTTCCACGATCTTGTCCATGCCACCAACAGGCTGAAAGAGCGTCGGTTGCCACTCGTATTCAAAAGATTGGTAGAAGCGGAAGCGCCAGAACTCCGAGCTGAGGAGTTCCTTCAACCCAAGCTTCGTTCCGGGTTCACAGGGATCGTAGACGGTTATCTCGCAGCCGTCGCGGGTCGAGCCGCTATACAGGAAGCAAGCAGCGCATTCCTTTTCGCAAGCCATGCAAACCTGACAACTTGCATTGCAATTCTTACACTTGGGTCGGCTGCATTTACCGCACAGGTCGCTATCGCCTAGATCGCCAAAATTTTTTAAGAGACAAAGGAGCTTGATACGGTCTCCCTCGTCTAGTTCTGCATTGAGAGCGTTTTTGTTCACGGCCTTCGCCAGCATCTCAGAGATATAACCCTGAGTGTCGTTGGCGATGCGCCGTTTGATCTGTGGCTTGCCCCCGAAAGCCTTGTCGCTCTGGAACAAATTTGCCATGGTTTCCATGACGTAAATCTCGAGCGACACCCCTAGCTCTCGGCAATAGTGAAGTGCTCTGCGGTGATGATAAGGAAGTCGCCCCGGGCCTAGATTGAGATAGAGGCCCTCGTCGAAGTCGCAGACCTGCTCGCTCTCAACTCCCTTCTCATTCACCTCTTTGATCACCGTGCCGCGCCGCGCTGTATGATTTCGTCCACCGGCACGGTCGGTCAATTCGATAATCTTGCAGCTGTAGTTTGCTCGTGTCAGCTCATAGGCAGCTGTCATCCCGGCGATGCCGGCGCCGAGGATGACGACTGATTTGCCTTTGCCTGAATCCTGGGGAAGTTCAGGGGGACCGGCCCACGCTTCCGGAAGATTAATCAGACCAAGCGCGGTCATCGTCTCGTAAAGCGCCGCTGAGCCTCCTGCTAAGCCGACTTGCTCCAGGAATTGTCTGCGAGTCACGCTTTTCCTTTTTTTCGACATTGCGATTTCTCCTATTAGTGGGGCCTGAGAATGCTGTTTGCCGCCCGCGGCGGAGATCAACGGTGAAACTGCTTGACGGCTCTTTCGGTAAGCTGAGAAAGCAACCCTTAACTTCTGATGAATTGACAATGCTCGAAAAGAACGATTCGAGAGATGTGCCTTCATACTCCTTTTTATATTGCTAATCAATAGGGTTTCACCCGTGCAAGCCGTCAAGCAAGATACCGAACTATGGGGTAAACCGGTCCAGAGAAATCCTTTCCGCTTGTCATGCTGGTAATTCAGGGTGGTAGTTTTCTATTTACCATTTACCAATAACCATTTACCATCAGACTTCAATGCGACGCGCCATCTATCCAGGCTCTTTCGATCCGGTTACCAACGGCCACCTCGATATAATCCAGCGGGGTTGCAAACTGTTTAATGAGATCATAGTCGCGGTGCTCATCAATCCTGAGAAGGCGGCTTTCTTCTCCGTCCAGGAAAGATGCGAAATCCTGACTGAGGTCTTGAAAGATATCGATAGCAGTGATTGCCGCGTGACGGTAGAAAGTTTCGCTGGGTTGATGGTCGAGTACGCCGCCGAACGAAGCGCCAACGCCATCGTTCGTGGTATCCGCGCTATATCTGACTATGAATACGAACTCCAGATGGCTTTGATGAATCGTCGTTTGCAGCCGCGGCTGGAAACTGTTTTCATGATGCCGGCCGAAGAATATTCTTATGTTAGTTCGCGCCTGGTAAAAGAAGTTTTTCATCTGGGCGCGCCGATTAAGGATTTGGTCCCGCACCTGGTTGAACAACGGATGAGAGAGAAAACTTCCAAATGATGACCAAGCCAACAGCTTCGTTTCCCGTTTCCGAAAATGTCGCAGAGATGAAAGCGTCATCAACGCTCGCGGCCATGCTGGCAGCGGATTCCATGCGCTCGGCCGGAATTGACGTCGTCGACCTTGGCGCCGGTGAACCGGATTTCGACACCCCGCAAAACATCAAGGACGCCGCCGCCGCAGCCATGCGCGCGGGCAAGACGAAATATACCCCCACCGCCGGCATCCGCGAATTACAACAAGCCATCATTGGTTTCTATCAACGAGAGTTTGGCGCCGCTTATGAACGTAACGAAGTAATGGCCACCGCGGGAGGTAAGCAAGGGATCTTTAATGCGGTCGTTTCCCTGATCAATCCGGGGGACGAAGTCCTGATTCCCAAACCTTTCTGGGTGACGTTTCCTGAGATAGTGACATTCGCCCGCGGCAAATCAGTTTTTATCGAGACTGAAGAAAACGATTTTGTCTTGACGGCCGACATGATCCGAAAAGCGATCACCCCTAAAACCCGGCTGATCATTTTGAACTCGCCCAGTAATCCTTCGGGCCGGGTAATCCCGCCCACCGAGTTCAAGAAAATCATGGAGATCGTTTCGGAGCGTGACCTGTACGCAATCTCTGATGAATGTTACCTGCGCTTTGTGTATCCGCCGGCACAGATCTTTAGTGCCGCCTCGCTGAGGCCGGAGTTGCGGCGCCGTCTCTGCATCGCGGGATCGTTTTCGAAAACTTTCGCCATGACCGGATGGCGCGTGGGCTATTCGCTGGCGAATCCGGAGTGGACGCGGGCAATGCTGACAGTCCAGGGCCATTCGACCAGTAATACCAGTTCAATCTCGCAGGCAGCTGCCACCGAAGCGCTAAATGGTCCACAGGATTCAGTGACCATGATGCTGGCCGAATATACTCGCCGGCGCGAGTGGCTGCTGGGGGCCCTCAATGAGATTCCCGGGCTTCGTTGTCCACAACCTGAGGGCGCCTTCTACGCTTTTCCAGATGTACGGGGATCTTTCCAGGGGAAGTTGCATACTTCCGGTGACTTTGCGAGCGCGTTACTCGAGCAGGAGCAGACCGTCGTAACGGATGGAGCGGCGTTTGGCGCCGAAGGCTTCATCCGCATCTCCTATGCAACGTCAATGGATCGTTTGCGTGAAGGCGTGAATCGGATTAGGAGAGTGGCGGAAGGGAAGCAGCGCAAGTTGTGAACTTGCGTTCAGGAAGAAATTGCAAGTTAGCAACTTGCGCTAAAAAAGAGGCGAGCAGGTGCTCGCCTCTTGATGTTTGAATTAGACCGCGGAACGTTAGTACAGATTGAAGTTGTACTGAAGTTCCATCCACATTGATACCGGATGGCCATCCTTGGTTGCGGGGACGAACCTGATACTTTTGGCTGCCGCAATTGCTCGCTCAGTCAGCCCGTCAGGTAAGCCCGAAACCGCATGGATATTAGTCACTGATCCGCCCGCGGAAAAGACCGCTCGCAGAGTGACGGTTCCGGTAATCTGATTCTTGCGTGCGGATTCGGTATAGGTCGGCTCGGGTTTCTCCAGCACGCGGGCTTTGGAAGTGACTTCCTTGCCATTAAAGATTCTGTTGTAATCAGTACCGCCACCGCCACCGCCCGGGCCGCCACCGCCTTCGCGACGATCACCACCGCCAGTGTTGCCACCGTTGCCGGGACCATAGCCGCCACCGTTACCCGGACCTACGCCACCACCATTCCCCTGCCCGATGCCATTGCCGGTACCTGATCCAGATGACGGAGTGGTGGACTTTGATTTCGGGTCGCCATATTGAAGTTGCCGCTGATCGGGCGGAAAAAGCGACGGATCGGCGTCGAGAGTTGCAGGCATCGGCAACGCGGGATTCTTAATCACCGGAGGATGCGGATCAGGAGCGACCACCTGGGGAATCCGCAAATCAACCTGAGGCAATTTACCAAAAGAAGCCGGAGTCTGCTCCTCTCGGCCGCCGCCGCCGCCGCCGCCGGCCTTTTCCTGCTTAGGCTTGCTGCCTCCGCCATTACCTTTTGCCATTCCCGCAGTGCCTTGATCAGGTGTGGGCTGTTCGTTGGGAATATCTGAAATCATCTGGGTCAATTCAATCTGTTCGTCATCGGCCTGGGTTTTGGCCAAGGCCTTCTGATGAAAAAACGACCAGACCATATAGAAGCCGACGACGCCAAAGACGAGTACGAATGCGACCACAATACCCGAGAGTACATTCCGAGAGTCGGATGGTTTCGCGCCCATTACCGCTGCGCCGCTGTTATTGCCCAACCAACTGGCAAAAATCACAATCAGTGCGGTGAATGCTCCCAGGGCAAATATCGTCAAAGCGATCCGAGAACCAACTGCTGAAGACGTGCGATCGAGCAAGGCGAGCATACCGACCAGTGCTGCAAGTGCGACCAATGAAATCACAATCGCAATGACCGCGTCCCGGCGACCGAAAAAGCGGCTGACCATCTGGCCATATCCCTGAACTGAACGTTTCACGAAACCGAACGGATCGCGTTTGAACTCAGGCCAGGTCAGTTGATAGTTATGAGCCACTCCTCCCAACTCGCCGGCGAGCCGAGAGACCAGACCTCGATCTTCGAGAATTGTAAGATGGTACTCACCGACCAGACCGGTGTTAGCGTTCGCGGCCGTCGCCTGAGCGACCGGCGCTGAGGCTGCCGCTTCGAAAGGCACAGACGCTGGACGCTGAAACGTGGCCGTTTCCGCCACCGGGTACGAAGCTTCGATCTCAGACGGAGGCGCGTTCACCGTCGCCGCCGGTACCACGCTCAGCGGAGTTCCATCCACCGGACAGAAACTGAATCTATCCGCAAACTCTTCCTGGCACGTATCACAGAATTTCATTGTTACTACCTCGCTATCCCTCTGGGGACTAAGTGCTGAATTCGATAGCAGAGCCGAGCTACCCATTGCCTGCTGATAGGCAGCTGCGACGCGCTGATCCAAAGAACCCGGAGCGTCGGGAGCGCTCCACTGTCTAAGCAAACTACGCAGTTCGTCATCCTGCATGAACTTGTTATCAAAATCACTCATTTGAGAAAAACTCTCGCGTCATGCAGGCGGGTTACTAAAGCCACTTACGCCCGCCTAACTGTAGCAGTTTCATGACCGATTCGGAAATATCGATCGAGCTTCACGCGCAGCTTTTCGCGGGCCCGAAACAACCGCGACTTCACCGTACCTGAATCTGCTCCCACCACCGTCGCGATCTCAGCCAGTGATAGGTCTTCATACTCGAAAAGCACCAGCGCTTCACGTTGCCGGAGCGGCAAACTCGCTATGGCCTGCTCGACCTCACCAGCCAATTCATTCTGGAGCACGAGTGCCATCGGTCCCTGACGATCCGCGCTGTGTAGCTCGTCCACGAGTTCTTCGAGCGCGGTCTCGCGGCCGAAGCTTTGGTACCGTTTAGCCGCCTGGTTTCGCGCCGCTGCATACAGATAAGTTCGCAACGAAGCCCGGGTGGAATCAAAGCGGCCGGGTTCTTTTATCAAGCCCAGGAAGCAATCATGGGCAACATCCTCCGCGGCTTCAGCCGATCCCAACAATCGATAAGCAAATCGGAAAATTGGATCACGGTAACGTTCATACAGGATCTGAAAGGCGGCTGTATTTCCATTTGCTGCTTCTTCGAGCAGCCGTTCGTCTGTCGCCTGTTGTGCCAATCAAAGCGCTCGATCCTGTAGGAACTTGCTTCCTACTGTTAATTACTGCCAATCGTCAAAAAGTTACGGAAATTATCCCGCGGCATGTTCAATTTCTATTCACGACCCGATTATACTATCGTTTTACCTTGTTTGAGCACCATGCAGCATTCGGCTCGCGCGCTCCGGCACGGGGCTTTGATGCCGTTAATCACCGTCAGGTTGACGAGTTTCTGTGCTGCATCTAAACTCTTTTTCGCCGCATCCCAAAAGGGCTTTCAAGTTGATGACTTCTATGGACGCGCGCCAAACGGCTAGCTGCCCTGCCTCCGAGGGGTTCGAAACACCTTTTGATGATTAATCGAAGCCACTCTTACCTTTACTACTTGCTTTGTCTGCTCCTGGTTACGGCTATTTCTGCGCGATCTGGCGCTCAAACCTTTCCCGAACCGGCGCGGGAACACCTTCTTAACGGATTAACCGTGCTTTACGCCCAGCGTCCGGGCGATCCCAACGTGCTCATCAAACTACGGGTAGAGAGCGGTGCGGCCTTCGATCTAGCGGGCAAAGGAGGCACGATGGCGCTGCTCGGCGACGTCCTATTTCCGGATCCGGTAACCCGCGAATATGTGTCTGAACAGCTCGGCGGTCGTCTGGACGTCGTAACAAATTACGACGCAATCGATGTCACCATATCGGGGAGGGCGAACGAACTGGAGCGCATCGTCGATTTTCTGCGTGGCGCGATGGTGACGCCGCAAATTACCACTGAAAATGTGATCAAGATTCGTGAGAACAGGTTGAAGCAGCTCTCAGAGCTGGCAAACTCTCCCTCTGAAAATGCAGATCGGGAAATAGCAGCGCGCTTGTTTGGCAATTACCCTTATGGACATTCACCGAAGGGTACGGCTGAGACTGTTTCGAGGATCGATCGCGCGGATCTGATGTTTGCCCGAGAGCGCTTTCTCAATGCGAACGACGCCACAATAGTCGTAATTGGCGGGGTCGATAAGTTACGGGTGATGCGTGCCCTGCGCCAGTTACTTGGTCCGTGGCAGCAAGGCAATCGCACGGTTCCGGCGACCTTTCGCGCGCCCCACCCACCAGACCCTCGAGTGCTTGTAATCGATCAGCCAGGCTCTGCCACCGCCGAAGTGCGACTGGCCGTGCGCGGTTTGGCTCGAACAGATCGTGATGCCGAGGCGGCCTCACTGCTGGCGCTGATCGTGCGGGATCGCTGGCGAACAAGTTCGAGAGAACTCAGCGGGGCGTTCGCTCGGCATGAAGCTCACGATTTGCCTGGTATGTTTGTGTTGGGCGCGTCGGTGCCGAATGGCTTAGCTGCAAAGTCCGTATCTGACGCGCGGGGCGTCATCATTTCTATGGCAAAAACAGGACCGACTGCTCTGGAGTTCGAACACGCTCGCGAGGAAATGTTAGGCGAATTATCCCGGCAGAGCTCTGCAGAGAATTTGGCAGAAAAAACGGCCGACGACTGGCTAACCATGGAGCTATACAAACTTCCCCCACCCGCTGCTCAAGTCGGAAGCCTAACGCTGGGTGATCTTCAGCGAGTCGCGGCCAAACTCTTCAAAGATGCGACGCCAGCAACGATCGTCGTGGGCGACGCGCAACAGTCCAGGTCTGGCTTTGCCGTAGAGATCGAAGTGCGTAGCGCGAAGACTGAAGTGAAGACCGCAGCTGAACCTACCCTACCGACAAAGAAGCCCTGATAGATTTACAAACCTATCGCAAGCGACCTGCAACCATTGGCGTACCCCTATGGGCTTAACTGATTCCGGGAAGAATAATTCAGCAGAAGAGCATGCTCGGCGGGTTCGCGACATGTTCGCTCGAATCTCGCCACGATACGATCTGCTGAATCATCTGTTGTCGGCGAACATCGATAAGCGATGGCGGCGACAGGTAGTTGAAAAGCTGAGACCGGCACTGTCGCGCGAATCGCGAATCCTGGATGTCGCTTGCGGCACTGGCGATTTAAGCGCTGCGTTATTTGAAAATATCGGCCCGAGAGTTATTGGTGTTGATTTTTGCCGGCCGATGCTTGAACGTGCGGCCCACAAGCAACCGCGGATTGCGTTTGTCGAAGGAGATGCTTTGCAGCTTCCTTTTGAGGATGATGTATTTGACGCAGTCACTATTGCGTTTGGCCTGCGGAATCTTTCCAGCGTCGAGCAGGGTCTGAATGAGCTGCGGCGAGTGCTGAAACCAAGCGGATGGGCGGTGATCCTGGAATTCTCTAAGCCCGTCGTTCCCGGCTTTCGTTCACTGGCAGTGGGATACTGCGCACGCTTATTGCCACGAATCGGCGGATTGATTAGCGGCTCGCGTAGCGCTTACGAGTATCTTCCTGATTCAGTTGCTCGGTTTCCGGATCAGGAAACGCTCTCGGCCATGATGACAGAGGCAGGTTTTGCCGATGTTGGTTTTGAGAACTTGACCGGCGGTGTAGCTGCTTTGCACACCGGCCGGCGCGCGTAATCCGAGAAACTTGAGGTTGTCGTTGAGCTCCAGAATCGACAGACTGAAGTTTGTCGAACGAGATTGGTTGCAGCCTTCGGGTGGCAGCCAAACAGCGTAGTCCGCGGGACTCGCTTGACCGATGAAGGCGCGGTTGTCGGGGCCACGCTCAATTGGAACAGTGAGTCCCCGCGCGGCTACGGTTTTTTGGAACGGTGAAATGCCCGTGATAACGACGCGGGCTTCCTGCCCCGCAGATCCCGCAGATAATGGGTAAGCTGCCTGCCTTCCGGATGCCAGCATTCATAGCCGCGCTTCCTGCCAATCTGATATCATCCGCGCTCGGTGTAGTCAGTTTAGTTAGAGTTCAAGCTTTAGCAACCTCTAGAGAGGTTGAACTCTGAACCAACCACTACGAAGTTCGCGTCCGCGAGATGAAACGTAAACTATTTGGATTCCTGCGCCGAGTCGGCTTTCTGATCCTGGTCGTATGGACGGTGGTTTCGCTGGTGACCATTCTAATCGAACTGGTTCCTGGTGATCCGGCCGCCGCGGTCCTGGGCGACCAGGCGACGCCCGAACAGTTAGCCCAGTTCAGGGCTCGGCACGGACTCGATCAGCCGCCTTTTTTTTTCGGATTCCCACAGGACACGAACGGCCAACATCATCTTCGTTGGTATGGTTACAATAATCGCTATACCGATTACTGGGTTGGGATTCTCCACGGCGACCTCGGAAGTTCGTTTCGCACTGATCGGCCAGTCATTGATCTAATCCTCGAGCGATACCCCGCGACTATCGAGCTGGCTATTGCCGCGATGTTGATCGCCATCACGATTGCCATCCCACTCGGGGTAATCGCCGGCAAGAACCGCGGCACATGGCTCGACAACGTCCTTTCGGTCATCGCCCTTGTAGGTATCAGTCTGCCGAGCTTTGTTATTGGTCCGATGCTGGTTTATCTGTTTGCTGTGAAGCTGGGCTGGCTGGCTCCTTCGGGACGCTTCGACTGGAACGACATAATCCTGCCGGCGTTCACGCTGGGTGCCGCGCTTTCAGCAATCCTGACTCGGATGGTGCGCTCGTCAGTGATTGAAGAACTGAATGAAGGCTACGTGCGCACGGCGCGAGCAAAAGGACTGAGCGAAAGAACCGTGGTCTACAAGCACGTGCTGAAGAACGGGCTGATTCCGGTGGTTACCGTGCTTGGCCTGCAACTGGGCGTACTTTTGGCGGGAGCGATCATCACTGAGAAAATCTTTGGCTGGCCGGGCCTGGGCTTGCTGCTGGTCGAAGACGGAATCGGCAAACGCGACTATAGCGTAGTTCAGGGTTGCGTACTGGCGATCAGCACCACTTATATAATCGCCAACACGTTAACGGACATGATGTACCGTTGGTTGGATCCCAGGATCAGAGTCTCATAATTTCCAAGGCCGATTGCCAATCGTGGCAGACTGGCTCGGACAAGGGAGCCTTTAGCATCGAGGAATGGGAAATCGGAAATTGAGAATCGGAAATTAAAAAATGTCCCGTCTCGCCATTATCGGCATCGGCATCGTCGCGGTTTTTGTCTTGATAGCGGTCTTCGCACCATGGATCGCAACCCAGGACGTCGGTGCAACAAACCTTTCGGTGCGCTACATGGCGCCTTCGGCAGCGCACTGGTTCGGTACCGATTCAACCGGACGAGATGTCTTTTCTCGCGTAGTCTTCGGCGCGCGCATTTCGCTTGAGGTGGGCATTATCGTGGTCACTGTTTCGGCGCTGGTCGGGACCTCCATCGGCGCAGTCGCCGGGTACTACAGCGGTTGGGTCGATCGTTTTCTGTCAGGCTATGTCTTCAATGTGTTCCTAGCTTTTCCGGGATTGCTCTTGGCGATTGCTCTGGTGGCTTTTCTGGGCGCAGGACTCAACAAACTAATCTTTGCCCTTTGCATTATCGGCTGGGTGGGATATGCGCGGCTGATTCGGGCGCAGGTTTTAAAAGTGCGCGAGTATGACTTTATCCAGGCCGCTCGCGCGCTGGGTGCGGGCGATTTTCGCATTCTCTTTGTGCACATTCTGCCGAATGCGATTCAACCCTTGATAGTGCAGGCGAGTTTGGGAATGGCGGGTGCGGTTTTGTCGGAGGCCTCTCTGTCATTCCTGGGATTGGGCGTGCCACCCCCGGCGCCCTCGTGGGGCGTAATGATAGAAGAAGCTCGAGATCTCTCAACCCTGCAAGCCGCGCCGCATGCGCTTATTTTCCCCGGTCTCGCCATCGCGCTCACGGTCTTAGCATTCAATTTTATAGGTGATGGGTTGCGCGAATACCTGGACCCGCGACAGCGAAGGAGATGATAAACTGGCCTTTGAGTTTATCAGTCACATGTCATAGGATCAATTCACACTGTGAACAATTGGGAGGACAGGAGATGAAACGAGCCTTGATAACAATAATGCTCGCCGGTTTAATGGCGGGTATCCCGGTTTTCGCTGGCCCGCGCAACATGGAAAACCGAACCTGCGACAATACGATAGCTGCAACTGATTTCCTTGAACCCGCTATCCCGCAATATCGCAGGCCTTACTATCGCCGTCGTTATCGCAGGCATGTTCGATACGTTGTTCGCCGCCGCTACTATCGACGGCATTACCGCCGAAGTTTCTACCGAAGACGTCGTTATTAATAAGCTGACGTTGGAGCGACTGTCGCTCATCGATTAGCTACTCTCTCTTGACCTAGTTGCCTCCGCCTCTCGCAATGGCCAGACTGGTTGTGTAACTATCGCGGGCGCGCACGGCCAGGTTGGGATAACGCACGCGGACCTTAATTCCGCGCTCGGCGCGGGAGCCTGATTTTTGTTTAGGATAGTAGCCAAGGCTGTACTGCACTCCGAGTTCTGAGGTGATGGCTTCAAAGGCTGGGCCCACGTCGCTGAGGTCATTCGCTTTGTAAAAACGGCCGCCCGTCTTTTCCGCCAGAGTCCGCAGATAAGGTTCGCTGGTCGCGTAGCCCTTCATGAGCCGCTCCTGGACCTTTCGGCGCGCTTTTTCATTTTTGATTTGGCTTAGACGCTGTGGTAGTTGCGGCAGTGTATTGTATTGCACGGTGTAAATTAGTACGTCCTGCTCGGCTAAGCCATCCATAGTTTTCTTAAGCGTTGCGGCGCTGTTTTGATCGACTCCATCCGTCATCAACACGATCGCTTTTCGTCCGGAAATCTGAGCCATCCGCTTCAAAGTAAAATCAACTGCATCGTAAAGCACCGTGCCGTCCGTTACCGCCGGGATGTGAAGCTTTGATCTGCGAATCACACTTACGTCTTCCGCTTCTGTGAGGACATGAATTTGTCCGTCGAAGGTAATCGCCATCATGCGATCATTGGTTCTCAGGCGGCTGACAAACGTATTCGCTGCCTCTCGGATCTGCGAAAGCTGCGATTGAGTCGAACCGCTAACATCCAGCATCAAAGCGACTGTGAATGGTCGTTCTACCGAAGCGAAATAGGCAACACTCTGTTCTACTCCATCCTCGTAAATGTGAAAGTCTTCCTTACGCAGATTGGCAATGTATCGCCCATTGCGGTCCATTACGACAGCCGGCACCGTGATCAAACTGGTGCTGACGCGCACGACGCTATCTTCATCGACATCATATGAACCGTTGTTTTTTGATTTCTGCGATTCGCCCTGATAGGTGGCGCCGGTGCGCAGTACTGGTGGCTTTAGGGGCTGTTGCGCGCACAGCAAGGCGGCCCAAATCAATGAGATCAATGCCGCAAAAAATGTCTCCAGAAGACGTACAGTCATATTTTCGCTCATCTCCTTTGCGATCGCCCGATTCATGTTGTAACGGGGCACTTCACCCATTACTAGAGAAAAGGGCGAACACCGCAGATCTTTCAATTGATCTCCACGAAATAAGCAGATTGCCCGAAGCAAACTTAGTCGGTAAGAGAAGAACGTTGAGTGCCGGATAGTTCTTGCTCATATCCACCTCAACCAAGCCAGAACGGCCATGCGAATCTCTAAGGCAATCTGCTTAACCCCTGGATTGAGACTTGAGACTTGTGACTTGAGCACGTAACATCCACACATGTGGCGCGGGATTAGATACACGATTTATGCGATCAGCGGCATCATCCTGGGCGGCCTCACATTTGAAGCCGCGACCCTGCCGCACGTGTTGGGTCTGGCCAATCAGAATCCAGCAACTACTTCAATGATTGAAGCGCGTGTTCGCGAAGCTCAAAGCAATGGCGCTCAACCGAAGCGAGCACAAATTTGGATGCCGCTCGAAAAAATATCTCCACAACTTCAGCGCGCAGTATTAGCCGGCGAAGACACAAACTTTGCCACGCATCACGGCTTTGATTACCAAGCGATTCAACGGGCGTACGATCAGGCGCAGAAGGAATCCGAGAAAGAGGCGAAGCAGGAAGGGGAGAACGACTCGTGGTTGCCGAACATGCCTGACTTCAAGCGTGGCGCCTCAACCATCTCGCAGCAATTAGCAAAGAACCTTTATCTCTCGAGCGAGCGCTCGTTCATGCGCAAGGGCCAGGAAGCTATCATCACTTATTTCATGGAGCGTAGTCTCTCGAAGAGGCGTATTCTGGAAATATATCTAAACGTTATCGAGTGGGGAGATGGCATCTATGGCGCGGAAGCAGCGTCGCAATACTATTTTCATAAGCCGGCGGCCAGCCTAAACGCGCGCGAAGGGGCGTTTCTCTCCGCAATGATTCCGAATCCGCGCACAGTCTTTAACCCGCAGGTAAATCCCAAGCGCGTTGCGCGCCGCCAAAGAATTATTCTGCGCGGCATGCCGAGCGTGAAGATGCCGCAGAGCACAGGTTGAAGCTGGAGTGGGAGCGAATCGCAGGATCCTTGCCTGTCAGCACTTCACTAACCCCGATGACGCTCTGAAATTTTCCTCGATCATCTGAATATGTGGATATGAAAAAGGCTCCCGTAAACGGAAGCCTTACGACGAATCGTGGATTGGTGTTGTTTAGCGATCAGGATAGACGGAATGTTTCACCCCATCTCGATTGCTTACTTTACATAGCGAATTCTTTGGCCAGGCTCAATCCCGCTTTTCTAAGTTCGTAACGGCCGCGACCAAGGTTGCCATCCGGTCTCAACGCCAGGACTGCGAAGTAATCCTTGTTAAAGAGTCGCATCAAAAAAGTAACGCTCCCTAAAGCGACTACCAACTCTCGAAGATCGCCAAGATCCAAATCGTTGCCGGAACGGCTCGCGTTGCGAACCAGTGAAGTGAATTCAGCCGCTGCCACATCCAGATTGGCTTGGGCGCCCTCGTCAGTAAAAAACTTTTCGACGGACAGGCCGTCGGCGCCCATGATCAGGGCGCCGAGGCTGCCATCGGTTTTTTCGACCATTGATTGCAGAGCTTCTTTGAACATGGCTTCTATCTTCCGTCGCCAGTAGGCCGGCCTGAGAATAATTCCAAACCGACTGGAGCACTCAAAACTGTAGCCCAGACGTAGTCTATGCCACCCCGAGGTTGCTACGGACGAGCGCCGCCGGGTCGCGTGCTCGCTCCCGGAATGATGGACGGACTCGTCTGCTGCGGTTGGCTCTGCTGTTGCTGCTGCTGCGGCGTCGGCGTATTGGTTTGCGGGTTACCCATTGGCACAGGCTGTGAAATGGTGGTCGTGCGGTTGCCGGTGCCCACTACGGGCGAGGTCGGCTGACCATTGTAATCCGGTCGGTAAATGCGCGGAGTGATAAAGAACAGTATCTCGCTTGACTGCCGCGACACACCCTTCCGCTTAAAGAGATTGCCAATTATCGGAAGGTTGGCGACTCCAGGCGTGCGATTCTGCGTATCGGTCTCGTTATCGCCGAGAACTCCTCCGACGACGGTAGTACCACCGTTGGGTACTAGCACTTCGGTTTCCATTCTCTGAGTGTCGATGCCAGGCGTTCCGTTGACGGCGATGGCTGTGTTAACGCTGTTGTTTTCCGCGATCACGTGCAGGACGACGGTGCCTGCATCGGTAATTTGCGGCGTTACTTCAAGCCTCAGCGGTACCGATACGAATGTTGTGGTGAACACCAGCGCGCCTCCGGTTCCACCGACTTGCGGTGTGGTCACTGGGATCTGCTGCCCGCTGGAAATTTCCGCTTTGCGGTTGTTCAAGGCGGTGACGCGAGGCGTGGCTACAATCCTCACGGTGCCTTTGCTCTCGGCTGCCGTTATAAGCGCGCTTATCTGCGCGGTGCCAATCATTCCGGTCGTGAGACCGATAACGGTATTTGGCAGATTCGCGCCGAGCGCCCCTGAGGGATTAAGAATACCCTGCGGGATCCCCGCCGGCCTAAGTCCGATCGTATTGGAGCCTGCGCCTGTTGAGCCGGCCAGTGGCGAGCCCGGAGCGGTTGAAAATCCAGCCGTACCGCCTGTGCCGGTATTAATGGCCAGAGCGTTAAGCTGGACACCTAGATCACGGCTAAAGCTCTTGGTGGCAATAACGATGCGCGTTTCGATCTCGACCTGGGGTTCAGGCTGATCCAAGAGCGCGACCAGCTGCCGAATTGAGTCAATATTATCTTTGACATCAGTAATGATCAGCGTGTTGCTGCGTCCATCGACTTCGACGCTACCCCGCCGCGAAAGACGACGTTGGACTATGGGGAGGATCCCCTGATCGCCAGCTGCACTCGCGCCGGTTGAGGATCCACTTCCGGAAGATTGCGAGACATTGGTAGTCACGCCACCAGCAAAATTTCCGGATGCTCCGCCCGCGGACGAGAGAGTTCCAGTTGCCCGGGCGTAGTTTAAGCGAATGAATTCGGTTACCAGTTGAGTGTTCTCGAGCCGGGCATCATTAATAACTTTTTCCGTCTCGGCTTCCTTGGCCAGCGATTCGATTGTAGCGATGCGGAGAATGTTGCCATTGACCTGCGCCCCTAGCCTGTTAGATCTCAGAATCATCTCGAGGGCCAGGTTCCAGGGCACATCCTGCACGTTCACGGTTACGGGCACGGCACCCACTGAGCTGTCGATCACAAAATTGATGCCATACTGTTCCGTGATGTAATTAAGGATGTCGCGGACGTCAGCGTTCACCACGTTCAGATTGATGGGTTCGCCAACAAATCCAGACTGGCCGTAGCGACGACCTTGATCAGATTGCGCTGCCATGTTGTCTTTGGCCGGCGAGATCCCGGACTTGACTGGAGTCGGTGACGGGGCTGGCCTTTGTTCCGGCGTCAACACTCTGGCGGATGTCTTTGCCCGTTCCGGCAACCGGTGGGCTGCTGCACCACTGGCAATGGCGAAGGAATTCAGTGATAAGCCAGCGGCACACGCCAGAGCACATGTTCGGATGGCGACGTTCTTAGGGGACTTCTTAGGCATTATTCACTCCTCAGGGGATTGGTCTGAACTTCCGCCACGCGCTCGCTCGAAATGCCTGTGGAACGAACATTCAAAGCGCGCGCCGCACAACGCAGCAGTTCAGTTTGATTGTCAAAGGTGAACCAATCCACGGTTTCGCTCCGGGCTATCGTTCACCGCATCGGGCTCCATACACGCAAAGTGTTCGTTGCGTGATTAGTGAGCCGGGAATCGTTTCATTATTGCTTTTCCGGTGCCGCTGGCTTTTCAGCCTCGGGAGCCGGCGCATTGGCGGGAGCCACTTTGGTAGCAGTCATGGCGTCGACGGGACTTGACGTGCGCAACGGTTTGATCTCAACCGTCTTTTCACGATGTCCGTCGGTCCAGATTACCTCATGACGAAAGATCAGGCGAGTTTCCTCGATGGCTACAAGTTGGCCATCAAAAAAACTTTCGCTAGGATAGATGACGTAGGAGAGTTTGATTGGCGTCGCTTCGATTATCGCCGCAAAGCCGCGTGGTGTGCGAAAGATACCGATGACTTGCATTTCGTTTAGCAACAAGACCGAAGTCGGCTTTGGCGGTGCGACGTGCGCATTGGCCGCGGCTATCTTTTGCGCGCGATAGCGCTCGATACGCACTTGAATTGATGGCGCTTCCAGCCTCGCCGGTCCTGCCTTACCCGGCTTCACGACAGGCACATATTTCTTGAAGGGATCTCGTCCAGAGGTCCTTTCGCTAACCAGGGGCTTCTTTGCCTGAGTCGGCTCCTGAGCCGGTGTCTTCATCACGGTGAGGCCTGTTGCGCAGAAAATTATCCCCGCGCCAGCTAGGTTACGGATTGCGTTTTTATACTTCATGGTCTTTTTTCCTGATGAAAATAAATTGAGGTGGGCTTACTTCGCTACGGCTTGGGTTACAGCTTGCGTAGTAGCGGCGGTCGGAGAGGCCGGTGGCTTGCTCGGCTGGTTTGCATTTTGCTTCTGCAGCTTTTCGCTCGAGACATAATAGGCCGTGAGGTCAAAGCGCGCCTCGACGGTCTTGCTGGAAGCCTGTTTATCCATTTGTTTCACTTCAAAGTTCGCAATCGAAACGATGCGCTGGTATTGAGCCATCTGATCAAAGAAGGAGCGCAGACCGGCAAATGAACTCTGGACTGATACGTCAATTCTCTTGCCACTATAGAAGTCCTGCTGGACATCATCCTTCGGCGTGAATTTTCGCAGCGAGAGACCCGCCTTCCTGGCTCGATCCTGAATGCCTTCCAATACCTTGGTCAATTCACGCTGCTCGGGAAGTAGAGCACGCAGTTCCTCGAGTTCTTCCTGCTTGTTCTTATAAGCCGTGCGGAACTCGTTGAGCCGCTGCGAAGCAATCTGGGCTTCGGCATTAGCTTTTTGCAGCACGCTAATTTGCTCTTGCAAATCCTTGGTCTCTTTGCGGGTGCCACTGGTGACGAAATACCAGAATCCGCCATAAACGCTGAGCGCTACCACTGCGAACAGGCCCAAACGTAAGTACCAAGGAAGGCTGTTTATGTTTCCAATTCTCATGATTTTTTCCTGTCGCTTTGCGAACCGACGTTCTGGCGACTGTTAGTTCTTGGCAACGGTATTGGTCGGAGCCGGATTTGCCTTCTGTTGGGAAGCGGGGGGTGCATAGTTGCACTTGATCGTAAAACTGACTACCTCGGGCTGAGGTACGCTAGCGTCGAGCGGAGCCGGCGCACTCGCGCCGTTAGGGAGCTTGGTGGTCGCCTGAGCTACTTCTCTCTGCGTCTCAATGTTCAGATTAGTAAACATACCGGAAGAGAATTCCATGCTCTGACCAAAGCGCGTGACTGACGCCTCGTTCGGGGACTCACCCTTAATGACCAGTTCAGCATCCTTCTGCTCGACGCTCTTTAGAAAGAGCCCGGGAACGCTGTCAAAGCGTGCCTTGATTTCAGCGAGGACTGCGCTTGGTCCCTGCTGGGAAGCGCGCAGTTTCTGAATTGCGTCTAGGCGGAGATTAATATCGGCGATCTTCTTTTCGAGGTCCGCCTGCTCGCGCTTAACGGCATTCATCTGCTCATTAATGCGCTTTTGCTTTTCGAGTTCCTTCGTAGCGGTTTGGTGCTGAGTGTTGGCACTGACATAGTCATAACCAACGCCAAGAATGAGTAATGCCATCACCGTGAGGGCCAGAAGGAACGTCTGAGTGCGTGTGCTTGAAACCTTGTCTTCAACAAAGGCAACGCCGGCGGGTCGGTCTGTAACAGATTCTAAAAGGTTGATTTTGATCATCGAGCGTCAACTCCTCTCAGTGCCAGTCCGACGGCGATGGCCATCTCCGGCACGATCTCGCGCATGTATTCCGGGTCGAAACCACGCGAGTCTACGCGAATCTTGCGAAACGGATCGAAGATTTCCACGGGAATTTCGAATTGCTTTGACAGAAACTCCACCAAGCCATTAAGTTTCGACCCTCCGCCCGAAATCAGGATTTTCTGGACTGCCGATTCGCCGTCCTCCGCGGTCGCACGATAGAAATCCATGGTCTTCTGAATCTCCAGGGCGAGAATGTCAGAGACCGTGTCGAGGATTGGAGCCGTTTCTCGCGGCTCGACTCCTTCCGGCATTGGCATTCCTCGCTTCACTCGTTCAGCCTGATCAAAGGTCAACCCGAGTTCCTTCTGCAGGAGCGACGTGTATTGATTTCCGCCGAAGCTGGCGTCCCGAGTAAAGACCGATCGATCGCCATTCAAGATGTTTATGTTAGTCGTCGAAGCGCCAATGTTGAGGAGCGCCACGACTTGGCTGAGTTGCGGATCGTAATTAAGCTCGTAGCAATTCTGGAGCGCGAACGCATCGACATCGATTACTAGGGGCTGCTTGCCGGCTAGTTGAATCGTCTGCTTCAAATTCGCGATTTTGTCCCGCTTACAGGCGGCCAGGAGCACATGAATTGCATCGGGCGTGCTGCCAGTGACGTGATAGTCAAGGTTGACGTCTGAGATGTCGAAGGGTATGTGTTCTTCTGCGTGCCACGCGAACGACTCCTGAAGTTCTTCTCCAGTCATCTGCGGCAGCACAATGTTCTTAACAATCACAGAATGACCATTAACACCGGCGGCTACCTTCGTTGTCTTGATCTTATGCTCGTTAAAGATACTTGCGATGGCATTGGAGACCGTGTTTAGCTCCATGATCTGACCATCGACTACGGAATCCGGTTGTAGGCCCTCGTACCCGAGACTAACCAGTTGAAGGTCGCCGTTCTTGCCTTGCAGCTCGACCGCCTTCACAGAACTAGAACCAATATCAACGCCGACCATGCTCTTATGACCACGTTTCCACATCTTTAGTTACTCCTCGCATTCTTGAACATCAGCAGGCGTTGACGCCGCACGCGAGCGCGCGCGCGACGGGCGCGGGACAGACCCGCACGCACTAATCTGATCCGGTTGACATAACTTGAGTTCTTCATCGATTTTTTCACAGTAAGTTTTTGAAGACTTCGCTCTGGCGAAGGGCGGGGCGCTGAGGCGGTTGGCCGCCATTAGCAGACGCGGTGGAGATTGAAAAGAACTAGAACCCACATAGGAACAGCAGTGGCTCTACCGCTGGATGCAAGGCTACACCACGTGAACGACATGTGTCAACAGAATTTTATGTTGTTTAACCATGTGCTATGACATGAAATATGAGGAGTGTTGTTGCGCCACCCATGCGGAGTGTCGAATGGGTTCACTAAGGGTTGACGACCCCTGAAAGCAATGCGCGCGGGCAGACCTAACAATGAGGAGCCGTTCGCCTTTGAATAGACGAAGGGAAGTGGAGGTGCGCATTAAGGCGTTTCAATTTGCTAGCTGCCGGCGCACGGTTTAGGATGCGAAGATTGATTAGAACTCGTAACTTTACAATTCTCCTTATTCTTCTGCTCACCGCGTTCGTGGTGGCATGGTTCTCTTGGAGTCGTAACGAGTTCACGGATATGGCGACCTTCGCCCCGGCGGATTGTCTCGCCTTTGTCGAGGCAAACGATCTCATCGAAGTCGCCCAGGGGATCGAAGGGACACAAGCGTGGAAGGCCCTAGCCGGCCCTGTTGCCGCGCGCTCGAATCTCCTTCCAAATCGCTGGTTCTTGCGTTTGGCTCGATGGACTGGAATTGGCTCGCCTGGAGCAATTCTCCTGGCTCGCTCGCAGGTTGCGATCGTATTTACTGGTGCCGAGGCCAACCAGGCAGGTTCCACCCTCACCGTTAAGCCCCTCGCTACGTTCGTTGTGGAGACTCACACCACGCAAAGACGAATGAGGCCGACTATCGAGCAGCATATTGAAGAACTTGCCAAGCGCGTCTTTGGACAGCCCGGGTTGTCGCGCAAGCAAGTTGAGGGCGTCGACCTAAGTGAGTGGTCGTCCTCTGATGGAGCCCGGCATATCGTGGCGGCGTTCGCCGGCACCGTTGCGATCATCGGCAATGACGAGCCATCAGTCCTCCATTGTCTTGAAGCTCGACGAGGAAAACGCCCCTCTCTCGCCGGTGAGAAACAGCTCGATGACTTGCGTCAGAAAGTCGACGCGACGCACTCGAGTGTGTTTGGCTTTGTATCCAAAGTCGGAGTGAAGTCATTGCTGCAAGCGTTTGCACTTTACCGCGCGGGCTCATCATCAGACGCGGTCACCGTCTCGCAGATCTTTTCCGAGACGGTAGGAAATCTGGTCGAAGGTCTGGGATGGAGTTCCAGATTTGTCGACGCAATGGTGGAAGATCGTTGCTCAATTACACTTTCGCAGGGCGTGGCCGATAAGCTTCGCGGTAGCTTCGTTCCGGAAGATAGGGCGGTGATCAGTGAGCTACCCTTCGTACCCTCCGACGCGAACTCCGTTTCGCTCTATCACTTTCGCGACGTTGAAGGAGTGTGGCTCGATCTGAATTCTGTTGTGGCCTCTCATGCTGATCTGATTGGCTCGATTGCGACACGGCCCATGTTGCGCGGTCTTCTCAAGCCATACGGAATCGACGATGCCGACACTTTTGTTCATGCCGTCGGCACGCGCATACAAACAATTCGACTGGAAGAAGACTCGCCTTCAGTGCTCGTTACTGAGGCCCTTGATCGGCAGGCTCTGCGAAAAATCGCTCTGCAACGGCTAGGATCAAAACCGAAGACGGAAAACGTAGGAGATTTCGAATTATTGCTTTCAAGCACCGACAACTGGGCGGCCAGCTTCGCAGACCACCATTTTCTTAGCGGACCTCCGGAGGCCGTTCGTCGCTGTCTTCAGGCGCGGGCCCAATCCAAGTCGCTGACTTCCACGGATGCCTTCCAAAAGTCTCAACGCTCGATTGATATTTCGTTGCCGATAACGGCTCTTACTTCCAGCAACGATCAGCATGTGGCTATCTCCTTTGTCGAACTTTTCTCCGAGCACGAACGGTCGGCGTTTTCTACCAGCGCAAGTGCCATTGACCAGGCGGCGAAATCCTTACCCTTTGCAGTCAGTGTAGTGATCTTAAAGGATGCGGGACTTGAGTGGACCTCAAGATCCTCGTTCGGCTTGGTGGGATCACTACTCGTAACCCTAACTCCGGAGACTCAGGAATGACTATTCCTCGGTCGCTGGTAGTGGCCACACAAAACCTTGGGAAGCTCCAGGAGCTTCGACAATTGCTCGGCGATTTGCCGCTCGATCTCTACTGGCTGGGCGACTTCCCTAACATCGAAGCGGTTCCCGAGACGGGAGCGAGTTTCATTGAGAACGCGTCTTTAAAGGCCGTTGTTTACGCGAGGCAGACTGGTCGGCTCGCGTTGGCTGATGATTCCGGTTTGGAAGTCGATGCGCTGGGTGGCGCCCCGGGTGTCTTGTCCGCACGTTATGCCGGAGAGGCTTCGTCTGATGTGGAACGCATCGAGAAATTACTGACTGAACTGTCGATTTATCCGGAGGCGAAGCGCTCTGCGCGGTTTGTCTCCGCTGTTGTGATCGCGAGCGGCGAGGGCCGGATCCTGAACGTCTCTACAGCTAAATGCGAAGGCCACATCGATTTCGCGCCTCGCGGTGTTGGGGGCTTTGGTTACGATCCGATCTTCATCCCGGTCGGTTATGACAAGACCTTCGCTGAGTTGAAAGCGGAGACGAAGAATCAGATTAGTCACCGTGCTCAAGCATTATTGGGTGCACGGAAGTTTTTGCGAACCTTGACCAATGCTTCGGGCGGTGGCTAGAATGGCGGGTCTACTTCTAAGGAGACGATTGCGGCGGATATTTAAGTGCGGGGCGTAGCACAGCCTGGTAGTGCGCTCGGTTTGGGACCGAGAGGTCGGAGGTTCGAATCCTCTCGCCCCGACCAAAAAAGATAAGAAAGATAAGAAAGCGTCGCTGGCACTGCCCACCTTTTTGCCGCAAACTCCTGGATCAAGGCACGCCACGGAGAAGTTGTCCCTCCCTTACGAGTCGGCATCGATTCTCCTACTGGCTTGCTCAACAGGCTCAGTTTCAACTCCCACTCCTTGAACGAGCGAGTCTGCCCTTGTTCGTCTCCAGTGCGCTCTCTAACCAGATTGAGGGTCAGGTCAACCACTGGATTCGGACACCCCAGAGCGCTACGCAGACGGATTCCTACAGGAGGCGGCTGAGGAGTCTCGCGCATAGGGCTTGCAACCGACAAAATCTTTTTGCCAAAATGCCTGAAAAAATGCGGATTTTAGCAGACTTTATGCTTTGTCTGTGGTATATCTGGCTGCGACAGTTTTCTCATTTTGTTGACTTTTTGGAGGTGGGACACCACACATGGCTACCAGCACGGCAGCAGGCAAGAAACGCATGACTCAGTCCGACGTTATCAACTACTTCGCGGAGCGAACCGGAATGAAGCGTGCCCAGGTCAAGCAGCTTTTCGAAGATCTCGCGAACCTGGCAACTTCCGAAGTAAAATCAAACGGCGAGTTCGTGTTGCCGGGCTTTGGAAAATTAGTTCGTTCAGAGCGGAAGGCGCGTGAGGGCCGAAACCCTGCGACGGGCGAAACTATTCAAATCCCAGCAAAAACAACGTTGAAGTTTCGCGTCGGGAAAGCGATGAAGGACTCGGTTCTTCCAAAAAAGTAGGCAAGCAAGCTACTTTTTGGGTCTCCTGCGCGGAAGTATTGGGCGTCGGCGAAGTGTCTTCATCTGGAAGGCATAGTCGGCGCTTCTCTTTTGCTCGGGCATTTGGCACCATCAGCTGACCACAACAGAGTTCAAACCCGTGTGTGACGGTCAAAAACCTTAGTCAGTTCGCCCGATGGCGCTTTTCCTAACCAAAACAATTCGACCGATGTGTGCCGTGACGGAATCCGCCCTCCGTTGTCGCCTCCGATACACCAGTATTTCGAGAAGGATATTTCGTTTAAGAAATGGCTAGCCGCAGCTGAGAACTCGTGTTATAGTACTGGGTTTCGTTGTGACAGTTTAAGACTACCAAGCGCCCCCTCTCTGGGTTGGGTTGTGCAAAATCTCCCGAAACTGTAAGAAGGTTGCATCCTGGAAACCCTCAGGAGGCATCTATAGTTAGTAAATCGGAACTTTTATTTCGAGTTAGCTATGAAGGAGAAAGAGTAAATCGTGAATCTTGATAAGGGCCTGCCGCTGGCTGAGCGGCTACAGAGAATTGATCACATACAGGCCCGGCGCTTTTCGAAGCTGGCCGGCCCGCCGATGGAGATTGCCACCGAGGGTATTATTCGTCACTTAGCCGCGTGTGATCGGATGGACGTTAACCCGGACATTTCTGCCGTGAGAGAAATCATTGACGATGCTCTTAACGGACGCCGTGTCTATGCAGAAGCCGCTGAAATCACGCGCGCTGCGTAACCAAAAAACCATAATCTTCCAGTGAAGAAAAGGCTGCCGGGGTATCTTCCGGCGGCCTGTTTGTTTCTTTAGAAGTCTTTTTGGCGGGATTTCCGAGCCGTGCTAACATCGGACGCCGTTTCAACTCAGGGCTCCCGTAGCTCAGCGGATAGAGCATCTGCCTTCTAAGCAGAGGGCCGCAGGTTCGAGTCCTGCCGGGGGCACCATTCCAGATTTTCCAGAACAGCCAACACCTAGTTGTTGTCATCAGAGCGCGTCGATTCGCTTCTCTGGTCGGCGGTACGGTCTCTGCCGGCACCTAGATGATCGTAATTGAGAGCGGTATTGAATATCAGAAAGAAACTACCTTGAGTCTGGTGCCGCCACATCGGATTATTCGCGAACAACACCACGTGTCCCTCACCGACAGGTACATCAACCACTGCCGGAGCGTTTGCCAGTTCCGCGCCCCCGGCGAGCATGCCGCTAATTAAGAGGTTTTTCTCATCAGAAACAAATCTCAAAACGACGCGTGGCCTTAATGCTGGCGGAGTGAAGAACGGGCCCTGCTGGAGTCTTTGCTCGTCGGTCAGTTGCTCGCCGCCTCCCGGTCGTCGGGGCGTCGCCGGCTCAGCCAGTGGCATCCCTTGAATGACGTCTGGATCAGTCAAAGATCCACGACCAGATGGCCGTGCTCCCGCTCCTCCTTCGCCACCTCCACCCGGGCCACCGCCGGCACTGACCTGGAACAGAGGCGCTTGATTAAAATAAATCGGCAAAGTCTCGGCATAGCCGTAGGCGATCGGGCTCCGCCGATCGGAAAACGTCGCATTGTAGACCGAGCCGCGGGCTTGGAGAGCTCGAGGCTCCTGAATCGCCACGCCGCTGACCAGACCGTAATCCACTGCCACTCGGGCGCAATTTGTAATTGGGATAAAGACACCGCCGTCTTCAACGAATTTCTGCAGGTTCAGAACCCCGCGCAAAGACATACCGCCACGAATGTCGTCACTCTGATCCGGGCCGATGCCCATGTTTGGAGTGACGTCGCTGCCCCTCCACGGAATCGGCGCGCCTCGCACTGGAATGCCGCTAACGATCGATTGGGCCGACCCTCCGACTGGTGGAAAGATGATCACATCAAATTTCTCTCTCAGATTGGGCGTGTCGCGAATCACCTGATCGGAGATGTATGAGTAGGGGACCTGAAGCCGATCAAATTCAATTCGGAACCAGCCGTCATTTTGGGTATTGGTCCAGGTATGGAGAATCGCCATCCGCGGAACCGCCAGCAAATGGCTCTTCAGTTCCGGCAGCTTCTCCACGGCGATCGCCTTCAGTCCCGAATCAGCAACTGGCCCTGATAACCTCGCCTTCAAGTCGCTGGGATTATCCGAAGTCTTAATGATGAAAGTTCCGGCGTTAAATTTCTGGCCTCCGGCTTCAAACGGTTCTTCGGCAGCGGCAATCTTCAAGTCCTTGAGCTTATACCGTAGCGTCACCAGACTGTTTTCGGCGTTGTGATTGATTAGGTACGCGCTCGGTGATGACGCAGTGCCAACAGTTCCAGTGACCTTTGCGTCTCGAGTCAGCAAAGTCATCGGCACTTGTAGAATCGCCTTGTCGATTATGCGAATAGTTTTCACATTACGAAGAGCCCCAAAGGTCCAACCTGTGTCGTCGTAGGGTCGCGGGTCATTCACGTTGTAGTACTGCGTGTCGAGCAGCATGTCAGCCATGCGCGAGTACGGCTGATCCATTCGGATCACATAGGAGCCTGCTGGAAACTTCTGATCTTTCACGCTGATCTCATTGTTAGCGGTGTGAACTTCTACGCCCATCAAACGCAATAGGTTCACCATGTCGGCTGCTTCTACGACTCGTGTTTGATCTGAAGGCACCACCCACGCTGCCGGGCCCTCATTCGTGGCTTTCGCGACTGAGCGCTTGCTCTTTAAATAAAAGTTCTTCAGAAACCGATCTTTGTTATTCGAAACGAAGTTCATCGCCAGCAGGATGGCTGATTCCTGCATATTGACGTTGTTGCGCAGAGACCATTTCACGCGTGGCTGCGGCGGATTGGGACGAAACCAATCGCGTTGGGATTCCGCTCTGACAGTCCGATCCAAAGTGTCGGCTACACTGTTCCCAAAGGTCTCGTAAAAGCGGCCAATCGCGTTGTGACCATTGGCAACATAGAACATGTAGTTCGGCGCCCAACCATCATAGAAGCCGTGGGTCCATACGCCGGGAACGCCTCGTTTGGTCATTTCCTCAATCTCGTGATAGGCGAGGAGGTTCCACTCATCGATCACGATTGGATCGAGCCAGGCGTTGTAAGGTCCGGTTCCAGTCGAGGTGTAGAGAAAAGGCACCGACTCATGAAGGTCATGCAGAATGGTCGGATGGTATTCAAGAAAAGTCTTCATCTGATTGCGCGAAAGGGCGAGCGCCATGCCCAACCCATCACGGTTGTTATCGTGAGCGACATAATGGCCCCAGTAAACCAATGGCGGAGCGTTCTTGCCGGGATTGGCTTTACGATAGTTGTAGGTGTCGACCATGCGATCCCGGCCATCAACTTCGAGGGCCGGAGTGATTAAGACGATTACATTCTTGCGGATCGCTTTGATGAATGGGGTTTCTTCAACCGCCAGCCGATAGGCGAGTTCCATTAACATTTCCGGCGAGCCGGTTTCGGTTGAATGGATCGATCCGGAAGCCCAGTAGAAAGCCTTTCCTTCTCCGATTAACAGTTCCGCCTCGGCGTCGGTTATTCCTCGCGGGTCAGCCAGCTTTGCGGTAATCGTTTTGTAGCGATCGAGCTTTGCAATCGAATCCTCATCCCCGACCGCTACCAGCAATTGCTCTTTTCCTTCTTCGCTCTTTTCAGGCGCAACGAAGGTGCGCACTCGCGCGGTAGTCTTTTCCAGCGCGCGATAGTAACGATACAGATCCTTCGTATAAGTAAGATGCCCGGGCGCCCCAACCGTGTATCCGAGGATCTTATCCGGCGAAGGAACTTTGTCTGACGCCGGCAAGTGATCTACCAGCTCTGTCATGAAGTACGGCTGAGTCGTGTTTTCTTTAACTCTAGCGGCATATTCGGCGTTGTTCACCGAAGTCTCAGTTTTGATGGCGGCCTTCTTCTCGGCCGACGCCGGCTGGCGGGCATTCCCTGGCTGTTCCGACTTCTGGGCGTATACGCCTTGGGAGAATTGCCACAGGGCAGCGAGGGCGGCGACAGACACGGCAAAGGCGCTAAGCCTGCGGATCAGTTTCGCATTCATTGATGACTCCAGCGGACCAGGTTTTTAGGGCGGGCGAAGAATACTGCAACTTCAGCAAACTTGCCAGAGTCAAAGGGCTGTAACCCTGGACTGGTGGTGCGCGGTCGGTGGCCTTGGGGTCAACGCGATCGCACGCAAGAGGGGCCGCTTCGCTGAGCAATCTCGAACTAAAGTTACTTCATCAGTTGCATACTTGAACTAATCGAATGACTGGTGTAAACATCAAACAGATGACTATTTGATTTAGACTATCTGGCGGCTATAGTTCAGTTGGTTAGAACGCCTGACTGTGGCTCAGGAGGTCGTCGGTTCGAACCCGACTAGCCGCCCCATTACCTTGACCATAGAATCAAAGGAAATGTCCCAATGCCTGATTCGCAAAAAACAGCGCAGCACGCACAGACCTACGTAGTAGACGCCGAGAGCTTTTCGTTTGAAACCCTCGAACAAGAGAACGGTCAGGCCACAGTAATTCGGTTCGGACTTGACGACCCGCGGTATCATGCCGGCGATGTACTGCTGGTTTTGTCCGGCACCGAAATTTACTTTCATGGGATGATTGGAAGAATGGGTGAGGGCATGGCCATCGCGTCAGACCCGCGCGGGTCGCTCTTACCCGCGACCGTGCAGTAGCAAGGTTCGGTAACGCACTGTCGCGCCTGCTTCGAAAAGGCGTGATACCCTTATGTATTAGGAGGTTGCCATGAAGCGCATCTTGTTCATCGCGATTCTTGGTCTCTTGGCTTGCCCACTAAGTACCTCTGCGCAACAATCCGCAAAGAAATACGTCAAACGAGGTGTTGAACTTTTTAGCAAAGGCGATATCGCAGGTGCGATCGGGGAGTATAACCGCGCGCTTACGATTGATCCAAAGCTGGCGGACGCTTATCTCAACCGAGGCAAGGCCAAACGAGCTGGGGGTGATCTGGACGGCGCTATTACCGACTACGAGATCGTCTGCGAATTGGATCCTCAGTTGGCGGTAAATAACCATGACATCACTGAGGCCTATCTGAATCGGGGTTACATCAGATCGAATCGTCTGGATCTTGATGGCGCTCTCACTGACTTTGATCATGCAATTACGCTGAGTCCGAACGACGCCGAGGCTTACTTTAAACGCGGACGAGCTTTCCTGATCGAGGGCAACGCGAAATTCGCGATTGCGGATTTCGACAAGAGCATCTCGCTTGACGATCGTAATCCGCTCGTTTATGCGGAGCGTGGTCTGGCCCATCAAACTCAGGGCCAAGCCAGCGAAGCCCAGCGGGACTTTGAGCGCGGGCTAAAGCTGAATAACGATCTGCGTTTGATGCTGGATCTGCACCTTTTGGATTTGCAGATACAGATAAAGGAGATGCGGCGCAGGCAAGCGGCTATTCAACGAAACATCGCCAGACTTACCTTGGATAGCCGGCCGGATGCCGAACTTCGGCGTCCCGCTCAGTCGGTTTAATATCCAGGCGATGAAATCCTTTGTCCGGGTGAGTTGAAAGATAGGTCAAGGCGATCTGCATCGAAACCGATGCATCGATCTCTTTGATAAAAGGATCAAAGCTTACCGGGGCTCCGGTACCCTCGAAGAAAGCGCGCCCACCCGTTTCTTTCGAAAGTCTTTCCAGGCAACTTTGTCCGTTGAGTCCCAACGTATCTCCTGTAGACCCGGCCGATGGTGCATAAATTGAGTAGATGGCTATACTGCGGCGTTGAGCTTCATTGATCGCCCGCTGCAGATCAAGACTCTGGCCAGGTGATGAGCTGTCGATTCCACGGGAAGTATCGACGCCGTCAGAAACAACCACAATCGCGCGGCGTCCCAACGGCTGCGCATCAAAGCGCTTAAGGCATTCAATAATCTCGACGAACGGATTAAAGGCACTGGCGCTGGCCAGACCCATTGGCGGACGCAGGCCCGTGGCCGCCTTTTCAAGATCGGAAGTAAACTTGCGCCGAACGTCCAGCGTGCCGGTCCGAATATATCCGACCATGACTCGCGATCCGGGCTGCAGACGTCTGACAAACCCTGCCATCCCTTTGGTTTCGTTAGCGATCGAGGGGACGAGGTCGTCCTGCAATAAGATCGCCAGCGTAATCGGATTTTCTGAGGGCTTGCGAATCGACAGAATAGTCTGCAACTCGCCGTCTTCCTTAATAATGAGATCCACAAACCGCATTTCAACTTCGCGTTTCGGCTCGCGAAGCCGAATCGTCACTGGAACGGTAACGGGTTTTGCTCCCCCACTCCTCTTGCCATCGCGTTGACCGCTCTGGCCCTGGACCAATTGCCCAATTAATAGCAGAGAAGCCGCCGCTGCGATTAGAATCGCTAAGGTTTTTCTCGTTTTGATCATTGTCGTCCTTTAAGCCTAGTGGACCAATCATATTACAAGGCCAGCAGACGGGGAAGCGAGCATTGCTTCCAGCGCACTAGCCTGTGGTCCAGCACCCTAGTATGATTCCGATGTAGAGAATCAAATTCCTCTCGTTGAGAGTCGATGCCGGAACGGGGCCTCGGCCCATCTTATGAACGAAAGCGATCAGTCAGCCAAACTTACAATCCGCGAGAGAAAGGCGGCCCGCCTTTGGCAAATGGCGCCCTGGGTGGCGCTTTTTGGCCTAACCGTCGGTCCGCCGGCAGCCTTTCTGCTTGCCTACCTTTTGACCGGGGCGGCCACAGTGTACCTGGTGCTAGCGCTTACATCGATCCCATTTGCCCTGATCGCGGCGATCATAATCGCGGTTGTGCTCTTGTTCTTTAGACGAAGATGGGCGCGACAACTGCGCGACCACCTTGCCTCTGATGGTATTACAGCCGACGAAGTTGGATATTTTCTTTCCGAACTTACCAGCGGTGAAAGACGGGCTCTCAAGGAGATGGAGAAAAAGCAGCCCTTGCTGGCCGATGCCTATCGCGAAACGCTGGCATTGCGCCTGAATGCCTCGCGACTAACCTCCAGCGCGCGCCGGGATCTACTGTTGGTGGAGCGTCGCATTAGCCGTGCGCGTTATTTGAACGCGCCCGACACTGCCGTGCTGATTGAAGAATTGGGCCGCGATCGGGCGCGGCTTGATGGGCTCAAGCAAGAGGGCGCATCCCGACGCGCGGAGGCAGAAGCTCGGCTGCAGATGATCGAGGCTGCGGCCAGTCGCGGCGCGAGCTGGGCCGAAACGAATTACATGTTGCAGCGCCTGAATGAAGGACGCAAGCAACTGCCTTTGGCGCTGGAAAACGAGCGCGTCGAACAACAACTCCGCGAAGACACCGCACGTGAGCTGCGCGAGGAACTGACAGCGAGAGAGTAGAAACCCGCGTTGACGAATTGCGGGAGCATCCAAGTAGCCCGCAATGGAGCGCGGACATCCTGTCCGCCTGAGCACCCACAGCGCGAACAACCTTCGAATCGATGCTTCTGTCGTAAACCTGAGCGCGCTGCGCCCGCTGGCGGACAGGATGTCCGCGCTCCGACGCGTTAGCGGCAGTACCCTGTCATCCCGTTTTGAAAACGACCATGTTATGCTTTTCCTGTATTTGTCGAACTTGCCCTTAGCCAAATGCCAAACAAAGACGCAAAAGCTACGATTCATTTCGCGGGAAATGACTTTTTCATCGGCGTTAGCCCATCAGGACACGCGCAGGCAATCGAGACGGATTCGACCCGGGCCGGGGCAGCGACCCCAATGGAGTTGTTACTTCTTGCCCTGGGAGGCTGCACTGGAGTCGACGTGATTTCGATACTGAAAAAGAAGCGGCAACAAGTTACTAATTATCGCATCGAAGTAAGTGGCGAACGGCGGGAAGAATTCCCCAAAAGCTATACGCGGCTATACGTCAAACACATCGTGAGTGGTCACGCCATTTCCGAGCAGGCTGTGACCAGTGCGATTGAACTTTCCGAAACGAAGTACTGCAGCGTGGCCGGGTCACTTCGCGGCAACGCCGAAATTGTTACGAGTTACGAGATCGTGGAAGAGGATCAAGACGATGGACCGGCCTGAGCAATCTTTGAAGTCACGCCTGCGAAAACTATCCGGCCTCTGTCTGGTCCTCGCCTTTGGTTTCCCGGCTTATTCTCAAAGCGCGACCGACGCGTCACTGAACGCTGTCCGCAGCAGCGACCGCATTGATCGCTCAGCCAACGGAAAGTTCCCCTCGCAGATTACCGCAGTTGAACACATGCGCCGCGCGGGCATTTACCTGGCCAACCGCGCGTTCGCTCCGGCGCGCGAACATTGGCAGGCTGTACTCGATAATTACCCTAACGACATAAACGTGCCCGGCGCGTTGTTTGGCATGGCGCGCTCATACTATGTTGAGCGGCGTTACGAAGACGCCCGTCAGCTGTACGAAAGAGTGGCTCGTGATTATCCGCAAACCAAAGAGGGACGCGAAGGATCGAATTTCGCTGCTTCATCACTCTTGCGAATGGGCCGCGGCGCGGAAGCCGCCGCGCGCTATGCCCAGTACATCGAAAAATATCCAAACGGCGAACGCCTCGACACGGCTTACCTGAATATAGTCGACGCGTATCGTGAGGCCGGACGCCCGCAGGATGCTATTACCTGGATCAATCGCTCGCGCGAGAGATTTGCCGGAAATGTAGTTGAGACCAATGCTATCTTCGCGCGCCTCAGGCTGGACATAGCCCTTGGGGACTGGCCGCACGCCCTGCAAACGGCCGAGGAACTGCTGCAAAAGCCCCTGCCGAACGGCAGCAACACAAATGTCGATGAATTGCTCTACCTGAAAGCTCACTCACTTGAGCGCGCGGGAAGAATTCAGGACGCGGTTCGCATCTACTCGATGATTCCTGACAACGTCAGTTCTTATTATGGGGGGCTGGCAACGAACAGGTTGTCATCGATTGACGATCCGGCCGGTCGGCAGAGAGCGGCCGATCGCTCCCACGCAGTCCAGGCCGCGTTGACCGCCGCTGCCGCCGACTATCCGGCGCCCTACCGTTTGCAGGTTGTAGCTGAAGCGAAGAAGCGGGGTCTGGATCCACGCCTGCTGCTGGCAATCATGAAGCAGGAGAGCGCTTTCAAGCCCAATGCGAAATCGCCCTCGGCAGCGCGTGGCCTTTTGCAACTCACAATTGACGCTGCCCAGAAATATGGGAAACGTGCTGGCCTCAACCAGGTCACCGACGACTCTCTTTATCAGCCCGCAACAAACATCGCTGTCGGCAGCGAATATCTGAGCGAGCTTTCACGGATGTTTGCCGGGCTGCCAGAAGCAATCGCCGCTTCCTACAACGGCGGCGAAGACAACGTGGCCCGCTGGCTCGGGCGCTCAAATCAGAACGACGAAGGCGTCTTTGCCGCAGAGATTGGATTCACTGAATCGAAGAACTACGTTTTCAAGGTGATGTCTTACTATCGGGCTTACCGGCAACTATACGACTCGAACCTCAACCACCGCTGAAGCCAGCTGGAGCGCGTGTGGAGCGCACGCATCCTGCGTGCGGTTCGCAGGCATCCCTGCCTGCGCTCTTCCCTTTCACCGCGAATTTCCCCTCCTTAAGGCTGTGGACAATACTTCGGCTCGAAACCCTGCGCACGTTCGCGACGATCCAAAACGTCCGGCCGCGGATAATCGCGTGGAATAATTCCCAAACGCACTAATGCTGCCCGGTATTCGTATCGGATAATGATCTCGCCCGCAGGCCGCGCATCCAAATCGATCTTGACCCATTGGACGTCGTTGCGAACGGAACGGCCAATCCCGGTAGCTGCTGATTCATCATCCGGGGGCGGATACGCCGGTGCGTTGCGCGTCTTGGCCGCATCGCGACCGCCTTCACTCCGCGCGGAACCCTCTGCGGCTGTCTTCGGCTCCGGCGCTGATTGACTTTCGATTCTCCGATCTTCCTCTTTGTACGGCGGTCGCCGCTCAGCAGGAGTCACCGGCATAATCGTGACCGGCTGGCGCTCTCGGAAAAAGACCGCCGTGATCAGACCAACATTGGACACCTGACCCATCTTTGCGGCGTAGGAGTCCCTCTCAGTAGTAAAGTAAAAGCGCCGAGCGCTTTCTCCGCTCATTTGCCAGCCGCGTACGTGAATGGTTCCGTACGGCCCGATTACCCACTTATGTGCGTCCCAGGCACTGGTGTGGCGCGCGTCGATTGAGTTCAAGCCGTCGACGGCAAGAGCGACCGCTACGCGCGATCCTGTCGGATTGTGAACTTGCACCTCGTACTCGGCGTTCTCGAGCGCTTCAACGTAACGGCGGCCACGCGCTGCATACTCGGTCACTGGATGCCCGTCGACCAGCACGTCTACCGTGAATCCATTCTCAGCGACTACCGGCTCAGTATATGGTTCTTCTGTCGTGAGGTTCGCTTCAACGGCGTTTGCGCGCGCTCTGCGCGAACCGAATCTGAGGGCCAGACCTGCAAGCACCACGAGGGCCATCGTCAAACCAACGACTACCAATACTTTTCTCTGCATCGGATTGTTCCCCTTCCCAGCGATACTCTAACGTCGCTTGCAGAACGCGACGAATGGGGTTTTCTTGCGTCTGATTTGCAGATTAGCTCGGGTCCATGGCGATTTCCCTGAGGTTGAGCTCCGGTTTGAGTAAACAAGCGTCGACGGGCTAGAATGGCGAGGCGTTTTTCGTTCGTTATTCCTTGACGAGCCAGCTCGACTAGGTTTCAATGGCGCTACATTCTAAGTAACCAGCAATCATAAGATGGCCGAATACGTACTGACCGCTACCAAGAACAATGCTCGCGCGGGCTCGTTCTATGATCGCATCGAGGGTTTGTATGACCTGACGTTCAAGCTGAACGGTTATGGGCGCTCGCTCGATCAATACTTCGAAGCTCATCATTTGCCGGTATTTCCCGGTGCCAGCGTTCTCGACGCGGGCTGCGGGACGGGTACTCTGACGCTGGCTTTGCTAAGGAATTTGAAGGTTCCGGTGAAGCTTACCGCCATCGATCTCTCCGCTTCATCGATGGCCACGGCGAAAAAATACGTCGACAAGAGCAATTCGAGCCAGCAGCAAGTGCGATTCGCACAGGGCAACGTTTTGGCCCTCCCGTTTGCCGACGAAGCTTTCGATCTGGTCTTGACCAGCGGAGTTCTGGAGTATCTGCCGCTCGATGAAGGCTTGAGCGAACTGGCGCGCGTGATTGCGCCCGGCGGCCATTTGCTTCATTTGCCGATGCGCCCGACTCCGATAACATCGCTTCTCGAAATGCTATTTCGATTTAAGACACACCCACCGCATGAAGTTGCCGAAACGACCGACCGTTATTTTCAAGTTGTCAGCGACTATCGCTTCCCCAGATTCCAAGCCATAAGCTGGAGCAAGTCAGCAGTCCTGGCCCAAAAAGTTTAAGAGGGACTTCAAGGAGCGCGGACATCCACCAGCGTGCTCAGGACGCTCAGGTATTGCTGAAGAATTGCGTCGGATTGTCGCGCTACGCGCTCAGGCGGACAGGATGTCCGCGCTCCACTAACACTCATCACTTCACTGGGACTAATCTCAAGATCCGATCGTCATCCGGCGCCGGTCGGCCACGCCCATCACGATTCGAAGTCGAGAAGTAAATAAACCCATCCGGCCCTTCAGCAATATCGCGGATCCGGCCATACTTGCCCTCCAACAAGTTCTCCTGACTAGCAACCGTCCGGCCATTCGTCACCACACGAATAATTCGTTGTCCGACTAAACAGCCAAAAAAGAAGTTGCCCTTGAACTGTGGCAAAGCTAATCCACGATAGAACATGCCGCTCGCGGGCGCGCAGGCAGGCGTGTATTCCAATACTGGCGACTCCATGCCTTCATGAGTCGCGCGATGATGAATCACAGGCCATCCATAATTCCTTCCGCGTTCGATAATGTTGACTTCGTCCCCGCCGCCGGGACCATCGAATCCGCTCGGCCCGTGCTCGGTTTCCCATAAAAGATTGGTTGACGGCTGCCAGTCGATGCCTTGCGAGTTGCGATGCCCGTAAGTCCAAATCTCCGGCCGGGCATCCTGCCGTCCGACAAAAGGATTATCCGCGGGCACCGTGCCATCATCGTTCAGACGCAGAAGTTTTCCCGCCAGTGAATCGAGTTTTTGCGCCAGCTCGCGCTGCGTTGCATCACCCGTCGTGATGTAAAGCTTGCCGTCGGGTCCAAATCGCAAGCGACAACCAGCGTGAAATTGGGCCGCGGGAATGTTTTCGATAATGACTTTACGATCGGTTAAGCCGGCCGGCGTCTCGCGATAACGCACTACCCGGACGAGTTGGCCGCCGGTGTTATAAGCATACGAAAGATAGAGCAAATGATTTGCAGCAAACTGAGGATGGAGCGCGACACTCATCAGTCCGCTTTCACCCTTTGGCTCGACATCAGGAACAGTGAAGAGGGGCTCTGGCCGCAGCTTGCCATTTTCGTAGACCCTGACACGTCCCGGCCGCTCAGTGAAAATCATCCGGCCGTCAGGCGCCCAGACAATGGACCAGACTATCTCCAGATTGGGAATGACGGTTTCAACTTTGAAGCTGGTTTGCGATTGCGGAGAAGTTTCAACTTCCCCCGCACCCCGCCCCGGTGGCGGATGACTACACGCCAGCGCGAAGACGGTGATAGCGCACAAAGCGGTAAAAGTCAGCGACTTCATTTCGTTGTTTTGACGACCTTGAGTGATGAAAGCTTTCATTCTTCTTCGGATTGAGGTCAGTAGCGCGAGCGGTAGCGACCGGGTTGACGGTCTGTCGATCTCGCCGTCGCGTTTGATTGAGACCCGGTCGCTACCGCTCCCGGTACTGACCCCTCTGTGACCCTCTGTGGTAACCCCCCTCACTGCTGTATATATTCATGCAGCAACTTGATCTCGTCCCCCCTATCGCTCAACTCAACCCGCAGCAGATCCCGCATCGACAACATCCCCACCCACTTCTCATCATCGACCACCGGCAAATGTCTGGTACCGATTCTCTCCATCCGTTCCAGCGCCTGTTGCGGCGTCTCGTCACAACGAATCACCGCCCGCAATGGACTCAACACTTCGCCAAGCTTCATCGTCGCCGGATCGTGCCGCGGCACGACGACCCGATTTAGCAGGTCACGTTCAGAAAAGACGCCAACTAACTTTCCTTCCTCATCGAGCACGCACACAGCTCCAATCTTTCGTTGCGCCATAAACTCGGCCGCCTCCAGCACGCTTGCGGAAGAGCGCAAAGAATAGGGCTCGCGATTGCGGATGACATCTCGAATAAACATCGCCGTGCCTCCTGCCAAAAAATCAATTGTTCGGGTGCGTGGGTATTATAAGTGAGTTGAGCCGTTCTGTCTCTGTTAAAGATTACATCTGTGGCTTGGATGGACGATGCTGCTCGTCGATTTCCCTAGTCTTGGGTTATTTCAGTTCACCTGTCATCTCAAACCTAAGCGATTGTTGATCCTAAACTCTGGAATTCTCTGAGAGTTCAGTCATTGTCCCGCGGGGGTGGTGAAAGGAATCTGTGGCCAGTCTTTGGCTGGATGATCAGGTATGATTTTGGCAGAGCTTGATGCACGCGCTCAGCGTCTTTATTCCGACACGATCAAATCAGAATCGCCGGCAAGAATCGAAAAGGGAACGCTAATCTCAGAATACAGCGGAGTGAACTTTTTCAAAGAGCCGTTGAGCAATGCGTTATCGAGAAAGTACGCTTTAATTTCTCCGGTTTGGTCTGTTCAGAGATCGCGGACCAGATACTTTGGCGGCGCCGGATTCGAGGAAAAATCTTTCTTCAACTCACCTAACGATCTACTCCTCATCCGCTTTGGGCTTTCTTTCTAAGGCAGGGCCAAAGAATCGAGAAAGGGTGAGCGCCTGCAGATCGCTCGCTCACCCTTTCCTATTTTGCTTTCGGTTTTGTATTTCGTCTGTTTACATGCGCATGCCGCGGCGTCGGTGTCGACGGCGTCGATGGCGCCGCCTCCAGTTACCGTTACCATTGTCGCGACGTTCCATCTGGTTATTGTTGCGACGTTCCATGCGGTTATTTTCCTGGCGGTCTCTTCGGCGATTGTCATTCTGTCCGCCCATCGCCAACCCGACCACGGTGAAAATCACTAAAAGCCCGAGCACTATGGCTCTCTTTAGTTTCATGCTGTCTCCTTCCGAAACTTCGATCATGGTCTCAGTAACAAGGGCCCCTTTATAAAAAACTTTAAGGGCCAAAAGAAATCGATCGGCGCTTGCGCGCCTACAGGCCGGTCCCCAACTCCCTTTCCATCGCAAGAGGGAAATCAAAACCGTTCGCGCTGCGCGCTCAATGCGGACAAGGACGTCCGCGCTCCAATCGCCCGCCGTTTACGGTTGAACCACTGCCCCGACTTTCGCGACCGCGGTGTCCACGGCTTCAGTCTTGGCGGCCACGCGATCGATCGCGTCGACAACTGCATCCGGACGCGTGAATGGAATTTGATGGCCGGTTTTCTCCAGAACAACCAACTCGGCGTGCGGCAGGGCTTCGTATAAACGGTGCGCATTCTCTTTCGCGGGGACGATCAAGTCTGAATCGCCGGTCACAATCACAACCGGCACGCGAATGTCGGAATAACGCGGTGCGAATTTGGGCAGAGACTCGTTGAGCAAAGCATCGTCGACTGAATACCACTTCACCTTCTTAGGACGCGTCCATTCCGAAAGCACGTGCCGCAGGTAATGTTTCGGCACCGCATCCGGTGCGAATGCTTTCTGTAAATCCTCTCTTACAATCCATGCGCCGAACAGCGGCGTAAACAGAAAATTCACCAGATCGCCAACGATGGGCCATGCCGGCACCTTGGTCAGGAACGAAACTCCGTCGTCACTTTCGTAAACCGCCGGAGCCAGCAGCACCGCGCCGGAGAGATCGTTGGGGAACTCCAGTGCATAAGCCACTGCCAGAGCGCCGCCCCATGAATGACCTACCAGAATCGGCTGTTCAACGTTGAGTTCTTTAAGTGCGGCGTGCAGCAATTGCGCCTGCACGTCAACCGTAATCGGGCGATGATTGGGACGGTCGCTGTGACCGTGACCCGGCCGGTCGAAAGCAAATCCACAGTAACGAGATGCCAGCGGTCCATACAGTCTTCCCCAATCCTGACAAGAACCGGGATTGCCATGAATCAAAACCACGGGCCGGCCGGCGCCTTTGATTACAAAGTGAAGACGAGCGCCATCGACCGTGACGAATTTTGAAATCGCTTGAGGATACTGATGGGCAACGCGGGAGGCGAGATAGCGTCGCTTGAGTCGTCCGGTAACGTTCACGAAATTAGTCCTTCACCCGAGGGAAGTGATATTTCAACAGCAGTCTCAATGAAAGCGCCGTTAGGCGCACGATGTTATAGCTCGCGAGCGATCTTGATTTTCAAGAGCTCCTTTAGGGGCGAAGCGTATTCCGCTCCCAAAGGCGCGGTGGTAAAAAGGGACTCGACAGCTGGCTATAAATATCCGGCTCCATGTATCTACGGAGCCAGGGGATTCCAGCCTTCATGATAGGGGGATTACTTCTTGCTCGCAGATTTAGACGACGGCGAGAGGGATTTGGTTACATTTTCCAAACGAGTGATGCGCAGAGCCTGGCGCGTGAGTATCTGCGTCAGACCGCCCGGCACCAGCGCGCGCACGATCGCATGACCGACACGGTGCGGCATGGTGACACCGCGCTGGGCCAAAGCGTATTCGCTCTCCCACCAGCTCGGCACAAATTTTCCTTTGAAGCGGCGCAGGCCCTCGAAATTATAGAAAGGTCCCAGCCTTCGGGAAGCAACCTCCAAAGCCCGCGACACCATTCGATGCCCGGTGGGCACATCAACTGGGCCATCGGTCGTCAGCGGTGACGTTCCCAGCGTCGCCAGAGCGGCGCCTTCGGCTTTTAACTTCGCCAATGCTTCGACCACCAGGAGGGTTGCGGTGCCCTGCGGCGCGTCGGGCTCGCGCAGAACGTCTTCCAGGTACCAGCCTCTGCGCGCCGGGATGGGACTGGCGGCGAGAAAACCAACGAGTTTGCCGTTGACTCTGGCAGCGAAGTACTTCTTGTATTCGGAATGCAGGAAAGGGTCGAGTGCGACCAGCCAGCCAAAGGTCGTCGCAGAGCGGCGAGAGCCGAGCCAGTGCAGGCAGAGCTGAGCCGTCTCTTTCTTCAGCACTTCATCGATGCCTTCGGGAATCATCTCGACCGCCACACCCGCCCTTCGCGCCTGGTTCACGCCGGCGCGGATTTTTTTGGCAGAGTCGCCACGGGGATTCCAGGTCTGCAGATCGAAATAGGGGGAGGCGCCGACTTTGACGGCTGTGAAATCCTTCGGTACGACCATTCGGGCAAACGCTGCACTGGTCGGGACGAAGGCGACCACCCGATTCTTTTTCTTCGCGAAGGCCGCGAACTGTTGCGCCAACTCGGCCATATCTTCGAGGGGCGACAGTGGATCGCCCGCCACTAGCCAGACGCGACCGAACTCGCCATAGATCACGGCGCCGTCAATGTCCGGTGAAGACCAGAGCATGGCTCCGGGGGCGATGCTGACCAGAGAGTGTGGATTGAAACCGTAGAGAGTTTGCAGCCGCAGCAATTCGCCGGTGGGATCCGGCATGCGACCACGCCGGTGCGCGGCCACCGCGGCATCAATGCGCATCTTCATATAACGCGCACCGTAACCTGCGCCGCCTGCGGCCAGCCACCAGAGTTCGCGAACAGGAATAAACATTCGAGGCGACTGTCCTTTTACGCCTTTAGAGTCTGATCAGTCAAGCCAATAGGTTTAGATAACAGCCAATGTCTGTTGGTTTCCACGGTTTCCACGGTAAATCGGTTGCAGAGCCGTCACATTTATCGAATCTTGTTTATGCGGGATTAAGGAAAGGCTGGGACGGATGCCAGCGGGACCGCACGCAGAATGCGTGCGATCCAGCAGGATGAGTCCGCTCCATTAGCCAAACAGCGAGCCCTGGGCTGTCGGTCGGCGGAAAGTATTGACCCTGGTGTGGCGTTCGCTGCCGACGCGATGTTCGTTGAACCCGAGCCGCTTTGAATAAACATCGAACAGCTTGCGTTGAGCCTCCCAGTACTGGCCTTTGCCACGCATGCGCTCACCAAAGACACTGGAATTCAGCTTGCCACCCCGCGCATCGCGGATGCGATTCAGCACGCGGTCGGCTTTCGTCGGCAGCTTCTCGCGCAGACGTTGTTCGAAGTAAGGAGCGACGCTGCCGGGCAGGCGCAGCATATTAATGAAAGCCTTCGTCGCGCCGCAGTCTTTCGCGCGCTGCAGCAGCCCGGGAATGTCGGTAGACAATCCGGGGATGGTCGGTGCTATGCCGATTCCAACCTGAATACCTGCGGCCGCCAAAGTCTTCATCGCCTCGAAGCGCGCATTTGGCGAGGGCGCGAATGGCTCGACGGCGCGGGCCGTAGCATAGTCGGCAAACGGAATCGAGAAGTAGACTCCCACGCTGGCCTTTTCCGAAAGACTTCGCAGCACGTCAACGTCGCGGCGAATCAAAGCCGATTTAGTGACGATGCCGACCGGATTGCGAAACTCGGCGCAAACCTTCAGACAGCGACGCGTCAACTTGTAGTTTGCTTCCATGGGAATGTACGGGTCGGAGGTAAACGAAAAAACAATCTCGTCACCTTTCCAGGATGGCTTCATCAATTCCTTGCGCAGCAACTCAGGCGCGTTCACTTTCACAATGATCTTTCTTTCAAAGTCCGTGCCTGCTCCATAGCCAAGGTATTCATGCGTCGGCCGGCTGAAACAATAGGTGCAGCCGTGCGGGCAACCGCGATAACAATTGATCGAATGATCGAAAGCCACGTCGGGGCTGTCGTTGCTGCTGATGATCGAGCGGGTCTCAGTCTCTTCGAAGACTTCGATTTTTGCAGCCGGTGGTTCGCCGATCCATTCAACCGAGTGGGTCAGCCATGGGTTCGGAGGGTTTTCGATGTAGCGCATGCCTGCAATCTCGTCCTATCGGTGAAACAGAGGATACCAGAGGTATGAAGTTTTGGCGAGGGCTTGCCGGTAGCTTATTTTGAGAAGTTTCCTCGCCAGGTAAGACGCTGTGGTGTCGAGCCCAAGCACCGCCTGGGACGCTACCGCTGGGTGGTCGAACGGACGCTCTCCTGGCTCAACCGCTTCCGGCGCCTGAAGATCCGCTACGAGCATCGGGCTGACATCCATCTGGCCTTCTTGCAGCTTGGCTGCGTCCTCATCTCCCTGCGTTTCCTCGGCTAACCACGTCCAACTATACTAGGGACATGACGATCAAGAGATTGGACCACGTCAGCGTCGTCGTCGACGACCTTGCAGCCGCTATCGCTTTTTTCACCGCGCTCGGCATGACACTCGAAGGCGAGATGTCGGTCGAGGGCCCGTGGGTGGACCGCGTCAACGGGCTCGAAAGTGTCCAAGTCGACATCGTTATGATGCGGATCCCGGATGGGCACGGGCGGCTTGAGCTGACGAAGTTTCGCAATCCAAAGCTGGTCGAGATGGAACCGGCGATCGCACCGCCGAACACGCTGGGCCTCCGGAGCGTCATGTTTACAGTCGAAAGCGTCGACGACACTGTCGCTCGCCTGCGCGCCAACGGCGCCGAACTCGTCGGCGAGGTGGCCCAGTACGAGGACAAGTACAGACTCTGCTACATGCGAGGCCCTGCGGGCATCATCGTCGCGCTGGCCGAGGAACTCTTCTGAA